>OKVV01000121.1_pt1 | contig 66625 bp, 72 predicted proteins | sample 1606871 | NCBI WGS metagenome assembly OKVV01 (sample SAMN03281011, study PRJEB24777) | human gut metagenome | isolation source: fecal sample PR176 from 1 month old male Indian infant, caesarean delivered... | place: Singapore | collected 2006-01-13
TGGCCGACGCGCTGGCCGACCTGCTCGACGAGACGCCCACGCGCTTCGAGCTCGAACGCCTCGCCGCCGCCTCGCCCGTCCTCACGGCCAACACGCCCGGCATCCCGGTGTTTCCCGCCGGGATAGCGCCGGCGGCCAACTCCTACACGCTCGCCGGGTGCTGCCGCTCCGCGCTCGTGCGCGGGCTGTCGAGCCCGGAGCTGTACCGCACCGCGCTCACCGCCGCGGGGGCGGCGATCTCGGGGGCGCGGCGCATCGCCGCGAGCAGCCCCGACACCATCGGCGCAGCCGACGCCATCCTCACCGCGACGATCGGCCTCGGCGGCATCGACACCGCCGAGATCTGCGCCGGCTGCGCCGACGCGCGCGAGGACGGGAGCCTGCTAATCGAGGGCGCCGCCTGGCCGATCTCGGAGGGCGAGGACGAACGCGCGTTCTTCGGCTTCGAGGATACCGCCGAGGACCCGAGGAACCGCATGCGCGAGGTGCCGGCAGGGGCCGACGGGGCCAAGAAGCTCGCCGACGCGGCCCTCGCCGCCTCGTGCGCCACGCTGTCGCCCAACACGGCCGACCCCTGCCTCGTGGCGCGCCTCGCCGCCGAGGCGCGCGAGCGCTCCCTGTCGCTCACCGACCCCGAGACGCAGGCACGCGGCGCCAAGAGGGCCGCGGGATCGACCGCGCAGGGAGAGGCCGCCGGGCGCGGGCCGGCGCTCTAGGGGCGGGGCTTCCCGTTCGGGAACATGCGTTCACACGGCGGGGCCGCATTCCTATCATCAGGGCAATATCCGCACCGCCGGCGCCTTCCGCGCGGCGGGCTGCCTAAGGAGTTTCGCCATGGAGCACATCGTCCTCGAATACGACAAGAACACGCGCACCGCGCTCGTCGTCGCCATGTTGGGCGGCCGCGAGCCCGTCCTGAGCGGGCACGCATCGCCTTACATCGTCGCCGACGGATACGATTTCGAGTCCCGTACCTGGGGCGCCGGGCACTACTTCACCGATATCGCCCAGGCGAAGATCGACTACGAGCGCTCGTGCCGCCATGCCTACCCGCTCGCGGAGGGCAAGCTGCGCGACGACGAGTTCTGCACGATCCGCTGGTGCCGCGAGGATATCGCGGAAGCGCTCTCGGAATACCTCGCCTACCCCATCCCCGCCACGGAGAAGAACATCGATGCCGCGATCGGGCAGCTCATGTTTCGCGACGGCCTCCGGGACCGCTCGACCGAGGACGGCTGGGAGACCATCGGCGCCATCATCGACGAAGACGAGCTCGACTTCGGAATCTCGAGCGCGCAGGGCGTTGACTTCTACAAGGAGGCCTTCGACCTCTCCGTGCGCACCGACGCCGTGATCTGGCCGAGCAGCGAGGGGGGCGCCACGTTCGTCATGGCATGTCCCCCCGACAGCGAGGACGGCGACCTGGCCGTGTACAAGATCGACGGCGGCCTCATCGGGGACGACGAGATCACCGTCGAAGACATCGAGGGCCTGGGCGGCGCGCGCGAACTGTGCGTGTACAAGCACGGCTTCGACGGCATCGAGGGCATCCGCGACTTCGCCAACCGCACGGCGGTCTGCAAATTCGACGAGCGCGTTGTCGTCCGCGACCCCATCGGCGCGATGCCCGACCTCGGGCCGACCCTGCGCAATACCGCCGTGCTCGACGAATGGGATGCGCGACTTGCCATGCAGCAGCCCCGCGACCCGCAGGGCATCGCCGCCGCGGCGCTCACGGCAGCCGAGGGCGGCACCAAGGCCGTCGCCGAGCACGGCGGCAACAAGCACTGACGTTCTTTCCGGCGCGGCGGGCGTTGCCTGCCGCGCCGCCTATCCATTTTGGAGGTTTCGCCATGAATCAGAATATGGCCGCGGCCAAAGACAGTAGCAAGCTGGTCGCCCTGCGCAGGCTTTCCGATGCAGAGCTGGCTTCTGAAATCGAGAAGGACGGCGACGCGATGACCGAGCTCGTCGATGCCCACATGAGTTATGTTCACGGTCTCGGCGGGACCGAGGCCGACAGCGCCGCATATTACGCGGCCCGGAAACGGCATGCGGACCTCCAGTTCGAATCCGGACGCAGGCTGCACGCGTCGCTCAATCGCGGGAAAAGGGAAAGCGGACAGAGTCCGCAGGCCATGGCGGAAGCCGCGACGAAGGCCGCCATCGGAAGCGACGGCGGCACCGGCGAGCATAACGGTATCAAACACTGACGTCTAAGGAGTCTCTCTATGAATGAGAACATCGATTTCATCGTCCTCGAGCATGACGACGGCGCCGGGTGCGCGCTCATCGCCGCCACCGTCGAGGGGGCCGTGCCGGCCATCGACGGGTACAACACGCCCTACATCGTCGCGGAGGGGTACGACCATGCCGCCCGCGACTGGGAGGACTGCCGTCTGTTCGACGACATCGGCAAGGCGAAGCTCGCCTACGAGAAGCTGCGCGGCTGCGATTACTCGCTCGATGCGGATATGCCCGACAGCATCGCATTCAGAGCCAAACACTCCGATATCGGCACCGACGATTACCGCGCAAAGGACTTCTACAAGAACGCCTACCGGCTGATCGACGACAGCTATACGGCAATTGCCTGGCGCTCCGAGGACCGCAGCCTCGTCTATCTCGCCGTGGCGGACAGGGGAAACGAGCTCTCCGTGCTGCACTTTCCGGCGTCGGCGCTCGAAGAGCTCGATTCGCCCGCGCTTTCCCATGAAGACCTTTTCAACGTCCTCGGGGCCGTCCAGGACCTCCACGTGGGCAACGCCTATGCGGAGAGCGACGCCGTGGCCGAATTCGCCCGCACGTCGCGGGCGGCGGCATCGTTCAGGCGTTCCGTGTTGGTCTGGGCTCAGGATGGAGAACTCGATCTTGAGGTCGTCAAGCGATTCGCCACCGACCCGTACGCGCGCGAGAAGAGGGCCATCCGCGGACTTCCCGACGCGCAGCTGGAAAGCGAGATCGCGAAGGCGGCCGCCGCGCTGGACTCCAAACCTCGCCATCTTCGCAGCCCGGAGTTGCAGCATAGGAGCGTCATGCTGCGTACCGAAAAGGCGCGCAGGCTGCACGAGTCTCGCAGCCGCGAGATGGAAAAGGGGGGCCGCGACCCGCAGGCCTTGGCCGCCGCGGCCTCGAAGGCCGCGTCTGAGCACGGCGGCGGCTCCGTCGAGCACGGAGGCAACAAGCATCAGTAAACCCGCGGCGGGCAACGCGTCCCGCCGCCCTATCCGCTAGGAGTACCGACATGAACGACAAGCTGGACCATTTCGTCCTCGAGTATGACCACGAGAGCGGCACCGCGCTGCTGGCGATGACGGAGGCCGACGGCGGCCGCATCGCCGAGGGCGGGACCCTTCCGTACGCCGTGGCCCGCGGCTACGATGCGGATGCACGCACCTGGGAGTCTATCGAGCCCTTCGATGACGTGACGCACGCGAAGCTGCGCTTCGAGAAGGAGTGCGGACGCGATTACGTGCCGACCGGCGGCAAGCTCTACGACGACGAGTTCATCACGCTTCGTTGGCGCCGCAAAGACATCGCCGACTCGCTTGAGGACGATTTCGGGAACTTCGGCTTCCCCGTTCCCGCGACCGAGAAAAACGTCGATTTTGCCATGGACCAGCTCGGGAACCATATCGACGATACTATCTACAGCCAGGGGTGGGGTATCATCCATGACTATCTCGACCCCGACTCGTTCGACCTTGGGGTCGGACACAGCGTGCAGGCCAAGGAGTTCTACAAGCAGGTCTTCGAGTGCGCGGGCGACTACGATTCCACCGTCAACGTCTGGCCCGCAGTCGACGGCGGCGGGGTGCATGTCTCCGTCTGTCCCGTCGCCCACGGCGGGAATGATTTGGCCGTCTACTCGGTCGATGCCGACAAGATTGGCGACAACCCCATCACGATCCGAGACCTGGATGACGTCGGCACGCGCGAGGTCTACGTCGAGGACTTCATGGAGCGTCCCGATGAGGTGCGCTTCTTCCTGCGCACGGACGCCGACGTGTTCATGTTCGGATCCAGTCTGGGCAAGTCGCTCCCCGTCCAGTACACCGGCAAGGAGGATATCGGGCACATGCTCCGCGATGTGAGCGCATGCTGCAAGGACGCCGCCGAGAAGCGCGACCCGCGACTCATCGGCGCCATGGCCCAGGCCGCCGCGGTCAAATCGGCCACGGCCGATGGCGAAGCCGGCGGCAAGAAGCTCTAGCGCGCCATGGCCGCCCCGACCGTCAGAACGGTAAACGCACAGAATCAAAGAAACCTGGCCGAGGCCGCATCCGACGAGGCGGGGTGGCGGCGCTATCTCGAGACGCTTTCCAGGCACACGGGATGCGCCAACGCCTTCTACAACCTCTCCGCGATGAACTGCGCGGGGCTCGCCGCATCCGATTGGCACGAGTGCCGCGAGATCCTGCCCATCTCGACATGGAAGTCGCTCTTCCCCGGCGCTGACATCAAGGCCGCCGAGGGCTGCACGGGCGTCTACGGCGTCAAGTCCAGGCCCCGCGGCTCGGGCGGCGGGCTGTTCTTCGTGGACGAGTTGTTCCCGCCGGCGCTGCTCGTGGGACTGCCCCCCACGAGGCTGAGGGGAGCCGCGCGCGTGCTCGACCTCTCCGTCGATATCGCGGCTGCGTCATGGAGCGACGCCAAGGCCGGGCTGTACCGGCTCGTCAACGTCGCCGACATGGACAGCGACGCCGAGGCCGTGCCGGAGGCCGAGCGCGTGCCGGTCGCATGGGACGACCTCGACGAGAACACGCGCTTCGTCATCGAGGCGCACTTCCGCGCCCAGGGCCCCGGGTGCGCCAGCCCCGTGCCGCCGCCCGACGACGTAAGGGCCAAGGCCTCCTCGCTCAAGGGCTACGTCAACGGGATCGTGAAGACCGCGGCGCCCCTCATCAAGCAGATGCGCAGCGGCTACCGCGCCGCCTTCGAGCGGCACCGCCGCGAAGTCATCCCAACATGCGATCCAGGGAGGGACAACGGCCGCGACGTCGCCCCTGGCGGCATCGCCGGGAAGGCGGGGGCATTTGCGGAAGCCCCCTCGCCGGCGTGCGGTGACCGGTCTACACCGGTTGAGACACGGAAGGATGGAGACGGCCTACACGCCGATGCGGAAGGCCTCGCGCGCGAGCCCATCGAGAACGCCATGAGGGCGATCGGCAGGCATTCCAGGGCGGGAGACGATGGGGCGGGCGCGAAGGCCGCAGACTGCCCCGTACACAGCTATGATGACGATTCGGGTGCCATCGGTCGGCACTTCGCGCGGAAGGACGCCACCGGAAGCGCTTCCGCGGCGGCCGTCCAGAGCGGAGGATACGAGGAGGCGGGTGCGGTGGCAGATGCCCGTCCCGAAACCCCTACCCCTCCGGTGCGTAGCGCAGAGTCGGTCGATACCGGCGCGGAAGGGAAACCCATCCGGAATACCGCCGGCGACCCAGGTGGGGCCATGACGGCGAAAGAGGGCGCGCGGCTCGCCGAATCGCGTGCACAGGCCCATGAGCGCCGCCGCGACGGCATCGGGCGGCACGGGCGCCCATCCGAGCGCGCCACGGACGATGGCGGCGAGATCGACGTCAGACGCCCGCATGGACGGCGCTACCGCCGCGAGGAGAACGACAGCGCCGGAGGCAACGACCCCGAGCGCCATGCGATGCGCCGGCGCCGCGATGTCGCGGCCAAGCCCGAGCCCGAGGCCCCGCCGGAGAAGTACTACCCGCACGGCAGGCCTCCGCGGGAGACGGCAGGGCACGCGAAGAGCGCCGCGGCCAGGACCGCGAAGGACCGCGGCAAGAAGAAGAAACCGCCGACCGGCAAGGGATCGACGTAGGAAACGCAAGGAGTTCGATATATGGCTGAAAAACTCAAGGTCGTCGAGGACGGCGCCGAATACTACATGGTGACGGTCTCCGAGTCCGTCACCTTCAGCTATCCCGTGCTCGCCACAGATATGGAGGCGGCGCGCGAGAAGGTCGCCGCACTCATCGAGGCGGGACGCGTCCGCGCTCCGCTCGACCTGGTCGGGGCCCCGTGCCGCCGCGAGGGGATCGAGGTCGTAGGCGCCGTGGAGTCCGAGGACCTGAGCTGTAAGCAGGTCTGCGCCCAGACGCTCACGCCCGGCGAGGCCGAACGGCTCGTTGACGACGTCGAGGTGGGAAAGCTCTACGAGAAGACGCCGCCGCAGATGGCTCATGCCGCCAAGTCAATCCTCAGGAAGACCGGTTCGGGAAAGCTGACGCCGACCAAGCGGCAGAGGAAGTGACCGGCTTCCCGTTCGGGAACCCTATGGGCCGCCGGGCCGCATCGCGGCCGGGCGGCCCTACCATTTTCGGTACCAGAGTGCCGATTTTTTGGATTGGAGTGCATGGATATGAACGAGCGCGGACGGAACGAGTCGGATATCTCCAGATATACCGATGTGGAGTACTCGCCCGAGGGCTATAAGACCGTGTACCGCTGGGGCGATTTCCTCGAGATCGCCGGCGGCCACGTCTACAACGCGATGGATACCATCGACCTGGTCTCGACAGGAGGCGAGTATGAGGGGTTCAACCCGCGATACGCCTATACCTGCGAGTTCGTCGGTTGCTCTACCCTCGTCGACGGCATCGCGCTGTTCCGGCCGGTGTCCCGCGATGGGGAGGACCTGACCCAGATCGCCTTCCTGCGCAGCGATATCGACGATGACACCGGAGCGTATACCGAGTGCTTCGAGGCGGGGTCGTTCGATATCGCGGCGGCCTCCGATATCCAGTGCTCCGATCTCGGCATCGACCTCCTGGACTATTTCAGGGGCAGGTCGTTCGAAGGCCTGTCCGGTGTGAAACGCGGGCTCAATGGGCGCGAGGCGGTCGGGGCCGTGGAGGTCGCCACCGGATGCGACCTCGATCTTTTCGAAGACTTCTGGCTCGGTTCGCCGGGTGAGACGGATGTCCATGTCGGTCCCTATGTGAAGCGCGACCTGATCGCGCTCTCCTATATCGTCAACGATTTCTCGCAAATGTATGGGACGACTGCCCGAGATATCCGCAAGCTCCTCGCGTGGGTAAACAATTTCCATCCCGATCGTCTCGCGGCGGTAAAGGCCTATCTCGATTGCGAGTACGTGACGGACCGCGATACTTCCGATGAGAAAACCTACCGCTGGAGTGACTTCCTCGAGATCGCCGGCGGGGACGCACGCTACGCCGCCATGCTTATCGAAAGGACCGCGCCGGGCGAGCCGCAAGAGGGACTTCACCCCGAGACGCTGGTGGACCAGGATATCCGCGACGGAGAGGCCTTCATGCTCGCCGGGCGGCCCATCGCCCCGGAGGACATCTACGACCTCCCTGGGACCGTGCACGGACTCTACTCGGAGCTTGTCGACAACGTCGGCCGCTCCGGCACGCTTGCCCGTGACTGGCGCGGTTTTTCCGCCGGCACCGATGCGGACGATGTGCTGCGCGAAATCGACGGCGCGTTCGGCGAGACCGAGTACAGCCGCGCCGGCACGGTGCTCGGCGCCTACGCCGACGACACGTTCATGTCTCCGTTCTTTGCGGCGGATGACGCCGCCCGCGACGTCACGCCCCTCACGCCCTGGGAGGACGAGAACGGCGTGGCGTTCCTGTCGTGCACCTTCGATGCCGGCGCGGCCGCGGTCGTACCCTGCCTTTGGTATTGCAGGCGCGACGAGGGGCAGGGCTTCGAGGTCGGCGGCGTCAAGCTCGACTGCTCGAAAATCGGCTTCGACGAGGTCTCCAACGAGGCGGCATCCAATGGCTTCGACTGCGTGCTCGCCTATCTCGAGCAGTCCATATCCGGGTCGGAGCCCCTGTGCGATATCGCCGTGCGCCGCGCCGATGCCGGACGGGCCGATGCGGTCAAGCACTTCGGCAGGCAGGACGAGGCCTTGGCCATGCTCAGCGCGATCGCGGGATGCAGGATCGAGGCATATGGCGTCGATACGCTGACCTACCGTGCCTTGCTCGATAATGCGGCGGCGGCGAAGCTCGCCGCGGGCGCTTTCGCACTGAAGGAACAGCTCAGCGGCCGCGGCGACGCGGTCGAGCGCGGGCACCGTCTCTAGCGAATCGTTTTCGGGCGGATAGATTATCGACCCCGGGTCCTTTCGGGTCCGGGGTCTTTTTGTCGGACATGTGCGGCAAAATGCCGGAATTGACACGAAGGCTTCCCGTTCGGGAAATGGGGGCTGTAGTTGAGGCTGGTGGCGATTCGGGCGGGTACTATCGGTCTATGACGGTGACCGGGTCGGTCCCGCCTCCCCCCGTTTACAGCCGAAAGGACTTCGCCATGGATTTCTTCATGCCCGCGGAACGCGTCCTCTACGACCGTTCCTATTACTTCTCCGATGAGGCGGTGGATGATTATAACGAATATATAGCGGACCGAGACGGTGTCAATGTCGATGTGGTGTCCTCCCTCGATTTCTTTATGAATGAGGTTTGGAAAGAGATCGATTACGCCATCGACAACGACCTCTTCGACGAGATCTCCCGTTTCGATCGCATGCTGCGCGACTTGAAATGCGGCGACGACCCGGAACATCCGACCGAGATCTCCGTTGTCGCCAAGGGGACGGTCGAGCGCTGGGACAGGCCCTCCCGCGGGCTGGTCGTCGCCGACTCGCTGCTTTCCCTCGTACAGGGCACCGGCAGCGCGGATGCCCTCAAGGATTGCCAGATCGACCGCATCATAGATACGAACGGCGAGCTCCACATCGAGGCCTCCCATCATGACGGCTCCGCCTATCTGGACGTCCGGCTCATCTCCGGGATCTCGTACGATGCCAAGGGGTTCAAGCTCGGCGGCGAATATTACGCGCCCGGCAAAATGAGCACGGGCGATTTCCATATCCTCCTGGACAACATCTACGATTCACCCGATGTCGGGCCGTGCTCGCTGCCGCGTTTCGCGCAGCGCGCCTACGGCTCGGCACAGGAGTCGTACCGCTTCGGGGAGACGAAGTTCGACATCTACCAGGTTGCCGCCTTCCCCGACCTGCCCTACATAGCGAAGATCTCGACGGGTGAGGGTGCCTGCGAGGATGCAGGACCCCGGTTCGCGTCCGTTGGGGAAGCCAAAGAGTGGTGCTATCAGTACTCCCTGCGCGAGCTCGCCGGAGCCGAGAAAAAGCCCGATCCGGCAGAGGCGGCCGCGGCGGCGAAGAGGGCGGCCGGGAGTACCGGCGGGGACGGTGCCGGGGACGCCGGCGCCATCAAGCTGTAGGGCGATTTCGAAAGGATAGGGATATGGCCGAAAAATACGAGCCCGACGAGTGGGAGGCGGTCGTCTGCAACGGCTTCACCGCCGTCAACGTCCTCTCCTCCAGCAACGTCGAGGAGCTGGGCTGGGACTACACCGAAATGGAGCTCGATCCCACTGGGACCTGCGGGCTATTCGAGGGCATGTTGCTCGACTGGGACGACGATACGCCCGATGAGCGCCGCGAGCATGAGGAGTATTTCCCCGATGCGTTCACGGTGGGCGCGCGCATCCTGGTCGACGACTGGGACCATGAGCTCAGTAACGACGAGGTGCGTTCGCGCTGCTTTCTCATCATCGAGCACGCCGACCAGTTCACCGACCACGATACCGGGCGCGACTGGCTCTGCGAGAGCACGCTGGCCGACTTCTCCGAGGTCGAGGCGATGACGTTCTTCCAAAACCTCACGCTCATGGAGCCCCAGGATATCGCGGAGCTCGGCGGGCGCCCGATTATCCCGTCCGCAGGGCCCGAAGAATGCCGGGCAGCTGTGCTCGCCTTCAACCAGAAGATGATCGCCCGCCGTCGCGAGCGCGAGTTGGGCGATACGGCCGATCCCAGCAAGGTAAAGAAGACCGCGCCTGCCCCGAAGTCCGCCGCGCCGAAGAGGGAACAGGCGATCCGCGGGCTCGGAAGGGTTGATTTCTCCGGGCTCGGATACGGCTGGGGAATGCAGTATTATCCCGATTCGCTTTCCGTCGATGCCATCGGCATCGATTACCAGTCGGGCGAGCGGAACGCCATCCTGAACTTCTCCCCCATCACGCATGCCATCGATTTGGACGGCAGGAAGTTCTTCTGCCATGAGACGACTATGGGGTATGACCGCAACGCGGATTCATGGTCCGGCGCCACTATCGGACCGGATTTCTGGACCTTCGACGGCGAGGAGGCCCGCGAGTTCGCCGAGAACATCGGGTTCGACCGCCTGGCGGCCCGTGCGTGCGCGCAGCTTGGCATCGACGCGCCGGGGCTCAAGGGGCGCGAAGCGCTCCCGATCCCGAAGGCCGTAGATGTCGCGCCCGAGCCCGGCGCGCAGGCGGAGGCCGCGAAGGCCGCGGCCGGTAAGAAATTGTCCGGCGAGGGCGGCGGCGGGATGCGTATCTAAAGCGATTTGGTTTTCACTGCGGTTGGTTGGCGGCCCTTCCCGTTCGGGAAGGGCCGTTCTCGTTGCCGGGCGGTATGGGTAGCATCGTCCTTGTAATTGACCGGTTTTTGTCTTGGAGCTGATTAGATGGACAAGAAGCACTTCAATTTCGGGTCGAGTATCCGCGACTGGTATACGCAGGCCTTCCCCGACGATGAGCTCGGCTACATCATCGACCCGGATGCCACATTCGTCGGCGCCGTCAAGTTCATGGCGTACGGCGGTGAGGTTTATGAGTATCTCGGTGTCGTGGACTCCCTGGTGCGCGAGAACGTCTTCTCCAAGATCGCGGCCATCACGGGCGTCGAATATGAGGACGTGTACGACCTCTGGCTCCACCATGACGCGAGCGAATGCAGCCGCCTGGTATTCCTGGGCGACCACCCGGATTGCGCCGTCGACCCGGACTGGCGCGATGGGTTCGATGACGTCCTCGGCCCCGCCGAGCAGGCACGCTATGACGAACTGTTCGCCGAGGAGGAGCATAGAAAAGCCGAATTCTTCGATTCGATCATGGTGGTCAACGAGATCCCCTTGGACAAGGTGCGCTGGGACGACCCCGTGGCGCTCGCAAATGGAATCGCCGCCGCCAAGCTCGCCGAGAAGATCGACGGGCCGAGCGCGGAGACGGGTGAGCGAATCGCCCTTTTCAACAAGAAACTCAAGCGCATCCACAACGAACCGCTCCGCAAACAGCTGGAACAGATCGAAAGCCAGGTCGACGATTTGACAGTGAAGGCGAGCATCTATGACGAGATGCGCCAAATCGGCGAGCATACAGACCCTGAGGACATCCGCGCCGTCGAGGGCAGCGTCAGCATGACCGGCGCGCTCATGGCCGCCGCGATGGCGAGCTACGACCTGTCATGCGGCCTTGTCGACGATAAGCATATCGAGCGATACGACAACGTCATCACCGCCCTCGAGGAGCGCATGGGATTCGGCGCCGGAATGCTCTCCGTGCAGACCGAGGTCGGCGAGCTCGTCGCCAACGCCAAAAAGGACGGCATCAGCGTCGGCATGAACCTGCCCGGCGGCAAGTGCGTCGATATCGCCTTCGTTGATGCGGACCCGACGGCCGGCGACCTCTACCCGACGCCAGTGCGCGCCTTCACCTACAACGGACGCGACGAGGAGCCGGATCACCGCGCCGACGTGCATCTCGACGGCGCCATGGTCCTCGAGGGGCAGACGTGCGCCGAGACGCCGGCGCACGTCCCCGGCGATGTGGCCGCGGCGGCCAGGGAGGCAGCCGCGAAGAGCGCGGAGCGCGATGCCGACGGCACTCACGACATCAAGCACTAGGCGGGAGGCATAGCCATGGAAGAGACCTATCAGCTCATCGAGGGTTCACCGACGCTGCACGACCTGGACGCGGAGAACGGCTTCCTCTGGTGCCCGCTCGGGTACTCCGAGCGCCTGAACGAGCCGGGCATCCTTGTCAGCCGTCTCGATGACGGCAGCTACGACGTGAGACTCGGGATCGGGCTCGACAGCCCTGTGCGATTCGCGATCAGGGACCTCGAGTGGTCCTGGATGGACATGGTGATGGATGAGACCGTTGAGCTCACCTTCCCGGACGACATGGCGCTCAACGACTGGATCGCGAGCGAGACGACCGCCACCGGCGCTGCGTGGGCGCGATGCTTCAACCCCTATTGCGGTCCCGACGAGAAGACGTTGAACACCTCTGAAATCATCGATACGCTAAAACGCTTCGAGAGCCCTTCGTATCTCGTGCGCGGTCCCATCGAGAATATCGAGAGCCTACCGGTCGGGTACTACTGGTCCCCCGACGCCGTCGACCCCGATCCGTCCTATAACGGCTACCTTCTGAACGTGTTCGCCGGTTTTGACGGCCACGGGTTCCCGGCCAAGTCCTTCGAGCTCTTCGGCGGAGTCACGCTGAACGACGTGCCCTCCTTCGGGTTCGACGACGGCTGGGACGGGTCGTGCCTCAACCGCCTCGACTGGTTCGAGGACGCCATCGGCATGGATGGCAACGGCCTCACCGCCGGCCTCGTCACCGATGACCTGGATTCCATCAAATCGCTCGTCGCGCGCTGTCCCGCCTGGATCGAGTGCCTTCCCTCTTACAGCGCAAAGGCGGCCAAGGGTGTCGATGATGTGGTCCAGGCAGTAAAGACATATCGGGCAAACGCCAAAAGGGCATTCAGGGAGTCAATCCCCGGGCGTATCCCAGAGTGCCTGTTCGAGGGCGCGAGGGCCGCGGCGTCAAAGACCGCCGGCGGTGCCGATATCGGCACTGGGCCCCATATCTAGGAGGACGATCTGAATGGACTACTTCTCCCGTAAACCCGATTTCCCGACTTTCGAGGATATCTATATCGCCTGCGCGCAGGGCGCCATCGGGTTGGAGCGTCGCGAGGACGGGCTTACCTGCCGCTTCGGCCAGGACGGTCCCGCCATCATGCTCCCCCAGGTCGCGTCCCAGGGTGATGGCGTTCGGGGGCGTGCCGTCTGCGACGGCATCGCCGGGGCGCTGAAGGAGGACCCGGGGGTCCGAGCTGCCGCGGCCGGATGCCTGGACTCGTACTTCACCGAGGTTGCGGGGCGCGCACCCGTCGGCGAGACGTGCGGGAGCGATTGCCTTTTCGCATGCCATGTCGATATAGACGGCGTCTATGCGCAGCGCACCGGGGACCCGGACGGGCTTCGCGCCTACTGCGACCCCATTGGGGTCGGCTGGAACTACGGCCCGATCTATTACTTCCCGCATGAGTCCGTCGAGCAGATCGTCGGGCAGCTGTGCGAGGACGGGGACGACTTCCCCATCCTGTTCGACGGGGAGAACGTCATCGAGGCCTTCGACGGCTCGCCGGTGCATATGTCGGCGCCCGTCGAGGTGGATGGCGAGCGGGTATGGACCTGCGGCTACGACTTCTGCTGGGGCGAGACCGTCGCCCCCGATTTCAGCCGCGCCAGGGGGCACTTCCCCGACGCCACCGTGGCCGCCTGGGCGGCGGCGCGGAGCGTAAACGAATCTGATGGCTATTTGGGTATCAAGGAGCGTATGTAATGAACGAGCGCATTTCCGTAATGACCGATTTCGGCGAGCTGATCGCCACGCCGTTCGCAGGCGGTATCAGCGTGGATATCAACCTGCCCGACGGCAAAAGCAGCGGGCAGCTCGCCTTCATCGAGGCGGCGCCGGTTGAGCTTCAGGATGACTACCCGACGCCGGTGCATGTCTTCACCTATGACGGGCGCGACTCGGAACCGGTGCATCGGACCGATGTCCATCTCGACGGGGAAGCCATGACGCTCGACCCCGTGAAGGGCGTGCCGGTGCATAACGCCGCGCATGCGCATGGCGGTGATAGGCGTCCCGCAGATCTCGCCAAGGCCGCGAGCGCGGCGGCGAACCGAACTGCCGGTTCGCATGCGGACGAGGCCGGCGGCATCAAGCACTAGGGCGTCGATGCCTACCGGCTAACGGATCGTCTTTGCGGGATCGTCTCGGCGGCTGTCGGCTATGCCGGCGGCCGCCGATTTCTTTGCCGCGGCCGCGAGGGTGGCGGGAGATGCCTTCTCGAGGACGACGGCGACATTCCTGCGGGCCTGCTCGGCCCTCTCCAGGTCCGGCCTCCGCATACTTGGCCTCCGCGCGGCGCTTGACGCCGTACAGATCCATGTACTTCGCTGCATTTGCCGTATGGTCTGGCGTCCGGTAGTCCAGTGCCGGCGGCGCGTCGATCGCCTGGAGCTCCGCCGGGCGCCATGTCGGGTTCTTCGCGGTATCCTCCAGGTCGTCCAGAAACCTCGCGATCATCTCGGCCCCTGGTGAGATATCCCTTCTGTCAAGACGAAAACGCAGGGAAAAACGAGCGGGGCGCCCTGCTAGACGCATCGCGATTCCGAAAGACCACGAGGGCTCGCAAGGCGTCATTAAATGTAACTAATTGATTTGCTATGTACCATTCATAATGGTACATTGATAATTGTTTAGTTACATGAGGAGGCGGAGCATGAGGGAGTACGTCGAGAAGACGCTGCACACGAGAGTCGATCGCGAGCCCGTCGACGCCTCGGGGCTCCCCCTCTACCTGAGGGGGCTGTACTCCCTGGAGCGGTGGACCGCCTTCGGCGTGCCGTTCACCGTGGCCTCCCCCGTCGAAAGCCCGACGGTGAAGACCATGGCGAAGCACCGCGACGCCCTGGAGGCGGCCCTGGGAACCCCTGTGTCCTTCGCCATCGAGGGCGCCACAGACTACAGGGTCGGGCGGATGCTCGAGGCGGGCCTGCCCTTCATCGCCCCGGACAAGCAGGTGTACCTGCCGTTCCTGGGAATCGCGCTGAGCAGCGGGCGGAGCCACGCGCGCGACAGGCGGCAGACAGACGTTGGCACATTCTCGCCCCAGGCGCAGCGCCTCGCGCTCATGGCGCTCTACGGCGACCTCGACGGCGCCAGCGTCACCCAGGCGGCAGGCCTCCTCGGCGCGGCGAAGATGACCGCCTCTCGCGCATTCGACGAGCTCGCGGCCGCCGACCCCTCGATCGTCGGCATCGAGGGGCGGCGGCGGGTGCTGCGCCCCGGCAGGGACAAGATGGCGATGTGGCATCGCTTGGAGCCGCGCATGTCGAGCCCGGTCGCAAGGGAGCACCGCCTGGGCCGCGTGCCCGACATGGATCTCCCGCTGGGAGGGATCTCGGCGCTGTGCGGACTCTCGATGCTGCAGGACGACCCCTGGCCGACTTTCGCCGCAACCAAAGCGCAGGAGCGCGCTCTGGAGCTGGCGGCCGACGCGCGCGACGCCGGCCTCGACGAGCCAGAGGATCCCGCGTGCGTGGTGCAGGTGCTGCGCTACGAGCCCGTGCCGGCGCCGGGATGCGCGGTCGACCCGCTTTCGGCCATCCTGTCCCTTCCCGCCGACGAGAGGGACGACCCGCGCGTCGCGGGCGAGATCGAGAACGTTTTGACCCGAGTGCTTGGAGGCGATCATGAGGGGAATCGATAAGTTCAAGGAGCGCTTCGCGGGCCATGACGGCGAGTACATCCTGATCGGCGGCGGCGCCTGCGACCTGCTGTTCGGCGAGGCCGGGCAGGACTTCAGGGCCACCAAGGACCTCGACCTGGTCCTTCTGGTGGAGGCGCTGACGCCCGAGTTCGGCCAGGTCTTCTGGGATTTCGTCAAGGAGGGCGGGTACGAGAACAGGCAGAAGAGCAGCGGAAAGCCGCAGTTCTACCGGTTCTCCAAGCCGGAGGACCCGGCCTTCCCCGCCATGCTGGAGCTGTTCGCGCGCACCGACGTCGACCTGCGCGACGCGGAGTCCGGCCTCATGCCGATCCACATCGACGACGAGGTCTCGAGCCTTTCGGCGATTTTGCTTGACGAAGAGCACTATCGGCGGCTCGTCGAGAACAGGACGTCGGCCGGCGGCGTCGCCGTCCTGTCGGTCGAGGGGCTGATCCCCTTCAAGGCCAAGGCGTGGCTCGACCTTTCCGCCAGGCGGGCGGGCGGCCAGGCCGTCGACGAGAAGAGCGTGAAGAAGCACCGAAACGACGTGTGCCGCCTCGCCACGCTGCTCGCGGGCGGCGAGCGCCCCGCCATGAGCGATGGGGTCCGCGCCGACATGCGGCGCTTCCTGGAGGCCTACGAGTCGGACCCCGTCGACCCCAAGGCGCTCAAGATCAAGGGCGTCGGGGCGCAGCAGGTCGTCGAGGTGCTCAAGAGCGTCTACCTGCGGTAGCGCAGCTGTCCGATAGCGCTACCGTGCGGCGTCATCTGGGACGGGCCGCAAGGCGCGCCCCGCGCCTTTCATCGCCGACTACCTGCGCCACACCGCAGCTACTGGGTATCTACCAAGTAGTTACTGCGCACTGCTGAGCAGTCCGGCAGGTTGCGAAGGCTGAGCCATAGCTGGACATCGCGTCGTTGCATTCGAGACAAATGGGGGTGCGGACAAATAGTTGGACCGAATCGGTCCGGTTAGGAGTTCGCGAATGCCGAGCTGCACGGACGAGCAGAAGCGCAGGGCTGTCGAAATGGTCGAGGAGTGCGGCGGGTCGGTGACGCGCGCGATGCGCAGGCTGGGATACCCCACGCGCCACAAGTCGAGTGCAACTTTCTCCTTCGGCAAAAGGTCATAGCCGCCCCTCACCTGCGCGAGGCCGCTGAGCCCTGGCTTCACTAGAGTGCGATAGTTCCAGCCGTGAATGCGCTTCTCGAACTCGGCGCAAAAAGCCGGGCGTTCAGGCCTTGGGCCTATAAGCGCCATGTCGCCATCATCTCGGAATACGCTATGCGCTCCCCTTCGGCCATATCCACGGCCCGCGGGCGTATGGTTATCATGTTGTGGAACGAGGCAAGGTCCTGCTCCGCATACTCCGCGTTCACCACCATGTAGTCCGTGTACTTGTGCCTGGGCAGCATCCTCGGCATCAGGATATCGCCCGCACGCAGGCGGTAACGGTCAGCTCGGCCGCATCGACCCGGATGAGCTCGACCCCCTCCACCTTGTCCTCCGGCATCAGGATGCCTTCCATCAGGTCTTTCACTGAGATGCGCCTAAGGGTCACCCCGTCGATGTCGGCGGTCTTCACGCTGTCCCGGGACATCAGGGGAGGCACGACGGCGAAAAGGTCGCCGACCGTGGCCTCGTATCTCCTCAGCATCCCCAGCATCGACTTCGCATCGAACTTTCGCTCTACGGTCATGTCCGCTCCGAACTGACGGGTCTTTTGCAAAAGGATACCCTCGGTGCGGTGATGGAGGGGCGCCCCTTCCCGTTCGGGAAGGGGCGTTTCCGTGCGGGTTTTCGGCGGGTAGCATCGATGGGGACAACCGTTTCACTGGAGGTGCCGACATGGCCGATATCAACCCTAATGACAGCGCGACCCTTACCGATGACCTCGAGATCGACAGCTACGATGACGTCGTGAACCTATTCGGCGCCGACGAGGCCGCCGCGATGCTCGCGGATGTCGTCGGCAACCGTTTCAACCGGCAGGAAATCTTGAAGGCCATCCGGAACGGAGGGGATATCCGCCTCGACTACTGGCCCGAATACGGGGAGTACGGCTATGCCGCGCGCATCTGCGGCGAACTGCTCGCGGACACCTCGCTTGCGTGGGCCGATGGCCTCATCGACCCGGATAAGATCAAGACGCTCAAGGGGCTGACCGCCGGCGACCTGTCGCATGCCGTCACCTGCGTGCTCACGGACAGGTTCAACGACGGGCTCGATGAGGCGAGACTTGCGGATTGCAAGAGTATCGCCGATGAGTTCGCCCAGGCAATCGAATCGCGGCTCGGCTCGGGGCGTCTCGGGCGCGAACTCTACGTCGACGGCGATTGCCTCCTCGACGACCTGGCCGATAAGTTCGGGTTCTCTTACGACATCGATTTCAGCGGGCTCTCCTTCAAGACCTCGCTCATACTGTCCGTCAACGGCCTGTATTCCGAGGGTGACGTCATCGACGCGGCGCGCGACTGGCAGGAAGATTACCTCCCCTGCGTCTGCCATAGGGGCGGCCAGGGCGAGGATGACAGGTGGGAGTACGAGCCCGCCGAGGATTACAGGCCCTTCACGCGTCCCGCGGATATCCCCGAGAGCATCTTCGACAAGCTGTGCGCCTCGCAGGGCACGACCATCGAGAAGGTCGTCAACGACCCCGTTACGCCTTTCGAGCGCAGCTTCCGCGAGGATATCTTCAATATGCCGCAGAATCGCCCTGTCGGGCTCGCGGTCCTCGCGACGCTGCCGCTCGACGCGTTCCTGGATGCCAGCCTGTCGATGATCTGCCGCGGCGAGGGCGAAAACGCCGGCACGTTCACGGTCAAGCCCGGAACGTATGAACCCATCTTGGGCATCTACGACCCCGTCGGCGGGTGCGGCGGCACCATGGGGACCGTGCTCGACTGCGATTTCGAGATCGACCCGCACGACATCTCGTACACGATGATGGAACCCGTGCGCGGCGAGTGGAAGTCCGACCGCATCGACCTGTACACCCCCCAGGACTGCTTCGGCTTCTCCGACCCCTTCGGAGGGCGCATCGAGTATTCCGAGAAGAAGCCCGAAATCGCCGTCGCGGTGAAGCCCGATCCCGTCGAACTGGGTCACCGTGCCGCAGTCGCGGCCAGCTCGACCGCCGGCGACCGTGCGCGCGGCGCCGGGATCAAGCAGTAGGGGTGCCGCCGTGGACAATCGGGACGCCAAACGCAAGAGGCCTATCACGTGCCTGGAGTCCGGGGCGACCTACGACTCCGCCTACCGGGCGGCCAAGGAGCTCGGTTTCGCCGACTCGCGCAACATCTTCCGCTCCATCCAGCGCGGCACCTGCACCCAAGGGCTGCACTTCTACTATGCCGACGAGCCGAAGCCGGCACCGGAGTTCTTCATCCCGCCCAACAGGGCGCCGCGCCCCGTGGTGTGCCTCGATACCGGGGAGACGTTCGAATCGGCATTCCAGGCGGGCCGCGCGTTCGGCATCACGCCCGGAGGCGTGCGCACATCGGCCAGCACGGGCGTCGAGCGCGGCGGGCTGCACTTCTATTACGGCGACGAGCCGAAACCCGCGCCCGAGTTCTTCAGGGAGCGTCATTCGAAGACCCGCCCCATCGTCTGCCTGGAAACCGGCGAGACCTTCATGGGCAACCCGGCCGCGGCCCGCCCTCTGCATGTATCGCCCACCGCGATCAGCCAGGCCGTCCGCTACGGATCGCCCGTAAACGGGCTCCATTTCTACCATGGCGACGAGCCGAAACCTGCGCCGGAGTTCTTCAAGCCGGCGAAGGTCAAGGATGGCAAGAGCCCTGCGGCGATAGCTGCCGCAGCAAAGGTCGCCGCGGGGAATAGCGCTCCGGGTACCGATTACCGCGAGCACGGTATTCAGCGTAATCGGCGTGCGGTACAATAGGTGCGGTCGGTAAGGCGCCCTCGGTTTCCGAGGGCGCCTTCTTTCGCTTTCGGGGTCGTGGCGATGAGATGCGCAGGCCCCGCCGGTTTCCGGCGGGCGCTATCGTGTTGGGTTTTATGGAATGGTATTTTCGGGGTGAGTGGTTTATATTTAGACCACATGGGTATAGTTGTCGGTAGAGAGACAGGAGGGCTTCTGTGAAAAGCGTCGAGGCAATCAAGATTCTGCATGGGTGCGACCTGGAGGGCCGGATCCTTTTCCGCAGCCGCGAGCTGGGGGGGCTTTTCGGTGAGTCCGGCGATACGCTCCGCTCGACAATCAAGAGGCTCACCGCGGACGGCATCCTCGAGCGCATCGCCCATGACGCGTACCTCTACCTGCTTTTCCACCCCGACGGCTGCGACCTGCTCGGCCATATCGCGGCGTTCTTGCGCCCCGGCGAGGTCACCTATGAAAGCCTCGAGTCCGCAGCATCGCAGTGGGGCTTCATCTCGCAGATCCCGCTCGGACGCATCTCATGCGTGACGACGGGCGCGGAAGGTCTCGTCGATACCCGCTTCGGTGCCATCGAGTTCGTTCACACGAACGATGGTTTGAACGACGTCAAACGGGGAATACTCGACCGTATGCCGAGGAATCGGCTGCCGATCGCGACCGAGGAGCGCTGCCTGCACGACCTCGTCTCGAGGAAGCGCAGCCTGGAGCTTATCGATTGGGATGAAGTGGATGCTGATTGACCTTGAAGAACTTGCCGGGGAGATCGCCAGCAAGGTCGATGGCGCCGGGCTCACGCCCGTCATCGAAAAAGAAATCGTCCATTACGAGATCATCCGGTCCCTCGGGAGGAATGGTCTGCTTCAAGACATCACCTTTCAGGGAGGGACTTCACTGCGCCTCTGCTACGGATCGCAACGATATAGCGAAGACCTCGATTTCGTCGCCGGCGATAAGTTCGATTCGCTTCCCTTGGACGATTTCTCAAGGACTTTGCGCTGCGACCTGCTGAGATCCTACGATACCGAAGTGAGCGTCAGGGAACCAAAGGTCGTCAACGATCTCGATGGCGTCGGGATGCGGAGATGGACGGTCTCGGTAAACACCAACATCGCACGCCCCGATTTGCCAAAACAGCGAATCAAGCTCGAGATCGCGTCCGTTCCGGCGCATACATCCACGGTCTGCCGCGTCGCGGTCAATTATCCCGAGCTCGCCGGAATGTACGACGACCTTACAATCCGGTGCCAGACGCTCGAGGAAATCTTGGCCGATAAGCTGATCTCATTCTCCGCCACCGATACGCATATCAGGCACCGCGACCTCTGGGACATTCCCTGGATCGTCCGTGCGCAGGAAATCGACTTCCCTGCCGTAGCCGTACTCGTCGCGGCAAAGCACGATGATTACCGCTGTCCCGTGCCCCTTGCCAGAATGATCGCCGTCGGCATGCAACGAGCGCACGTCTGCTATGCCGACGGGTCATTCACCGGGCAGATGCAGCGCTTCCTATCCCCTGCCGTTCTCGACCGCACGCACGATTTCGATAACCACTGCGATGCCCTCAACGCTATCGTCGAAAAGTGCTACGGCCGCGTCGCCGCCTCACTCGGCATCTCGGATCAGGTCGAGCATGCAAGGCGCAGGCTCGCAACCGAGATATCGTCGGGATCGATTTCGGCCACCGGCATGTCGAAAATGAATCTTGGGCTTTCCTAAAGAGATGGGTGGAGGCTTTCCGCACTTCGTCGGGTGCAACCCAGTAGCCAAGACGGTTCTGGTTGCCGCCGGGTTACTTTCGTCGGGGTTCGGGCGGTTTTCGGGGAGCTTTCCGATTTAATTGCTGATTGTTCTATAGTCGACTATTCCTTTACGGGTGGTTACTGGCGTTTCCTTATCTTCTACGCTTTCAGCTTTCTCAAATGAGTATTCATCATCTCTTGTCGGATCTTCCAAAATGAATTTCTCGACACCTTTTGCCATTCGACGAATCAAGCCTTCAAGATTGACTGTGCAACTATAGGAGCAGTTTGTCATCTCATCTATGCCTACTCCATCATGCCCATAACTGATAAGGAGGTTTTCAGGGTTCCCCGTCAAGCCCACCCCTATCGTTCTGTATGGGCTGAATTTGGCTCCATCTTTCTTTTTCTTTTTGTCTTTATCTTTGGTTTCTTCTTTGCCTATGACCGACGAACCTGCATGGACTATCGAGCATCTGAGTTGATATAAATCTGCTGCCGTGAATATGCCTTCACTCTCGATGCATTTAAAATCTTCTGCAACCTCTTTTTGCGTTTTCTCCGGTGCGCGCTCTTTCTCTTTGGAACCTTTAGGTCTTTTCAGCTGGAGATATCTTGCACTCCAGGTTCGATAATCAGTGCCATCCAATCTCGAGCATACATCTGGAATCGTTAAAACCAAGGTAAGGGCAGCTATGACACACCCGCAATCGTACGCATCTTCGCATTCTTTAATGAGCCTGCTTGGCGAACGGTATATTACAGTGGGAAAGCCGCACTCATTTTCTATCGTTTTTACCTGTTCAACTAATTTGGGTTCCCATTTGTCAATCGCGTCTATGAGTTCTCGATCGTGTTTGTCTGTTTGCATTGAGTTGCCTTTTCCTAGAGAGTCAATTGCCAGTTATTGATAGAGTTCTTGTATTTCTGCCATTCTATCGCGTGTTTATTCCAGGTAGCGGTTTCCCTTGCCGCAGTTGCAGTCCTCACATAGGGTCTGGAGGTTGCCCATCACCGACTTGCCGCCGCGCGATACGGGAACGATATGGTCAACGTGGAGCTTCACGCCATCCTCACGGCCTCGGCCGCAACGGACGCAGTGGAAGCCGTCACGGTGAAGAACGTCGTAGCGCATCGCGCGGGTCACCTTGGCATGCTCGGCGTCGTTGGCCATACGGCGGTCCTGGTATGACTTCTTGCGGTACAGGCGGAACATGGCGGTGATCACCTCCGATATGAACCAGATGGCGAAAATCATGCCGATGTACGGCTTCATGGCCTCTACCATTGCATCCATTTGCGATGCCTCTTTCTCTTTTCGTGGCGGTTATTCGTGCGGGTTGCGCCCGGCGTCCGGGCGCTGTGGCTGTCGGTCGCGGAGGAAACGATAGATTTCCTCCCCTATCCATCAGGTGCACGATTGCCCATCTTGTACCCGGAGGGGAGAAGATTTAATCGTTGAGCTGGAGGTTTATCGACCCTAGAAAGGCACCCGGTGTCCGGTTGCCTTTCTAGGGTCGATTTGGTTGTGGGCCCCGCCGATTTCCGGCGGAGCTGCGATACTGCCGCTATCGCTTTTTAGCCGAGTGCTCCTTGCTCCAGGTCGCGCGACAAGAATTGCTGCAGAATGAGCGCTCGCCCCCTTGGGTTCCAGACAGCACAGTTCGCATGCAGCGCTTGCACGTCAAGAGGTAATGGTCGGGGTGGTTCCTGACGAGTAACCACATGGCTTCCAACATGTTGCGTGGTTTCTGCTCCGGGGCGATTTCGGCCATCTTCACGCCCGAATATGCGATGCGGGGCTGGAAGAGCCTTCCGTCTACCGCCTGAAGTATCCGGTTCGCTATCTGCATCTGATCATCTATGGATTTGCCGTCTATGTTTGAGCTGACAACCAGATACCACCACTTGTTTTCCTCCGGATGGTTCTTTCTGTTGTCGAATCTACCGTCGGCCTGTGCTGCCTCGACCGACGTGAGAAACTTGACGAACTCATTCCCGTCGCCTTTTAGATGGTGATCAATGACCGCCTGTGTAAATGACTTCTTGATGTCAGTGAGGCTGTTGTAGAGGGGCCAGATTTTTTGAGCGTCAAAGGTCACATCGTTAACCAGCAGGTTTCCGGTTCGGTAAAACGGATTGAACGCTATGGGTATCGCATAGCAGGTGGCGGAGCCCATGTTAAAACGCTCTTTCAGGCTTACCGGCTCGACCTTGCGGAACCTAGCGGTCTCCAGAATTGTTTTGGGGTCCGCTCCAGTTCTATATAACCCGCCGATGCGAAGGACTATCGAAAGCAGGTTCCTGGCAAAAATCCAGTCATGCAGCGGTTCGATGACGGCTCGGAACCGAGAATCCAGATAGGAGAGGTTCCCAGCATTGACGAAATCGAACTCATCGATAAGCTCGCGAGCGGCCTTCTTCGCTGTTCGGCCGACCTCTTTATAGCCCATGTCGCCTGTTCCTACGGGCTCGGCATATGGATCGAAGTAGCACTCGGACAGCAGAACGCCTAGATCGGATGGGACTAGGTCCATTTCGCCCGCGATGCCCCGTTGGAGCTCGCTCGGTACGAAGATGCGGCCTGCGAGATCGCCTTCCGAGGCGAACATGGGGCCGAGACCCTGGGTTGCCAGGACCAGCGACCGCGCATCCCTCGCCATCATGAGCTCATTGAAACCGTCTGAGTCAATCGGGAGATAATCTGCCCCTATATCGCCAACTACCAAGATCCTGACGAGGACATGCATGCCCGACTTCCCGTCCCTCGCGATATAGATTGGATTGGTGCGCATATGGCTCCCTCTTTCAATATGGTTTGACGCGCCGGCAGGCAGCGGCGAAAGGCCGCCGCGGTCCCTTCGCCTTATTCGTCCTCGGTCTGGCGGTATACGCGGAGCTCCCATTGCTTCCGCTCGACTTTCGCCACGGCGTCCAAGATGAAACCCGTGGCGAGCGAGAGGGCTGCCATGAACATGAGCGCCACGGCGAGGATGGCGGTCGGGAAACGCGGCACGAGGCCGGTGGCGAGGTATTCGGTCACTACCGGCATGCCGGCGCACAGGCCGCCGATGCAGAATATCAGGGCGACCAGCGAGAAGAACTTCAACGGGCGGTAGTCCTTGAAAAGGGTGCCGATCATCGCGATCACCTTCAACCCGTCTTTCACGGTGTTCAGCTTCGAGACCGAGCCCCCGGGACGGTCGCGGTACTCCACCGGGACGTCGGCGATGCGCCAACGGCGGTCGACGGCGTGAATCGATAGTTCGGTCTCGATCTGGAAGCCCTCGGATAGCACCGGGAATGTCTTCACGAACGGCCTGGACATGGCCCGGTACCCGGTCATGACGTCCTCGAAGCCGTAGCCGTATATCCACCTGATCATGGCGCGCACGAGGTCGTTGCCGAAGCCGTGGAAGGCACGGGCGTTCTGCTGCGCATAGGTTCCGTTGGACAGGCGGTCGCCCACAACCATATCGGCCTCGCCCGCGAGGACGGGAGCACAGAGGTCGCGGGCCGATTCCGCCGGGTAGGTGTCGTCGCCGTCGACCATGAGGTAGCAGTCGGCATCGATGTCGCGGAACATCTGGCGACAGACGTTGCCCTTGCCCTGGCGCGGCTCGCGCCTGACGGCGGCGCCGTGCGCGCGGGCGATCTTGGCGGTGCCGTCGGTCGAGTTGTTGTCGTAGACGTAGACTTCCGCCTCGGGCAGTTCGCGGCGGAAGTCGTCCACGACCTTGGCTATCGTCGGCGCCTCGTTGTAGCACGGGATGATCACGGCGATCCTGTCTCGGCTCACTGTCGGCTTCCCTATTCGATGTCCAGGTAGGTGCACGGGACGCTGACGTAGCCGCCCCGGGGATCCAAGACCTTGATATAGTCGTGGGAGGACTCGATAACGTCCGCGCGGGCGATATCGCCCGGAAGGCGGAACAGGTCCTCATGGTCGATGTAGGCGGCGCAGCACGTCCAGCCGCCCTTGCGGATGATGACGAGCTCGCGGACGCCGGTCTCGTGTCGGCAATATTCGGAAACGGTCATCGGTCTACTCCTTGTCCTTGCCGGATAGATTCCTCTCGATCTGCTTCAGCAGCTCGAGCTTCTGGGCCTCGATCTCGTTACGCTTGCGCAGCTCGTCGGCAACCCTCTCCAACCTGTCTTCAAGGCCATACAGACCACTTACATTTACGGACATTTCGATTTCCTTTCCCACAAATGCGATTTCGGGTCTTCAATCGATATGAGGGGATACGCCCCCAATGTCCAGAGTTCTACCCGCGGTGGAAAAATCTATTCGCTGAACGAGGTAAATATCGAAAAAGGCACCCGGTTTCCGGGTGCCTTGGCATAGGTATCGCGAGCATAAGAAGGCGTTATACCATTGGCTTGTTCTGACAATTATACGAACTCATGAACCCACCATCGGACGGTTGGCGGCATGCCTGTTTCTGGTCGGTTTAGGTGCTGTTCTAGGTACAAGCTCGTTCTTCGGTTGCCAATGCTTACGCGGTATTTAGCCGTGAAGAAGCCTTCGAAGCCGGGGCGGAACTCCCCCACCTCGATCACTTGCGTCACTCTAAAGGTGCGACCGTCGCGCCACGCGATGCTTAGTGGCTCCAAAAAGCCATCGTCGCGCATGCGTGCGACGACGTCAACGTATCGCTTGTGAACGCGTCTCATTCTGCCGTTACCGTCTTTTGTCCAATCTTCCATATATCCGATTATCAAACAGGAACCCGTTATCAGGTAGCGAACAAACGATGGAGATTCACTGAGTGAGCAGGCAGATCAGTGTTGCTGTCATCTTGCGAAACAAATAGATCAAGCGGTTTATAGCTATGCTTTCTTTCACTTGATCTTCCTTGTTAACTTCCATGGCTTAACTTCCCCAAGTGTTTCAATTTGTAACGGGAAGGTGAAACGCCCGCGGCGGCCGTTTTGCCGCCGCTGGTATCACTGTTGTTACTTTCTAGAAGAGGTCGGCGAACATCGAATCGTCTTCCTCGTAGTCGTCGCTGTCATCATCGTCGTCACTGTCTTCATCGAACGCTGGATGTCCTTGTCGACCTCGACTCGCCAAGTCAAGGCTTTCCTCCAGCTCGTCGAGCGTCACGGTCTCAAGCCTGCCAGCCCGGTAATCCTCGACCTTCTTCAATAGGCCGTACTCATACTCAAGTCTGTCAATCTCGGCGGACTCGGTCTCCGAGCCGCCGGGTTCGAGGTCGATATCTGCCTCCGAGCCGTCTCCCGCGGTGTCCGCGGTAGACTCGGGTGAATCCGCATCGGGGCCGTCTTCCGCTGAGACTCGGTCGTCGGTGACGTCTTCGGCGGCGTCTGCCGTAGCGCCATCGGTTTCCGCGTCTTGGGACGGCTGCGGTTCGCTTTCGGTCTCGGCATCGTCGGCATCGGAATCGTCCGAGACGGTGCCGCCGCCGCTCACCATGCCGCCCGCGGTCTTCATGGCCACGAGCGCGCCGCCGAAGGTCATGAGCTCCATGTGCGCGTACTGCTCCGGGTCGACCACGACCGTGGGCTCGGGACGGAGCTCCATAAGGTTCCGGTCGCCGCGCGTCCAGGTTCCGCGGGTCCATGTGATGCCCGAGTTCAGGTCGCTCCAATCGATCAGGTCGTCGGCCATGAGCATGCCGTCACCGAACGAGAGCACAGTCGGCACGATTGTCTCGTAGCTGCCAGACTCATAGTAGATGCAGAGGCCCTGCCCGTGGTCGCCCAAGTAGTTGCCGCTGTCGTCGAACAGCACCTCGAAGACGGCCGGAGCCAAATGCGAACCGTCCTCGGTCCTCACGAGGATCGGCTTGCCGTCCGCATAGACGCCGTCTATGGCGTCCAGCTCGTCCGGCTCGATGATCGTCACGGCGCGCTTGAGGAGTTGCATGTCGTCGCTTGTTGTGATGAACACGCTGCGCTCTAGAAGCACGCCCTGGTTCAGGTAATCGGAAATGTCGAGGAAATCGTCCTCGAGCATGATGCCGCTGTGCAGGTCCATGCGCGTCGTCTCGATCACGCGGGCCCTGTCGTGCATCTTCACGATGATGTTCACCGTCTATCTCCTCCTTGTGTAGTTCGCCGGCGTATAGCCGTCGTCGTCGATATCGTCTCGGATCTGCGTATACGTCCGCGCGTCTCTCGTCTTGCCTTCGTCCCTCTTCTCGAGTTCGAGGTTCTTGACCTTCGGATGGCTGTTCAGCAATGCGTTGACGTCGGCGATGGTCGGCTCACCGCCGAGGCTGTCGATGTCGGCCTTGGCGATGACGCCGGACTCCACGAGGTCTTCGAGATATTTCATCTGCCTGTCGGTTGCGGGGCGCTGGAGGTACGGCTTCCATCCGGGCTTCGCGCTCCTGTCCGTCTCGCCGGGCGCGGCGATCGTCACGGGGGCGTCCTGCGCCCATTCGCTTCCGGCCATGCCGTAGGCCGACCGCTCTGCGCGCAGGTCCTCCTCGCGCTGCTCGCCGATGATCTTCGCCTTGGCGCGCTCGTGGTCGCGCTCGATCTGCTTGATCTTGTCGGGCGTGAGCGCGCCCGCCGCGATCGACTCCGAATAGGCCTTCCTGTAGCGGACGTACTCGCTCGTCAGCATTGCGGTCTGCTCGGCGGTTATGACCTTGGCGCCGCGGCTGTTGCGCCCGGCACCTTTTTGTCTCTCGCCGCGGCCCCGCACATCGGTGGGGCCGATCGGCATCTGCGATGAGGTCAGGACATCGACCGCGGCGGAAAGGCGACGCGAGCGGTTGCGAATATCGCCTGCCGCGGAAATGAGGTTCGCGGCGTCCGCCCTGACGCCATCGCGGCGCTCGAGGAGGTCCGTGTAGGTCCTAACGGTGAGCTCGATGCCGCGCTCGGCCATCCATTTGCGGATCACCTCCATCTCGCGAAGCTCGGCGGCGTTATCCTCGCGCCATGCCGCGAGCGCGCCGTGGTCGTCCGGGCGCGCGGTCAGCTGCGCGGCGCAGGCCGTGTACACCTCGACCTGGCGGATCGCCTCGGCCGTCTGCTCGGCCTCCAGCTTGAGTGCGTCGGCCCTCGCGTCGAGCGCTTCGACCTCTGCGGCGAGGCGCTTGGCATCGGCCGCCATGTCCGCGTAGCTGAGGTAGCCGCGCTCGCGGATGATGTTCACGGCGTCGACTGCGGCGGCGAGGCGCGCGGCGGAGCGCTCGATCTTCTTGGACCGCTCGAGGTTGTTCGACGCGACGGCCTCGAATGTCATGGGCGGCAGGACGACGTCCGGGACAAGGTCCTCGGCGCACATTCTCACGTTCGGACGCCGTCCCTCGAGGCGCACGGAAAGGCGCTCGCGCAGTCCCTCGACTGTATATGAGTCGTCCAGCTTGTAACCCTTCACAGGTCGCCCCTTACCCTCGGGTGGATAGAAGGTCAGCACGCCGCGGCGGTTGATATTGATGCGGTAACCCTTCTCAGCCAGGCGGCGCTCGAGTGCAGACCATGTCCGGCAGCCCTGCAATGCCGACTCGATGTCGTCGTGCATCGCGTCGGTCCAGAGCTTCCTTCCGCTGTACCTGGCGCGCCGCTGGGCGTCCGTCTCATGTCGGCGTGCCGGGCGCGCCTCCTGCAAGACGACCTCGCGGCGGCGGTCGGGGCGCGGCGTGCGCGCGTACCAGGAACCGTCCTCGTCCCTCGTGAACTTGAAGTTGTCGAATGCGCTGTAGCCGTAATCGCGGCAGATGCGCTGGAGCTCCATAGCGTCGGCCTGAACATCGTCGTCGTCGAGGTGTATCTTCCTGCCGTCGACGGGGTTGACGGAGTTGACGACGATATGTGCGTGAGGGATGCCGTTGTCTATATGTGTCTCGATCACCCACTGGTAACCGCCGTAGCGCTCGCGCACCCAGTCGTATGCCAAGGTGTCGACCGCTTTGGCATCCAGGCCGTCTTCGGGATCGGGTGAGATCACGAAGTGGTAGTACTTGCGGCCCGTATCCTTGCCGAACATCTGGCGCGTCGCGTTCATCTGTTCATCCCAGTCGGACCTATCGAGATCGATTGAGCTTGAGCGAAAGGTGACAGCTCGGCTGTTGCGCGCAAGGTAGTCCTTGATCTGCTTGCAGCCGCCGAACTTGCGGGCGAGCGTCTTGAGCATCGCCATGCTAGCGCTCCACTTCTGATTGACGCCTCAGCTGCATCATGAGGCCGCGCGTCTCCGCGAGCGCCTTGCAGTATGGGTCCTTCATGGTGGCGACGAAGTTCTCGATCTGCGCCGCGAGCTCGCGGCGGCGCTCCCTGCCCATGTCGGGCATGTCCTGGAGGAGTATAAGCGTGTTCGCCGCGGCGGCGAGCTGGTTCAGGTTCACGCCCTGCTTGTTGAGCTCGTAGAAGAACTTCTGGAAGAAATCGGGGTCGCCGATGTAGTACATGGGCGTGTGAAGGATGCGGTCGACCATGAAGCGCGATTGCGTCATGCCGGCCTTTCTCGCGGCGTCTCGGATGAAGGTGTCCTCGTAGGGCGTCACGTTGAAATGCTTCTGCACGGTGCGGTGCTCGATGTCGAGCAGACCTTCCAGCGCCTCCTTCACGTCGACGCGCTCGCCGCCGGGCAGCTTCGACAGCGTGAACTCCTGCTTGCCGTAGATCGCCGCCTCGCGGATGAAATCAGAGACGGTCAGGCCGGCAAGCTCCGCCTTCGCACGAACCTTATTCAGTTCGGTTTCAGTCAGGCGAACGCGGATATAGCGTCCCCTGCCGTCTCTGCTGGCTGTCAAAATCTCTCCTATCTCCTCGCGCACTCGTGCGCGACCCCGGTCCAAGGGCGGAGCCCTGGCAAGCGCCGGAGGCGGGCAGGTTTCCGTCGGCGGGCTGTGCCCGATGGCGGAAACCTGACCGACTTCGGCGGCATACTTGTGGCCACATCTACGATGGGGGTACAAGTATGCGTCTCTTGCGAAGTTTTCAGTATCCTACCCCTATTTGCCTGGGTTTAGACCGCCTTGCACCGGTCATCTGATGTCAAAATGTCGTCCGCGTTTCGATTGCCCGCCATCCCTTTCACGGTGAACGGGACGCCGTCCATATGTTGCAAGTCCGATCCGGCTCGGATACCGTCACGGCCGTACAAGTTGTTTTCAGCGATGAGGAGGAGGGTCATATGGATGCCGACGATTGTGCCCGTATCATCGAGGGGGTGGCAGCCGTGCTCGATTTGCTTGTGGCCGACGGGGATGCCGTGGACGACCCGGCGCCGATCTACGAGCTGCTTGCGGAGAGGTGCCGGCACGTACTCGTGGCACTCGAAGTTATGACGGGGTGCGAGTAGCCTGCATACCCGATCGCGGCAGGAGTCTGGCGCGCTGGCGCGTGTCCAATGTCTCGGCGCACGCCGATCCGATAACTCCCGACTCCGACGGGCGTGCATCGAGGCGAGGCGGGGCCGGCCGTGTCCGGCGCGAGCGTTTCCGCTCGCTTTCCATCGTTGTCCGGTCGGTGTTCCGGGCGTTGCGTCGCGACATGAAAAAGGCCGCCACCGTGTTCCGGTGGCGGCCTCTCGCCCGGCGACCCTCGCCAATGCGAGGTCTACGCCTTCTTGTCCGCGAGGCGTTCGTAGTCGTCGCTCGAGAGCACGACGGCGTAGACGGCGCCATCCTTCATCAGGTACGCCATGCCGTTGCGCTCGATGCGGCGCTCGATCTCGGCCTGCGGATCGCTGACGCCGCCGAGATCGACGCTGGACTCCATCAGGCGCCGGATGTCATCCATCGTCAAGTTCTGCATCTGCTCGGTGAACGCCTGGCGCTTCTGACGAGCGCGTCGCTTCTCGCGCTTCTCGGCATCGGCTGCCTTTTTGGCGGCATCGGCCGCGCTGTCCGCGGCCGATGCCTTCGGCGTCTCGGTCACGGTCGGCTCGTCGTCGCGCAGGGTCTCGCTATCGGTGTCGAACATATTCTCCCTCCCCTCTTGTCATGTTGCCGGCATTACCTATCGATGCTACCCAAAAGCGACCGGGCTCATACGCCGCCCGCCGCCTTTGGCGGGACGTAAATGCGCCGGGCGTTTGTGCGGTCGGTTTCGCCATGTGCGCAAAAAAGGATTCCCGCCATCGGTTTTGATGGCGGGGATCTCGGCTACTTGAAGCCGCGGCGGTGCGAGCCGGCGGTCTTCATGTGGCATCCAGCATATCCTATGACGATCAGCTCGTTTTCCCGGTCGATGTAGAAGTGGAGGCGGAAGCTGTTCTTCTGGCTCCTGCCCTTGATGTGCGCGGAGATGTCGACGGTGCGCCCGCCGTAGCTCCTCTCGCGCATCTTCATCAGGTCGGCCCGCGCCCTGGTGGCGCTGCTCTCGCTGAACGTGAGCTCGTATCCCGTGCGGCGTTGGAACTCGCCGGCGACCTGGCCCTCGCACCCGTCGTCCTCGAACAGGAGGCCGTAGAGCGCCGTCGCGGTGCCGCGGACGATATCCCATTCCTCGGCGAGGTTGCCGTCGTAGGACTTCGCGGAGTCCATTGCCTCGGGCAGGACGACGATACGTTCGGGCCAGATGGACCGCGCGAGCTTCAGGAGGTCCGTCAGGTCGCGCGGGATCGACTGGAGGCATTCGGCCACCCTCGCGGCACCGTCGTCGTCCGACGGTGCCGCGCACTGCGCCGCCTTGCGTTCGAGCGCGCGCTTCTCGCCCTCAAGGCGCTGGACGGTCCTCGTGAGCTCGTCCACCTTCGCGGCGGCGTCGGAGTAGCATCGGTCCTGGTCCGTCGCGATCTCCTCCCAGGCCTCGGCATCGGCACGCAGGCGCGCGTTCTCCGCGCGCAGCCCGTCGATATCGGCGACCGCTCGCTCTCGGCTCGGCTGCGCATCCACAGCACGTCGCCGATTCCGGCGACGTCGCCCGGTCGAGCGTCGATGCCGCGGCCGAGGCCCTGCATGAGCACGTTGATGAAACCGTCGCGCCCGCCCGCGGCATAGCGCTCGATCCTGTGGCGCGTGAAGAGCGTGCAGGCCGATAGGGATTCCTCGCCCGACAGGTCGATGCCCGGACGGTATACCATGACCGCGCTGCGCCCGATCCTGTAGCGCCCGGCCGGTGTCCGGTCGGGCAGCAGGTCGCGGAACGCCTGCACCAACGCGCCGTCGCGCATGTCGATGACGTACACGGTGGCCATGCCCACGAGCTTCGATGCGAGCTCGGTCGCATCCCATACGGGGGTCTTGCCGTCGTCGTCGGTCGTCATGAGGACGATCGGCAGGCAGCGCGCGCGATCGGTCAGGCTCGGCATGAAATCGCGCTTCAGCGCATCCGCGTCAAGGTATATCTCCTCGACGCTCACACGCGACGCGCCGATCCTCACGTCTAGCTTTCCGTTCGCAAGGATATCGCGCACGACGCGCGGCACGGACGGCAGCGGGTTGCGCTGGTATCCGAAAAAGCCGTTGACGGCGTAGTGCGATACCTGCACGTTGAGGATGCACCCGCCGTCTCCGGCGGGTGCGAGGCCGATCCTCGTGTGCCAGCGGCGGCGCGAGAACTCGCCGTCGAGCTCATCGGCCTCGACCGCCCATGCCGCGCCTTGCGCGCCGGATAGGCCGAGAAAGCGGACGGCCTTGGCGGCGTCGGGCTCGTCGGCGGCCGTCCAGCCCGCAGGCACCGCGATGTCCGCGGCGCCCTCCGGTACGTCCAGACCCTTGGCGTGCAGCCAGCCCATGACGATCTCCTTCACGGCCTCGGCCGCGTCCGCGCCGTCGGCCGCTGCGACCTCGAAGCGCGCGCGGTAGTGCGGTGTCTCTCCCGATATGGTCCTCAGTGCGGGAGCCAGGGCGGGAGACGCGGGGCGCTGGACTGGGACGGCGGCAGGTTCGGGCAGCTGTGCGGCCTGCACTCCCCGGCCCCTCAGCACCCTTCAAATGGCCTCCTTGAACGGGGTCTCCATAACGTCGTAGACGGTATCGGGCGACGTCACCTTCGCGACCTGCTCCAGGGCGCGCATCATGTCGTTCGCGTCGCCCTCGTTGCGGAATACCATCACCGGGGCCGTCCCCAGATCGCCCGTGCACATGAGCGTGTAGCACTTGGCCGGCTCCGTCTCCGGAGCCTTTGTCCCCGCGGCCGCCGTCTTCTGCCCGTCCGTTTTCGATACCTTCTGCATTTCCGTCTCTTCCTTCCCCATATCCTGTGACTGTCGCGCGGCATCGGCCTCCGATGCCGCCTTTCGCGCCTGGCGCCTCTTCGCCTTCCTGTCGCGGCGTTCCATCGCACGGCGCTCCTCGCGGTTTAACGGGCGCCTCGCAGTCCCCATACCGTCATCGATGCTGCCCTCGCAGGCTTCCCTGGCCCCATCCTCAGCGAGGTCGAGGCCTTCCGCCTCCACCCACGAATCGAACTTCGCGACCGCCTCGCCTTGCGTACAGCGGTACGTTCTGATCATAAACTTGGCGTTGGGCATACGGACATGCCCCTCATAGCAGCTGTCCTCCAGCTTCCACAGCCCGGCGCGGTAGCGGTCGCCCTTTATCAGCTTACGAGTCGACATGGATCGCCCCTTTCATCACCGGAGCGCCATGTCCTGCGGCGACCATGGGGGCGCCGCAGGACGGGCAACGCGTGCACACCGATACGGTCACGCGTGCGCCGCATCGCCCGCAGGTGTAGGAATACAGGGCGCGGTCTCCGCGCTCCGTGCGCTCCGGGGACGCCATCAGCGAGACCGGGGCAATCAGGTCGGCCAGGCGCATCGCCGCGATTTGGTAGGAGGATCGATCCGACCACCCCTTGATATCCAGGGCAGCGAGGATGCGAGCGGTGAAGCTGTCGGCATCCAGCGTGTCGGTGGCGCGCGCCTGGCGACGGAGGCCGGCGAGACAGCCTAGCTCGCCGCACGTCATCCCGTCGGCGTCCGGCATCGCCTCGCGGGCCGCCGCGAGCCTCACAACCGCGTGCAAGCAGCCCAGATAGCCCAGACGCCCGGCGACGTCCACGGCATCGCACACCTCCTCGGCGAAACCCGCACAGTCCATGTGGTGGAAGCGGGCCGCGACGGCCTGGAGTCGCAGGGCGGTGCGGACGCACCCGGCATCGGCATCCATCTAGGCCTCCTTCTTGCCGAGATCCGCGATATAGGGCGCGACGCGGTAGCCCTGGGCGCTGTACTCGAATGCTGTCATTTCCGTTTTCCCTTCTATTCGATGGCGTTCCGACCGGCCTAGCGGTCCTTGCGCAGATGCTCCTCGAGCAGCGAGCGCATGAGATCGCTCGCACTGCGGTAGCCCTCGCGGCGGTGCTCCACCAGGTACTCCTTGAGCTGCCAGTAGAGGTCGTCGGGGACGATCACGCTCAGGCGGTGCGTCGGACCCTCAGAGGCCGCCGCCTTTTTCTCAGCTGCCGGCTCGGAGTCGGGGTTCACGACCTTCTCGACGATCGTCTCCTGGCGCTCGACCATCTCCTTGGAGGTGTCCGTGAAAAAGCTGTTGATGGCGGAGTCCGCCTTCTTAGTCCTCGCCATTACAGCATCGCCTCCACCTTGTCCAGAATCCCCTCGATCGCGTCCGCCGCGCGGCCGCCCGGCTGCACCTCGGACACCGGTCGGTTGAACGACGCGCCGCGCTTGAACGCCTCGGCGGTCGGCACGCAGCCCAGGATGGGCAGGTCGTCGGCGGTGAGGAAGTCGGTAAAGCTGCGGTCGATGATTCGCTTGTCGGAATAGCGGTTCACGATCAGGCCGATCTCGAGCTCGGGGTTGACGCCTGTGATGAGCTGGATCGTACGCTTCATCGCGCGAAGGCCGCGCTGGCTGGGCTCGACGGGGACGATCGCGATGTCGGCGACTTCCACGCAGCCGCCGAGCTTGTCGTTCAGATAGCCCGGGGTGTCGACGACGGTGACGGCCTTCTCGCCCTCGACGGTCTTCTGCTCGTGACTCGCGCCGCCCTGCGGGTCGAGGTTGATGAAGCCGACCTCGCGCCCGCGGCGCTCGAGGCCCCAGGCGATCTCGTCGGCGAACGTCGTCTTGCCGACGCCGCCCTTTTGGTTGACCAAAACGATTGTCTTCATGCGTTTCCCTTCTACGGGTGCCGCCCGATTTCCGGGCGGCCCTCTCGGATATCTGCCGCCTGCCGGCGGCGGGCACGGGGCCGGCGAGTCGCTACCGGTCCCGCATCCGCCGACGGCAGGGCGCTAGGGCCCTGCCGCTGCCATATATGTACCCAGTTATGCGAATGCGTAAACGCACATCTGCATACCTGTGCGGATGCGCGTTTACTTATTCTTGCCCGCCGGCGCCGCTATGCGCCGTATTCCGACGCCCTCGCAGCGCGATACGCGCGGCGCGTTTCGACCTTGCGGCAGCACTCCTTCCGTGCCGCCACCGTCCTCTCCGCCACGTCGTAGGCGTACGCGATGAGCGCGCCCGCCACCGGGAATACGGCGCAGTTGATGTAGACATAGCTGTATGCGAGCATGAACCACATCCCGACGAGCCCCGCGACCAGCGCGGCGGCGGCGGCGACCTTCTCCCTTCCGCTCGGCTCCATTACTTCCCTCTTGCAACCGGCCATGACGGCCTCCTTCCGATATTCGGCGATCCCGCGCCGACGCGGTCGCGGCCTCCCTTGCCGCTGGTATGTATGTACCCAGCTGCGCACATGCGTAAACGCACAAACACGTAAATGCGCACGTATGCGTCTGCGTAATTCGATAATTTGCCCAGCGGGCCGCCCGGACGCCGGTCGGCAGGCCCCTGGCCTGCGATTTCCATGGCCGGATGACCGGCGGGACCCCATCCGTCCCATAGGCAGCCGGGTGTGGGAAACGTGTGGAGACGGGCTACGGCATGAAAAAGCCCCGCCGTCTCCGGTGGGGCGATCACTTGAGTATGGGGTTGTACGGGTCGGCTAGAACGGGATGTCCTCGTCCGCAACCTCGACGGCGGGAGCCTCGGGGACCGCATACTGCTGTCCACCATCAACCGCGGCAGCAGGAGACGCGGCAGGGCGGGAGTTCATGAACTCGATCTCGTCGACGATGACCTCGAGCTTGCTGCGCTTCTGGCCGTCGCGCTCCCAGGAGCTATAGCGCAGCTTGCCCTCGATCGCGACCTTGCTCCCCTTGGAGATATAGCGGCCGACAGCCTCGGCGCGGGTGCCGAACATGGTACAGTCGATGTAATTGGGATAGTCCTCCCACTCGCCGGTCTGCGGGTTCTTTCGGCGATCGTTGACGGCGATGCCGAACGAGAGCACCTGGGTGCCGGCCGCGGTGGCGCGGAGCTCGGGATCGCGGGTGAGGTTTCCGGTGATGTTGACTCGATTGATGCTCATTGGCTTCTATCCTTTCGGTTCCGGCGGGGGGCCGATCCCCCCGCCTTCGTCGCCATGTATGTACCCAGATGCTCAGATGCGTAAGCGCATAGATGTGCGTTTGTGCGGTTATGTATTGGGCTGGCACCGGAGCCCGGCGTTTTCCATGGCCGGATGACCGGAGGGACCCCATACGTCCCGTAGGCAGCCGGTTGTGGGAAACGCGTAGCGATTCCTCCGGTTCGGTTCTCGCCCAGTTTGAATCACGGGGCGGTTCAGAAGGCGTGCGTTCGGCGCCGGTTAGGGTCCGGGGCCGGCTCTACACGTGGGACGCATATGGCGCCGCTGAAGGATGCCTCGTCGTAGGCGTCGCGCAGTGCGGCGACCAGGCATTCGCGTGTAACGTAGAAGTCCGGCTCCCATTTCTCGCCGTCGCCGCCCGTCACCCGATACCATCCCTCGCCCTGCCAGACCTTCTCAACCGCCTGATCGATCACAGAGATTTCGGCGTAGGGCAGATGGATCTCGCCGGCATCCCCGTAGGCACCGCGAAGGTCGTCGGCAAGGTCCGCTTCGGTTCCATACCATGTGGCCGGATACGATCCCATCCCATCGGTGAAGCAGATTCGGTACCAGCCCTCGCCCTGCCAGCATTCCTCCAGATCGGCAGCGACGGCGCGCCCGATCTCGTCATCGTCCGTATACATGGCTGCTCCTTGCCCAAGTCGTTCATTCGGTATTACCAGTTGATACCCCGTTCGGGCGCATCGGAAACAGCCGATTCCGATGCGGACGGGAAGATACGGACAGGCGGCCTTCCGCCCCGATCTCAATTTAGCGGGCATGAGCGGGGGCGATTCGGGGTAAACGGCTCTCTAGGGAAGCCGCGGGAGCGGGACGGAACGGAAACGGAAGGATATGGACATGGCTACGGATCACGACACGGTGTCGCCCATCGAGCACGATGAGACGGCGAACCTGAGGCTCGCGCTGATGGAACGATGGAGGGAGTCCTGCGGGCGCGTGGCCGAGAGGTTCGGACGCCGCAGCGACATCCCCTTCTACTCGAGCGCGCTGTCGGCACTCGCCGGCGAGTGCGCCGACGACATGGGCAAGTCCGGCAGGGTTGCCGAGGCGGCCGTCGCCATGCTCGCCGACGCGCTCATGGAAAAGGACCCGCGGGGATATGCGGACAGCGCCGAGGCTGCCGCCAGGGAGCTCGAACGCCTCGTCTCGTCGATCGCATACGCGGACGCACTCGGACGCCTGCGCGCGGCAAACTCGACGTTCGAGACGCGCATCCTTGGGGAGATCGACGGAACCGACCCGGATGCACTGCCGGCGGTGCCGGATGGCCTCGTCGGACCGTCGGATACGGCCACCTGCACGATCGATATCCTCGGCGGGTCGCAGGAGGACAACCGCGAGGTGCTGGACACCTGCGGCGCCATGATGATGAACGAGGATCCCGATATCGGAGACTTCTGCTTCATCACGTTCATGCTGCGCGACGGCTCGCCCAAGACGGGTATCTTCTGCAAGATATGCGACTCCCGCCGCGTGCAGGACGCTTGGGAGCGGGCCTATTCCGACTACACGAACGGCAACCGCATCGGGTCGGCCGAATAGGCATGGCCATAGGCCGCCTGCTGCGCGGTGAGACCGCAGCGCGGGCGGTACCGCCCCGGATGCCCTCCCCGTTGGGATCGCAGGGCGGTATCCAGGGTGGGAGACGGCGGGGGTATCGCGCGCGTGGCGCGCGATACCGAGCGGGAGGGAGGTCCGGCACGTGGGCGGATGCAGCAGGTTCGACGCCAAGGTCGTCCCCATAGCGGTCGAGACCGACCGAAAGTGCGGGCTCAACACCCCGAGGGCAATCGTGTGCGACGGGCGGCGCTTCGAGATCGCCAGGGTCGGCGCGACGCTGCCCTGCCCCAGCATGTTCGGCAAGGCGGACGCCACCGTGATCGGCGTCCTAGTGGACGTCGGCGGGCGATGTGGCGCGCGCGGGCTGATCTGCGACGACGGTCTGTGGTTCTCCGTGAAGCCGGACGGGTAGAGGTCCGTCCAGGTTCGTCTCCGTAGACGGCCGCGCCACAGATAACATTGTCGGCAAGGATTGAGAAAGAGAGATGCCGCAATGCGGAAAGACACCTACAGGATTGGCGACGGGACGTTCGCGTTCTCCCCCGCCGTGTTCGATTCGTTGCTAGGACACGGCGCCAAAGGCGCCGCCAGGATGCGGGAGCTCGCGGGCGCGATGCACGTCTCGATCTCATCGATTAAGGACTGGCGGCGCGGGACGCACGCTCCGAGCGACTTCGAGAAGGTCGAGGATATCGCCTGCTGGGCGCACATCGACGTCACCGACCTCCTCATAGAATCAGGAGATAGGACCATGGACGAAAAACTCACCGAAAACCAGCTGGATGTGCTCTGCGTGCTATGGAACCAGGCCTACGACTTCCTCGACCTGTGCGAGGAGACCGATCATTTCGTCTGGCCGACTACAGACCTGCGCTGCGTGCCGGACTCGATTCTGCACGACATCAAGGTGAACCCGGAAGACGATAAGTCCCGTCCTCCCTGGGAGATCGGCACCGAGGACCTGTTCCTCCAGACGCTCGACGTGTACCTCCGCGCGTGCCGACGCGCGACCCCATATGTCGGGGAGAGCGATATCTTCGTCAGGCTCCTGGGCCTCTGCGACATCATGACCGAGACCGCCTTCGGCGAGGACGACGGCAAATGGCTGCCAGACCCGGATATGATTTTCGACCCGCATGAGGATGGATACGTCAGCCCGATGGAGGCCGCGGAGCTCAAGTGCAGGAAGCTGCTCGATGAGATCAGGAATGACCTGTTGGCGTTACGCCCGACGGCGGGTAAATAAGGCTAGTTCCGCCAGATAGCACGACGGCCCCGCCCTCGGAGGGACTGCGCAGCGATGATCGATTCCGAGTTCGCATATAAGCGTTCGACATGGCGATGATTGATTGATTCCATATCCAGATTTCAAGACAGGGGCCGTTTTCGGCCCCGTCCTTTTCCCGAACCCGGTCCGGCGATTTTTCCGCGGCGTGCGTTTACGTTTCCCCTCAGGGGGTACAAGAGAGGTAGAGCAGGCGGTATGGGGCCGCCCGGTGCGCATATGGGAGGACTATATGGAAACGATCTTCGTGACGGAATCGCGCGAGATGCTGTTCACGGGAACCGAGGATATCGACGTGCGGCCGCTCCATTCGTCGGAGCTGCATTACGAGGGAGACAGCCGGGAGGAGGCACTGCGTGCGGCGCATAAGGTCTCGGCGGCCTCCAGGGTCGGGGTCTGCCAGCGCGGTTTCGCCCGGTTCGTCGCCACAGTGAGCGAAATCACGCGCGACGGCGAGGGGTTCACGGAACACATGGATACGGTCCACACCGTCGACCCGCTCGACCGCATGCCCGAGCTGCGCACGCTCGCGCGCGAGGCGGCCGCGAACCGTGCGGACGGGAAGATCATCCGCCATATCGCCGGCCACACGGAGGCGATCGACGCTGCGAAGCGTGCCGGGGACTACTACAGCCTGTACCGCGTGGAGGGATCGGCCTTCGGGGACTTCTCTTGCTACCGGGTCGGACATGCGCCCTACAACGGGACGCTCTACCTTCCCGCGGGGTTCCACGATTACGGCATTGCCACCGTCGACGAGCTTTTCGTCGCACTCGTGGTCGGACGCTGCGAATTCCTGTGCGAATACCAGGACGAGATCGATGAGGTCTATCACGGGCTCTTCGAGAAGAGAATCTAGATGAAAAGAACGGATATGCAGACCATCCACACCAAGGCGGGCTTCAAGGTGCTGCGCGAGAGCCTGGGGCTCTACCAGTCCGACGTCGCGGAGGCAGCGGACGTCGACGTGAAGACCATCAAGAACTGGGAGAGCCCGCGCCTGCCGCGGTGCCGCGCCACGGCCGAGGCATGGAAGTACCTCGAGAACCTGGCGGAAGTCCAGGAGCGCGAGGTCGTGTGCCTGGTGGAGAAGATTGTCGGCGAGACGGACGTCAACCCCTACCCGCTCCCCTACTTCCGCGAGCAGGACTTAGCCGCGGAGGATGTGCGCGCGGCGCGGATCTCGAACGCCATGACCAGAAAGGTGGCCTTTGAGCTCACCAGGTTGGCCATCCCCTACGAGTTCCGCTTCGAGGAGGAGGCCGCGGACGATGAGCGGCTGAGCGAGATCTGGGATATGTAGGCAGTCGTTATTGGGCCGGTACCGTGGAGGTGCCGGCTCATATTAGAAAAGAGCTCCGGTTGCCCGAAGCCCCTGTCTCAATGATGTCGATGAGTACGTCTGGCAGGCACAGGTAACTCTCTGTCGCCACTTTGCCGCTCGGCCCGGCGGAAAGCATGGAAGACGGGGTTTCCACCGTTTGCGTCGAACGCGCGGCCATCGGCGAGCGCGACGGAAAGCTCCTCGAGCCCGTCGATGAGATGATCGGCGTTCGCAACGCCGCATATGTCGTAGGATGCGAGGTCGTTCCATATCTCGAAGCGCCTATACCACGACATCGACGCGATTTGACCATCGACGAGACTTGCAGCCTCCGATGCGACCTGCTCGCCGAAATCTTCGGTGACGCAGGCAAGAAACACGCTTCGCGTATCCGATACGAAATCCTCGGCCGTGTAGGCCGACGTCACGGTAAAGCTGGACTCCACGGTGGCGGTCTCGCTATCCTTCGTCTCGGTAAGGATGCCAAAACAAGCGCCGGGGCGGTTACACAACGAAGGCCATGACGGCGACCGCCCATGACTTCCTGCCGTCAGATACTCTCAGCCAGGCGCAGGTATCCGCGAAGCTCTCGCCTCGCGAAGTTCAGGCTTGAACGAAAATCACCGTTTACAAAAGGCCCGCCAATCTCACGCTCGCCGACAAATACCGTCGCCATATAGCTTTGCATACCCATATCGAGTCCCTTCTGAATATCTGCTTGTCCCTATTGATTGGATGCCAGGGCAAATCACGCGGTCGGGGTGCCTAGGTCGGTTTCGGCCAGGACGTCGCGGATATCCGCCACATCCCTCACGGCCATGACGATGCACCTAATCGATACCGCTGCCGCGACCACGGATGTCAGGAGGACTGCCACGCCGATGCCGCGAGCCCAAATGACCATCCCCACAGCCATAGTGATGACGAGGCCCACGATCCAGCAGATGAGCGCGTTGCGCGACTCGTCGAGATACGATTGCGCATAGACCTCCAAAATCTCGCGGTCGATGCCCATCTTGCCGAACCTGTCGATGTATCTGGACATCCTCGACGACATGTCGTGCTCGGTCCATGTAACCATTTTCAGAAAACCCATGGTCGCGATCGCCGCGTTGAATGCCATGGCCATGCAGGGAACCAGGTCGATATTTTCACTGATGAACGGCACCATGCGGATCATCCCCTCCCGTTTCGTCTCTACTCGATGTGAGTCTACCCATATGCGCATATACGTAAACGCATAGATGTACACATACATATATGTGCGGATGCGCGAGCGGGCGGCCTATTGCAGACCCGGGTTCACGATGCAGTAGCATCGCTCCGATTTCGGCTCCTTCTCGCCGGGCGCCATCACCTTGACCGTGACCGGGATCGTCTCCGAATCGGGGGCGAACGCCGTGAACAACTTCAATTTGCCGCCCGGCTCGATCTGCTTCTGCGCCCGCTGGTCCTGCACCTTGTAGGACCTATCGAGCTTGATCCCGTCCTGATATGCGTTGATATCGGTATAGGGGGCCACCGTATCCGAGTCCGTGACGTTCTCGAAGGTGTAGGCCACCCGGATATAGCGGAACGGCTTGCCGTCCGGCCCCGTGCCGTCCTCGAGCGTCACGCGGTCGATCGAGATGCCGTCCACCGCCGCCTGGGTTGACTGTTGCTGCCCGAACGGCGACGAGGTGCCGGTATCGCCCGACTTTTCGTCGCTGCCGGCAGAACCGGCGTCCGGTGCACCGTTCCTCACACAGCCCGCGAGGCCGGCCTGTGCCGCCATGACCGCGAGGCCCACGAACGCGCGCCTCGTCATCGTATGGATGTTCTTACCCGTCACCTGTGAATCTCCTTTACGTTCTCCAAGAAGGGTGCGGCGCCGACGCGGTGCCGCGTCTCACGCGCCGCGGCGCGGCGGGCCTCGTCCTGCACGAGCTTCGGTCTCCCCTCGCGAAAGGCCGCGGCCCTTCTCGCCGCCGCTGCGAATTTCCGCTCGGCCTCGTCGAAGTCGATATCGCGCCACGCGCGATCCCCGCCCGTGCCGGATATGAAAACCGACGGCACCACATGGCTGCTGTCCGCATAGTCCGCCGGGACGGACATCTCCGCATAGCCCGACGGCTCGCTGCCGTCCGGCAGCCGGTACACGACGAGCTCCTGCTTCCTGCGTTTGCTCACGCGGCGTTCGCACAGCTCGGGATGGAACGCCTCGTACGCCATGGCGCTATATGGGGAGCAGGAGAAGCGGTACTCGAATAGGCATTCCGCTTCCCTCCGATGCCGTTCCGCCTCCTGCACCCGGGCCGCAGCCTGCGCCCGGATTCGGTCGCGCTCGGCCGCCTCCTCGGGCCCGAGCTCGCGGAACGCCCCGACCACGGCGGCCTCGTCCAGGGCGAAGAACTCCGTCTCGCGGGCGTAGGCGCCGGTGTGGTGCCAGGACGAGTAGGCGATGAACCGGTCGAAGAGCGCGGCCTTGGTCTCGGACTCGACCGCGGGGTCGTAGAGCAGGTCCATCTCATCGCAGTAGCCCCTCAAGGCGGCGATGATTGCCGCCTTGGTCCATTTCGAGCGGGGCATCTCCCCCGCCTCGTAGGCCGCCTGCGCGTTCGCGCTCATGGAGGCGCCGATGTATCCCTTTTGCCCGTAGGCCACCCTAGACATGTCCAACCCTTCACGCGGATGTGTGCCGTCCCAGCTGTTTCTACCCCGTGCGCGGGAAGTCTTTCACTCGATTCGGGCCGGTGCAGGGGCGTTTTTCTTCGTCGGGTTTCGGTAGGAGCGTGTAAGGTGCAGCGCAGGGCGGCCGATTTCCAGCCGCCCTGCGCTGTGTGCGGTATATGCCTAGACGTCGAGGGGGAGCCTAGCAGTTCCGGCGTGGCCGCGGAGGCTGATGCTGCGCGCGACCATGACGCTCAGCGACGAATCGGGCACGGTGGTACGCTCGGACTCGATCGTCACGACCGGAGCCGATGTCGCCCTGTACCCGTGGAGCATGTAGCGGTAATCGAAACTGTCGAGAATCGGGATCGCGGCCCCGAGCTGCTTGGTGGCGACGATCTGGACGTTGTTCGCCGTCGCGACGTCCATGCAGTAATCAAGGCGCTCCTCGTTGCTGAGGTTCGCGAAGGGGTTATCCATCAGCAGGAAGGCGCGATGCGTCGCCGGGTCGCCCTCCACGGCGGTCTGCGCGAGTAGGCTGCAAATCAAGAAGAACACCTGCGCCTTCTCGCCTCCGGAAAGACCGCGGAGTTCGTTCCATGTGAGCTTCTTCGCCTCACCGAGACGCGGCGAGGTGAACTTCATGGAGAACGGTACGCCGCGGCCCTGGACGATATCGATATGGCGGGCGATGAGGGACTTGATCGAGACTACATCCTGCTCGAGCTCGCGGGAGATCTCGTCTCGGCACGACGCCAGGCCGCCATCCCTTTTGCCCACGCTCGCGGACATGCGGACCAGCGTCTCGCGGACTCCGTCCCTGAACCTCGCATCGTACTCGGCACGAGGGGGACGGCGGTGGCAGCAGGGAATCTCCAGGTCGCCGCCAGAAGATTTCTCCAGTCCCCTGAGGTAGCCGATAGACTCGTTTGCCACATCCAGCAGATTCGAGATCGCCGTATCAAGACTCTCGTCATTGAAGTCGAGATTGCCCTTGACCCCCGCGGCAGAGGCGTTCAGAACGCCCGCCGCCTTTTCGAGGGTCTTCCCCGCCATGTCCAGCGTCGTCCTGCCGGCAATGAAGTCCGCCACGCCGTCTGCGTGCTCTCTCATCGCCGCGGCTGCCTTAGGGGTTTCCGCGAGCATGGCGTCGGAAGCCTCGGACGTGTCGGCGAACGCCTTCACGGCGTCTGCATAGCCGGCCCTCGACTTCTCGCGCGCCGCCTTCGCCCGGGCCAGCTCGTCGCCCGAGCGTCCGATCTCGCGCCTGTAAGCCTCCAGGTCCACGATCGGCCTTGTGAGCTCGGGATGCGCGATCGCCGCGGACCCGCGGCGACGGGCGCACTCGGCGGCCTTGCCGCATCCCTCCTCGAGCGAGGCCAGTGCGGAAATCTCCTTCTCCAGCGCGCGATGCCTCCCGTTTGCCTCGGAGATCTTCTTCGTGAAGTCCCCGACAAGGCTTTCCGGTTCGCGAACGATGGCGGCCTTCTCGCCGCATCTTTCGCGCAGGGCGGCAAGCGCTCCATCGAGCTTCTTGCCGGCGTCATCCTTTTCGATCTGCGCGCGGGCCTTGGCGAGATCCGCCGCCTTGAAGGCGTCGTTGGCGGCAGTGCGGGCCTCCGCAAGGGCATCGACTTGCTTTCTTGTCGGGACTGGCGCATCCTCCGCCAGGCTCTCGGCGACGCGCGCCTCCGCGTCTATATCGGCAAAGGGCTCGCAATAGGCGCGCAGGCGCTTCTCGGCCTCGGCCCTCTTGCCCCGCGCGCTCTCCTTCGCCTCCGCATACTCGGTCTCCGCCTCGTTAAGGGCTTTCTGCAATGCGCCGACCTCGGCGCCGATCTGTTGCATGAGCTCGAAGTACTCCGCCAGGAGCCTATCGAAAGAGCCCTGGACGAGATTGCCGGACTCGGGTTTGGCCACGCCGGCGAGCTCGCCCTTCACGTTGCCGAGATTCCTCCTTGCCTCGTCCACGGCGTCCCTCGCCGCGATCAACTTTTCCTCGGCGGCATCGTACGCCTTCTCGGCCGCCGCGGCCGTCTTCTCCGCCTCCTTGCGCGCCTCCACCAGCTCGGCCAGTGCGGTATTCAGCGCGGCGAGCGCGGTGACCTTCTCGACGGCCCCCGCAAGCGAGCGCACATCGGCCTCGGCCGCGGCGAGCGCGCTTGCGGCGGCGTCCAGCGCATCCTCGCATGCAGCCTTGCCCTTTTCGGCGAGCGCGACCTTCTTTTCGGCTTCTGCGAGGGCCGTGGCGGCCACAATCGCCGCCGCGCAGGCGGCCTCGGCGGCGCTGTCGGCGACATCGACCGAATCGACGCCCTCGGCATCGAGTCTCGCCGCGAACTTATCGACGGCCTGCCTGAAGGCCTCGATGCCGGCAAGCTCGGCCTCGCGGTCGGAGACTTTCGACTCGAGGCCCGTGATCTCGCTACGCAGACTTTCCTCGAACGCGGCGGGGTTCAGAAGATAGCCGTCCTCGCGGTGCGCGATCATGTCGACGGGCGCGACTTCTCCGCCATCGAGGGCGCTCGCCGGGACGACCGGCACGGTCCCGGCAAACCATAGGTCGTCGGGCGCGGCCGCGATTTGGCGCCTGAACCTTTCGAGGTCGCCGTCGTCCACGATGATCGACGAGGCGAGATATGGGATTCTTTCCAGGACGTCCTCGACGCGACGCGTGCCATCGACGCCCTTTGCGAGCTGGGTCAGGTACAGCTCGCCGTTCTGCGCGTAGCGTATCCCGGCCCTGTCCAGCATCTCCACGACCTGTTCCGGCAAGAAGAGCTCTCCCGCCGCCGCGGCATCGAGGCGCCGGGTGCGTCCGTCGATTTCGCGACGGTAGCCGTCTATCGCGTCGACCGCCTCGACGCGGGCGGCCTCGGCGTCGGCAAGGGTACGTTCCGCACCGTCGGCCGAGGTCGGCGCCGCCAATCCCTCGTGCCCCTCGCAGGCAGCCCTCGCGTCGTCGATGCGCGCCTTCGCCGCCTGGGCGTTGGCGCGTGCGGCCTTGGCCCTATCATCTTCCGCTGCCGCATCGCGCCTCTCCGTACGGGCGTCCTCGAGTTGCGACTTCGCTTTTGCCAGGCTGGCGGCAGCGCCGGCCTTCGCCGTGGCCGCGGCATCCAAGGCCGCGGCCACGGCGGCGACGGCCGCCTCGGTGTCGGGAAGCGAGATCATCTTGCTCTTCTTGTCCACGGCTGAGGCGTCGATATAGTCCTTGAGCTGCGCGGCCGCCGCATCGAAAGCACTGTCTCGGCGCGCCTCGCCTGATGCCTCGGCCCTGAACGCGCCCGACAGCTCCTTGGTCGCGGCGATCTTCGCCGTAGACGCCGCATCCCGCTCCGCGGTCAACTCCGTGCGCTTTGCCGTGGCGGCGTCCAGGGCCTCTTTCGCAGCGGCCATCCTCGTGCCGTGGCTGTCGTGGAGCGTCCACGCGAGATCGTCCGCGCGCGTGCCCACGGCGCCGCGCTTCTTCTCGTTCAGGCTCTCCTGCGCGGCGTCGCGGCGGCCTCGCGCAGTCTCGGCATCGCGTGCCGCGATGAGCCAGTCCGCCCTCCTCCACTCGAAATCGGCCAGCTTCATCTCGGACTCGGCCCTCGATGCCCCGCTCTGCGCGGTGTCGAGGGCCTTGGACGCCATGTCAAGCACGTCCTCCGCCTCGATGACTTCGCGGCTGCACTTGCGGTGCTCCAGGTCCGCGAGCTCGTCTTCGAGCTCAGCGATCTCCCTTTTCACCCGCTCGCGGTCCGCCCGTGCCCGTTCGGCGTTGGCAACGGCATTGCCGTAGAGCCCGTCGATCGAGCCCTGAGCAGCAGCGGCGGCGTCCTCGGCAGACTTCAGGGCGTCGAATTTCGCCTTCAGCTTGTCCGAATCGTCGATCTTGCGCAGCAGCCACGCGTACGCGTCGCGCAGGACCGTCTTCTTTGAATCCTTCTCGACGAAGGAGACCAGCAGGTCTAGGCAGTTTTTCTTGACGGTCACGTTTTTGCCGTCCGCGTCCGCGGCATCGAGGAACAGGGCCGTCAGGGGTTCGTATACCATCCTCTCGTTGAACTGTTCAGCCTTCAGGTCCTCCAGCTTCGATAAGCCCTCGGCGTTGAGTATGGATCCGAAGATGGAGAGATAGCGGGCGGCGTCGAAGCCGGTCTCCTCGCGCACGCGCTCGATGAACTCGCCGGATTGCGCGTAACTCGTATAGCGGCAATAGTCGTCCCTGCCGGCGGCGAGCCTCTGGATATCCTCCCTGACATCCTTGAAGGGCCTGATCAGCGGTTTGCCGGCGCGTCCTTCGGGCCATTCGGTGAAGCGCAGGCCCAGCTCCTCGTACGGGAGGAACCCGGGATCCTCCATTCGGTCGTAAATCTCCGAGGAGTGGTGCATGATGAATCGCAGGCTGTGCTCTTTCGCGCGGAGCGGGTTGGTGCCGTAGTCGTTGTTGTCGATGACCTTTCCTACCAGCACCATATCGTTGCCGTCCACGATGCGGCTGTCCTCGAGGAGGAAGTCGAGCATCGTCACCGAGATATGGCCGCAGCCGCTTTCCATCATCGCTTGCGCGGTCGTCACACGGCCCTGGTCGTCGCCGCGGGCGGAGCCGCGCAGGACATAGTCGGAGTCGAACACGGACAGCGCGGCGTCGATGATCGTCGAGGTCTTGCCGACGCCGTTGTCAGCCTCGACGAGCGCGTTCTGCGCCCCGTAGATCAGGTTCAGGTCGATGGCCCTTCTGAAAGGATGCTGCACCAGCACCGGGTTCAGAAGCGCGACGAGTCCGTTCATCTTCCATTCCTCCCATTCACCGCAATGAGTTCTTGAATTTCGGGAAGCCTCGAGACCGAGGCGATATCCGACGCATAGAAGGCCGAGAAGCGCGGGGTGGGCGCGATGGCGGACCTCTTGGCGGGCGCGTCGGCATCGATCAGGCCATACTCGGCCAGGAACCTGAGGAATCCCTTTACCATCCCCAGGCGGGTCGTGTTGCGCGTCCTGTCCTCGTCGATGCCCTCTCCCTCGCGCGCATCGGGGAAGCCGTTGTAGAAGCGGGCGATGGCCCCCAGCGAGGAGCGCGTCGGGTCGTCCTCGCGGTCGGCCTCCGCGGCCACCTGCGACATGAACGCGTTGAACTCCTCGAAATAGCCGGCCACGGGAACCTCGACGCGCTTGACGCAATCCGGCTCAAGGTCTACCGAGAAGGTCACGTTGACGAGATGGAAGTACTCGCAGGCGAACACGCCGAACGCCAGGTTCGAGTCGCGAGCGCCTTGGCGCCGAGGCGTGAACGCGGACAGCCTGCCGCGCAGGTCGGAGCGCTCCAGGGCGAACGCCGACTCCGCGGAGTCGGGGAACAGGAACACCGCCGGCTCGGGCACCGCGACGACCGAGAGCCTGAGCCCCATGGCCGCAGCGACCTCCGCGGCGATGCCGCGGGCATCCGAGACGCCCCTGTCGCCAACCACCGTCGCGTAGTCATCGGGGCTGTCGTAGCGCAAGATCGTTCCGTTGTTCTTCATGCCCCGCACCAGCGCGGAGACGATTCGGGTCACCGAATCGAGATCAGCCTGCATGTCAATCCTCCTCAATCCTGAACATCAGGTCCGAATACCGCCAGACGCGCCCGATCTCATCGGGGTCGTCGACGGATACCTCCCGCGGCGGCGCGGCAAGGTCGAGTGCCGGTCGACACGGAAGGTCGCGCCATGCGAGCGCCTGCCCGTTTCGCGGGTCCTCCAGAAATACGAGCGAGAACGTCGAGCGACGCAGTGCGCGGGCCGCTCCCGGGCCGTCTAAGGTCTGGAGGTAGCCCGAGGTCCTTCCGACGCGGCCGGGCTGCCCGGCCAGCCATTGCGCGAAGTCCGCCGCCATCTCCATCGCGGCATTCGTCACCTCCGGCGTCAGGGTGTCGCCGATCTCAGATGCGTGGTCGCCGCACCAGACGGCCTCGACGGCACCGCCGGTCGACGCGGCACGCTCCTGAGGAAACATATAGAAGGCATCCGGGGCGAATCCCGGCGTGAACGACGCCTGCCCCACGAGGGACGCGCCCGGCTTCCTCACGAGCTTCCCGGGCTTGGCGATGATCCCCCGCAACAGCAGGAACTCGAACATCGATATGATGCCCTCGACCGTCAGCCCGTGCAGGCTGCCGATCACGACGGACTCGAAATCATAGAGGGAACCCGTCACCGTCGCGGCGGCGAAGCGCTCCAACGTCTCGAATATCATCTCGTTCGATTTGGTGATGTCGCTGGCGAGGCCCGTCATGGAGGCGATGCATGAGCGCATCTTTCGGATGTTCGACTCGAGGCGGACGAGATCGGGACCGTTCACGTCGTCGGCCTCGCGCAGGTCCTCGAGACGGTCGCGCATCTCCTCGAGGTCGCCGCGGATCTTCAGGAACCTGTCGCGCATCTCCTCGCGGTCCGCCCTGAACTGCTCCCAGTCCGTCTCGTAGAAGCGCTCGGCCATATTGGCGATGTCGCTGTAGGCCCTCTGACGCTCGACCCTGATCTGTTGGGCCATCGCATCGAGTCGCGCGTCGATTCCATCGAGGTCCTTGGCCTCGATGGCCATCTTCAGCAGATATGCCGTCATGTCGAGCACGTCCGCGCCCGTCATGAGCTTGAAGTCCACAATCGTGCCATAGGCATAGAGGAACCTGACATGGAGCGCCAAGCCGTCCTTCTCGCGGCGTGCGAGCTGCAGGCGGGTCTCCTCCGGGAGCTGCATGCCCGTCTCGCGGTCGAAGCCGCGGAACATCCGCTCCCTCGTGCCGGCGACGACGATCCTGTCTATCACCAGCGCGACGATCGCATCGATCTCATCGAGGCGCCCGATGCCCAGCGCCGATGCGGAGCCCAGCAGGAATCGCCTGATGTCGGACACCGGGACCGGTGGCAGGAAGCTCATGCCGCGCGTGTCGACAGCCGCGTTGAAGGCGACCCTTCGCACATAGTTGACGACGGCGTGGGTGACGTTGGCGAGCTGCGCGCGCGTCAGGCCGCATCTCGCCTCCTCCGGGATGTCCCAGTCGCCCAGGGCGCAGACGAACGCGTACTTCTCGGCGGTCTGGGCCGTATCCTCGAGCGCCCTGGCCTCGATATCGCGTGCGGCGCTCATCGGGTGCCTCCCGCGAGCATCGAGGCGGTCAAGATCTCCTGCGGGATGCGCACGCTCGAGGCCAGGCACTTCCCGATATGCTCTATCTCGGCGTCCGTCAGATACGGCTCGAGGCAGCCGCAATCGGCGTCGCGGCTCTGGTCCTCGGTGTAGCGGTTGAGCGGTGCGCCGGCGGCAGCCCTTTCCATATGCTTCCCGACCATGCGCGCATAGGCGCCGCCGAACGGCTCGCCGCCGAACCTGTCGATGAACGCGCCGAGTATCGCGATGCCGTCGCGGTCGATGTCGCCCACATAGAGCACTTCATCGGGCGAGACGCCGCGGCCCTCGGCGAAATCGGAGAACTTCACGTCGGTCGCCGCCCATCCGCCTCCCTCGACCACACCGCGGACGATCCGCCCGAAAACCTCCGTGGGGCCACCCTTCTGCAAAATCGACTCGATATCGCAGTACATGTCCTTGTTCTCGGATACGACGACGGCGCCGTCGCCCGGCAGTATGTAGGAGGCGTAGGACGGGCTCTGCGTGTCGCGGGTCAGCAGGAGCCGGTCGATGTCGAGCCTCAAGATCTTGCTCAGGAGATTGCCCAGAGGCGGCTCCTCGGATGCATCGGCGCCGCCGAACGGATCGCCGCCCGAGAAGTGCGGTCGGTCCAGCGCCTTCTCGCTGCCCCAGATCTCGTAGGAGCGCTCCTTGCGCGTGACCTCCACCGCGTCCGGGCGGCTGTCGCGCAGCCAATCGCTCAGGTGGGTGAGCCCGAAACGGTATGCCTCGTAGTCAAGCGGGTGCCTCAGGAGGTAGTCCGGGTTCCTCACGCAGATGCGCATATCGAGCGCCTTGATCTCCCGGCGCCGCGCCCTTTCGGCGGCGGGATCGTCGGGGTCCAGGGTGGTGAAGCCCACGGCGTAGCGCTTGGGGACGGATATGCCGCCGACCTGGACAGAACCGCCGGATTTTATCGGGCGCAGCACGCCGATGGACATATACGCCCCGGCGAGGGCGGCGCGATCGGCGTTCGACAGGCGTGCCTTCATCGTCGGGTCGATGAGGCGGTCGAACTCGATGCGCGCCGCGTCCCACGAGAGCAGGTGCGCCGCCAACTCCGGGGCCATTTCGGCCGGGACGGCCGCCGACGCCACCAGGGCGGCGGTCAGCCTGGCTTTGTAGTGCCTGCGCTCCTGCGCTGTCAGCTTCGGCATCTTCATTCCTTTCGTCTTTCAAATCGAGAGCGGCACGGCGTGGCGGTGCATATCGGTCACCGGTCAGCCTTCCAGTGTGTCTTCCAGGGAGGGAGGCGTCTGGATGAGGATGTCGCCTTCAGCCATGAGGTCACGGATGTAGGCGCGAACCTGCGACTCGAAGCGGCGCGGGCACTCGATCTGGACCGGCTCCTCCATCCTGCGCTCGAGGGAATCGTAGAACTCCACGACCTCGCGGCTGGCGATCAGGCGGTTCGGCTCGATCTTGGGGAACACGGTGAGGCCGGCGGCGGAGCGCACGCGGGACAGGCCGACGTACAGCTGGCCCTCGGCGAAGACCTTCGTGTGGACGCAGCAGGCGTCGAACGTCAGGCCCTGCGACTTGTGGATGGTGATGGCGTAGGCGAGCTTGAGCGGGATCTGGGTATAGGTTCCCACGACGGCGGTCTTGACCCTGTTGACGGGCCTGCCCTCATCGTCCATCTCGACGACGGCCTCGGACTTGTTGATCTCCCATCTGTGCCGCTCGATGCGGACCTTCTCGTCCACCCCGTCGAACTTGACCGTCACGGCGTCCGCGGACGCGTCGGTGACGGTGCCCTGCGTGCCGTTGACGTAACCCTCCTGAGGGCTGTTCACGAGCGACATCACGCGGGCGCCGCGGCACAGGACGATCCTCTCCGGCGCCATCTTGTCGCCGTTTGACACCGTGCCGGTCGCGGCGGCCGCGAACTCGACCTTCGGTGCGTCGAGCGCGTCAACGTTCTCGCGGTTGATCGAATCGGCGATGCGGTTGTTGGCGCACAGCACCAGCGTGTCCTTCGGCAGGTAGGCGCGGGAGCTCTTCGAGTGCGCGTTGAAGTAATCGAGGCACGACGCGTCGCCGACGCGGGCGCGGTTCAGGTTGTCGATGAAATCGGGGTCGGATTGGCGCACGACCGTCTTGAGGACGTGCGGCTCGAAATCGAAGCCGGTCCAGTACCTCGACTTGAAGCACCAGCCCTGGAGGTTTCCGGGATAGAACTTCATCAGCAGCGCGGAGTCGCGTTCGGTCACGACCGGCGGCAGCTGGAAGAAATCGCCGACGAGGACCACCTGCTTCGCGCCGTTGCGCGTCATGGACTGGGAGATCATCCCCATCACGTGGTCGAACAGGTCGATGCGGCACATCGAGATCTCGTCGATGATGATTACCTTCGCGGCGTCGAGCACCTTGCGGGACCCCTTGGGGCCATCGGGGGCGCAGACCCCCGGCGCGATTTTCAGCGTGCGGTGGATCGTCGAGCCGTCCGTGAGGTTCAGCGCGGCGATGCCGGTGGGCGCCAGGGCGAGGAAATCGACGTTGCGCGCCTTCAGGTCCGATATGAAGGCGTTGAGCACGTAGCTCTTGCCCGTGCCGGCGTTGCCCGAGAGGAACACGTTCCTCCCGTCCCTCAGCGCGCTCAGCGCCTCGGCCTGTTCCGGTGTAAAGCGGTCACCGTCTGCCATTTCCATATCCCGTCATCCGTTCGACCAGTAACGGGGAATTGATACCCGCGCAAGCGAAAAAATATACGCTGAACGGGGGTTTTGCAGAAACTATAGGAAGTTTTTGAAGGCGGGGCGGATATGCTTCCGCACATTTCCCCGCGCGCCCGTATACCCCGATGCGCAGACGGGTACGATAGCCTCAGAATGATGTGGGTCCCGCGCAGCCGAACGGCTTGTCTTTCCCATGCGGGCATCGCGGATTTCTTTCATGGGTGGGACTTCGGTCCGAGAACAGGCCGCGATCTCGTAAGGGTCGCGGCCTGTTCATCTGTGCGTCTATGTCTTTATGCGTGCGCGCATATGCGCAATGGTGCTGGTGTGTGTATATGAGTGTGCGCGTATGTGCCTCGGCGTATGTATGCCGATGTGCGGATATGCATCCGGACAGATGCGCCGGTGATCTATACGGGAAAACCGGCGCCGGTCTCGCATGAGCTCTTCCGCCTCAGCATCGCCCATATCAGCTCGATTGCCGGGGCGACGCGCACCTGCCGGAATTCGGAAGTGTCGTAGCGCTTCCGCAGGGCGCCGCGGGCGTCGGGCGAGTACACGGCCGCCCCCTTGGGCAGCATACCTTTGGAAGCCAGCGAGTCGGCGAGCTCGAGCGGGCACACCAGCCAGTTCTCATCGCCCTCGAACGTCCTGCCGTGGCCGCTCGTGAAATCGTCCATACACGACTTGACCTCGACGAACGTGAAGGTGCCGGACTCGAGCTCGGCGGCGGTCGCATGGTTCGACGATCGGTCACGCGGACGATGCGGCCTGTAGGCCACGAAATCGACCCGGCGGGCGTCATCGACCCAGACCTCGCTCGCGACCAGGGCGTTCTCGCGGCACAGCCTCGCCCATACCTTCTCGGAAAGCTCGGCGGTCACCTCGCCGCGGTTTCGTTTCCCCTCCATGGGGCACACTCCCCTTCGATGTAAAAAGCCGCCCGACGGTCTGCGCGACGTGCGGGCGGCCCGCCCCGGTACTACTCCTCGGAACCCTCCGGCTTGCGGGGCCGGAAGGGCACCGGCTTGATGGTCGACAGGTCCATATGCCTGCGAGCCTAGAAGAATATAAGCCAGATCGTACCCAAGAGCAGGGAGACATATCCCACAGCGGTCACGAGGAAGTCTATGAAGGCGAGGGCCGCGGCAGTATCGACCCGGATGCCACAGGGGGCCAAGTTCGATGCGAACCCATGCAGGGGATACATGGCACAGATGAGGCATATCGATTCGAGACCTGCCGCCAACAGGGGATTCACCCCCGCCAGCTCCCTCGGATAGAACAAGCCCATCAGGACGGAATCCGCCACCAGCGCCGCCCAAATCAGGAACACGCCGACCTTAAATGCCTTGGTGTCCTCGACCAATGCCAGGGGCATCATGCAGCCGAAGAAATCGAGCAGCAAGGCCGAGGCGATCAGCGGGACGACCATCACTCCACCGAGTTCTCGGCGGAGTCGGCATCGATATCGGGGTTCGAGATCAGACCGTTCAGCAGGGACGGCAGGTCGATTCCCGTGCTGTCCTTCAGGCCGGATGCGACCTGGTCGACAATCGATGTGGTCTCCTTTACGAGTTTTTGCGCGTTGCCCGATCCGTACATCTTGATGGAATCGACGGCAGTGAGGGGCTTCGCAACCTGCTCGGCTACCTTGGGCATGATGTCGATGTAGCGGTTGGCGAGCAGGTAGGGGTTATCCATGCCGTTGTACGCCTCGGCCTGGGCCTTGATTCCCGCCGCGACGCCCTCGCCGTGGGCCTTCTCGGCCACACCCTCGGACTCGCCCTTCAAGCGCGTGGCCTCGGCCTCGGCCTTCGCGCGGGCCTGGATGCCCTCGGCGTCCTTCTGGGCGGAATACAGCTCGGCGTCGGATTGGTTCTGACGCTCGATGCGGGCGGCCTCGGCCTGCTTCGTGCGCTTGTAGAGGTCGGCTTCGGCCGCCTGCTCTGCGGCGTAGCGGTCGGCTTCGGCCGCCTGCTCTGCGGCGTAGCGGTCGGCCTCGGCCTGCTTCTTCACGGTCGCGTTCAGCTCGCGCTCCCTCACGTCCGCCTGGCGCTCGGCGAGCTCGACCTTCTTGGTCTCCGCGGCGATCTCGGCCTCCTGCTGGGCGATGTAGAGCTCGCGCTGCTTCTCGGCCGTCACGGTGGCCTTCACCATATCGGCCTCGGCCTTCGCCTTGTCGGCCTGCTTCTTGAGGTCGGCCTGCTTCAAGTCGAGCTGGTTCTGGCGGATGGCGACCTCCTCGGCCGCCTTGATCTGCGCCAGCTCGGCTTCCTTTTTAATCTCGGCCGCTTGATCGGCGCCCATGGAGCGGATGATGCCCTGGGAGTCGGAGAAGTCCTGCACATTGAAGGTACGGAGTTCCAAGCCGAGGTTGGCGAGGTCGTCCTTGGAGCCGCCGAAGACCTTCGCGTTGAAGCTCTCACGGTCGCGCATGAGCTCCTTGAGGTCCATCTGGCCGATGACCTCGCGCATCTTGCCCAGCATGACCTCGGTGACCTGGCGGGTCATCTCCTCCTTGTCGAGATTCAAGTAGTTCTTGGACGCGGTCTCGATCAGCTCTGGGGTCTGGCCGATCTGGAAGTTCGCCACGGCGCAGGCGTGGATGAGGATTGCGTCCTGCGTGGGGATATCGTTTTCGGTCGTGAGCTGCACCTGTACGGCACCCAAGGACAGGGTGTCGACGCGCTGGAGGAGCGGGATCACGAAGGTACCCTTGCCGGAGACGCTGCGCATCTTACCGGCGCCGGAGACGATCATGAGCTTGTCTGGCGGGCATTTGCGCCAGCAGCTCTCGAACACCAGCACGACGGCCATGATGCCGATGGCGGCGGGGAGCAGGTTGAAGATCATAGATTCGAAAAGCATCATAGGGGCTTCCCTTCATTCAAGGGCGGCTCGGGCAGAGCCGCCCGGTTATAGACAACTTCGTTGGCGGGGACGACGGGGCCGGGCTTACGGCCGCCGCGATACCGGCTCAGTCCATCCGTCGGGGCTAAAGACGGCGGCGATCATGGAGGTCCAGTAATTCGTTTAAGAGGAGAATCATGGCCATCGCGGAAATGAACGGCAGGAACATGTAGTAAAACGCGCTTTTTATAATTATGACGTTGAACGTCATCAAGCCCTCGAATGCTTTCATGGTCTTGTCTGTTTCCGTGTCGGAAACAGACTCGCCCTGACTGTCTTTCTCCGCGCCCTGCCTGTCCGAGCCGACATCAGACGCGCCTCCGTTTAGGTCGACGTCGACGACGATATGGCTGCCGTCGTCGGACACCACGGCGGCAGTCGCGTTTTCAGCGTATGCCGGGTGCGCGATACAGCCGAGCGATGCGGCGGCAATGGCCAAGGCGACGAGCGGCCTCGCCGCTCTTGCGGGTATTCCCATTTCCGTTCTCCATTCCTTCCGAAATATTCCGGGGCGCGCCCTCCCTCGGCGCTGTTCATTTCCCCTTAGGTGGTTATTCCCCGTATCTGCCGGCTTAGACACCGGATAGGGAAAACCGTTGGAAAACAGGGCACCCACCAGGATGGGAGCCTGATGGGCGCGGATGCGGTCGTGCGTTTATGTATACGTGCGTAGGTATGCCGGTGCATATTTGTGCGGGCGCGCAGGTATGCGGGTATGCAACTGCGTATGTGTGCGGATGTGCGATCGCGGAACCTACAGGAGCGTGTCGAAACCGGGCCTGCCCAGATCCTGGCGAATGCTGCCGGTCGTGAGCTCGACGTGCGGGCGGCCGTCGGCGCCGAAGACGAGGTTCGTGGCGCCTGCCCCGGGGACCACCGTATCCACCTGCCTCGTCGTGAGATCGTATCGCATGTTGCCGACCTGCTGCTCGATATGCGCCGTGCCGTCGGGTTTCAGAACGTTCCTGATCATGGCGTGCCACCTTTACGCATATATGCGGATGCGGATGCATGGGTATGTGCGGATGCGCGGTTGAGCGTTTGAGTGTGTATGCCAAAGCGCCTGCGGGCGCATCCGCACCCCCCCATGGTATCAGTGTCGGGGCGCGGAGTCCTTCGAGACCTCGCGGGCAGCGTCGGCGACCTTGCCGGGCGACGGCTTCTCGGCTGCCGAGGACGCGGCGGCCTTCCGGGCGACGGCGGCGATGGAGGCCGGGGTCCTCTCCGGCCTCACCCAACCGTAGGCCTCGGCCATCTCCCCCATGTCGACGATATCCCGATTGAGATATACCGGCGAGATCTCGCCGGTATAGGCCTGCTCCAAGTCCTCGACGATCGCGTTCTCCGCGAGGAAGTTGTCGCTCGCCAGGCGCCAGTCGCCGTCGGTCTGCTGGAAGAGGACCGGGTCGGCCCCCTCATCGGTGTAGTAGACGAGCGTCGACGCTCCTTGCGCCTCGCCGGCCTCGACGGCATACGAGAACGTCTTCGCCTTCAGGTCGGCGATGCGGAAGGCGGCGTCGCCGACGCCCCAGCCCTCGGCGAGATCGGCGTCGACGGCATATGCATCAGCCTGCGACCCGCTATCCAAGCCGCCCATGATGCAGTAGCCGTCCACCATGCGGTATACGCCAAGGGTGCGCGTATCGGGACCGTTGCCCTGAGCCCGAACGGAATCCAGGGAGTCCTTCAGGCCGACCGCAGCCGGATAGGTCGAGCACAGGTAGACCAGGCCGTCCGCCGGGACGTCGCCGTGGACGCCGCGGTCGAAGACGCAATAGCCCTTTCGCCTCGCGCTGTCCAGTGCGGATTCCAGGGCGCCCAGGGCAGGGGCGGCCTCCTCGACCATGAGCACATCGGCAAGCGCCGAGACGAGTTCCCCGCGATAGGTGTTCTGCGGAACCTTGCCTCCGAGCGCCTTGCAATCGCTCAGGAACCGCTCCCTTCCGCGACCGTCGTCAAAGCTATCGAAAAGGTCCACGGGGATCGTCTCGATAGCCTCCTTCCACCCGTTCAACGTGAAGCCAACGGTTCGGCCCAGTTCGCTCAAAAAGCCGACCTCGACGGTCTCGTGAACCAAATGGCCGACCGAAACGATACCGCGGTCGAAGGCCTCGTTCAGCATGATCTCGAGCTCTCGCCTGTCCATCTTGAAACTCCATTCCGTTGCCGGGGCGCTTCAGGCCCGTGTGCGTACTCCCACAAGATGCTAACGCGGCCTAATAACGGGGCTGTTTGCGCGAGCCCGCGCTTTCCGAACGGGAAGCGCCGTCGGGCCGCACCGTCCGCAGGCGCCGCGCAAGCGCCCGGATCTCGAAGCACGCGTCGAAGCGGTGCGGCATCCCCTCGCCCGCCCAGAGCATCCCGGCGCGCCCGGTCGCGATCCGGTCGACGCGGGTGAAGTCCAGCCCCCAGCATATCGCAGATGCCCCTCACCTCGTCATGGACCGGCGAGCAGGCGCACCGCATGGCGCCCTCGCCCGAGACCTCGCCGTCGAGCTCGAGCCCGTACAGCTCGTCGCCGTAGAGCGCGGCGATGTGCTCCTCGGCCTCACCGGCGGACATGTCCTCGATCTTCTCCACGGGAAACCCCAATCCCTCAGGGAGGGCGCGCGGCCGCGCGCCCTCGTATGTGTGTATCTGTGCGGGTATGCGCATGCGCAAACGCGCAGATGTGCGGACGCGCATGTGCATACCCATGCGGACATCAGCGAGGAAGCCCGCGGACGAGCGATGCGAAGTCCGCATCGACGCGCGACCGGTCCAGCTCCCAGAGGTCGGCGATGAAGTCGAGCAGGACCCTCACCGTCCCGGTGCGCTCGGGTCGCGGGAGGCGCGGCACCAGCAGGACGACGGAGTAGAGGGCCTGCTCATAGCTGCGCCCCTCCTGGGGGGCACGGCGGCTCATCGCCCGGCTCCCTCGACGCCGCAGGGCGCCATGCGGCGGTCCGGGCCGTCCATCTTGACGCGCTCGGTCATCTCGGCCAGGCGCGAGACGATAGCCAGGGCGTCCTCCTTGCGGCCGTACTCCGACAGCACCGCGGCGAGGCCCGCCTGGGTGTACTGGCTGGTGACGATCGTGGCGCGCTCGGCCTCGTAGCGGCCGTTGACGATCTGGAACAGCTTCGCGAGCACCCACTGGGTCGAGGAGTCCTTGCCCAGGTCGTCGATGATCAGGACCGGGACGTTCACGTACCTGCGGATTACGTCGGCCTCGCTGTCGCCGCCCTTGTCGAAGGTCGAGCGGAGCTCGGTCATGAGGTCCGCCGAGACGACGAATCTGACGCCGTGCTTGGGCCTGCCCTTCGGGACGGGCCGGTACGCCCAGTTGCCGAAGCGGGGATCGAGGCGCGAGCCGGCGTAGTCGTAGGCGATACGGCACGCCATCTCGGTCTTGCCGACCCCGCGCGGACCGTAGATGTACAGCCCGCCGCCGCGCGCGAGGCGCGCGTCGTAGGCATGCTCCGGGGCGGCCACTCCCTCGGCGATGCGGCGGGCGAAGCGCGGCGGGATGCCGGTCTTGCGCACGACCGCCTCATGGAACGCGGGATCGGTCGCGGCGAGGGCGGCTACGTCCGCGATCTCGAGCGGAGGCAGGGCGCCGCCGACGGGATGCGGCGCGGCTGTTGCAGCCGGGGCCTCGGGCACGGGCGCCGCTGGCACCGGAGTCCGAACGGGCGCCGCGGCGGGGGCCGGGTGCTCCGGCTCGAGGTAATGCGGCCCCATCTCGTGCCACGCGTCCGCCTCCGCCCTCCAATCGAGCACCGGCGTGCCGTCCGCGCGCCGCCAGGCGCGGGCATCGTGGTATGCGTAGAAGAAGTTGCCGTAGAAGGCGTTGGCGGAGCCGCGGTCGTCGTAGCCCTTCCCGCGGACGTAGGCCTCGACTTCCTCGAGCGCGGGCCTTTTCGGCCTCGCCTGCGCTTGCGTGTCGTTCATCTCGGTTCTCCCTCCGTCTGAGCTAATCGTCGTTGAAGTCGCTGAAGTCGCTGTCGGCGGCCACGCGCTCGGCGACGCTCATGGCCCTCTTCGCGCCAGACGGGCCAGACTTACGGGCGGAGCGCGGCGCGGGCTTGCGGCGCCAGGTGTTCACGACGTTCTTCCATCGGACGATCGGCACGCCGCCCGCGCGGACCCAGCCGGTGGCCTCGTAGTAGTCGAAGAACTCATCGGGGTCGATCACGCGGTAGGCGGGGTTGTCCGGGTCGGGGGCGTCGTAGCCCTTCTCGTGCACGTACTTTCGGACCTGCTCGCGGGTCGGCGCCTTCGACGGGGCAGCCTTCTCCTCGGCCGCGGCCACGGCGCCGGAATCGACGAGATCGGCCCTCAGGTCGTAGAACCTCAGGCCGTTTCCGGCGGCGAGGAACTTGGGCAGCGACATGATGTAGCGGCCGTCGGTGTGCGATGCCGCGTACTCGCGGCGGTATGTGTCGTAGGCGCGACCGATGCGAGGGAGCGTCCAGCCGTCCGCCAGCGCGCGGGCATAAGCCTCGGCGACGTCGGCGAAGACCTCCGCCTTGCCGATGGACATGCGCATGAGGGCAAGCACCTCGGCGTTTGGGACCGGGACCTCCGTCTCGAGCCCAAGGCCGCCCTCCGATGCGACCCTCACGACCGTGACCGAGTCGCCCGCAGCCTTCGACACCGCCGGGTCTTCGACAGACGGCAGCGCGCCCGCGCGCCCTCTCCCACTAACATCAATAACAACATCCTTGTTAGTGTCGCAAAAATTGGTACACGGTGAAATCGTTTCCCCAGTTGGGCCCGTGTACCAATTTTTGGTACACGGTGAATCCTGCGGGTTGTTGATAACTTCGTTATCGGCGTCTTCCTCGGGGAAGTTTTCAACAGCCGCAGCGCCAGTCGATTTCGAGTTATCGACAGGCACGAAACGGCGCTCCTCGGGGATCTCGGCATTGACCACGTAGCGGTTCGAGAGATAGCGCCCTTGGCCCTGCGCGCGACCCTGGTGCACGCTGATGTAGCCGCACTCGACCAGGGTTCGGCGGTGGCGGTAGTAGGTGTTGCGCGACATCGCGAGGTGGGTGCAGATCGTGTCCACGGACGGGAACAGCGAATGGGTGCCCGCGCCGGCATGGGCGCAGAAGTAGGCGTAGACGCCCTTGGCCGACGACGACAGGCGGGTGTCCTCGGTCGCCTTGGCCGAGACGATGCCGAAGCCGCGCTCCATGAGGTCGCCGCCGAAGACGACGACCGCGCCGTCGCGGTCCAGGATCTCGAACGTCTCGTCGAGCTCGTCGCGGGTGCGGCCGGCGGGCTGTGCCGCCATGCCGCGCTCCTTTGCGCTACTCACGGCACTGCACCCCCTCCCGCACGACCTCGGCGGGGATCGGGACCATGCAGAGCTCCCCGTCCCGGTCCTCGCCGTAGGGCGTCACGATGTCGACGATGTAGCCGCCGCGCTCGAGCGCGGCCAGCGCCTCGTCGTAGTCGCGGCGCGGCAGGCCGGCCTCGGCCGCCGCGATGTCGCGCGCCGGGCACTCGATCGCCACCGACATGGGATCGCGCGCCACGATGCAGCAGAAGACCGACTTCTGCTCGAGCGTGAGGTCGCCGTCGTCGAAGATCGGGCGGATACGCCGCGCCCAGAACCTATCACCGACCGTCATCCTCGCCGTGCCGGCCTGATTCCCGGCGGAATCTTTCCTTCCCATATGCCATCCCTCCATGGTCATCCATCGCGGGCCCGCGCCCGCATCCTGTGTCTGTATCTACCCAAATGTGCAGATGCGTAATCGCACAAATGCGCAAAAACGAAAATGTGCGGTTGCGTATATGCGCATATGCGTACATGCGTATGTATGCTGATGTGTGGGATGAAAAAGGCACAGGCCGTTTGGACCCGTGCCTGAATCAGCGCGCGTCGACCTTGAGGAAAGTCGATACCTTGATCTCGCTCTGCCCGCCGGCCTCGGCCCTCCTCGGACGGCCGTCGAGAAACGATGCCGCCCTCGCCTCGGCCAGCTCCCCCTCGAGCACCACGGCGACGCCGGGGGCGAGGGAGGCCGCCACGGCCATCGCCACCGGGCCGAACGCGACGCAGTGGAACCTATGCTCCACGCGGCGCGAGCCCGCCGCCTTCTCCTGGGACAGGCAGAAGCGCGCGTGCGCGGGCCCCCTGTCCGGCTCCGTGAACTCCACGGGCCCGAACACGAGCCCCGACACCACGATCCTGTTGACCGTTTCCAAACCCCGACTCCTTCCTTCCCAAGCCATCCGTCTCGGAGGGTAAGCCGCCGGCTGCGGCGGCCTGGGGCTCTTTATGCCCACTGAGGGGGAGTTTCAACACACGGGTTGCGCGATTTACGGCAAACGAAGGCGCTTTTCTCCATAAACGGTCCATATGGAGAGAAAAACACAACTCGATCGATAGCATTTTCGCGGTTCGCCCATGGGATTGGTCGGCATTGGGTCGGAATCGGAGCCACGGGGTCTCGAGGTTTCCACGCCCTAAAAATGAAAAAGCCCCCTGAACAGGGGGTTTGTAAATAGGAGGGAGCGATAATTGCAGCCATCGAACAGCACCGCACTTTTCGTTGGCGGCTCCATTGCGTGGTAAATCACTACCGCAGAAGGTTTTTGGGAGCCGACTAGCTCAACAACCCTTCCGTCTTCCGTAAGCCCGATAGCAACAACTTGGTCTTCATACGGAGCCTTTCGGTGTTGCGATGCCATTCGATTTTCCCAGGCGTACCGTATGCTCTCCTCGTTTAAGCCGTGTTTAAATGCATGCTCCGCGACGACGAGTCTGTTCATTAATGCCTCGAATTTCGTACAACGATATTCTAACAGGCTTTACCTGCGAAAACTATCACTGTATTCCGTGGTTTCGAGGATCTTGCAGAAGAGGAAAGGGCATCCCGGAGACGGATGCCGGCCACGACATTCCCGCAGGCTCAACGCCCAAAAGGAAAGCCTCTGCACTGGCTCATATGATGCGGAGATTCTAACACACGCACAGATGTTCGTGCAATCCGAAAACCGAACATATTTTCGCTATTATAGGCACAAGCGAAACACGCGACGGCAAAACGACCGCCCTTCTCGCGCATTTGCAAAAGGCCGCATCGCCTTCGAAACAGCGATGCGGCCTTGGTGGTTGTTGGGTCCCACGAGCCCGCCAAACGGCTTCGCGGGACCTGCCGGCAAGCAGGCGCGCGAATTCCGAACGGCTCGGATTACCGCCACTCGGCCCAGATCACGTCGCCGGGCTTGGGGGCCTCGATGCCCGGGCCGTTGGGCAACATGTAATAAGCGTTGGCCTCGAAACTCTCCGGGCTGCCGGGGCGCCCGGGCACGGGCCAGGCGCGCAGCGTGCCGTCCTCGGCATGCTCGGCGCGCAGCAGCTTGATGCCGAAGAACTCGGGCTCGCCGGGCTTGTGCGCCGGATGCTCCGCAGGCCTGTCCTCGCCGCGGACCGGGCCGCCATGTCCCTTCGGACCGTGCCCACCTGCCGGGAACGCCTCGGCCAGCACCATGGGCGTACGCGGAACCTCGGGGTCCAGGCCCGAGAACGCGCGCATGAGCGGACGCAGGTAGAAGTTCAGCGTGAACGACGCGCCGGCGCTGGGGCCCGAGATGCCCACGATGGGCGTGCCGTCAACGATGGCGAAGCTGGAATGATGTCCCGGGCCATGGTTCGTCTGATGGCAGATCATCCGCCCCATCTGCTCCATGACCTCGCAAGACCAGTCATCGCTTCCCTTCGACGATCCGGCGTTGAGCACCACGATGTCGGCCTGCTCGACGGCTTGTGCGATGGCTTTCTCGATGGCGTCGCGGCGGTCGGGAACGATATCGAACGGGACGAAACGCCCGCCCCACTGCTCGCATTTCGCCTTCACGAGCACGCTGTTCGTCTCGAAGTTGCGCCCGCGGGCCGCGAAGGATGCGGCGCGGTCGGGGTCGAACGGCACGCCGGGAACCACCAACTCGTTGCCCGTGGGGATGAACGCCACGCGCGGGCGGCGCACCACCGGCACCGACCCGTTGTTGCCCGAGCCCATGCGCACCGCCAGGTCGGGCGTGATCAGCTGGCCTGCGCGGCCCAGCACGTCGCCGCGACGCATGGTGCTGCCTACCGGACGCGTGCCCGCACCGGGCCTCGACGGCGCTGCATCGATGATCACATGCTGCTCATCTGCGGAAACCTGCGCATGCTCGATGACGATGGCCGTGTCGAACCCTTCCGGCATGGCAACGCCGGTGTTGGCGAACTGCCAATCCCGGCCGCGCACCCACGAGCTAGTGTCGGGCACTTCGCCATCGGCCAGGTCGGCAAAATCGGACCAGTGCAGCGCAATGGAGTCCATGGCGCACGTGAGCGCGCTGGGCATATCGTTCGCGGCGCACACGTCGTACGCCAGCACGCGCCCCACCGATTCCGCCAGGGAAACGCGCTCCACCAGCTTGCGCTCCACCTTGCCCGCATGGTCGGCAGCAGCCGCGCGCCCACGCCAGCCGAAGCCCTCCGGCTGCGCGTCCAGCGCCGCCAGCGTCGCCGCCACCGCGTCCTCGCGCGACAACTGTATATGTTGCGAATGGTCCCTCATGACCGCCTCTTTCCTGATGCCCGGCGCAAAGGCGACGCGCAGCGCATCCATAACCCGCCACTCGGCTCCCCGAATGGCGGCGAGGCGCAACGCACGCCGCTCGCTCGCACCGAGAGCCCGCCTTCGGCAGGCTATTCTCGGTTGAATACAACTCAAACTATAGTCCAAATTCATGTGTTTGCGTGCCTTCCATTTGCTTTTGCAATCGAACGCCCATGACGCTTGCACCGCCGCTTCGCCTCGGCGTATACTGCCCCCTCGTAAAGGAGCGCGGGTGACCCGGAACAAGTCCAGGCATCCAGCCTCGCAGCAAAGAAACGAAAGGCACTGACGTGACCGCATCGGTTGGTTCGTGCCCCGCAGAACGTGACGCGCACTTGCGCGTGGGGTTCGTGGGAGCCGGCAAAATCGGGTTCGCCCTGGGAACGCATCTGTTCGAACACGGTTCGAAGGTCTCAGGCTATGCAAGCCGCACGCAAAAGGCGGCGCTTTGGGCATCGCAGTGCACGCATTCCGTTTCCTTTTCCTCGCTGCAAGCGCTTCTTGATTCCACGGACCTCATCTTCATAACCGTGCCCGATGGCGCCATCGCCGAAGCGGCCGGCCAGCTGGCCGACGCCGCGGCGAACACGCCGGCAGGCGGCCTTTCCGGGAAACTGGTGTGCCACGCAAGCGGCGCGCTGGCCTCCGGCGAGCTCGACGCATGCCGCAAAGCCGGGGCAGCCTGCGCAAGCGTTCACCCGCTGTGCGCCGTGCCCGACGTCCCGACCAGCGCCGATGCGCCCGATCGCCTTGCCGGCATGTTCTTCACGCTTGAAGGCGACCAGGCCGCGGTCGATGCGGCGGGCGCGCTGCTGGATGCGGCGGGCAATCCGCACTGCACCATCGCGGCCGACGCGAAGGTGCGCTACCACGCCGCGGCGGTGTTCCTGAGCAATCTGGTGTGCGGCCTTGCCTCCGAGGGGTTGGGCATCCTGGAGGGCTGCGGGTTCACGCCCGAGCAAGCTCTACAGGCAGCTGGCCCGCTGTTCACCGGCAATTGCGCCGCCATCGCGCAAAAAGGCCCGCAAAACGCCCTGTCCGGCCCCATCGAGCGCAACGACATCGAAACGGTGCGCAAGCATCTGGCCGCATTGGACGGGCAGACGCGCGAAACCTACGCCACGCTGTCGCTTTCCGTTTGCGAACTGGCCGCGCGGCGTCACCCCGAGCGCGATCACGCTCCGATGAGGAATCTGCTGGAATCAGCACAAACCCGCAGGTAAAGCGAAGGAGAGAAACTCATGAAGAACACCGTGGCAACGTTCGCCCAGGCCAAGGCCGAGGGCCGCAAGCTCGCCATGCTCACGGCCTACGACTATTCCACCGCAAAGCTCGAGGATGAGGCCGGCATCGACGGCATCCTCATCGGCGACTCGCTGGGCAACGTGGTGCTCGGTTACGAGGACACCCTGTCCGTGACCGTGGAGGACATGATCCACCACAGCGCCGCCGTCGCCCGCGGCGCCAAGAACGCCCTGATCGTCTGCGACATGCCGTTTCTGTCCTACGAGGTCAGCGTGCCCGACGCCGTGCGCAACGCCGGCCGCCTGCTCAAGGAAGGTCGCGCGAACTGCGTGAAGCTGGAGGGCGGCGAGGAGGTATGCCCGCAGGTTGCCGCCATTGTGGCCGCCGGCATCCCCGTCATGGGGCACCTAGGCCTGACGCCGCAGTCCATCAACGCGTTCGGTGGCTTCAAGGTGCAGGGCAAGAGCGAGGCCGCTGCGCGCAAGCTGATCTCCGACGCGAAGGCGCTCGAGGCCGCCGGCGCATTCGCCATCGTGCTCGAAGCCGTGCCCGCCAAGCTTGCCGCCCTGGTCACCAAGGAAGTGGGCGTCCCCACCATCGGCATCGGCGCCGGCGCCGGCTGCGACGGCCAGATTCTCGTTTACCAGGACATGCTGGGCATGTTCAGCGACTTCTGCCCGAAGTTCGTCAAGCGCTTCGCGAACGTGGGAGAGGCCATGCGCGACGGCTTCGCCAACTACATCAACGAGGTGCGCGAGGGCTCCTTCCCCTCCGCCGAGCACACGTTCAAGATCGACGACGAAGTGCTCGAGAAGCTGTACTAGC
>OKVV01000124.1_pt1 | contig 66158 bp, 88 predicted proteins | sample 1606871 | NCBI WGS metagenome assembly OKVV01 (sample SAMN03281011, study PRJEB24777) | human gut metagenome | isolation source: fecal sample PR176 from 1 month old male Indian infant, caesarean delivered... | place: Singapore | collected 2006-01-13
TTTTAATATAAGAAGATATAAAGTTAGAAAAAGTATATTCTTCAGGCTCAATATTTTCTTTTAATAAAAATTGATTAACTACTAAATTAATAAGTGACAAACGATTGCCTTTTAAATCTTCCAAAATTTACACTCCCGAGTTACTCATTTTCCTCATCGTCTAATTCTTTCATGGTTTTTGAAATAAAACTCATTAGGTCCTTAGTTTGTTTTCTGTAAAGGTCACGTTTCTCAGGAGCGACTTCCTTCTCTCCTTTACGAAACATCATGATAAGTTCCTGTTCGTAATCATCTTCATCATTAACAGTTGCAGGATTAAAATGCGGGTCGTCGGTTCTTCCTAATAGATAGTCGACAGATACATCAAAGTAGTCGGCTACTTTTTCTAATCTGTCTGATTTTGGACTTGCTTTCTTCCATTGATAAAAAAGATTTTCACTAAAACCTAAATCAATAGCTACCTTAGAAACACTAATTCCTTGTTTGTCAGCCAATTCTTTTATCCGATCAAAGACTGTCATATCAACGATTCCTTTCATCGAGGAACTATTTTACAGAAAACTATAGAATATTGTTGACATAAATTATAGTTTGCTATAATATAGACCTCGTAAGATAAATAGTAAGAAAAAAGCAGAAGCAAAGACACCTAATAAAAAATAAACAATTCGAGGTCGCCAAACTTAGAACGTTAATTTTATAGGGTTAACTACGCTTATTTAACTATGACTCCATTTTATAGTTTTCTATAAAATTGTCAATAGTTTACCGCTGATTTCTTACTGTTTGTCTTATAAATAACAGAAAAGGAGCTGGAAAACATGCCGAGTACTGACATGGGGCGAAAAAAAATTCTTCGTTTTATTGAAGAAAACAATATTTCAATTCGCGATTTGGCAGTTGTTTACGGACTAACGCCACAGGATATGACAAATTACTTGAATGGAAAATTAAAGAATAAAAAATCGAATCAAGTTGTCCTTCAAATAATTTCAGATTACAAAATCAGATAGGAGCCGGTGAGAATGAACGATTTTCTTGATGCGTCTTCACAAAACTTTCTATACAACATCTTAGAAAAAATTCTGAGGAAGATGTTTGAAAGAGTGATAGACGAAGCCAAGCGGGATTTAGTTGAACGTGCTGAATATCTAGACATCAAGCAATTATCTACTAGATACTCTATGTCTGTTCCTGAAGTAGAACAAAATTTTGTGAAAGACAAAAGGATGCAAATGATCGAAAAAAGGAAGCCTGGTACTTATAAAGGTAAAAGATACTGGCCAGCTGTAGAAGCAATAAAAATTTGCAATGACATTATGGATCAATGGAATTGAGAAAAGGAGGAGCACAATGACAGATATAGTAATCATGAAAAATCGCTAAGCGGGCATAACAAGTCCGTAAATAACAGAAGCATTTGGAAAACACCATATATGTTATGAATCAAGACATAAGGAGTAAATGAAAGAAGATGGCACAATATTTAGAAGCGAAGATTATCATACCAGATGATTATGTAATTATCACAAAAGTTGAATATGAGGAGTTAAGAAAAGCAGGCAGCATTGGGGACACATTGACGCTCGGAGAGGTTGCAGATCGCTTAAATAGATCGAAAAAGTGGGTAGTAGATGAGGTACTTAAAAATCCCAAATTCAAAAAGCACTTAGATATCAGAAGCGGTGGTTTTGTTCATTATGAGCAAGGCGGAGGAGACAAATACATTTTTTTGAAATCAAAAACCCTGGATTTCATCGAGAATAATTTTTCGAAGTTACTAGGTTAAAGGAGGAAACACAATGAATGAACTACACGTAACAGGAAAAGAAAAAATCGGCAATTATGAATTTGTCGCAATCGAAGGCGGCTTCGGTAAGGACAAGAAAGCAATGACGGTAAAAGACATTGCAGGGATTCATAAGAAAGAAGTTAAGCATATCAACGAAGCAATCACAAACAACATGAATCGATTTAAAACTGGTATTGATATTATCGATATTCTAGGTGTCGACCAAATCGACCCCAAAGATTTTGGATACTCTCAACAAGCGATTAATTCTTATGTTGGTTTGAAGAGTAAGGGATTTAAAGTTGGAATCTACATTTTATCCGAACGAGGCTACTTCAAACTCTTGAAAATTTTAGAAGACGACACAGCGTGGGATATCTACGATCAATTGATCGATAACTACTTTAACTATCGTAAGTCGGTTCAATCAATCGGTTCTGATATGTCGGATTTAGAAGTACGGCGAGTGAATGCCACAGCACGACTAGAAAATGCACTAGTTCGTAAAGCGAAATTGCTTTCTGAATTATCTGAGAATGCAACAACCGAAGTGAACAAAGCTCTTTTACAAGACAAAGCAGCGGAAATACTAACCGGCGAAAAGATTCTTGAAATGCCAACGCTACGCCAGCATCTATTTGACAGTGATCAAATTGCAAAAAAAGTTGGTGTGTATTCGAAGAGCGGCAAGCCACACGGAACAGCAGTGAGTCAATTAATCAAGCGTGAAATCGCCATTGAAGAAGACGAATCGGAAATCGTACCAGAAGCAACAAATCACTGGGGCGGATCAGTAACAAAATACACTGAATCAGTTATTGACAAAGTAAATGCTTGGTTAGAAGAACATGACTATCCTACCAAAATAAAAGGCTCAAAAAAGGACTACCATGTTCAATACGAATTTTAGGAGGCTGTAAATTATGCTCAAACTGGTGTGGGTACCGAAAGAATATAAAAACTTTTCTTTTAGAGAAATGGCGGAAGATGCCAAACGCATTTTAGAAGAGTGTAAGGATGCGGAAAGAAGAAACGCTCTTTTATACGCCGATCTAATGATTCTACAAAACAAAATAGCAAATTTAACGGAAGAAGAAGCACGGCATAACCTAGAAATTTTGATTCCGTGGTTAGAAATGCAATTTCCGTCTTTGAAGGAAGGAGATTAACGATGAGACAAGATTTTGTGTATCACTTACCGGTAAGTATTGCGCAAAGAGTATCTAATAAAAAGAGGAAACGCTCAATTTTAACAGGAGCGATTGTTGCTACTTTTGCACTTCGTTATTGGATTGTAGGTCTAGCTATTTTACTGTTATTAACAATCGTTAATCTAGTACAACGTAGGAGGTGAATTTAATGAAAAACTGGACCACAAAAGAAATCCAATATTTAAAGAAGCATGCCTTACTGGCAGAAACCAATGAAGTTTTAAACATTGCTGAAATGGCAAGAAAACTAAATCGTTCTGCCCAATCGGTACGAAGTAAAGTTTACTATCTGCAACGATCAGAAGAACTTCCCAAAATAGATCGTTCTAAATCATTTGATACTGTCGGGAAACCCTGGTCAAAGGAAGAAGACAAGCGGCTTATTGCCATGAGAAAAAACGGATCTACCCACTCGGAAATTGCAGAGCACCTCGGAAGGACTGAAAACTCAGTAGTTAGTCGAGTACACCGATTAAAAAATTCAGGGAAAGTCAAAAGTATTCGAAATAGGTGGACAGATGAAGAAATCCAATTGATTCTTGACCACGTGAAATTCGATTCGAATGGATTCGTTTGTAATTACGATGAACTTGCTCGTCTTGTAAGGAAACAACTCCAACAAGTCTACGCGAAAATCTCAAGGTTAAGAAAAGAAGGTGTAATAACCGAAGCTCCTATGGAAGGAACTACCAGTGTAAAAGCTAAAGAATCAATGACTAGATTTAACGATGCTCGTTTTGCTCATGTTCCAAAGAAAAAGGAGGAGGTTCTAATGAATGGACCAGCTGTAAATCAACCAGATGTCTCTATTGAATCGAAACAAGTTAGTTTGATTTTAACCACAGTTATTGTTAGTGGTCATCGAACGGATCAATATTTCACGCAAGACGGTGAATTGATCGCAACAAAAAAAGCTCACTCCGGTTGCAGCCGAAGTAAGCCCCAAAATATAAAAGATTACCAATCTAAGGAGAGTGTAACACATGACAACAAATAATGAAAAGATCGAACAACATATTGAAGAACTTCAACAGTTAGTTAATGGAACAAAAGCCGGATTGGTCGTGGCGTATACAAGTCCAGAGAGCGAAGGAGCAACGGAGGTTTTATCCGTTGGCGGTTCAATGAGTTTGGCTGCTAATTACCTAGCTATTCAAGATGCTCTCAGTAGGGATGCGGAGAGTTCAGAAGGATGTGATTGTGCGGGGTGTTCTGCTATAAGAGCAATTGCAAAAGGCGAAATTAACTATAACGATTATGAAAAAAGCCAAGAAGAAAAACCGATGCACACTTTCGTGATTGAAACTCCAGAAGACTTCCAAAATGCTTTGGATAGAATTTTTAAGGGGGAAATCTGATGACTGACATTTTAATCAACAAGATTTTGTACAAGAATTTCAAAGGTCTTAAAAACTTCGAACTTGTATTGAATGGAACGTCTGCAGTTGTCAGCGGTCGAAACGGTTTGGGAAAGACGACTCTTGCGGATGGCTTGCAGTGGCTTTTCTTCGGTAAAGACTCTACAGGAGCAAAGTTAAACCCAAAGCCGAGAGACAAACAGAATCAAGAGCTTTTAGGCTTAGAGCCCACGATTGAAGCTGAAATGATCGTTGACGGAAAAGTGACGGTTCTCAAACGAATCCAAGAGGAAAAATGGACCTCGAAAAAAGGCGAGCTTGAAAAGACTCGCAGTAGTGACAGCACAAGATACTTTATTGATTCTGTTCCGATCAAAGAGAAGGACTGGAAATCATATCTTGAAAAATTAGGCGGCGAACCAACTCTGCAGATGCTTTCAAACTCGTCTTTTTTTATGTCGCTGAACTGGAAAGACCGGCGTGAGCGGTTGATCAGCCTTACAGATTTAACAGATGAACAGATTATCAAAGAAGATGATGAACTCAAAGAAATCAATGAGTTCATTGGTGATCACAGTATTGATGAAATGAAGAAAATCCTTAAGGGTCAGAAGTCAGATATTAAGGCTGATATTGATGGAATGCCAGCGCGTATTCAAGAAGTTACGGATATGAAAGCTCAACTTGGTTTGGTGGAGGATAAGGCAGCGCTGGAGAAAAGCATTGCTGATATGAATGCAATGATCACTGATAAGGAATCTTGGTTAGTAGATACCAAAACTGGAACAGTTAACCATGAGCTGAACGAACTGAAACAAAAACAAGCCGATCTTCGAGCAAAACTTGTAGACGAAAAGACGAAATTTCAAACGAATCTTTTTGCGGCAACGTCTAGCTTACAAGAGGACTTCAATAATCAACATGTCTTAGTCAATTCACTACGTGCAGATGTGTCTTCATTCGAAGCTAAAGAGTATCGAATGCAAGAAGCGTTGAAGGAAAAGCGAGAGTTTCTGCAGGAGCATCTAGCTAAGTATAAAGAAATCAAAGCTGTAGATTTTGATGAACATCAAAAGACGTGTCCGACTTGTGGTCAAAAATTACCAGCGAATGAGATTGAAAAGATGGTTTCTGAATTTAACAAGAGCAAAGCAGATCGCTTAGAAAAAAATGTTGAAATTGGAAAAGCAACAAGACAAGATGCTGAAAAACTTGAAACTGAAATCACTGCTCTTCAAAAAGAGCTAAATGAAAAAAGGACTCAGTTAAAAGCTTCTGAATCACGTTTGGATGAAATCAACAACGATCTAATTTTCCAGAAAAATAAACAAGGTGTTTTTGAAGAGTCTCCAATTTATCGCGACATCATTGCAGAAAACACTCAACTAGAAACAGCGATGGAACGCGCAGCTAGTAAAGATAAAAATGCTGAAGTTGGCAAACTGTCTGCAGAAATTCAAGCAGATAAACAAATATTAGCCGGGTTAAATCAAGAACTGCAGAAATTCGACATGGTCAAAACATATGATGACCGTTTAGCTACGTTAAAGCAACAGGATAAAGATTTGAAGAATCAAAATCAAGTTGTAGAAAAACAACTATGGCTGATAGAAGAGTTCACTCGCCGTAAGGTTAAGCGTATCGAGGAATCAATCAACGAACTGTTCTCAATCGTTAAATGGAAATTGTTTGATGTCCAAAAAAACGAAGGCATCAAAGAAATGTGCGAAGCCACTTATCAAGGAATCGAATATAGCAACGGCTTAAATAACGGTGCACGGATCAATTGTGATCTTGATATCATCCGCACGCTGTCACGAGAGCTTGGAATTACGATGCCAGTATTTGTCGATAACGCCGAGTCAGTAAATACTCTTCAACCAATTGAAGGGCAAATGATTGAGCTACAAGTAACAGAAGATGAAAAACTGAAAGTAGAGGTATAGGAAATGAAAATGTTTGTTTATGCAGTAGTAAATCATGAAAAAGTTTTTCTAGGAGTATTTGAAAACCCTGAAACCATCTATGAAGATGTTGAAGACAAATTGGAAAGCTTAGGCTTCGAATCTTGGGCTCACAAACATCCTATTTATATGATGGGTGCTCAACGTGAATCATACAGATTGCTTTGGGAGGATGAAAAATAATGACTAATCAAAATACACCAGTTTTACTTCAAAAAGATATTACCGATCAGGTGAACGGCAAACTTGCTACTTTGAAAAGTGAAGGTCTACATCTTCCCGCTGGTTATGCCTCGGCTAATGCTTTAAAAAGTGCGTTTTTCGAGTTACAGGAAGTCCAAGACCGTAACAAGAAACCAGCGCTTGAAGTTTGTACAAAAGAGTCAATTGCTAACACTTTGCTAGACATGGTTGTTCAGGGATTGAGCCCTGCGAAAAAGCAATGCTATTTCATTGTGTATGGTAATAAGCTGCAGTTAAACCGCTCATATTTCGGAACACAAGCAGTTCTAAAACGCTTATCCAATGTAAAAGACATCTGGGCGAATGTCATCTATAAAGGCGATACATTCGATATTGAGATTATCAACGGTCGTGAAACACTCAAAGAACACAAGACAGCATTTGAAAATCGCGACAATGAAATAATCGGAGCGTATTGCATTATCGAAAAAACGGACGGTGAACGAGTGCTTACTACCATGACAAAAAAAGAAATCGATAAGTCATGGAGCAAAGCGAAAACAAAAAATGTTCAAAATGATTTCCCACAAGAAATGGCAAAACGTACAGTAATCAATCGTGCTGCTAAGGCCTTTGTTAACACAAGCGACGACAGCGATTTACTCATTGAAGCAATCAATAACACGACTGCCAATGAATATCAGGATGATAACGAGCGAAAAGAAGCAGAGATCATTGATGAGATCGATCAAAACGCTAACAGCGAAGTGCTTGATCCAAAACCTGCCGAGGCTATAGAAGAGCCTAAAGTCGATGAAGCACAAGAGCAACCACCGTTCATTGAACCAGACCCGCAAGAGGATGTTGATCCATATGCTTAAGATAAAAAGCTTTGGTTCGGGGAGTTCGGGAAACTGTTACTTGATTGATGACGGTATTACTCAATTGATTATCGAAGCAGGAGTTCAGTACAAAAAAGTGCAAGAAGCAATGCGATTCGATTTCTCTCGAGTCGCTGGCTGCTTGATCAGTCACGAGCACCGGGATCACTGCAAATATGTTCGGCCGCTGATTGATCAAGCGAGTATCGAAGTATTTGCGACGCACGGGACCATCAACGCAATGTTTGACGATGAATTCTTGAAGTTGAAGCGTCACCACGGTTATCAATTTACAGACCTTGGCTATAAAGCGACTAGAAAAATAGGAACATGGTTCGTCACTCCCTTTGAAACAGAGCATGATGCGGCAGAGCCTTGCGGATTCTTGATTGACAACATTTCTGGTGATCGACTGGTGTTCATTACAGATTCATATTACGTGAAATATAAGTTTCCAAATGTGACTCACATGATGGTGGAGGCCAACTATTCAAAAGATGTGATCGACGAAAAAATGATCAGTGGCTTCGATGTGAAAAGAAAAACTCGCTTACTAGAAAGCCATTTTGATTTTGATCAAACGAAAGAATTTATCAAAGCAAATAAATCCGATCGACTGCAGGAAGTCTGGCTTCTTCATCTATCTGATTCAAATAGTATCGAAAAACAATTTAAAGAAGAGACCCAGCAGCTTGTTGGAGTTCCCGTCTATATAGCTTAGGTGGTGATTTCATGACCGGTGGATGGATTAAGCTTTATCGTCAACTACTAGAAAAACCGATTTGGTTGGAATCATCACCAGAGCAGAAAGTAATTTTGATTACTCTTTTGTCGATGGCCAATCACGAAGAAAAAGAGTGGGAGTGGCAAGGCGTCCCTTATAAAGCTAAACCCGGTCAATTTGTCACATCACTCGAAAGCATTAGAAAAAAATGCGGAAAAGGTATCTCATTGCAGAATGTTCGTACTGCGCTAAAAAGATTTGAAAAGTACGAATTTTTAACAAACCAATCAACAAAGCAGAATAGGTTGATAACTATTGTTAATTGGGGGATTTATCAAGAAAAAAATGCAGAGCTAACAGACCAACCAACAGTCAGCTCACAAACGCCTAACAGTCAGCTAACAACTAACAAGAATGTAAAGAATGATAAGAATGTAAAGAATATAAAAGATAATGTCGCAACACGCAAAAAACGCGTGTATGCAGACGACGATCCAAATAAGAAATTAGCCAATTTTTTACTAAAGCTCATTCAAAAAAATCAGAACATCAAAGAACCAGATTTGGATAAATGGGCAAATGTCATTCGACTTACGATTGAAGCCGATAAACATTCCGGAAAGGAAGTCCAAGAAATGATCGTATGGGCAACGCAACATAATTTTTGGTCAGGAGTGATTTTATCTCCTTCGAGTCTTAGGAAAAATTGGGATAAGATGTCTGGTCAAAAAAATAAAAGATCAAATTCGCAACCACGCGAATGGAAAGAATCGGGTGATGATTTTTGATCGAAGGTATTACAAAGAGATTTGGAGCATTAGTTGAAGCAGGCCCTTGTCCGAAATGTGGTGAGCCAATGATGAAGTGGGGAAACAAAAATCCTGATGGGACGGAAAGATGTCCACCTGTATGCATTGCTGTGGGATGCGGCCACCGCGAAATGATAAATCGCAACAACAAGAAAAATCAGGTGATTGCTGATGAATCAGTAAGGAAAGCTGCTGAATTGAAAATGATAAACAATTCGATCGTAACTGATACTAAAGTTTGGCGAAGTAGTTTCGAAAACTATAAAGTTGTCGATCAAGAAACACAACAGGCAAAATTCAAAGCTCAAAACTGGATGAAGAAAATCCTTAATCACGAAAATCTTCACGTGATTTTCACCGGGAATCCAGGTGCAGGAAAAACGCATCTAGCAGCAGCAATTATCTTTGAAGTCTTGGAAAAATCCAACTATAAGCGGACTGTAGGGATCATTAATTTCCGAGAACTACTTGAGCAATTAAGGGTTGCTATAAATAATGACGAAGTAAGAAGATCCATTCGGGATGCATTAATGACCGAAATCAAGAAGATGGATGTTTGTGTGATTGATGATTTGGGAGCCGAATTAGGAACTGCAGAGGAGCCTACAAAGCCGACGCCGTTCGTCATAGAAACGCTACAATCGTTAGCTGAAGCTCGTTTGGAAAAAGCAACGATCTTTACCAGTAATTTAAATTCAAAACAGATTTTGACTTTGTACGGCGAAAGAATTTATTCGCGAATGATGAATGGAGCAAAAGCTGATGACAAACTAAGTGCTTTTCGATTTAAAGAAACATCTGATAAAAGGAGGAATCCACTTTGAGTTATGTAGTAAAAGCAATGTGTTATCTGGATGATCGCGGGCTTGGTCATCCCTCATTGGAACATGCCAAAAAGCACGAAGATTATGAGTTCGCGGATGCTGTAGCTCAAATATCTAACGGCCGGATCGTCGAGATCATTGATCAAAAAGATAGAAAAATTGTTCGTACTAAAATCGAGGCAAAAAATAGAAAGGCACCCAAGAAGGCGAATCAAGCTTGGATGCGAAAGGAATGATTGAATGTCCAATAGTCCAACAGCTTTAAATAAGCGCGGTAATAAAGTGATCATTGACGGATACACCTTCGACTCAGAGAAAGAGGCTCAATTTTATATCAGGTTTGTCCGTGATTGCGGATTACCGTTTGAAGTACATCCACGATTCAAATTGACGGAGTTGACCGAGTTACCAACTGGCGGCGGGAAAATATCTGCAATTGCCTATTCGCCGGATTTCATTATTAAGGACCATGCCGGAAAATGGCTGCATGTGATCGACGTGAAAAACAGCTTCGGTATTTATGGAATTGATCAGGCAAATAAGCTTCGGTTCCGACTATTCGCAATCACTCACGGCCATCCGGTCGAAGCGGTCGTGATCAGGAAGAATGATTTCAAAGTGATCACTCAAGGCGTTACGAAGCCTTTGAATGATAAAAAACCGTTTGTTACTACCAATTTTGATTATCACTGGAAAGATGCAACGAATTATTAGGAGGACAATATGATAAAAGACTTATTCAAAGCAACGGGCGGTTGCCTCACTTTAGCAATTGGACTAGTGATCTTTGTCGCTATTCTAATGGCTGTAGTTAAGATAGTTGTTCTGATGTGGCACGTCGTGTTTTAGGAGGAAAAAATGAAGATCAATAATTTTTCTGGAATGCTTTTAGGTCTTGCTAATATGCACGGATTATTGAGCAAAGATGTTGAGATAAAAGAAATCAAGCTTATTGAGTCACTAAATATTGTAAAAATTGAAACAGTTAGTCAAAACTACGAAATATCTACAACTATTCGAGCAACGCTTAAGGAGGAAAATTAAATGACATTAGAATTCAATGCAACGCTTAGGGACAAAGGACTAGGAAACGACGATAAAAAGAAAATTTTACTTGAGGTTCCGGTTTCTGAACTGAAAGGGAAAGTTGAAGAACTAACAAGCTTTGCCAACAAAACAGTAACCATTCAAGTTGTTCCGCAGTATTACACGTACTCGATTCCATTTGATAAAAGCACGAATGCTCCCACGCAGGAATATGTCGTCAATAATGATGGGACTATTGACTTTGTCGAAAAAGAACAGACTCAACTTGAAGTGGATGAACAAGGGAATATTGATATTGAAGACCGCCCGTTTGAAGTCACGAAAGAAATTGTTGATGAATTTATTGCGAAAGCGACAAGCCTGCAGCTGCCAGACAATATTATAATTAATCCTCGCGATGTGATTACTCGTATCAACGACGGCGAAGATTTAGGAGAAATCGCTGAAAGCTATGAAATGTCCGACACGGCGTTAATCAATCAAATTGAAGCAGCTAGGCAACACTTTGCTCCTTTCGCTAATGAATGGGATAAGAAGAGGGATGAAGTAGTGTTCCAAGATTCTGACGCTGAGGAAGTCGATGCAGAAGATGAAAATGAAACGGAAACTGCTAATTCAGAAACGGAATCGGCTGATTTGGAAACAGAAACACCAGATACTGATCAAAGCTCATCTTCAAATGATGAAGAGGCTCCTAGAGTTGATGCAGAAACTGATGGTGATTTACTTGGTAAATCAGATCCTTACGGAAATGAACCGGCGGAAATTGAAAACTCTGAGTCTGATGATCAAACGGATGACGAAGATTCGGAAGATGATCCGTATCAATAAAGAGGATCGGATTTTGATATTGGAAGAAGCGAAATGGATTTGGTCCAACGAGGAAATAGAGCGAGCTGTCTCGCTCTTTTCCCAAGGACTTAAACCTTCAGAAGTTGCGATCGAGATGAACCAAAAAGTGATCGATGTTGGATTGCTTTATCTGCATCTGCTTGAGAAGGGAAAAATTAAAATGGAGTGATTAAATGTATCGGATTTATCACGATGGAGTAGCAGCGATTATTGTCGATGAGACGAATCACTGTTTTTGTTACACGAGCCTTTCTAAAGCGCAGCAGGTTGCAAAAGGAATTGAAGTAACTATCAGTTGCAGACCGGCACTCAACCAGCGAGAAGAATTTTTGCTGGAGCTTGGATATAAGAAGGAGAATTTTATTTCGTAGGAGGATTTGAATAAATGAGTCTAATTGAAGAACTTAATTTAGCTAATACTCAGGCATATGATACTTGGTTTGAACGCTGGTATGAAAAGAGTGATTTTCCCAACATATTTAAAAAATCGGCCCAGCAGGGATATTCGGGTTATTTCATCGAGTTAAGGCGGACCACACCGTTACCAGAAAGTGATGAATATCTGAATAGACGTCTGCGTGATCCGCGAACGGTAGTCCGATTAAAAGAAAAATTGCCAGGTATACGTGTCGAGTTCCTCAAAGAGCAGGCAACAGGCCCATTCAGGCTGAGATACACGACTGAGAAATTAGAATTTAGTTGGAAGCAAGCAAACCAGGAGGATGGCGAATGATTGCAACAACCATAATTTATACCATCGTCGGCTTCATAGTAGCTGTTATGGGTTATATCTTATTCAATGCAAGTGACAAAAGTGAAAAAGGTTGGCGAGTATTTGGAGCCGTTCTGTTTGTTTTAGGAGCTTTAATAATTCTAGGCGCTGAACTAAATATTTATTTCAACGGAACACAGGAAGATTTAATTAAGTGGATGTTTTGGATGAAAGATTAGTTCCGGTAACCACACCTTTAGCAGAGAAAAACAACTGATCTCCGAGAATAGAAAAAGGGATAGACATTAACCTATCCCAGAAACGATTATTTGTTATTTGTATCAAAGGCACCTTCATTGCAACAGTATGGACAAAGGACAAATGATTTCTCGGGAAACGCCTTTTTCGCTCGGCAAAGGGCACGGGAAGGACTAGCAGCCATACCAAGGTAGCCTCTGTCAGGCTCATGTGATAATTGTGAACATTGGATTATGTGAATGACGAGACTAGCGTCGGCATTGGGTATACAGTCATAAAAATAAATGAATGGTTTCAGACTCATGATTTTCACCACCATAACAGTATTTCAGCAAGTCTTGCTGATAACTAAAGTATATCAGATAAAAGTAAAATAAAATGCTCGGGTTTTAGTTCCGGTAACAACACCAATCAAAAAAAAAACACTGAGTACTAAGCTCAGTGTAAGTATTAATTATTCATTTGCGTTTGACAATCGTTTATCGCATCTTGCATTTTATCAAAACTATTGATGTCAAGGTCATAGATGAAAAGCTTCATTTTCATTGCTTTGATTTCCTTTAAGTTCAAAACAGCAAATAGACTTTTAATAGGCTTCGTATGGGAACTATCAAAGTTCGCTTTTTCTAGGGAAGCGTATATTCGATAATTAGAAACATAAACATGTACAGGATAAAAGTTAATCATTGTTTTCACATCCTTATGGTACTTAATAACCATAGCATCAAAAAGGAGATTAGTGTGAATAAGTGGGTAAACGTAAGTAAAACGTAACAATGCCGAGGATTGATGAATAAAACCAGCTGTTTCCGCAGCTGGCTTAGAGCTGAATTGATGTACTTCGACTGTTTTCTTCAGCTCTTCATCAGTATAACACGTATATTTATAAAACGATTAAAACAACTACGACTGACGGTAAAAAAGATCCGCAATCTCAGCGAATTATGGAGGCATGAAATGAACCAACAGGAAAAAGCAAAAATGCATAGATTTATAAATGATAACGAGTTTACAACAATGTATGTCGGTGGTGGTGCTGAATACGAAACGACGGTTGTTGATTCACAGCGATTACGCCGATTAATTAGCAAGATGAATGAACAATCAGAGTCACAGATTACCGAGGAACAAGCTTGGAACAAGATAGCTGAGTCCTATCCAGAAAGCCCTGTTTCATTGAGGAATCTTTTTGACAATATACTTTATAGCATGTATTCAGGCTATGAAGTAACAATAAATGATTTGTCATTTCTAACTGCAAAAGAACCGCATCTTAATTCAGGACAGAATCTATTTGAAAGAGCAGAAGAAATGGCTCAAGAAAAGTATAGGCAAACAATTGATTTTGATGCTAAAAATATCGGAGTAGCCTTTGCGAATGTTTTCAGGAAAGAAAAACTTTCCGAACCGCAATACAAAGATACTATTTCGAAAGAAAATTATCTTGAAGAAATGATCAGCTACATGGAAATGCTTTATGAAATGGATTGCAAAGACTGGAGTAATAACTATGGGGAAAACTAAATCAAAGATTAAGAAGAAAAAGCGCCGGCTGCAGCAAAAAGCAGAAGCAAATGGGACGGCCAAAAAGAAACGAGGTCAAAGGTAATTCATGGATACAATAGATGAAATAAACTCGTTGATTGCTAAGTATAATTTTCCATTAGAGGTATTACAAGATATAAATCATCGTTTGGAGTGCTGTAAAGATGATTTATATGTAAAACAACAACTGAGATATTTAAATAATTTAGTTAATGCAGGTCTTGTAAGTGAAAAATAAAAAAGCCGGATTCCTCCGGCTGATACTAATTATTCGCATTTTTAGTATATCACAAGGGGGAATCGCGGTCATGGTACTTTTTGATGTTAGCAAATATGAGGTTCCAGATCCAAAAAGTGTAGACATAGAAAAAACAAAATATAACGTGGGTGTATTTTTGTCAGCTTATCTGCCAGCAAGAAGCCGGGTCGGGCAACCAAGGGAACCAAAAGTGACAAGTAGCTTTTCGCTCATTCCTCCTAGCACAGCAAGTAAAAACCAAGGTGAAGCTGAGGAAATTCTCATTCAAAACGAAGAGGCGAAAGAGGAATTTGACTATTTGCACAATCTATTTGAAAAAGGGTTTTCCGTTATCCAGCATCCATTCAAGCCAGAGATAACTACCAGACGAAAAAGAATCTTTTACGATCGTTATATCTTAGGGAATTCAATTTACGTAACAGCACAACGTTTACACATCAGCGAAGATTTAGTATCTCAGGAGTCCACGAAATCAATTATTCAATTTGCCTCAGCACTGGAATTGCTGAAATTCCGGTAAAACGTCGGGACTTTGTCGTGAAAAACTACTGACCATATGCTGATAAAACGAGTTATTATGATAGTGTCAAAAAGTTAGTTAATCCGGACAACAACTTGACTACAAACTAAAAACTTATGTCGTTGTCCGGTTAATTGGCGGCACACAAAAAAATAAATGATGAATGGAGTTGAAAAGCTTCATTTCGTTTAAAGTTCACGTGCCGTCTTATTGGCGTGTAGCTCAGTTGGTAGAGCGCCTGACTGTTAATCAGGAGGTCATCGGTTCGAAGCCGGTCACGTCAGTAAACATTAAGTTGGATTTGCTAGGAACACGGCAAGTTGCCTTACGCAGGCTTCGTATGCGGTCTATGAGCAGAAACAGCGATGCAATCATAGTTAAATGAGTTTGCCACGATCAGGGGCGGTATTCTGATCCAGCGTTTAGGTGTTTCGCCACCGTTAAGTGCGACCTAATAATCAGAAACAACGTGTAGGAACGTTGGGCGTGGAAGGATTTATTCTGAAACGTTTAAACATTGGCTATCTCGTCATAGCCTTATAAAGCAACCGAGGATAGGTGGAGTTGTGGAGATACAGATGTATCGTGTAGGTTGCTTAATACATAATAACAAGCGGTTGAACATTCAATCGCGCTATCCGCCGAGGTAGTTATTCTAGACCATGGCTATCGGGAGAAGAAAAGCGGATAGCAAATACATAATCAAGATCGCTTAGGCGGTCTTTTTATTATGGCCGAAAACCTACATTTTCGATGGCCGATTAATTGGGGAGGAGTAGCATGTTCAAATTATCCGAAATCATTAAGAAGTCCGACGCTGAGAAATTAGAGCAGTTGAAAAAGAAACTAAAAAAGTAGCAGTCACCTCGTGAGGCTGTTTTTATTTTGGAAAAGAGGTTGATTTTATGTGGAAAAGTACGGTGATAACTTTTGGTACATCAGTTTAAATAATAAGCGAATATCGAACAGAAATGTTATTTCGATCCAAGTTAAAAAGAACTATTCAATAATTGAACTATCAACAGAAGCCGATCCCGATATTATTGATCAATGCAAATTGATCTATCTTGGTCAAGGCTTCTTTTTTGATGTAGAGATACAGAAAGAGTTGGCCAAGCATGTCAGACTAGTTGCTAGAATTTAGCTTTTCGGGAGGTGATTATTTGAGTAAAAAAAAGGCGGATTTGGAAGTCTTTTATAGTTTAACTAGGAAACAACAAAAAGCTATTGCGATGCTATTCGAAGGGAAGCACAAACAAAATGAAATTGCTGCTGAAATTTCCGTCGCCGATTCTACGATCACTAAGTGGAAAAAGAACGAAAAATTCCGTAAAGCTCAAGACGAATATAATCACTTCATGTTGAGGGAGTATTCAAGTGATGCAGTCCGAACGATGCGAAATCTTTTGAAAGCTAAATCTGAGATGGTTCGATTCAACGCAGCAAAAGATATTCTTGATCGTACTGGTATTATTTCTGAAACGGATCTTCAACTCGCTCAAATCGATAAGCTCAAGGCTGAAACTGAAGAACTTCGCGGATCAAACAAAGGAAACGAAGATGCAAACAACTGGTCTGAGCTTGTGGCGGAAGCTGAAAAAGAACTAGGTGATCACAATGGATAGAGCAGCTATGAAACGTCTCATTCTTATTTGGCGTAAAAATCCTGTGATATTCGCTAAGCAAGCCCTTGGGTTTATTCCCGACGAGTGGCAAAGTGGAGCACTGAATGATATTCGCGATCATGATCAAGTAGCAATTAGATCAGGACAAGGTGTTGGTAAAACTTCGGTCGAAGCAGTCATTATTTTGTGGTTTCTGGTGTGTTTCAGTAATGCTAAGGTGATTTGTACCGCACCAACTAAACAACAGTTAAATGAGGTTCTGTGGGCTGAGGTCGCAAAGTGGTTAGTTGATTCAAAGATCAAGAACATTCTAAAATGGACAAAGACTAAAGTTTATATGATCGGTAGTGAACAGCGATGGTTTGCTACTGCCAAGACGGCTACACGTCCTGAAAACATGCAAGGATTCCACGAGGACAACATGCTATTCGTAGTTGACGAAGCGTCAGGGATTGACGATCGGATAATGGAGGCGATACTTGGAACGTTATCCGGTGAAAACAACAAAATAATTATGATGGCTAATCCTACTAAAACTAGTGGGATTTTTTTTGATGCCTTTCACAAGGATCGCGCCGATTGGGTGAATAGAAAAGTATCTTCTCTTGATTCGTCTCGCACCAACAAAAAGAATATTGATCGGTTAATTCGTAGGTATGGTAAAGATTCTGATGTTGTTCGAGTTCGTGTGGATGGCGATTTCCCTCTTGGAGAGCCAAATGCTTGGATATCTCTTACTGCAGTCGAGGCAGCGATCAATAGAGAGCTACCAGAAAACTATGAAGCTATTGATCTAAGTCGTAATCTTTATGACATTCCAAGTCACGCACCAATTGATATAGGGCTTGACGTCGCTCGATTTGGCGATGATGAAACAGTAATGGCTTCAAGAATCGGGGCTATTTGTCTTAGACTGAAAAGCTTTCAAGGCCAAGACTTGATGAAAACGGTCGGACTCGCAATAAAAGAATCGAATAGGTTGCATGAGCTTTATCCAAATCATCATATAAGAATCAAGCTTGATGATACTGGTGTTGGTGGCGGTGTTACTGATAGGCTTAGGGAAATTGTCTATGAAGATGATTTGGAATGGTTGACTATCCATCCGATCAATTTTGCTAGTAAAGGGAATAAGGATTATGACGGCATTATCTCGATGATGTACGGTAAGTTTAAAGAAGATTATTTAGAGACAATTATATTACCCAACGATGACGATCTGATGGCTCAATTGTCGATTCGTCGTTACTCAATGACTTCCAAAGGGAAAGTATTGATTGAGCGAAAAAAAGAAATGAAAAAAAGGGGATTGCCTTCTCCCGATAGAGCAGAAGCTGTCGTGATGGCATTCTATGAACCGCCAGTTGTTGGTGTTCAATTCATGAAAGGAGGAATTTGATGAAAGATGAATTTTTCGATCCACCAAAGGTTATGACTTGCGATCCTTCAAAAGAGATCGATAGTGCTTTACTTGCTTATTACATTAGCAAGCACAAAGCAGAAATTAGCCGTTATGAGATGCTTTGGAAGATGTATCGTGGTCGCCATGCGATTGTTGATGCAGAAGAAAAAGACTCATACAAGCCTGATAATCGAATTGTGGCCAACTTTGCACGTTACGTTGTAGAGACATTTAATGGTTACTTTATGGGGAAACCTGTTACTGTTTCACACGAAGATCCGGAATTGTCTAAGCAGGTGAATAGGTTAATGAAATTAAATGATCAAGACGATAATAATGCAGAACTTTCGAAGCTTGTTCGAATTTATGGTCGTGCATATGAATTTCTTTATCAAAATGAAAATACGGAAACTTGTATCACTTATAATTCACCTCTCGATATGTTTATGGTGTACGACGACACAATTGCACAACGTCCTTTTTTTGCCGTTCGTTACTATCTCAATGAGGATAACAGACTTCAAGGCGAGATTTATACGAGTGATAAAGTTTATGATTTTATCCAGGGAGAGAAAGGTTATCAGATTATCAATGATCAACCACATTATTACCAAGATGTTCCAGTGATTGAATATGTGAATAATGATGAAAGGCAAGGTATCTTTGAACCAGTCATTTCGATGATCAATGCTTTTAATAAAGCCTTATCTGAAAAAGCTAACGACGTTGATTATTTTGCCGATGCTTATTTAGCTATTTTGGGAGTTCAGCTTGATAAAGATGGCCTGCAAAAAATTCGAGATAACCGAATAATTAATTTTTTTGGTACTGACGATCCAGAGCAAATTAAAAATATCGTTGTTGAATTTCTTCAAAAGCCTGATGGAGACAGTTCACAAGAACACTTGCTTGATCGATTGGAAAAGTTGATCTATCAGATGGCTATGGTTACCAACTTAAATAGTGAATCGTTCGGTAATGCTTCTGGCGTAGGCCTTCTTTTTAAACTCCAGGAAATGGAAAACTTAGCTCTTGCTGCAGAAAGGAAGTTCACTAGTGGAATGAATCGACGTTTTAAGATGCTTTTCCGCTTACCTACTAACGTACCCTCAAGTCAGTCAGAGGAATGGTTCAATTTAGAATTTACTTTTCATAGAAATATTCCAAAAGATGTACTTTCGGAAATCCAAGCAGCACAAGAAGCTGCAGGTCTATTACCGTTGGAAGATCGCGTTTCAATGGTTTCTACTGTTAAAGACCCGAAAGCGACTGCGGAGCAAATGAAAGAAGAATCTGGCGGGGCCGTAACTGATAATTTTAGTCGAATTGATAGGAGTTGATTAGATGGCTCGATCTGATCAATATTGGCTGAAGCGTCAAGAACTGCTTCTTTCTGGCCTTGATAAAAGAGATGCAGCTTTTACCAAGAAACTCTTAAAAGAATACGACTCTCTTTTAAGCGATCTTCAAAAAGAGATCGCTTATTACTATCAGGCTTATGGGAATGATGACATTCTCGAATATCGAACTCTAATGTCACAAATGTCTGCAGCAGATCGTGAGTCAGTATTTAAAAATTTTGACGATTTTGTAAGTAAACATCCTGAATATTCCAAACTACTGCCGGTCAGACAGAACATTTATAAACTGAATAGACTTGAAGGACTAGAAATGTCGATTCGGATTAAAGTAGCGGAACTTGGAGCTATTGAGGACTCTATGATGAAAGAATATCTTTCTTCATCCTATGAGTTTGGTTACATGTCCACTATGAAGAATTTGGAGCACACGTCTAGCTTTTTTAGTATCAATAATTCGCTATTAAAACAGGCTTTAGATAATAAATGGTTCAATGAAAAGAACTATTCAGATCGTATTTGGGATAACAAAGATACTTTAAGAAATTGGATCACAAACGATTTGAAAAATGGACTTGTTTCCGGAGTCAACTATGACGATCTCGTTAAAAGTCTGTTGCGTAGAATGGACGTTGGGAAATTCTATGCAAAGCGTCTCGTTTGGACTGAGTCGGCCTTCTTTACGAACCAAGCGAATGCGGATGCTTTTATGCGAGAGGGTATTAAGAAGTATCGTTTTTCAGCAATAATGGATAATAGAACATCCACTATATGCCAAACCTTAAATGAAGAGGTCTTTGAGTTCAAAGACTATTCTCCTGGCCTGAATGCTCCGCCAATGCACAGCTTTTGCAGATCGACTGTAGTTCCAATTGAAAATAATGAACGGGGGTAATCATTTGGACTTCAAACAAGCGAAAAGAAAAAAAGAGCGTGGTCAAACTAACGAAGAATTTTTAGCATGGGTGTTTGAAGAAGCCAAGGATTTTGAACAAATATGTGTTACTGTCCAATACCCATCCGGAAGTGTTGAAACATTCTTTAGTCAAGAAGGTAGTTTTCCGATAATCGGGATGATGGAAGTTGGTAAAACACAAATAATTGATGATATGCAGTCCTAAAAATAGGACTTTTTATTTTGCCCAGGCATGGAAGGCGTTAAAAGCTATGGAAGTGCAAGCATTGATCCACGTTAAAAGCTATGGAAGGAGAAACCACCATGTACAACAAAATGAATTTAATGTCTATGAGATTGCAATTTTTTGCCGAAGATAACGGTGCTGCGGGTGGCCAACAAAGCGCAGAAGGAACCGGCGAAGAAACAACAATTGAAGAATCGGAAGTAAATCTAGATAATCTTACAGATGATCAAATTCAGACATTAAAGGAAAAATACGGCTTTAAAGATAATACTGAGGTTGACTCTATCATCAAAGGCAAAAAATCTAAATGGCAAAAAGAACAAGAAGCTAAACAGAAAGAAGCCGAACGGCTCGCTAACATGAATGAAAACGAGAAGGCAGAGCATGAAAAGCAAAAATTGCTAGATCGAATTAGTGAGCTTGAGAAAAAAGACAATTTAGCGGCTATGTCTAAAGAAGCCTCTAAAATGCTTTCTGAGGCTTCAATTGCTGCGGATGAAGAAACACTTGACTTTGTTGTTAAAGAGACTGCAGAGGGAACGAAAGAAGCTGTGACAAAGTTTATTTCTTTAGTCGATAAAACTGCTGAAATAAAAATGAAACAAGCGTTAACTGGAAAATCTCCACAAGTAAATCTGACGCCAGGGAAACAATTAACTAAAAAAGAAATCATGGAAATTAAAAATCCGGCAGAGCGTCAAAAAGCAATTAAAGAAAACATTCATCTTTTTAGATAATTAGGAGGAATCATACATGAAAAACATGTCCAAAACAAATAAAGAACGTTTAATGGAAATGAACCTGCAGACTTTCGCTGCGGAAGATGGTTTAACAGTGGCTAATGATCTTGGAGAAGTTCGCTCCATTGATTTTGTAAATCTATTTGGATATTCAATTGAGGAATTGCTGCAAGTTTTAGGTGTTACACGGCGCATGACTTTGACTGGTGATGAGAAGATTCAAACATACAGATATGAAACTACAATGGCAGCTGACAATGCGGTTGGTGAAGGCGAGTTAATTCCACTTTCTAAAGTTAAGAAAGTAAAAGGTCCTGCTTACCAAGTTCCGTTGCACAAATATCGTAAAGCAGTTTCTGCAGAATCTATTCGCCGTGTTGGTAGTGATGCTGCAATAAACGAAACTGACGAAAAAATCTTGGAAGAAATCCAAGAAGCTATCAAAGGTCAATTCTTTACTTACCTTGCTTCTAATCCAACAAAACAAGATGTTGAAGGATTCCAAGCTGCACTATCAATGGGATGGGCTAAGACAAAGGAGTTCTTTAAAGGGAACGTGTCAATTATTTCAATGGTTAACGCGACCGATGTTGCAAAATATTTAGGTCAAGCACCCATTCAATCAGGACCATCGACAGCATATGGTTTTACCTTGCTAACTGGATTCTTGAGTCAAACTGTTTTAGTATTCGACAATATCCCACAGGGTAAAATTTACACTACTGCAGTAAATAATATTGTTTTGGCAAACGCAGATGTTTCAAGTTCTGATTTTGCAGCAGAGTTTGAATTAACCACTGATCAAACTGGTTTGATCGGAGTTACTCATGACACTGTTAAGAACAATTTAACAAAAGAAACGATCGCTGTTGAAGGTGTTCAGCTGTTTGCTGAAATTCAAAACGGCGTTATCGAAACTACGATTACAGAACCAGTAACAGGTGGAACTGGTGGCGGAGAAGGCTAGGAGTGATCAATGTGGGAAGCGAAACTAAGGAACCGAAAGAAACGATTGTTGAACGAGTAGGAATTCGTGAACCAAAATTGAAAGAACAGCTTGAGCTAGTATCTGAGTATACAGAAACAGCAATAGATAGAATTAAATTGTATGCAGGCCTTGCGGAATTTCCCGAGGCCTTTAATTCTATCGCTGTTGATGTGGTTCTAGCTATGTATCGACGTAAATATCATGAAGGCATAACCAGCGAAGGCGTGGATGTTATGAGTGTCACTTTCGTGAATGGACTGCTTAGCGAGTATGACAGGGAGTTTTCCAATTACAAAAAGACATTAGATCAAGAAGACGACAGCCAAAATGGAAAGCTGGTGTTCATGTGAATCTTTACCCGATCGAATTATTTGAAAATAAAAAAATCGGACAGGATAAACTTCATAATCCAATCTATGAGCTAAGTTCTTTTTTTGTAGGTGAGGGTCGTAAATCCATCTGGACGGCAACTGAAATTTCACTAGACAATCGTATCGTTTCCAAACAGCTCCAAAAGGCAGTAACTACACTGTGTCGTAGTAGATTGGAACAAGCCGTATGTCTTGAGTTGAATGGTGATCAATATTCAATCGAGGAAATCAAAGGTGAAGACGATGATCGTTGGAGAATCGTTTATTTAAAATCATACGGGAAGTGATTAAATGGCTTCTGAATTTATGATTCGCTTTTACGGTATTGAAGCATTGGAAGCTGAGATGATCAGGAAGGGCAATGCTGATTTTGTAGGAGTTCAAAGAAAACAGTTAAGAGATATCTACACTCGTGGCCAAGATCAGTATTATCAAAATGGAGCTGTTCCGGCATCCGGTGGAACACCTTATGATCAAGGGGAATTGCGAATTTCCATGTCTTATACTGGAGATGAAACAGGATACAGTAAAGACTATGGACCACATGTTGAGTTTGGTCATATGACACGAGGTGGTGGCAGTTTTGTACCAGGACAATACTTCTTGAAGAAAAACGTTGATACCCAAAAAGAAACGTACAAAGCTGACATGATTAACGAATTAAGGAAGTGATAGCGTGATTCAACAATTATCATTCGTCGACGTTCTAGCGGGAGTCATTGATCTTTTGGAAAAGAATATCGATGATATACCGGTCTTTGATCATTTCGAAAAGAATCAAAATCGGCCATTTATACACGCTGAGATTGTCGGACTAGATCCTGTTCCATCGAAAACGATGTGGAAGGATAAATTTCAAATTTATATTCATGGATGGGCTGATGGAAAACAATCCTCTCAGCCCATTTTTGATGTGGTCGACAAAATAAGATCTGCAATGACAGAGGAGGTTCAACTACCAGAAGGCTATGATCTTTTGTTACAAAAGCCAGAAGGAGCTCAACGAATCCTCGATGACGAAGACAAAACAAAACATGCAGTAATGGGTTATTCATTGACCATTACATATGGATTCAAATATAAAATTTAGGAGGGCGTAAATATGCCAGAAGTAACAGGATTCGAAAATCAATTGTATTGTGATTTCTCACAATCAGCAACAAAAGCAGTAGCTGGTAAGAACATCTTACTAGCTATTTTTAATATGACTGGTGATAAGTTACTGGCAATTGCCGGACAACAAGGACTGACTATTAACCGTTCAAAAGACTCGATCGAGATTACATCTAAAGATACTAAAGGTGGATGGAAATCTAAAATTGGCGGTATGAAAGAATGGTCGATTGATAATGATGGATTGTATGTTCGAGATGACGAGTCTCATAAAGTCTTAGGTCAATACTTTGATGGCGATGATCCGGTCTGCATTAAAGTTTTAGACATGCAATCAAAAACAGGGATGTTCGGTGGTCTAGCGATCGTAACGGACTATTCTTTAGAAGCTCCATATGATGACGCAATGACATATTCAATTAAATTAGATGGTATGGGAGCTTTAGTTGATTTGTCGGATTCAGAAGCTAATCAAATGCCGGAAGGAACAGCATCGATCAAACTAAATAAGACTACTGCTTCAATCGTTGTTGATGCTAATGAGTCATTAATCGCGACGGTACAACCGTCAACCGATACTGTTTCATGGAAGACATCTGATGTAACGGTAGCCACTGTTGACAATACAGGTAAGGTGACAGGTAAAAAAGTGGGAAATGCGATTATAACTGCTACCTCGACCTCAAAAGAAGTGGCAACTTGTTTAGTAACTATCACAGCATCTTAGGAGGAAATCATAAATGAATGAAGAAACAGCCAGTTTATTAGAAGAACAAGAATTAGAAGAGGGGCAATTTGAAGTTGATGGCGTAATTTATGAATTACGTTACAACACTCAAAAAATTAAAACGATTGAGTTAGTCACTAAAAAAAGTATCAGTGCAGAAGTTGTTCAGAATAACGGTGTTTTGTCGTTACAAATGATGGAAGCATTATTCTCTTTCGGATTAGTTCAATCAAAAGACTTGAAAGCTGTTAAGCAAAAGAAAGCAGCAGAAATGTTCGAACCCTTTATTCAAGAAAATGGAGCTTTGACTGTAAACAATTTTATCATTGAGAAACTGCAAAAAGATGCAGGTTTTTTATTCCGCTAGACCTCATTAGTTACGAATATTGGGGTAATGGCGGTGATCCAACTCCTGAAGAAAAAAGAAAAATTGAATTAGCCAAGCCTTTCTCAGATGAAATGGACTTGGCTTTTTTTGTTGTCAATTTTGGTTATTCGAAATCTGAATATCAAGAACTGACCGAAGCCGAAAAGCTATTTATTCGGAAAGAGCACGAAAAGAAATCGATTAATGATACTACATACATTCGTGATGCAGTATTTAACGCTGTGACGAACGCACTTCGTAAAAAAGGTTCACGGTTTCAAGAACTCTTTAAGAAACGGCCAGCGAGAGCTGACAAAGAATTTAACCAAGAAGCCATGTCTATTGTTCTTGAAGTTGAAGAACGGGATGGTAAGTCTTGGGTTGACAAAATATATCAAGCTAATGGGATCAAAACTCCCAAAAGTGGAGGTGGTTAGGTGGCAGATTATACATTAAGTGCTCGTGTAACAGGGGATGCTTCTAGTTTTAACAAAATGATTGATGGAGCGAAATCCAAACTAGATACTCTTTCCAGTAAGGTTTCTAGTGCTGGATCATCAATTTCAGGCTTTGGTGCCAAAACGGCGGCATTAGGAGCTGGTATGACTGCCGCAATCACCATGCCATTTGCTAAGGCAGTTAAATCTACTGCAGACTTTGAACAATCAATGAATAAAGCTGCTTTAATTGCTGACGGATCACGAGAGAATCTCGACAAAATGAAACAATCTGCTTTGCAGTTAGCGGCTGATTTTCCTGTAAATGCTCAGGAAGTTGCTGACGCAATGCAAGAAATGGCCGCAAAAGGTTATGACAGTAATCAGATTATAGACATGATGCCCGGCGTTTTGTCAGCTGCCGCAGCATCAGGAGAAGACTTGGCTGTTGTATCTGATACGGTTTCATCTGCATTGAATGGTTTCGGGCTAGAAGCAAAAGATGCAAGCAAGGTCGCTGATCTATTAACAGGGACTGCCAATGCTTCTGCAGCTGGTGTTGCTGATATGGGTAATGTGTTTAAATATGCAGCGCCCGCAGCACACAATCTAGGTATTAGCATGGAAGACCTTGCAACGGTATCAGGAATTATGATGAACAAAGGTCTCGAAGCTTCTCAAGTAGGGACAACAATGCGGATGGGTCTACAGCGTTTAGTAAAACCTACAAAAGCTTCGGCTGAAGCGATGGAAGGCCTTGGCTTTTCTGCCGTAGATGGAGCAGGCAAATTTAAAGACTTACGAACAATTATTGGCGAGTTAGGCCAGTCTATGGAATCTTACACTCCTGCTCAAAAAACGGCTGCATTAGCTACGATCTTCGGTACTGAGGCGGCATCAGGTATGGCAATGCTTCTGGCTGAAGGTGTTGACGGCTACGACAAAATGAACGCTTCAATCGAAAAGAATAGCGATGCATCAAAAACAGCTGCTGAAATGCAAAAAACACTAGCAGCTGCTGCCGAAACAATGATGGGTTCAATCGATGCTTTAGTGATGTCGATCATGGGAACTCAGACGCCAGCCTTGTCAGAGCTTGCCAAAAAGGTTGGAGATGTTGCCGACAAATTTAATCAGATGCCTGACAGCATGAAATCAACAATAGCTCAAGGGGCCGCTCTTTTAGCGGTACTAGGCCCGGTATTAGTTATTGTTGGAACTATGATTATGGGTCTTGGTGGACTTGTCTCAGCATTTGGTTTTTTAATCAGCCCAATTGGATTAGTAATAGGTGCTGTTGTCGCTTTAGGAGCTGCCTTTGTCGCAGCGATGATCAAGAACGAGGCATTTAGAGAGAAAGTCCTGCAGGTTTTTCAAAGCGTTAAAGCGACTGTATCTAGTTTTATTTCGGAAGTCGTTCCAAAGCTTCAGTCATTCGCCAGCCTTGTTGGAGATAAACTAGGAGCTGTTTTTGAGAAAGCTAAGCCAATGCTTCAATCGGGGTTCGAATCGATCAAAGGTATTTTTAATTATTTAGGAGATTTACTCGGACCTGTAATCAGTAAAATTCAACCGCAAGTCGGAGTATTTATAGCCTTATTTGCTGGAATAGCAACAAAGCTAAGTGGACCATTACTGACAGTTGGAAAAGTGCTTGTCTCAGCATTCACTGGTGTAATGCCGGTTCTAACTTCTGTAGTAGGTACTGCATCAGGAATCGTTGGTAAGTTGGTTGGTGTTTTTGCAAGACTGTCAACAGGCGCTTTGCCAGTATCCGGAATTCTTAGAGGGGTAGCAACGGCTGTAGGCGGATTATTTTCGCCTGTTGGGATTGTGGTCGCCGTATTAACCGGATTGGTTGCTACATTTGTTCAACTGATGGCGACAAGCAGTTCTTTCAGAGAAACTGTAACTAAAACAATTCAATCGGTGGCAGACGCTTTTGTTCCAGCAATCACGGCAATTAAAACGGCAATCACTCAAATAGTTAGTACGGTCGTGCCGGTAATTACTAATTTGATTTCACAACTATTACCGGTATTTCAACAAATAATACAAGTCGTTATGCAGCTGGTTGCTGCAATAGCCCCATTGATAGCTTCTCTGGCAACTCAATTAGCACCAGTGATAGTAAATATAGTGGCGGCTTTAACGAACATCATTACTTCTGTTGCACCAGTGATTGTGTCTATCATCCAAGCAATTATCACGGCTGTTCAGGCAATGCTTCCAATCATTACCAGCATTATCGGAGTAGTCGTTAACGTTGTGACAGTGGTAATTTCGACAATAGGAACAATCGTTTCGTTCATTGGAAATGCAATTGCTACGATCATGGGGATCGTAGGACCGATCGTTTCATTTATTGCCGGAATTATGGGATCTGTAATGGCGGCAATATCACCAATCGTTTCATTTGTTGCTGGAGTATTTAGTTCGGTAATTTCCTTGATCACAGCTGCTTGGAATACTGTTATGAATGTAACTTCGAGCATATTCAATGCTATCGGTGGAGTCGTTGGAGGGATCGGAGGAGTTGTCTCAGAGGCCTTCAATAATGTGGCAGCGGTTGTCGGTGAAGTTATGAATGGTGTTGGCCAAACGGTCACCAATATTTTCGACGGTATCCAGAATGCTTGGAGCGGGTTAACCTCGTTTGTCAGCGGAGTATTTGATGGCGTTGCTTCAGCAGTTAGCGAGTTAGTCTCTTCCGTAAAAGGATTTGTGAACGATGTAATTGGCGGTATTAACGGCGCCATAGATGTGATCAACAAAATACCAGGAGTTTCCATCGGATCAATTCCTTATCTGCAATCTGGTTCAACATCCTTCCAAGGCGGTTTCGCTCTAATGAATGAAGGTGGCCGAGGAGAAATGGTTGTTCTTCCATCAGGATCACAAGTAATTCCTCATGACGCTTCGATGAAATATGCGAAAGAGGCTGCCAAACGGAATGCAAATACAAATGATTACGATGGTAATGAATCAGTAATATATGATTACCGTGGAATGAATGATGGTGCTATGTTTGTTGTCAGAGAAGAAGCTGATATAGATAAAATCGCACTAGCTTTACAAAAACGTCAAGAGAGAGCTGACGGGCGGAGGGGGATACGGAAGTGACAGAAAATATTTCTCCATTAATGGAACTTCAATTAACCTCGCCTTTAGAAGGAATGCCTACTGAAGCAATGAACATCGGTGGGAAATTTTTAGAAGACATTGTTCCCGGTTATCGGACGTTAAATGTTCAAGGACGGGAGCTTTTTGAAACAAATAACGAATACTCTCAATTAGGAATTCGCGATGGCGAACGACACATTTATAATAGAATTCCTGCTAGAGAGATCATCGTTCAGTATTATTTAAAAGCCGAAGATGATGCTTCGTTTAGAGATAGGTTTAATAAGCTAAATGTTGCATTATTTACGGAAAAAGAAGTGCCAATTTGGTTCAATGATGAACCAGAAATGCTTTTTGAAGGAACAAAAGCCACAATTGATAAAGTTGAACCAGGAGTGAACTGGTGTATAAGTAGTTTCACAATAAAATGTGGAGATCCTTATAAATACACCAAATCAGATGCCACTAGTGTCATGTGGGGTTCCGAGATCATTACATTCCAAGCAAACTATCTTTTAGGCAATACTGGTTCTGGTGCAGTAAATATGGCAGTGCGTTTCGAAGGTGGGGCTTACTGGGGTTCGGATATTATTACTTGGCAGCACCAAGGATACTTAATGGGCGATACAGGGAAAGAGGCCCAGCCATTTGAGATATATCCAACAGTTGAGGGTCTTAAAGTGAAACCTTCAATCACGATTGAGGGGATGGGACGTGATGTTCAGATTCGAACTCGAAGTGACACGATCAATTTAGGCGACTTCGATAATGCAACAATTGAGATCGATACTCAAACTTTCAATATTACTAAAAACGATAAGCCAATGATACGGCCAATGAATGACTTTTATATCTATCCTTCAGAACCACTTTATGTTTCAGGAAGAGATGGCGATTTTAGATTAACAATTAAATATTCGAATAGGTATTTGTAGGAGGCGATGCCATGCTAATGACAATGAATCTAAGCAGAGAATATACGGCTATCCTCGAAAATGCTTATGATGTCAGTTATGAAAAAATAGAAAATGAAATAGGATCGATTGAATTTTCTATGCCACTTTACGATACTAAAAATTCTATGATTGAAGCTTTACAATATGTTGAATTGACCGATAACGAGAATGAATACATCGGTTTGTATCGTATTATGCCTTCTTTGGTGAAAAAGGATAAAAGCAATTACTCAATAAAATATACAGCGACGCATGTTTTAGGGACGCTATTAGACAGCGTTCTTTTCGGTTATTTTGAAATTACAAATAAGAAAACAGCCGATGTGATTAATTTTGTGTTGAATCAGCAGAAAACAAAACATTGGATTCTGAAACGATGTGATTTTACTAGATATTTTTCTTACGCATGGGAAAACGAAAATGGATTAGCGGATGCCTTATTTTCAATTCCTAAGGCTTTTGATGAAGATTATTTGTGGGAATGGAACACAAAGGTTTATCCATTTGAACTATCACTTGTTAAACCTCCAACTGAACCAGTTTGCCGAATTCAAGAGGGTTATAACATGGAAGGGTTTGAAATAGATATTGATCCGAACAATCTTGTTAATCGTGTGTATCCTCTCGGTGCTGGAGAAGGCGTAAACCAAATTAACATAAAGTCTGTAAATAATAATGTTCCATATGTTGAAGACAAAGAATCGATAAAGAAATATGGACTTGTTGAGTATGTTTGGACGGATCTTCGATTCACGCAGCCGCAGTCACTAAAAGATAATGCTACTAATATGCTTAAAAAATGGTCAATTCCAAAAGTGTCTTGGAAAGTAAAGGCATCCGATTTAATCAAGTTGACTGATTCACCACTTGATATTGATAAGTTGCGACAAGGAACTGTCGTGATGATCAATACAAACGAATACGGTTCCTTTAACTTGCGGATAAAGAAGGAATCTAAATCAGACGTATTTGGAGCGCCGCAGGAACTTGAGTTAGAACTTGGTAACTTGAAGGATGACATCAACACAACAATGTCTGACCTCAACCGAAAACAGCAAATCAATGAAACGTATAGCCAAGGTGCTACAAACATCTTGAATTATTCATATCAAGATAATTGCGAATCGGCTTATCCAGCCGAAATTGAATTCTATTTGGATGATGACGTATTTCATGTGAATACTGTTGAACTTACATTTAAAACAAAACGTTATCGCGGGTACACAAAAGCTGTAAAAGGCGGAGGAGCGAAAACAATTACGAGTGAGGCCGGCGGCCAGTCAACGCAGACCAGTAGTGCAGGTGGAGCGAGTCGTCAAACGAGTAGTGCTGGTGGGGCTTCTGTTCGTTCAACATCTGCTGGCGGGGCCACTACTCAATCGTCAAGTGCAGGTGGTGGTTCTACACAAACAAGTTCAGCCGGAGGAGGATCAACGCAGACCAGTTCAGCCGGAGGAAACCATGATCATGTGATGTTCAATGTTCGACCAGGACCAACACCTCCAGCTACAAAGTCTATGTATGTTGCAGGTGGCAGCGGTGTTCTATACGCCGAAGGAGCAGGCGGTACATTTAGGACGGCTAGTTCTTCAGGGAATCACGCGCACAGTATCAATGTACCTGCACATACTCATAATACAAGTGTGCCTGCACACACACATAGCATTTCGATTCCTTCGCATACACATAGTGTAAATATACCGAGCCATACACATACTGTACAAATTCCAAACCATACACATACGGTTAAGATTCCCGCTCATAAGCATAATGTAGTGCTACCTGAACATACACATCCTCTTGAATGGGGGATTTTTCAATCATCTGAATCTCCGTCGAGCGTCGATATCATAGTTGATGGAACAACATTGCCAAGGCATGAAACTAATCAAGATCGATTAAATATTGTTAACTATCTGAAGAAAACATCAAGCGGAAAGATTCAACGTGGAAATCATACGATCAAGATTAAGCCAAATAAACTTGCACGTATCGAGGCGCAAGTGACTTGTCGCGTATTTATTCAATCACAACTAGGAGGACAATTTTAAATGTATGTAATGCAACTAATTTTAGAAAATGGGGTTCTACTAAAAATTACCGGATCACAAGAGGATCTTGTACCGTTACAAGAGAGAATTGTAAAAGAACCAAGCTCAACAAAATTTGTCAAATTGACTGATAGCTTGACTGTGAAACCTAGAACGATTTGTGCTGTTGAAATATTTGATGTAACGGAAGGGGAAGAAGATATTGCTAATTAATGTTAAAAAAATTGACGGCGGGGAATTCACCGCTGAAACGGATAAAACTATAGAAGAATTATTCAAAGAACTATCCGACAACATGGAGGGTTCTTTTATTTTGCTTGGAGACCGAATTGAGCAAAAAATGACGATCGAATCTATTTCTAAAGCATAGAGGGGGGATTAACTTGGCAGTAGAGCATATTCAAGAAACCGATACGCTAAATGCAGGGCGTGTAAAAATAAATCAGGCAATTGACTTGTCTAATGATTCTTCAAAAAAGGTTGATCAGTTCAGTATTGATCTCGACCAGGGAATTAAGGATGCTAAAAAGATTGCTACGGATGCTGGAGCAGAAGCAAAGACAATTGCCGAAACAGCTGGAACGGAAGCAAAGCAAGCGGCTTCTGCTGCCGCAACAGAAGCGAAAACAATAGCAACAACCGCAGGGAATGAAGCAAAAACTATCGCGGAGAATGCTGGTAAAGAAGCAAATAAAAAAGCCGATCAAGCTGTCGCTGATTCAAAAACAGCGGTTGATAACTCAAATCAAGCGATCGGACGTGCAAATCAGAATAAACAGGAATTTGATGCATTGCGAAACGAATTTGATGACTTAGTGGCAGAATCGGGCGATAGTAATCCAGAGATTGTACAGGCGCGGACGGACACACAAGGCATAAAACAAAACACACTGCAAAATCGTTTGAGTGCCGATTTCAATTCGCGACTTACGAATGCAGATGCAATCAAATTGTTTAGCGGTCCAGTAGATGTTCCAAAGATGATGGACCTTGCCGGAAAGGTTGCAGGAAACACTTCAGCAAATCCACATTCTGTTTATACGGATTACACAGCAACGAGCTTGAAAAAACCAAGCGCAACTTGGACCGAAATTAGCCAAGAAAATTATAATAAGTTGGTAGGACGTGATGATCAAGGAGTTTCTGTTGGTTCTAGCCAGGGAAGTGTAATTCCGCAACAATTGAATAAGTTTGATACCGTTAAAGCCATTGAACAATTGGCTCCTCGAATTTTTGAGGGAATGACTATAGAAGAAAAAATTCAATATATCAAAGATAATTTTATTTCTTTTTCCGTTACCACAAGAGCAAAAGCTTCTTCACCAAACAATAAAAATTTGAAGGTCGGTATTTTCTTAGAGTCAACGGATTCATATACAACAAAAATTCAAGGTGACGCTACAGAATTCACCGATTTCACTGTTGAAATCAATGATAGCAATTTTATTGATTCACAAGGCTTCATCAATGCACTTTCGTATACAGATAGTTCGAACGGTGTCGTTGCATCTAGTCTAAATACTGACTATATCGGTGTTCAGTTGAAGGTATCCTTAAATGCCCTAACTGTTTTGAATAAGTCAGGTTTTGCAAATGAGGCTGATCTAGCTTTAAAAGCTGATTTAGAAGAGTTTCAAGAATATGTTACTCGTGATGATAATCCACATAATGTTACTGCTGAACAGGTTGGTGCGTATTCTAAAGAGGAAGCCGACGAGAATTTTACAAATAAGTCCGACGCTGAGGCAACTTACGCTAAAAAAACTGATTTGACAAAAGAAAAAGTGGGGCTAGGAAATGTAGATAATTTTGCTACAGCTACCCAAACTGAAGCAGAAGCAGCGTTCAACGAAGAACGGTTTATGGTTCCGCGAACCACAAGAAATCTAGTGGATAGAAATTTCGGACAACCGTTTACTTCGGGAACTAAGTTCATTGCTCATCGTGGAAATAGTTATTTTTATCCTGAAAATTCACTCATGGCATTTGAAAAGACAACAAGACACTGGGGGGCAGAAACAGATATTCAATTATCCACGGATGGTAAATGGTATTGTTTCCACGATAAGACAGTTGATCGCATGACTAACGGAACAGGGAATTTTATGGATAAAACATCCAGTCAAATCGATGCTCTAAGACTAGATACAGGTAATGGTATTAGTACTTTATCTGATGCAGAAAAGAAAATACCAACTTTTGATCAATATCTAAACGCTTGTTTGAAGGCAAGAATTGTACCAGTTATTGAAATCACACCACTTAAAACGGACTTTACTGATGCGCAATTAGATTCGATAGTTACTACTATTCGTAGAAAAGGGCTCGAAAATAAGTGTGTGATTATTTGTTTTACGTACGATGTTTTAGTGAAAATGAGAAAACGAATGCCTTCGACTGTGATGCATTGGCTTCTCAGCGATTACACATCGGATGTGCTCGAAAAATGTATAGAAAACCATTTTGTTCCTAGCTTCGAGTCTACTAAATCATTTGTAACTCAGTCCTTAGTTGATCAATACCATGATTCGGGTTTGGATGTGGGAGTTTGGGTAGTTCCCTACTCTGACCATCAAAAGTACGCAGAGATGGGCTTAGACTATATCAGTACAAATGATCCAAGTGGGAATCTCAGATACTTTGAGCCAGCACTTCGTAGTGGTATGCTACCTAATAATGTTAATTTGGTAGGGCCAACTTATATTGAGGAAACCTCTAACGGCGAAATCCACATTAGAGTTAATGTTACCGGTGGTCAAAATGATGTAGGGGTATACATTTGTGCTTTGGAATCATGGGCGATCCCTAGACACTCATTAACCTTGATTGGTTATGTTCGATCAACAAAAGTTACAGGACTTACGTTTGTGCCAGTTTCAGTTGGTGTTGGCGGCTATTCAGCGAATGATTCGTCTATAGCAGATGCAAATATAAAATTTGGTTATCTCACGACAGGGACGAACTGGGAACAAAGAGCCACGTATGCAGCTTTTGATTTATTTTATCGTATCTAAGCACACTTTCTGGTGTGCTTTTTATTTTGATTGGAAGGGGGAGTCATGTGGGAATGGAACTTGAAGTTCAGGTAAAACAGCACGAAGATAAGCTAAAGCAACACGACAAAGAAATCAGTCGCTTAAATGACCTTTCAATAGAAATGCAAAAATCAATGAACGAAGGGCTTGCTCGTGTGGATGAATCAAATAGATTTTTGCGAGAACAAAATACGCGCCAATCGGAACAAAACGCTGAAATTTTGAGAGAGGTCCTAAATCGTAACAAAGAAGAAGAGAAGCATAAGTACGAACTACGTATGATTGATAAGACTAACATATGGAAACTAATCTTGGGAATTGGTGGTGGTGCTGGCGTTGTATTTGCATTCGTACTGGAATTGCTTAAATTTTTGAGGGGGTGAGAATAATGCAAAATAAGACGTTTGAAATTTTGAAATGGGTGGCCGCAATTGTCATTCCTGCGCTGGCGACATTTGTTGGTGTGGTAGGAAAGGCGGTTAATTGGGAGTACACCGATATCACGGTAATCATTATCACAGCGCTAGGCACTTTTTTGGGAACCGTTTTGGGGGTATCAAATCGAACATACAAGATGTTTTCAGCAGATGAATAGGAGAGAATACATGAAAAAGAAAATTATTGTAGGAGCTATTGTAGCTCTTTTTTTGTTGCCTTTTTTTCCGAGTAACGTACAAGCTGCGAAAGGTGATCAAGGCGTTGATTGGGCTGTATATCAAGGAGCACAAGGGAAATTTGGGTATGGCTCGGATAAATTTTCGATTAGTCAAATCGGTGGATACAATGCTGGTGGTTTGTACAATCAGTGGACTTATTCTAGTCAAGTAGCATCGACGATCGCACAAGGCAAACGAGCGCATACCTATATTTGGTATGACACGTGGGGGAGTATGAGTATTGCAAAAACAACAATGGATTACTTTTTGCCTAAGATTCAAACGCCGAAAGGGTCAATCGTAGCGCTTGACTTTGAACATGGTGCTTCAAGCAACAAACAAGCCAATACAGAAACCATTTTGTATGGCATGCGGCGAATTAAACAAGCCGGTTACACTCCGATGTATTATTCGTATAAACCATTCACGCTTCAGTATGTGAACTATCAGCAAATTCTAGCGGAGTTCCCTAACTCGTTGTGGATGGCTGCCTATCCGAATTACAATGTAACGCCAAAACCTGTCTGGAGTGTTTTTCCGAGCATGGAAGGCGTAGCAATCTATCAGTTTACATCGACTTACGTTGCTGGCGGACTCGACGGTAATGTTGATTTAACAGGTATCACAGATAACGGCTACAACGGAGCTATCAAAGACGATGACGGCAAAGTTACTGTGAAGCCTGATACTGAAACGCCTGCGATTGATCAAGGTCAGCAAGCGAACGAAACGCCTAAGAATGACATCAAAGCTGGATTTAAAGTAAAAGTGAACTTCTCTGCTTCTACTTGGGCAACCGGCCAAGTGATTCCTCAGTGGGTGAAAGGTAATAGTTACACCGTTAAGGAAGTCAGCGGAACGAAAGTATTGCTCGATGACATCATGAGCTGGATCAATCGCAAGGATGTTGAAATCTTGCAAACAACCACTCAAACGCCAAGCACTACTACATCGACACATATTGTTCGTTCGGGTGAGACTCTATCAGGTATCGCTTCTAAATATGGGACAACCTATCAAACGCTTGCTAGTCTTAACGGTTTATCCAATCCGAATTACATTTATGTTGGTCAACAACTGAAAGTTTCGGGAGCGGCTAGTACATCGAGAGTTTATATTGTCATTTCAGGTGATAACTTATCCACGATTGCCCAAAAACTCGGGACGACTTATTCAAGTTTGGCTCAAAAGAATGGTATTGCGAATCCAAACCTGATTTATCCAGGGCAACGCTTAGCATACTAATAAACTAGACTTCAGCTTAATTGGATGCTCTGCACAAATGACTCGAAAGGCAACACGGTTGGCGGACACCAAGACTTCACAGAGACACGTTGGTATCACGATATTAAATAAAAGCAAACCCCTCTCTACCTTAACTGGTTGAGAGGGTCTTTTTTTGTGCAGTTTTACCACAAAAATTACCACAGATTTGCGGTATTCTTTATCTATCTTAGATTATTAAAAAAATAAAATATTGATTTAATGCGATAAGAAAGATGTTTTCGTTCCTTAAATTTGTCTAGAATTTCAGATGGGGAGTGGTCGTTTTGAAAGGAAATAAAGGATATATCCTATTAGAGAGCTTGGTCAGTTTAACCATCTTATTAATTATCGTAGCCAGTTATGTCGGTGTTACCGTACAAATGCAAAAAGAAAGTCGCCAACGGTTAGCTACTCTTGAAAATTATCGTGATTTATACACTGAGACAAGACGATGCCGTTTGCACTTTCTGGAAATGCAGAGTTCACAAATGGAGATTTCTGTGGAAAAGGGAATAGCTATACACCAGCAAGGAGGAATCGTGATTGTCAAAAAGTAGCGGCTTCACCTTGTTAGAAAGTTTAGTGGCACTTTTGATGCTTAGTGGTATTTTATTGTTGTTGTCTGGTTTGGTTAAACATGCGAATAAAATGGAACAAGCGATCAGCGGTTACCATCAATTGGAATGGGAAGTGTTTTTGCTTCAATTAGACAATGAGTTGGAGGAAGTTAACTATTTGTCTAGTACAACACATGAAATTAATGGAGAAGTGGAAAACGCGGAAGGGGAAATAGTTGCTGTAACAATTAAGAAAAATAAGCAGCGGATTGTAAAAAGCCAATCCAATGGTTTTCAACCATTATTGACAGGAGTGAATCAATTTGTGTGTAAAGAAAATAATCATGGTGTGGATTTCATCGTTACCTTCGTTGATGGAAAGAAGAAAGAAGGAACATGGATCTTTAAATAGCCAAGGCGGAGCGCTGTTGTCCGTCTTATTGGCTATTTTTTTATTCAGTTTTTTGCTGCTAAATTTAACAACAAGTTATCATCAAACAGCTGATCTGGTGGAGCGTACTGAACACTTATATCAGGCTAAAATTGCAAAAGAACTATTTTTAGCCGACTACCCGAAATTAAAAGAAAAAGAGGGTGTGTGGGAGTTCAACAAGGGGGGACTGTCATACGAAACTGAGGAAGATTATGTGAAAATCGATGTGAAAATTAAAAAGAAAACATATCAATTTTGTGAAAAAATTAGCACATCTAATTCATCTGACTGATATAGTTCGTGGTATCCCGTTGATGAGGGGGAATATCTTGTAAAAGATACATTAGGTTGAATTAGAAAATCAATAATAAAAGAAAGAAAGCGATTGATTAATTACAATATGTCCGCTAAAATAGAACAGGTATCGTGAGTGTTATATTAGTTTGTGAGGTGCAAGATGAATCCAGAAAAAATTGAAACAGCTTTTTCTTTGATGGAAGAAGCGATCATCGCATTGCAGCATTCACTAGGAACTTCTTTTTTTGACGCTTACATCGAAAATACGGAGAACTTAGTTGACAATGCAAAAGTACGCGTGCTTGATCAACAACCTGATGCTGATACTGTCACAAAAGTAGAAGCATTGTATCAAAAATTAATAGGATTAGAGCTTGAGCAAGAAGATTGGCGTAAATTAACGCAATTGATTTTGCTTAAGGGTTCAAAAACGGAAAGCTTACAGCCAAACCATCAATTGACGCCAGATAGTATTGGCTTTTTATTTGTTTTTCTAATTGAACAATTAACGTTAAAAAAGAATCAACCATTAGAAATTTTAGATATTACTGTTGGTATGGGAAATCTATTACTGACGGTGTTGATCAATTTACAGGCAGCAGATTATTCAGTTAAGGGAATCGGTGTGGATAATGATGAGACACTTCTTGCTATTGCAGCTTCAAATAGCTTATTGATGAAGGAAGAAATCAAATTATTCCATCAAGATAGTTTACAGGACTTGTTAGTCGATCCAGTTGATTATGTGATCGGTGATCTTCCCGTAGGTTATTATCCAAATGATCAGCAAGCGGAGAAGTTTGCGACTCATTCTGAAAAAGAACACAGCTATGCTCATCATTTATTGATGGAGCAAGCCATGAATTATGTGAAGCCTGAGGGTTTTGGTCTTTTCTTAGTACCAAGTAATTTTTTAGAAACTGAACAGGGCCCGTTACTGCAAAAATGGTTAAAAGATGAAGTGCTATTGCAAGGAATCATCCAATTACCAGATGAATTATTTAAGTCTGAGCATTCACGGAAGAGTATTCTACTGTTACAGAAAAAAGGTGAAACGGCTGAACAAGCAGAAAAAGTATTGCTCGTTCATCTCCCATCATTAAAAGATCCAAAACAAGTAACCGAGTTCTTCAAAAAATTCGAGGACTGGAAGTCTTCTAATTTATAAACTGCTCGTAGGAGCTAAAAGCATTTCAATTATAAAGGAGAGTTAAAATGTCAAAAACAATTGCAATCAATGCAGGTAGTTCAAGTCTAAAATGGCAACTTTATCAAATGCCTGAGGAATCAGTAATCGCTAAAGGAATCGTTGAACGGATCGGCTTGAATGATTCAATCTTTACCATCAAATATGGCGATGGAGAAAAATTTGAACAAATTTTAGATATCAAAGATCATGAAGTTGCGGTTCAAATGCTATTAGACCAATTAATCGAACTAAAAATTATCACATCATTTGATGAGATTACTGGTGTCGGTCACCGTGTAGTAGCTGGCGGTGAATATTTTAAGGATTCTGTTTTGATTGATGATGAGGTCTTGGAAAAAATCGAAGAACTAAGTGAATTCGCACCGTTGCACAATCCAGCAAATGCAATGGGAATCAAGGCTTTCCGTCATATTTTGCCAAATGTAACAAGTGTGGCTGTTTTTGACACTTCTTTCCATTCAACAATGCCGGCAACGAACTATTTGTATAGTATTCCTAAAGAGTATTATGATAAGTATTCTGCTCGTAAATATGGTTTCCACGGAACTAGTCACCGCTATGTTTCAGAACGTGCGGCTGAATTACTTGGCAAACCGATTGAAGAAACGAAGATTATTACTGCCCACATTGGTAATGGGGGTTCTGTTACTGCTGTTGAAGGTGGTAAATCAGTTGATACATCTATGGGCTTCACGCCGTTAGCAGGGCTGACGATGGGAACACGTGCTGGGGACATTGATGCTTCATTGCTTCCATATCTAATGGAAAAAGCAGGAATCAAGGATATCAACGAGATGATTGATGTATTGAACAAAAAATCAGGTGTTTTAGGGTTAACAGGTATTTCAAGTGATATGCGCGACATCGAAAATGGTGCTGACGAAGGCAATGAAGAAGCTATTTTAGCTTTGGATATTTATTGTGATCGTATCCGTAAATATATCGCTCAATACATTTCAGTAATGAACGGTGTTGATGCTATTGTTTTCACTGCGGGTGTTGGTGAAAATGCTGACCCTGTTCGCCGTATGGTTTTAGAAAATATGACTTGGTTCGGTATTGAAATCGACGAAGAAATCAATAAGAGCATTCATGGAAAAGAAGCGGAACTTTCAACTGAAAATTCTCGCGTAAAAGTATACGTGATTCCAACTGACGAAGAAGTAATGATCGCTCGTGACGTTGAGCGCTTAAGTAAATAACCAATGAAGCCTTTGCCAAAAATGGTGAAGGCTTTTTGTATCGAAAGAATAAACTTTAGGCAGGTAAGGAAATTTTCGATGAAGAAATCTGAAAGCATAATTTTGTTGTATTAGAACAAAACTATGCTATTTTTTTGTGCTAAACTTTTTATGAAAGTGAGAGTGACTTTTTATGAGTGAAAAGAGAAATATCGAGCGTTCGATTCAAGAATATGTCCCTGGGAAACAGGTCACGCTTGCTCATTTGATCCCCCATGCTAATGAAGAAGTTTTTGAAAAATTAGGACTGGAGCATTCGGGTGACGCCATTGGTATTTTGACGATTACACCGAGTGAGGCATCAATTATTGGTGCAGATATTGCCAAGAAATCAGGAAATGTCTCTATTGGTTTTATGGATCGCTTTAGTGGAGCTGTCGTGATTATCGGAGAAGTATCCTCAGTCGAATTTGCCTTAAAACAAGTGACGAATTCACTTGCAGCAATCTTGAATTTTGATGTTGCAGAAATTACTAGGACTTAATGATGAAACGAGTCATTTTAATTGGAGAAACTGGATCAGGTAAAACAACCCTTATGCAGCTTTTGAATGAATGGGAGATCAAGTATCATAAGACGCAGCAAGTATACTTTACAGATAATGTGATTGATACACCAGGCGAGTTTTTGGAAAATCGTTTCTATTATAATGCGTTAGTCAGTTCGGCGGTTGGTGCGGATTGCATCGCGCTTGTTCAGAGTATTACGAATCGTCAGAATTATTTTCCACCTTGCTTTTCATCACGTTTTACTAAACCGATGATTGGAATCATTACGAAAACAGATTTGAATCATAATCAAGCAGATTTAGATTTAGCAGAAAAACGATTACGATTGGCGGGGGCGAAGAAAGTTTTTTCTTTGTCTACTGTTAACCAAGAAGGTGTTTCTGCTTTAAAAAACTTTTTATTAACAAAAGATTTTTGACAGCGAATACATTCTGCGGTACCATGAGTGTGTGAATAATTGAATAAGAGCATTTGGAATAGGGAACAAGGTGCGAATCCTTGACAGACCCTTTCTACTGTATACGCAGACAAAATCTCAAATGGCCACTTTCGGGAAGGCGAGATGGAGGATGAAGCGAAGTCAGGATACCTGTCCTTTTGCTGAGATAATTGTATTGGGAGAATTATTTCACCTTTAAATAGTCAATTGATGTTTATTTGGTGAGGTGTCTTCCATAGATACCTCACCTTTTTTGCGTGATCCACTTCTCACAGGTTTTATAGAGAAAAGAGAAATCTTAATTTAGAACAAATGATTGATAATGATGCGGATGGATTCACCTGTATATGAAAATAAGCTCAGTTTTAAAACGAATTTCCTTACAGTAGAACTAATTGCTCCAATATAAAAAAACAGTCGTACCACGACTGTTTAGATTCCTTATTTTATTTTCCGATAATTAACAGGTGTCATACCTACAAGTTCTTTGAATATTTTACAGAAGTAGCTAGTTTGTGAATAGCCGATATTTTGTGAGATAGACTTAATACTTAAATTAGATTGTGTCAAAAGAACTTTTGCCTGCTCAATTCTTTGTTGATTCAAATAGGTAATAAAACTGACACCGATCTCTTTTTTGAATAAACGACTGAAATAAAACTGGCTGAGATAAACATGGTTAGCAACATCTTCGAGCGTCAAATTTGTTGTTAAATTCGTATCAATATATGAAATAGCTTTACGGATTTCATCATTTTTCGAAATTATAGAATCTTTAGCTTCTTTTTTACTTGGATGAAAGTTAAATTTAATTTGTTCACGAGGATCAGAATCGTTAAAGTGGTAGTCGCCAATTGTTTTGAGTAAAGCAGCCGCGGATTCAATTTGAGTAGTACTGACTGTTTTTACTTTTCCTCTAGCTTGACGTAGTTCAGGAGAAGTTTCCCAATGGGTGACAATCGGATGGATACGAGTATATGGGTTTTTGTCATCATCAGTAATCTCTACCTGACCGAAAAGAGCAAATCCAATTAATTGATTATTGCTGATGATAGGTAATGAAATGTCAGTAAGACCAGCATGACAACGATAGATACAGGGATCACCATTTTTTGACGCCTCTAAACCGCCAAACGCATCGCATTTTTGACAAAGGGATTTGAATTCTGGATTAGAGCGCATCAACTGGCAAAAGGGAGAAAAATTATAAAGATCAGAAGTCTCCTTTCCGTGTATATCAACAAGGACGGAACCAAAATCTGCCGCAAGTGCGAAATCCTGAATTGTTTTGGAAAGTTGCAAAGAACTATGGGAATTCAATGTACTAATATTTTCCATGTAAGCGCCTCCTAGTCATCTACCATTTTACCAGAACATATTTTTATTTTAAATCTTGTTTATACCAATAACATTATTTTGACCAGCAGAAGACAAAATATTGCTATTTATTGAACTTAATTGACCACTGATTAAGGCTTATTTAGTAATGTCTTGACACTAATCTGCAACAAAATTTTAACATTCGAATTAATCCGACAAAAAGATAGGACAAATTTGTTCTATCTTTTTTGTTTATCATTATAAATGTAAGTGTTATCAAAATAATTAGGAGGAATGTTTTATGCCACAAGAAGCGCTAGGAATGATTGAAACTAGGGGGTTGATTGGTGCTATCGAAGCAGCTGATGCAATGGTAAAAGCTGCAAATGTTTCCTTGGTTGGAACGGAAAAAATTGGTTCTGGATTAGTCACTGTGATGGTACGAGGAGATGTAGGTGCGGTTAAAGCAGCTGTTGATGCAGGTGTTTCTGCGGCTGACGCGGTAGGGGAAGTTGTTTCTAATTATGTTATCCCACGTCCACATACTGAAGTTGAAGGCTTGCTCCCTAAGTCAGAATAGAAAGGGTGGGATAGCTGATGGCAAACACTGATCAAAAGATCGAAGAGATCATGAAACGCGTGCTCGCAAAAATGGAAACAGGAAATGAGATGAAAAACACTAACGGAGGAGATCGAAAAATGATTGAAAAGCAATGTGCGTTAACTGAATTTGTAGGAGCAACAGAGTTTGGAGATACAATTGGGTTAGTAATTGCTAACGTCGATTCATCTTTATTAGAAACAATGAAATTAGAGAAAAAATATCGTTCAATCGGAATTGTTGGTGCTCGTACTGGTGCCGGACCTCATATTATGGCTGCTGATGAAGCAGTGAAAGCGACAAATACAGAAGTAATCCTAATTGAAATGCCTCGAGATACAAAAGGCGGAGCTGGTCATGGATCGATCGTGATCTTCGGTGGCGACGATGTATCGGATGTGAAGCGTGCGGTAGAAGTTACGTTGAAAGAAGTTGATACCCGCACATTTGGTGATGTATATGGAAACGAAGCTGGTCATATCGAGTGTCAATATACGGCACGTGCTAGTTACGCATGCAATAAAGTATTTGGCGCTCCAGTTGGAAAAGCATTTGGTATTTTAGTGGGTGCACCTGCCGCAATTGGTGTTGTTATGGCTGATACGGCGTTAAAATCTGCAAATGTTGACGTAGTTTCTTACGCAACACCGCAAAATGGACAAAGCTTCTCAAATGAGGTAACGATGACAATTACAGGCGATTCTGGTGCTGTACGTCAAGCAATTATTTCAGCACGCGACATCGGTTGCCAATTATTGGGAACAATGGGAAGTACGCCTAAAAATGATCAACCATCATACATTTAAGAGTGGGAGTGAAAAATAGATGAAATCAAAACGATTTGAAGAACTAGAAAAAAGACCGGTCAATCAAGATGGTTTCGTAGATGAATGGGTAGAAGAAGGTTTAATTGCAATGCAAAGCCCGAACGACCCTAAGCCAAGTATCAAGATCGTCAATGGTGAAGTTGTTGAGCTTGACGGAAAAGACAAAGCGGATTTTGACTTGATCGATTCTTACATTGCGCAATATGGAATCGATTTGACTCGTGCGGAAGAAGTAATGACTATTCCTTCTAAAGAGTTAGCGAATAAAATCGTCGATCCAAACATTTCTCGTGAAGAAATCGTTCAATTAACCACAGCAGCTACACCTGGGAAATTGAATGAAGTTGTCGGCTATATGAATGTTGTTGAAATGATGATGGCGGTTCAAAAAATGCGTGCCCGTCGTCGTCCTACGACGCAATCTCACGTAACCAACGTTCGAGACAATCCAGTTCAGATTGCTGCTGATGCGGCTGAAGGGGCGTTGCGCGGATTTGATGAACAGGAAACAACCGTTGCCGTAGCTCGTTATGCACCATTTAATGCAGTGGCAATCATGGTTGGTTCACAAACTGGACGTCCAGGCGTATTAACTCAATGTTCATTAGAAGAAGCAACAGAGCTTGATTTAGGGATGCGCGGATTCACTGCTTATGCTGAAACAATCTCTGTATATGGTACAGAACAAGTATTTACCGATGGGGACGATACACCTTGGTCTAAAGGCTTCTTGGCCTCTTGTTACGCATCTCGCGGATTGAAAATGCGCTTTACTTCTGGAACAGGCTCAGAAGTACAGATGGGATATGCTGAAGGCAAATCAATGCTGTATCTTGAAACACGCTGTATTTTCTTAACAAAAGCTGCCGGAGTTCAAGGACTACAAAATGGTTCAATTAGTTGTATTGGTGTTCCAGGAGCGGTTCCTTCAGGAATTCGTGCAATTTTAGCAGAAAACTTAATTGCTATGTTGCTTGACTTAGAAGTTGCTTCAGGAAATGACCAAACCTTCTCACATTCGGATATTCGTAGAACCGCTCGTTTGCTGATGCAGTTCTTACCAGGAACAGACTTCATTTCATCTGGTTATTCTGCAACACCAAACTATGACAATATGTTTGCAGGTTCAAACTTCGATGCAGATGATTTCGATGATTACAATATCATTCAACGTGACTTGAGAGTGGATGGCGGATTACGACCAGTTAGCGAAGAAGACGTGGTTGCCGTTCGTAATAAAGCAGCAAGAGCGTTGCAGGGCTTGTTTGACAAGTTGGGCTTGCCAACGATCACGGATGAAGAAGTGGAAGCAGCAACCTATGCTCGCGGATCACAAGACATGCCGGAACGTGACATGGTTCAAGATATTAAAGCAGCGCAAGAATTATTAACGCAAGGTGCAACTGGTTTGGATCTGGTAAAAGGATTATCAGAAAGTGGCTTCGAAGATGTAGCGACCAGCTTGCTTAATCTATTGAAACAACGTGTAGCTGGAGATTTCTTACAAACTTCTTCAATATTTGATGCGGATTGGAATGTAATCTCTGCTGTCAATGACAAGAATGATTATGCTGGACCAGGAACCGGATATCGACTTGACGGTTCAGAATGGGAAAAAGTAAAAGCAATCCCTAAAGCAATCAATCCGAAAGATATTTAAGGAGGAGTAAAAATGACAGAACTAAATGAAAATCTTTTACGCTCCATCATCAAAGAAGTTCTAACTGAAATGGAAGCGAACACAGGAGATCAACCAGTTGCGTTTGAAAAACAAGCAAAGACAGAGCCTGCCGCATCATCCGATTGGTTTAAATCTGTCGGTGTTGCCCAACCAGGAAACTCTCAGGATGAAGTAGTTATTGCAGTGGCACCAGCATTTGCAGAATCACAAACAACTAATATTCTTGGTGTCCCTCACAAAGAAATTTTGAAGCAAGTAATTGCCGGAATTGAAGAAGAAGGATTGAAAGCACGGGTTGTTAAGGTATATCGTACTTCGGATGTGGCTTTTGCCGGTGTTGAAGGTGACAAATTATCTGGTTCAGGTGTTTGTGTGGCAATTCAATCAAAGGGAACGTCCATCATTCACCAAAAAGATTTGCAGCCGTTATCAAATCTAGAGCTTTTCCCACAAGCTCCGCTAATCACTTTAGAAACTTATCGGGCAATGGGGAAAAATGCTGCAAAGTATGCTAAGGGTGAATCGCCAAATCCGGTACCGATGATGAATGATCAAATGGCTCGTCCAAAATATCAAGCATTGTCAGCATTGCTTCATATTAAAGAAACGAAACACGTTGTAATCGGAAAACCAGCAGAAGAAATTTCTGTAACTTTATAGTGAGGTGACTAGAATGAATGAGCAATCTATCGAAAGTTTGGTTCGAGGAATCTTAAAAGATATGAATAACGGTGCAGGAAGTGCAGCACCTGAAACATCAGTAAGTTCTGGATCAGCAACTGTAGCTGATTATCCAATCGCAAAAAATCATCCTGATTGGATCAAAACAAAAACAGGTAAAACATTAGATGATATTACATTGGAAAATGTTTTGAATGGCTCTTTGACGCCGGATGATTTGAAAATTACCCCACGTATTTTAAAAGCACAAGGCGAAATCGCTACAAGTGCAGGGAGAAAAACGATCTCAAATAACTTTGATCGTGCGTCTGAATTGACGGCTGTTCCTGATGCTCGCGTATTGGAAATGTATAATGCGTTACGACCTTACCGTTCAAGTAAACAAGAATTGTTAGATATTGCGAACGAATTAGAAACGCAATACAGTGCAAAAATCAGTGCTGCTTATGTTCGCGAAGCAGCAGAACATTATGAAAAACGGAAAAAACTAAAAGGTGATAACTAATTTCTAGTTCGGAATTTCAGGAAGAGGAGCAATGAGTGATGAAACGTGTAATTGGGATTGACATTGGAAATTCCTCAACTGAAGTTGCTTTAGTTGAAATTGATAACCATCAACAAGTCCGATTCCTAGAATCAGCAATTGCGGAGACGACTGGAATAAAAGGAACAAAGAAAAATTTATTTGGTATCTATAAGGCGATCAATGAGGCTTGCGCTAAAAATCATTTAAAGATCGAAGAAATCGATTTGATTCGGATCAATGAGGCGACACCGGTTATTGGTGATGTAGCGATGGAAACAATCACAGAAACAATCATTACAGAATCAACCATGATCGGTCATAATCCCAAAACACCAGGTGGTTTAGGACTAGGGGTTGGGACAACACTTCGCTTTGAAGAACTTGAAAAAAGCGGCAAGCGTGACACGCCCTACATTTTGATTATTGAAAAATCCTTTGACTTTGATGATGTAGCACGTCAAATTAATCAATTTGTGGCAAGTGGCTATCTGATTACTGCTGCAATTATGCAATCTGATGACGGCGTTTTAGTGAACAATCGCTTGGATAAAAAAATACCGATTGTCGATGAAGTTTCGTATATCGATAAAGTTCCTGTCAATATGCTGGCAGCAGTTGAGGTGGCTGAGACAGGTCGGGGTGTTTCTCAATTGTCAAATCCGTATGGAATTGCCACTGTCTTTGATCTTGATTCAGAGGCAACTAAAAATATCGTCCCAGTTGCCCGGGCCTTAATCGGAAATCGTTCGGCAGTTGTCATAAAAACACCAAAAGGCGATGTCAAAGCTCGGACTATTCCTGCTGGAAAAATCGAAATTACTGGTGGAAATCGGCGAAATACTGTGGGGATTTCAGCTGGAGCTGAAAAAATCATGGAAACTGTATCAGCGTTTGAAGTGATCGATAACGTGACTGGTGAACCGGGCACGAATGTTGGCGGCATGCTGGAGAAAGTTCGTTTAACCATGGCTGAGTTAACCGATCGACCAGTGAATCAAATCTTTATTCAAGATCTGCTGGCTGTCGATACCTTTGTTCCAATTAGTGTCAAAGGCGGATTAGCTGGGGAATTTTCGATGGAGCAGGCGGTAGGGATCGCTTCAATGGTCAAATCGGATCATTTGCAGATGTCAAAAATCGCTGATGCGATCCAGCAGGATTTAGGGATCAAGGTTGAGATCGGCGGCGCGGAGGCGGAGGCAGCAATTTTAGGTGCACTAACGACACCAGGAACATCAGCTCCACTAGCCATTTTGGATTTAGGTGCCGGGTCGACCGACGCTTCTATTATTAAAAAAGATGAGAGAATCGTAGCCACTCATTTGGCTGGCGCCGGCGATATGGTAACGATGTTGATTCAATCGGAACTAGGTTTAGAGGATGTTTATCTAGCTGAGGATATCAAAAAATATCCTCTGGCAAAGGTTGAAAATATTTTCTACATTCGTCATGAGGATGGCTCCGTTCAATTCTTTGATCAACCATTAGATCCGTCCTTATTTGCTAAGGTCGTCGTGGTAACACCTGATGGTTATGTTCCGATTCCAGGCGATGATTCCATTGAAAAAATCCGCTTGGTTCGGCAGACAGCAAAAGAACGAGTCTTTGTAACGAATGCGTTACGAGCATTGCGAAGAGTTAGTCCAACGGGAAGTATTCGCGATATTCCATTTGTAGTCATTGTCGGCGGATCGGCTTTAGATTTTGAAGTACCCCAGATTGTAACCAATGCACTCTCTCATTACGGATTGGTCGCAGGTCGCGGAAACATTCGACAAATTGAGGGACCGCGAAATGCTGTGGCAACCGGATTGATTCTTTCATATTTGAGGGAGGGGTTCGATGGAGCTTGAGCTAAATGTTCGTCCTGTAGTCTTGATTTATCTTGATAATAGGTCATCGACTGAGGATATTCAATTTGTTCTCTATGGTATGGAAGAAGAAAAAATCCCTTATAGCTTAGAACAAAAGAATTTTTCAACAGCGACAGAGGCTGCTTATGTTGCGGCAAATACCTCATCGTTAAATGTTGGAATCGGCTATGTAAACAATGAAGTCGTTCTTCATTATAAAAATTTGGCACCAGAAACTCCTTATCAATCGATTCAACGAGTTGTAACTTGTCCACCATTGATTTTAAAAAACTTTGGTGGGAATGCGGCACGTTTAGTAAAGGGTGTGCCATTCAAATCAATTGATCCAATGGAGGTGAAAGCATGAAACAAGCAATTGGCTTAGTTGAAGTAACAGGCTTAGCTAGTGCAATCGAAGTATCAGATACAATGGTCAAGGTGGCGAATGTAGAACTCTTGGGTGTTGAAAAAGCGAAAGGTTTCGGTTGGATGACCGTTAAAGTGGCTGGAGATGTTGGGGCGGTTAAGGCAGCGGTTGATGCTGGTAAAGCCAAAGCGGTCCAAAATAATGTGTATCTTTCTTCACTGGTTATCCCTCGTCCAGCAAACAACTTAGAAGACTTCTTCTTTAAAAAGGAAGAGGAGAAGATTGATGTTCCTGCTGAGACGATTGAACAGCCAGAAGCAGTGATCGAGTCAGTTGAGGAAAAACCACAACCGATTGAAAAAGTGGAAATTGCAGAGACGATTAAAGAAGAACCAGTGAAAGAAGTTCCAATAGAAAAAGCTCCAATAGAAGAACCGCTTAAGAAAGATCCGGTAGAAGAGAAACTAATCAGAAAAGAACCGATCAAAGAACAACCCAAGAAGAAAAAGAATCCACCTAAAGGATCGAAAAAAGCTTCAGATTCGAAAAAGAAAAAGTAATTACAGACGTTAATGTGATATCTGTCCAACGATGCACAGATTTACAGAAGAAGATGAAATCATTTATCGTAAATGATAAAAAGTTTTCACTAGTTTAGTTGGATGATAGACGAATTTAGGAGGAATAGACATGAATGATGCATTAGGAATGATCGAAACAAAAGGCCTAGTTGGTGCTGTTGAAGCAGCCGATGCTATGGTTAAGGCAGCGAATGTAACATTAGTAGGAACAGAGAAAATCGGTTCTGGCTTAGTTACTGTGATGGTTCGCGGAGATGTTGGAGCAGTTAAAGCAGCAGTAGATGCTGGCTGTGCAGCTGCAGAAAAGGTTGGGGAAGTGGTTTCCGTTCACGTAATCCCAAGACCGCATCGCGATGTCGATGACATTTTAGTACCTAAGGTAGGCAATGAATAATTACAGCATTGAGGAAATTAGAAAAATTGTTCGTGAAGTGTTATTGGAGATGCAAGCAGAAACATTTCCAATTGGCATCTCTAACCGACACATACATTTAACGGAAGAACACTTTACTATTCTATTTCCTAATGAAACACTCGAGCCTTTGAAGCCTTTGAAACAGCCGGGGGAATTTGCCGCAAAGCAAACCGTGACTTTGGTTGGGCCGAAGGGGGAAATTCGGAAAGTTCGAATTTTGGGACCATTGAGAAAACGATCGCAGGTTGAAATTTCTAAAACAGATGCACGAAATTTAGGAGTTCAACCACCAATTCGCTTATCAGGAAATTTGGATGATGCGGTTGAAATCACGTTGCGCAGTGAGGCGGCAGAAGTAACTATTCCAGCGGCAATCGTGGCAAAACGCCACATTCATTTGAATGATCAGGATATGGAACGAATGGGCTTAAAGCAGGGCCAAGTGGTTTCAGTCGAAATTTTTGAAGGATCGCGAAAAACGATTTTCAATGATGTTGAATTGCGGCCAGGAAAGAATTTTGTTTTAGAAATGCACGTAGATACAGATGAAGCAAATGCTGCAGATATTCAGCCAAATACACGAGGACGGATTATTAAAGAATAATCCAAAGGAGGAAGTATGGAATCAATCGAAAAAGCCAATCAATTATTAACCTCTTTTCATGAACTTGTGAATACGAAGCAAGCGCAGGAGTTTGATCCTGAAGATGGCTATAAAGTTGGGATCGATTTGGGTACTTCCTCTATTGTGTTGGTTGTTTTAGATGGGAAGAATCGACCAGTTTTTGGAGCCTTCGAATATGCAGACGTTATTCGCGATGGATTAGTCGTTGATTACCAAAAGTCTGTTCAAATCGTCAATCGTTTGCGGGAACAAGCCGAGGAAACACTAGGTTTTGCCTTGAAAGCAGCATCGGGGGCGATTCCGCCGGGAACGGTTGGGAACAATAAGCGGGTGGTGGCTAATGTCATCGAAAGTGCGAATATGTTAGCTGATCAGCTAGTTGATGAACCAACAGCGGCGGCATTAGTTTTAAATGTCGATGAAGGAGCTGTGGTAGATGTTGGCGGCGGAACAACGGGCATTAGTATTTTTGAAAATGGACAGCCGATCATTGTAGAAGACGAGCCCACTGGGGGAACGCACATGACCTTAGTGATTGCTGGTAATAATCGAATTTCGATCGAAGAGGCAGAGAAGATTAAACGTGATCCTGCTCGTGACCGAGAGAACTTCATTATTTGCCGTCCAGTTATTCAGCGTATGGCGAACATTACCGCAAATGTTTTACGAAAACATCCAACGGAACCTATCTATGTAGTCGGCGGCGCTTCTTACCTATCTGAATTTGAAAAGGAATTTTCAAATTATTTAAATCAAACAGTATTTAAACCGAAATATCCTCAATTTGTAACACCAATTGGAATTGCGATGTCTTCTTCGCCAATCGTTGATTGAGCAAGAAGCGGTAGCAGTATCCAATTGAACAGAAACGATATCTGCACTAAGAATTGGGAGTAAGAATATGGACGAGTTAGTTGAGCGTATTATTTCAATCATTAATCAGCGAGAACACAATACCTTATTTCTTTCTTGTCGTACCCCTTCCCAGATAAATCAAGGAATTAAAGGCTTTTTATACAATAAGCAGATTCATTTGAGTGAAGTAGATGTCCTATTTCTAGAGCGGTTCATAAAAAAAGACAGTGACGATCCTTTAGTGAGGTGGCTGTATCAAAGCTATAACTATGATTGTCACCTGACGTTTGAACTGGCTTTTTCAAACACGGATTTGATTCCAAATGAATTATTCAACGAATGCAGTGTGACATTGCTTAACAATCAAGGCAAACAATATTTTCAATTTCCCAAAAAAGTGATTACCTACCAACAAGTAGCGATGCTGACGCAGGAGGATATTCTGCTTTTGGCATCCAATCAACTCATTACAGATTTGGCGAGGGAGCGATTGCAGGAAAAGAAAGTCATTGTTGTAGAAAGGAGTTCACCCTATGCTGATGGCAAAAGTAGTTGGAAGTGTAGTTTCGACCCAAAAAGATGAAACATTGGTTGGAAAGAAATTGATGATTATTCAACCGATTAACGCTGAGCGACAGGATATTCGTTTCCAACAGGTGGCGGCGGATACAGTAGGGGCTGGCATTGGCGATTACGTCTTATTGACCAGCGGATCTTCTGCCAGAAAACTGTTTTCGACTCCTTCAGATGCTGTTGATTATGCAATCGTTGGAATTATTGACACGTTTGATTTTTAGGGAGCTGAGGAAAGTATATGGCGATTTATACAAAAACGGGAGATAAAGGAACAACAAGCCTTTTTGATGGAACACGAGTAGAAAAATCAGATTTGCGCGTGGATACTTACGGAACGTTTGATGAATGCTGTGCTCAAGTCAGTGTCGCTCAGAAATTGGCGAAGGATTCAGAAACAATTGAACACTTAGAATGGGTTCAGCATAAACTATTCCAATTAAACGCAGAAATTGCAACAAAACAAGACATGGCAAAGCTGGAAGCGAAAAGTACGTTGGTTGGAGAAAATGACATCCACCAAATGGAAGCGTGGATCGATCAGTATACTAAGCGTTTACCAGAATTGCATAGTTTTATTTTACCGGGCCAAACACTGTCAGCTGCTCAGTTACATGTTGCTCGAGCTGTTTGTCGGCGGGGCGAACGATTGCTGACGGAGCTGTCCAAGTCTGTTGATATCCGGGAAGAGGTACGAAAATTTGTTAATCGCCTATCTGATTGCCTGTATATCTTTGCTCGTATGGAAGATCAATGTGAGACTGAAAAACAGCTGATTAATGAGATCCTGCGTCGTTACCTTGAACAAAGTGGATCACAAATAGAAGCGAGTAATTTAGATAAAAATTATGCGATCTTTCAAGCCTGCGAAGCACAAGCATTAAAATTGGGCGTCCCAGTATCAATGGCGTTAGTCGATAAGGCAGGACACCTGTTCAGCTTTTATCGAATGGCTGGTGCGTTGCTGGTTAGCGAAAATTTAGCACAGAAAAAAGCCTACTCAGCTGTTGCGATGAAGACCGACACGCACAAGCTAAGTGAACTGGTTCAGCCAGCAGCGGATCTTTATCAGCTGGAAGCATTGACTGACGGACAAATCGTCACGTTTGGCGGTGGATATGTAATCAGAGATGCAGCAGGTGAAGTGATTGGCGGCTTAGGAATCAGCGGCGGTGCGGTCGTGGAAGATATGGCGATTGCTCAAAAAGGTTTAGAGAAGTTGAAGGAGATTTGACATGCGTGAAGAAGAAATAAAAGAAGTCATCAAAAAAATTCTTCAGGAAGCTCAAGCAACAACATCTCCTATGAAGGAATTTGGTGTTTTTGAGACAGTTGAAGAAGCGATTCATGCGGCAAAATTTGCCCAAGAATGTTATGAGAATCAAACCCTAGAAACAAGAAGAAAAGTGATCGAGGCAATTCGCAATGGCATGCGGCCATACGTTGAAAAAATTGCTCGCGATACATTAGAAGAAACTGGAATGGGGCGATACGAGGATAAGGTCCAAAAGCTGCAGTTAGCGATCAATAAAACTCCAGGTGTGGAAGATCTGCGAACGGAAGCATTAACTGGTGATAACGGGATGACCCTGTACGAGTTATCTCCTTACGGTGTTGTTGGAGCTGTGACCCCTAGTACGAATCCAGCCGAAACCCTAATCTGTAACGCAATCGGTATGTTAGCGGCAGGAAATGCGATCTATTTTAGTGTCCATCCAGGGGCCAAAAGGGTTTCTCGCTGGGTCGTTAGCAAAATGAATGAGCTGATTTATGAGGCTTGTGGGATTCAAAATCTAATTGTGACGATTACTGAACCTTCGATCGAAGCTGCAAAAGAAATGATGGAGCATCCGGATGTACCGTTGCTGGCGATTACAGGTGGACCAGGTGTAGTACGGCAAGCGATGAGAAGTGGAAAGAAAGTCATTGCAGCAGGTGAAGGAAATCCACCATCGCTAGTTGACGAGACAGCAAATATCGAAAAAGCTGCAAAGGACATTGTTATTGGTGCATCGTTTGACAATAATATTTTGTGTACGGCTGAAAAGAGTGTGGTTGTTGTGGACCAGGTAGCGGATTATTTAATTCTACAGATGGAGAAAAATGGTGCCTATCTAGTTCAAGATGAAGCGGTCATTCAAAAAATGATAGATATGACTATCATGGAGAATGGAGCCCCTAGCCGGAAATTTATCGGAAAAGATGCTAACTATATTTTAGCTGAAGCCGGGATCAAAGTAGATTTTGACGTTCGGGTCATCATTTTGCGGGCGGATAAAATTCATCCGTTTGTAGTGAAGGAAATGCTGATGCCGATTTTGCCAGTCGTTACCGTCAGCGATTTTGACGAAGGATTAACGACTGCACTGCAAATTGAGAATCGACGCCATCATACAGCGACAATGCATTCTCAAAATGTCGGTCGGATGAATATTGCAGCGAAGAAATTTCAAACATCGATTTTTGTTAAGAATGGTTCATCGTTTGCCGGTTTAGGCTTTGGCGGTGAAGGTCCAACGACCTTTACGATCGCAACGCCGACTGGAGAATGTACCACCTCCGCTCGTGATTTTGCTCGTAAACGACGTTGTGTGTTAACTGATGGATTCTCAATACGATAAAGGAGGCGTTCTTTTTGAAAAAATGGTCAATGAAACCAGAAATTTATTCTGGCTTTGCCAGTCTGGAACGATTGCAGCAATTTGAAAAAGAAAACCTCTGCTTTGTCTGTGATCCTTATTTAGCCGAATCTGACAGCTTAAAACGAATTTTAGGTTATGTAAAACGAACCAATACGGTCGAGATTTATTCTGATATTATACCGGATCCTCCGATTGAAACGGTAGTAGATGGAATCGAAAAAATGACAAAACACAAGCCAACTGTGGTTATCGCAGTTGGCGGGGGATCGGCGATTGATACAGCAAAAGCGATGCTTTTCTTCTACAAACGAACGACTGGCAATAAAGTGAAGCGATTTGTGGCTATCCCCACCACAAGCGGAACTGGATCGGAAGTAACCAGTGCTTCGGTAATCACCGATACACAAAACAAAATAAAATATCCGATTTTTCATGAAGCGATCATTCCTCACGAGGCGATTTTGGATGCAAGTTTGGTTATGTCTAGCCCGCCATCAGTTACGGCTTTTAGCGGACTAGATGTGTTAACACATGCACTTGAGTCATTAGCTTCAGTAAATCGAACCAATTACACAAACGCGTTAGCTGAAAAAGCGACGGAATTAGTTTTCCAGTTTTTGCCGACATGTGTGAATCAAGGAATGGAGCTGGATGCACGGATTCAAATGCATGAAGCCTCGACTTTGGCTGGTTTGGCTTTTGATGCTGCGGGTTTGGGTGTCTGTCACGCGATCGCTCATCAAGTAGGAGCGAATTTCAAGGTTCCTCATGGATTAGCCAATTCGATGCTGCTGCCTTACGTGATTCAAGCAAACAGCAAGGATAAAGAAACCAGAAAAAATTATGCAAGAATTTCTCGTAAGCTTGGTATATGTCCGCCGAGTTTGCCGGACCATTTAGCAGTTTCAAATCTTGCTCAGGCTGTTCAACAATTAGCGATCGAATGTAAAGCACCGATTAAGCTGAATAGTTTTGGAATCCAGGAAGAAGCTGCATTATCTGCTGAGGATGTTATCGCAAATAATGCATTAAATGACACGACATTTAAAACGAATCCGATTCAGTTTTCAGCGGAAGAAATCAAAGATATTTATCGAAATATCATAAAATAATCATTATTACTGACAATAATTTATCACTTTGTAAGGGAGAAAACCGTTATAATGAAGATGAGTAAATTGTCGGGTGTCAGTTGCGAAAGTCAGAAAAAAGAATAAGGAGGTCTCATTATGAATAGTCCTGTATTTGGTGAATTTTTTGGTACGGTTGTTCTGATTCTTTTTGGTTCAGGTGTTGGGTGTTCTGTCAATTTGAAAGGTACTTTGACAAAGGGCGTCGGAGCTAGTTGGTTATACATTGCAATGGGCTGGGGTGTTGCGGTTATGCTGGGTGTTTTAGCTAGTGGACATTTCGGTTCTCCAGGTCACTTGAATCCGGCAGTAACGATTGGATTTGCTGTTGCTGGTTCCTTTGAGTGGGGGCAAGTTGCACCATTCATTTTGGCTCAGGTTGCTGGTGCTTTTGTCGGGGCATTGATTGCAGCGATCCACTTCTGGCCGCATTTTCAAAATACAACGGTTGAAGAAGGGAACAGCGTTGGGATTTTTGCTACTGGACCAGCAATTCCAAACACAGCATTAAACTTAGTTAGTGAAATCATTGCTACTTGTTTCTTCGTATTAGCGATTCAATTAATGCCAGCTGATATTCCTCCTGGTTTACAACCATTGATGCTTGTCTTCGTCTTAATCGGAATTGGTCTATCACTAGGATCGACCACTGGTTATGCCATCAACCCTTGTCGTGACTTTGGTCCGCGGTTGATGTATGCGTTGATGCCGATTCCGAATAAGGGTGATGCCAATTGGGGATACGCATGGATTCCGATCGTGGGTCCAATCATTGGTGCATGTATTGCGACCTTGTTAGTGAAAGGTATAGGATAAATTATAAAAAAGGATTCAAATGAATTCGTCTGATACTCAATGAGTAGCGGACGATTTCATTATTAAGGGGGGAAATTATGGCAAGTAAAATTATGTCGATCAATGCCGGTAGTTCCTCATTGAAGTTTCAAGTATTCGAAATGCCTGAGGAAACATTGTTAGTCAAAGGCTTATTTGAACGAATCGGATTAGAAGAGGAAATGGGTTTTTCTTATTCATTGAAGGACGCAAAAGTAAAAACGACTATTAAAGGAAAAACCCATGAAGAGGCAATAGAGTTTCTGTTGCATTTTTTACTGGAAAGAAATGTTTTAACCAGTTTGCAGGAGCTTGCTGGCGTAGGGCACCGTGTGGCTCATGGCGGAGAAGATTTCAAGAAATCTAGCTTGGTGGATCGGGACGCATTACAAAAAATCAAGGTGCTAGGGAAATTAGCTCCTTTGCATAACCCTGTGAATGTGGTCGGTATCGAGGCATTGCAAAAGGATTTGCCTGATTGTCCGCAAGTCGCTGTTTTTGATACCTCCTTTCATCAGACGATGGAGGCTAAAAATTATATCTATCCATTGCCTTATCGATTCTATGAAGAGGATAGCGTCCGACGCTACGGCTTCCATGGAACTAGTCATCAATTTGTGGCGTCTGAAGCAGCTAATTGTCTTGAAAAACCATTAGAGTCATTGAAGATTATTTCCTGCCATTTAGGAAACGGAGCAAGTATTTGTGGAATCAAGGACGGAAAATCGGTCATTACCTCAATGGGCTTTACGCCTTTGGCAGGTTTAATGATGGGCACGAGATGCGGTGACATCGACCCTTCGATTATTCCATTTTTGCAAAATGAGAAAAATCTTTCTGCTAATGATATGGATAAGCTAATGAATGCGGAATCAGGCTTCAAGGGCATCACAGGCTTTAGCAGTGATACGCGAGATATCATTACTGAGGCAGAAAAAGGAAATGACAGAGCAAAGCTTGCGCTGGATATGTTTGCTAGTCGTGTGAAGCAAACGATTGGTGCTTATGCGGCAGAGCTTGACGGTGTGGATGTCTTGATTTTCACTGCTGGAATTGGCGAGAATTCTTCCGTCATTCGAGAAATGGTTTGTGAGAATTTAACCTTCTTAGGAATTGAGCTGGACCCACAGATGAACCAGAAAAATAACAGAAGAATCAGTACTGAGACCTCTAAGGTAGAAGTGCTAGTAGTTGAAACAAATGAAGAATTAATGATCGTCAGAGATACGTATCATTTGATTTAATTGATTACTTTTACAGAAAACGACCTCCTATTCTAAAAGAATCGGGAGGTTGTTTCTTTGGATTGAAGCAGACAGAAAGTTATTGGTAATCAAACGCGTGGGAAATCAAAAAACGACTTTTTAGAAGAAAGCATTGAATGGTAGAATAAAAGCGATAACGAAAGAGAACGGAGGGGAATGATTGGATAAAAAAGCCCTTGTAAATAAAAGCATCGACTATATTTTAGCTCATTTAGAAGAACCGATCTCAATCGAGGATGTCGCAAACCAGCTATCTTTTTCAAAGTATTATTTTTGTCGTATGTTCAAAGAGGAGACTGGCGAAGGTGTTTATTCTTTTATCAAACGTCTAAAAGTCGAACAAAGTGCAATTGATCTAAAACTTCAAAAGGATAAGCGAATTACTGACATCGGATTGGATTACGGGTATAGTGCGTCTAATTACAGCTCCCTATTCAAAGAACATTATCAGCTTTCACCAAATGACTATCGAAAATCATTGGAAGCGTCGACGATTTCAAATCCTTTCTATCCTCAGAAGCAAGAAGTTTTGGACACCTTTGAAGATTATCAGAAGAAGGTTGAATTAAAAGAATTAAATGATTTATATGTGATTTATGAGAGAATGCTGGGCAATTATGCGGAATTGAAAAGTAGCTGGTCGGCGTTGGTCGAAGAGAATGCCTATTATGATGACACGACTGTGATGATCGAAAAATTCTATAATGATCCAGCCGTTGCGATCGATGGTCACAGTATTTGTGATCTATGCTTTACGCTTAATGAGGAAATCAAAGAGAAAAACACTATGGTGATAACCGGCGGCACGTATGCGATTTATCCATATAAAGGTCAGATAGAAGACATTTTCCGAGTGATGCAGGGTTTTTTTAGGATCTGGCTTCCTGAAAGCAGCTATCAGATGCGTGAAAAATATGGGTTGACGATTTATCGTAAAATTGATTGGGAAAATGATTATGTACAGTTGGACATGTGTATTCCGGTTGAATAGAGCAAGAATTCAGAAGTCAACAAGAAGATTCTTTTCTACAATAGGATTATCTAAAACAGATAATTTATTGTAGAGGAGAATCTTTTTTTGAAAAAGGAGTGAGAGTATGGAAATGGTGATTCCACCTTATACTGGGCGATAACTATTTTGCCCAGAGAGGATGAGTGAAGTGCGAAAGGTAACTTGGACAGTGGCATGCTTAAAGACGCCCACAATCATTCGGCATTGCAAGAAATGCAATGAGGATACTGAATTTTCCTGTTCGGAAAGGTTTCGGATCAATGCTCAAGGGAAATATTTGGATGTTTGGTTAATCTATAATTGTAAAAAATGTAAGACTAGCTGGAATTCAACCATTCTATCGAGAATTCATACGAATAAGCTAGACTCTGATTTGTTGGCTCTTTTTCAAGAGAATGATTCCGGACTTTCAAAAAAATACGGGACTGATAAAACCACCTTAAAGAAAAATGGTGTAGTGATTCGAACGATTGACTACGAGGTGTTGGGGGATCTATTTGAACTAGACGAGGAAGTCGTTGTAACAATTCAATCGGATTATCCATTGGACATCAAGCTCTTCAAGATTTTGAAAGAAAAATTGAACTTATCAAACAATGAGCTGAAGCAGCTAATTTCGAAAGGGAAGATTATTGGCTTATCTAATGAATGTTTCAAAGAGAAGCTGCGGAGTCGACAGACGATTCTATTTAATCTTAAAAAGGAGTCAATCAATGCCTAAGATGAAATCCCATCGTGGACTGAAAAAGCGAGTGAAATTAACGGGGAATGGAAAAAATAAAAAAGGGAAAAGTCGCTCGGCTTATATAGATAAGGCAAATTTGCCCGCTGTTAAAAAAAGATTACTAAGCTAGATGAACACAATATAAAACTCTGCGAAAAAATCATCGAATGATTCTCGCAGAGTTTTTCTTTCTATTGTAGCAAACTGTCGATCAGTTCTGGACGCGGATTGGATAAGACGATTTTATTAATGAGCATCGCTTGATCTTGTGCACCATTTGCTCCAGCCTCGACAGCAGCTTTGACCGCGGCAACATCTCCTGTAAGTACAACGAAAGATTTTCCAGCAATTCCTGTCCCAAGTTGAATCGCTAAGAGCTCAACGTCGGCGGCTTTTACAGCAAAATCAGCGGCGATGATTGAGCCTGTTGCTGAATAGTATTCCAAAACACCGACTGCATGAACTTTTTCTGGAACTTGAGCCATATTGATGGCATGAATCACTGCCGGATTAATACGAGGAATTAACAGCTCTCCAACGACATAGCGCCCTCCCAGTTCAACACCAACTTCCATAGAGCGTTCAATCGCTGCCACCTGTCCGCAGATCATAATATAGTATTTTCCAGGACAACTCGCTCGGGCCATAATCAAGGTGGCATCTGCGGCTTTTAGCATGTAGTCAACGACTTCGATTCCTTTCGCGATACTGTTTAATTCCAAAAAGCCAATCGTATCCATTATTTTCATTAGTTGTCCCTTCTTTCAATAGTAATACTAGCGCTAACAGCTGTAACAATGCCATCAATGCTGGCATGAATATCTGCACCTAAAGCTTTTTCTGGCTTTCTGCCGATCAGCTCTCCTGCTCTGACTCGATCCCCGATCTGTAAGACTGGTTCGCAAGGAGCCCCTATGTGCATTCTTAGGGGAATTCTAACCTGTTTCGGTTCATATTTCTGAAGCTTTTCGATAGTAAAATCAGCATACTGCTTAAGCCCATCCTTCAATAAGATTTTCACTGGCGGAACCAGCTGATAGTCTCGCATAGGTGAAGGCGTGAGTGGCCGTTCATCTTTCTTATAACGGATACCTTTTTCCGCTAAACGTTGTTTGACATACTTATTTACTTGCCTTGGTAAAAGTCCCATTGGACAGGCAATTGTTTCGCAAATTCCACATTCGCAGCAAAGCAGCGCTTCTTTCCATATTGGATCATCATCGATATCATCTGGGACATCAGTGATCGTCAAATGCCGCATCACACGGTGAGGATGGATCGGATGACCAATTTGATAACGAGGACAAAGCTCCGTACATAAGCGACATTGAATACAAGAAGAACGTGCTTTATTGATCATTTGTGGAATTTCTTTTTCATGGAGTTCATAAATGAAATCACGTTTTTCCATAATAATGATTCCAGAAGTTGTTTTCGTGACGACTTGTTGAGAGAAATCCTCTTTTACTCCGGTTTTCCCCATCATCGGGCCGCCGTTAATAAACATGAAATCATTTAGTGTGGTGCCGCCGGCTAAAGCTAGGCATTCATCGAAAGAAGTACCAATGGGAACTTCCAAAATTTTCGGCTCTCTGACAGCACCAGTGATGGTGAGCAGTTTATGAGTGACGTTTTTTCCCTGTCGTGCTTGATAGATATTCAGCATGGTGGCGATGTTTGAGATAACACAGCCGACCTCAATGGGAATTCCACCAGGTGGAACTGTTCGCCCAGTGACCTCATAGACCATAATCTGTTCATCGCCAGCTGGATAAAAGTTCTTCATTTTGAAGATCGTGACAGGAACCCCTAATTCTTGAATGGCTTTTTCAAGGGCGGCGATTTCTTTCGTATAGTAGGCCTTAGTCGCTATTACGATATGTTGCGCCTCCAGCATTTCACCGACTGCTGCGATGGCCTCAACACATTCCTTAGCATAGTTGTTCATTACATAATGGTCGGTTTTAAGTAGCGGTTCGCACTCCGCTGCGTTGATAATGAAATATTCCGTTTTGGTGTTGTACTTAACAGCAGTCGGAAAGCCCGCACCGCCGCAACCGACAATCCCAGCCGCAGTGATTTGATCCAATAGCATATTCGTTCCTCATTTCTTTAGACTAAAATAAGAGCGTTTTCATTTGTTACGAGTAATTGCGTTAAAAAATTGTTTCGGGTGGTACGGATCAGCTGGCAGGCTTTCTCAGGTGTGGTTAGCAGCTGTCTGTTTTTCAACAGTTTCTGTGCCAGCATCATAGAGAGTCCCTTGGCTAAAAAGCTTTCTTGTGGATTGATTAAACTGTCAAAATCAGGGAATTCTCCTAAATTTGCGATTCGATTGATGTTAGCCATTGCCAGATAACCAAGTGAGTCTTGAAGAATCTCTAAAAACCGTTCCTGTTGATCACTTTTGATATGATCAGAAAAATAAGTGAAGTATGTTTGGTACGTATCCTTGATTACCTGCAGCAAATCCGAACACATGGATTCATTACCTCTAATAGTGAATGCCGAATATTGTGATAGGATATTTGCCAAGAAGTACCCAATATCATACGAAAAGGGGCCCGTCATGGTGTATTCCATATCAATCACCTTAAAGGATGTTTGTGAAACAAAAATATTAGAAGAATGAAAATCACCGTGGATCAAGCATTCATCCTTACTAGATACGCGTTCAATCAATTCTTCCCAATCCCGCTTAACTGCGGCATCCTGCAAAATAGTGTCCAAGATGTCTAATAGTCCTTCTTGATGGGAAGTCAACGCTTGATTCGTTCTAACCGGCGGCTTCAAAATAAAATCGGTAATGATCTTTCGCATGTCAGCATTTTTAAAATAGCTTGCTAAGGCTTGCCAATGCTCTTCAGACAACCGCAGCTTAGAGGTTGCTACATGCGTTCTAGCAAGGTATTCTCCGACTTGTTTTCCTAACCGTGGCAGCTGTTCTCCTCGACAAAGGGCGAAACGCAGAACGGTCAGGTAAGAAAGATCCTCCATAATAAATAAATGTGCCGCTGGGTCCGCATAGTAGGTTTCTGGAACCATCTGAGGAGCTAAACCTGCCCGCAATTGATAAGTCATATATTCCAAATAATTCCGCTTAGGGTCAATTGGAGCAAGGGAGATACCGCTGGAAATCGTCTTTTTTGAATGTTTGGCAATGTATTTTTTATTTCCCTGTTTTAGAACATAGAGATAATTTAAATAGCCATCAACGTATTTGTCTTTTTCGTTGGAAAGAACGGACACGATGAGGGGACTAGTTTGATCAAAAAGTTTGGTTCGCTGAAGCAAATAATCGGCAAGAGTGTGCTCACTAATCTCCATCGTTTTCCTCCTGTTCGAGCAATCGTTAATCTCGGAATTTCATGCGTTGCCAACATGTCAGTGGTATTCGCAGAAATCCTATCCTATCAATAATTTTATCGAATCTTATAGTGAAAATATATAATAAAAATATGCACACTAAAGGCTTTCCCCAAAAAGCCCTTGAGCGCTTGGATCAGAGGGAATCGTTGAAAAAAGTGAGCAAAAAAATGCAATAAAAAACCGTTCTCGAAACGAAAACGGTTAGAGTACATACATAGATTCTTCAAAATCCTCCACGTAATAACGGAAATTTTTTCTTCCTCGGCGAACGATTTTGTGCCCTTCAGCTTCAAGTTTTTCGATCTGGGCCTCCACGCCGCCAGGGAATTTCGGGTTGATTTCTCCTTTGGCCTTCAGTGTTCGCCAGTAAGGTGTGGGATCATCGTCACGCTGCTCGCTAGCCCATGCTGCGATAGAGATGAAGGCACCGGCTGTGATGGGTTCGGTAAAGTCGCCATCATTTTGTTTTGCCAGATGCTCTCTGATGGCACTTGTTGTGATAATTTTGCCAAAAGGAATTTGTTTCATGATGGCATCGTAATCCAATGGTGGGGCAAAGTACATTTTTGTTCCACCATAGCGTTTGATCGTGGCTTCATCGGTTACGATCTGCATTTTCGGCATTCCTTTATCTTCGTTTAGCATGGCATTAAAATCCTTTTGATCCTCATTTGCCATGAGATTCGCCTCCTAACTTCTTTATGAATAAGGTAGTCATTACGCGCGCAATTCCTACCTCTAGTGTACCGAGTTTAAAATGGCCCTGCAATGAGACAGTTTATTTTTTTTGAAAAAAAGTTGCGACGTTTTTATCTAATGTCTGAGTAGTTGAGACAATGATCAATTCTTCGACTGAGGATAAAAGAGCGCAGGTCAAAAGAATGACACCAAAGGGCTTGATTGCAACGATTAATAATACAATCGGCGATAAAAAGAGCAATAGACCGGTCAACTTATTTAAGTAAGTATGCAGACTTGTGAACTGATGAAAACGAAAATAGCCGATCACATAGGAAATACAGCGAATGAGCGCTACTGTTAACGCGCCCCAAAGAAGAAAAGCTGGAAGCGTGATTGTCAGTACAACCTTTGCGATGACGACGAGAAAGAAAAGTAGATCTGCCAAACTGTCTAAAAACGTACCAAAGGGGCTTGTCCAGTTCATTTTGCGGGCTAACCAACCGTCAAGCATATCCGTCAGTCCAGCAAAAAAATAAAGTGGAAAGAACCATTTATTTGGTACAAAGAGAATCAGCAGCGAGGCGAGGATTCGTAAACAGGTAATAATGTTTGGAATGAATTTCATATAGGACTCCTTCTTAAATACAAGCATAAAAAAATAATTTCTATTATTTCGTCTTTACTAACCCTACTGAAGGTAGTGGATGAACAAATAAAGTAGGATCTTTTCAGAAATATAACTTAACTTTATCATGATCTTAGCTAGTTTGAAATCAAACTGAAATCAGAATGCAATGATTTTGTGCTATTTTTGATAAAAAGGGTAAAGAGGAGTGCGAAATGACAACAACATTGATTATTGATCATCCCTGGAAGGAAAGCTTTAATCATGCTGTCTTGAATAAGCTGATCACTGGGTTGGAGCAAGATCAGAAAATCTATCAGGTGATTGATTTAAATAAGGACGGCTTTGATCCAGTCATGAAGAAAGAAGAGTTGGCAGTTTATCAAAGCGGTTCGGTTTTAGATCCATTGGTTTTGCATTATATGAGTTTATTGAAGGTGACCACTCAGCTGGTTTTGATCTTTCCGATTTGGTGGTATAGCTCACCCGCAAGTTTAAAGGGCTTTCTTGATAAGGTGCTGTTAAATGAATTCGCTTTTTTTGATGGTGGAAATGGGATTCAGCCGCTTTTGTCGATTGATTCGGTGGTTGTTTTTACCACCTCTGACCAACCAACAGCCAGCTTGGAGCAACGGTGTACCCGCAGTTATAAGCATCAGCTGACGACGACGCTAGAAGATATCGGCATGCGCAATATTTCCTGGTACCATCTAGGAGCTGTTAAAAATACTACTGAGGAAGAACGAATCGAATATTTAGATTCGGTTTACGAGAAATTATAAAGAAACTTCGAAGCTCTCTATGTCAGAAAAGCCTCGAAGTTTTTTTATTTTTTAGTTAGTTTGGCTAATATAGCGTCAATTTGAGTCAGTTCTTCTTTACTAAAGGCTAAATGATCTAGGGCTTTCAGGTTGTCTTCTAATTGACTGACGCGTGACGCACCAATCAAGACACTCGTAACGGTGGGCTGACGCAAGTTCCAGGCTAATGCCATTTCTGCCAATGTCTGCCCGCGTTTTTCAGCAATGTCATTTAGTTGTTTAACCACCTCTATGGTAGATTGAACGTTGTCTTCTGTTAAGAAAGGACTATCTGAACGATGCGCGCGGGAATCTTCGGGAATACCGTGTAAATAGCGATTTGTCAACAGGCCTTGCGCCAAGGGACTGAAGGTGATCGTACCTATTCCTTCCTCTGCTAAAACATCGGTCAATCCATCTTCGATCCAACGGTCGAACATATTGTATCGTGGTTGATGAATGATAAAAGGTGTTCTTAGTTCTTGGAAAATCTTGCTGATTTCAGCTGTTTGTTCCGCGGAATAATTTGAAACCCCAACGTATAAGGTTTTCCCCTGACGAACTAGCTGATCTAATGCCAGCGCGGTTTCTTCTAAAGGCGTGTCAGGATCTGGTCGGTGAGAATAGAAAATGTCTACATAATCAAGTCCCATACGCTTCAAGCTCTGCTCACAGCTGGCGATGATGGACTTTCGGGAACCCCATTCACCATAAGGTCCCGGCCACATATAATAGCCGGCTTTTGAAGAGATGATTAGCTCATCACGATATGGAAACATGTCTTCCTTCAAGATTCGTCCGAAATTGATTTCTGCCGAACCTGCAGGTGGCCCATAATTATTTGCTAAATCGAAGTGAGTAATTCCATGATCGAAGGCGGCTCGAACAATGGCCCGCTGATTGTCCAAAGTGTCAACATCGCCAAAATTATGCCACAAGCCTAAAGAAATCGCGGGAAGTTTCAAACCGGATTTTCCTAAACGTCGATAATCCATTTTCTCATAGCGTTGTTCATTTGCTAAATACATAATTGACCTCCTAAGAAACAAATTTTCACGTTCTTTAAAACGCTTACTTCTGATTATCCGCTTTTTTCAACGATTGTAAAGAAAGAGAGCTGATTATAAGTGAGACAGAAAAAAATTTTTTATAAAAGTGATGGTCTTTTTATGATTTATTAGGTGATTAT
>OKVV01000133.1_pt1 | contig 62598 bp, 70 predicted proteins | sample 1606871 | NCBI WGS metagenome assembly OKVV01 (sample SAMN03281011, study PRJEB24777) | human gut metagenome | isolation source: fecal sample PR176 from 1 month old male Indian infant, caesarean delivered... | place: Singapore | collected 2006-01-13
AGAAGTAATTCCTGATGAATGAATTTTTTCCTTTAGCAAGCGCCGCCGGGATGACCGTCGGCCTTGCCGTTTGTGCATTGATTGTCGGGCTGGCGCTGGCGATGTTCTTTGCGGTATGGGAGTCGGCAAAATGGCGTCCTGTCGCGTGGGCAGGTTCAGCGCTGGTAACCATTCTGCGTGGCCTGCCAGAAATTCTGGTGGTGCTGTTTATCTATTTTGGCTCCTCGCAGCTGCTGCTGACGCTTTCGGATGGCTTCACTATCAATCTTGGGTTCGTGCAGATCCCAGTGCAGATGGACATTGAGAACTTCGACGTTAGCCCGTTCCTTTGTGGTGTCATCGCTCTGTCACTGCTGTATGCCGCCTATGCCTCGCAAACGCTTCGGGGCGCGTTGAAAGCGGTGCCGGTGGGTCAGTGGGAGTCTGGTCAGGCGCTGGGGCTGTCGAAATCGGCTATCTTTTTCCGTCTGGTGATGCCGCAGATGTGGCGTCATGCGCTGCCTGGCCTCGGTAACCAGTGGCTGGTGCTGCTGAAAGATACCGCGCTGGTCAGTTTGATTAGTGTGAATGATTTAATGCTGCAAACAAAAAGCATCGCTACTCGTACCCAGGAACCATTTACCTGGTACATTGTGGCGGCGGCGATTTACCTGGTGATCACCCTGCTCAGTCAGTACATTCTCAAACGCATTGACCTGCGCGCGACACGTTTTGAGCGGAGGCCCAGCTAATGTTTGAGTATTTACCCGAACTGATGAAAGGGCTACACACCAGCCTGACGCTAACCGTTGCCTCGCTGATTGTGGCACTGATTCTGGCATTGATTTTTACCATCATCCTGACGCTGAAAACGCCGGTGCTGGTGTGGCTGGTGCGGGGTTATATCACGCTGTTTACCGGTACGCCGCTGCTGGTGCAGATCTTCCTGATTTATTACGGGCCGGGCCAGTTTCCGACTTTGCAGGAGTATCCGGCACTGTGGCATTTGTTGTCAGAACCGTGGTTATGTGCGCTGATTGCGTTGTCGCTGAATAGTGCGGCGTATACCACGCAGCTGTTTTACGGTGCAATTCGTGCGATCCCGGAAGGTCAGTGGCAGTCCTGTAGCGCCCTGGGAATGAGCAAAAAAGATACGCTGGCGATCCTGCTGCCGTATGCCTTTAAACGCTCGCTCTCTTCTTATTCCAACGAAGTGGTGCTGGTATTCAAAAGTACCTCTCTGGCATACACCATTACGCTGATGGAAGTGATGGGATACAGCCAGTTGTTGTACGGACGCACCTACGATGTAATGGTGTTCGGTGCGGCAGGGATTATTTACCTGGTCGTTAACGGCCTGCTGACGCTGATGATGCGTCTGATCGAGCGCAAAGCGCTGGCATTCGAACGGCGAAATTAATGTGGCTGCGTACATTCGCCGGGGGGTTTTGTAGGTCTGATAAGACGCGCCAGCGTCGCATCAGACATCAGCACGGTGCCTGTGCCGGATGCGGCGGGGACGCCTTATCCGGCCTACATAGTGCATAAATTCTTATAATGAAGACGGACAACCCACTAAGTTGTCCGTCTTTTTTATTTCATTTAAATTATTTAATCATGTTTATTGCATATAAATTCACTTGATGGCATTGTTATCCCATGCCGCAGACACGGCCAAAAATCATAAGATTGACAGACGGGAGTTCCATCATGAAAAAGTTAGTTCTTGCCGCTTTACTTGCTTCCTTTACTTTCGGTGCTTCTGCCGCAGAGAAAATCAATTTTGGCATTTCAGCCACCTATCCACCCTTTGAATCTATAGGTGCTAATAATGAGATTGTCGGCTTTGATATCGATCTGGCAAAAGCCTTGTGCAAACAAATGCAGGCAGAATGTACTTTTACTAATCACGCGTTCGACAGCCTGATCCCGTCCCTGAAATTCAGAAAATATGACGCCGTAATCTCCGGTATGGATATCACCCCGGAGCGTAGCAAACAGGTATCGTTTACCACGCCCTACTATGAAAACTCAGCCGTCGTGATTGCCAAAAAAGATACCTACAAAACGTTTGCCGATCTGAAAGGCAAACGTATTGGGATGGAAAACGGTACTACGCACCAGAAATATATTCAGGATCAGCACCCGGAAGTGAAAACTGTCTCTTATGACAGTTATCAGAATGCCTTTATCGATCTGAAAAATGGTCGTATTGATGGGGTATTTGGTGACACAGCGGTGGTAAACGAATGGCTGAAAACCAATCCACAACTTGGTGTTGCTACTGAGAAAGTGACCGATCCGCAATATTTTGGCACCGGCCTGGGCATCGCTGTACGTCCGGATAACAAAGCCCTGCTGGAAAAACTGAATAACGCGCTGGCAGCAATTAAAGCTGACGGTACTTATCAAAAAATCAGTGACCAGTGGTTCCCACAGTAAGATTCAGAAAGCCGCAACCGCGGCTTGAGACTGATGACAAAGGTAAAATTGCCTGATGCGCTACGCTTATCAGGCCTACATGGCCCATGCAATGTATTGAATTTGCACGCTTTTGTAGGCCGGATAAGGCGTTTACGCCGCATCCGGCATAAACAACGCGCACTTTGTCAGCAATCTGAAGCCGCACATGCGGCTTTTTTATTGCTTCACCAGCAGCGTCAGCACTTCATAGTGCGCGGTATGCGGGAACATATCGAAAAGCTGCACCCGTTCAATACGAAACCCAGGCAGTTCGCGGATATCTTTCGCCATAGTTTGGGCGTTACAGCTGGAGTAGATGATAAAACGCGGTGCCATCGTTGAGAGATAATCACACAGCGGTTTACCAATGCCGCGGCGCGGCGGGTTAACCAGCACCAGCTCCGGCACATCCCCCTGAGCGGTGGCAAACTGAGTGGAGTCCAGCGCCTGAAATTGCAAACGCGTTAAGCCCAGTTCAGCGGCTGACTGCTTTGCACAGGCAATGGCCTCTGATGCAATTTCGATCCCGGTTAACTGCATGTCAGGCGTCGCGCAGTGTAAACCAAAGCCCCCCACACCGCAGAACAGATCCCACATATGTTTAACCGGCAGCTGTCGTACCCAGTCGCGCGCGGTGGCGTACAACTGGCTGGCGACCGCCGGATTAGTCTGGAAGAAACTTTGCGGACGGATCCACAGCGGTACGTCATTAAAACGCTCCGCCAGTGCCTGTTGTTCGGTCAGGTAGATCTCCGTCTCCCCTTCCATAATCGCCATATGTACCGGCTGAATATTGACGGTAATAACTTTCAGCTGCGGTAGTTGTTCGTGTAACCACGGCAGCGCCTTACGCAGTTGCGCCAGCTTGGTATCAGAACGCAGTACAAAGCGCAGCATCATGCCTCCATCACTCTGGCTTTCAGTCAGCAGAATGTATTTCAGTTCGCCACGCTTACGCGCCACGTTGTAGGGCGTTAACCCCGCTCGGGCGATAAACGGTTTTAGCGCCGCAAAAACGGGCGCAAATGAGGCAGGATAAAGCGGGCAGTCACAAAGGTCTTCTGGTGTGCCATCGCGATGCAGCATACCGAGCAGTGGTTTTTCAACGCTACCACTCACCACCATTTTGGCTTTATTACGAAACCCTTGTTCCGGGCCTGACACCGGCGCGCACCATTCCTCAACCGGAAAGTCGGCGAGCAGATTTTTAAGATCGGCGGTTTTAGCGGAGAGTTGCTCTGGAATCGGCTGCATTATCCACTGACAGGAACGACAGCGACCCGCGTCGTAAAGTGCGCACTGCATACATTGACCTTCACATCATCAGGGGCGACGATTATACACATTATTGCAACTGGAAGAACCGCCGACTGGTCGAGGGAACGAACAGCAGCATCAGGATGAGCATATCCGGCAGCTTCTGCAGCATCAGGCTATGGAAGATTTCACGTTTTGATTCACCGGGAATGCTGAACAGCTCCGGATAACCGTACCCCAGCGAAGCCGCCCACAAGTAACTTGCGGCGGTGATTTGTGTCAGCAGATATAGCCAGCGCGCCCAGCGACGCCCTTTCACCAGTGAAAACGCACACCAGATCTCAATGAAAACCAGCACCAGACTGCTTAAAAAGACCAGCGTTAAACTCCAGGTTTGTACGCTGCGATGAATGAACTCGCCAATACCGCGCACGCCCAGCGTATTGAAAATCATCAGCACGTCGAGGCCACGGATCATAATAATGGCGAGCGCCGCCACCTGCACCAGCGCAGGCACATTCAGGCGAGCATGAGATGAAGATGTTTTCTTAAAAAATCCCAACGTTTCGTCTTCCATGAAAACAATGCCGCGACATGCGCGGCATTATGTAGCCAGGTTGGCAAATTTTAGTGTCTTCAGCCACGTCTTGCACGCTGGATGTCGCGTATCCGCTGTTTTTCTGCGCGAGCCATCAGATACCAGGCGATAAATCCGACAATTCCGACCGCGCCGAGGATCAATGTTGCCAGGGCGTTGATTTCCGGATTCACCCCCATCCGCACGCTGGAAAAGACCAGCATCGGTAACGTGGTGGCTCCCGGCCCGGAAACAAAGCTGGCGATCACCAGATCATCAAGCGACAAAGTAAAAGCCAGTAACCAGCCAGAAATGATCGCGGGCATGATCATCGGTAGCGTAATGACGAAAAACACTTTCAGCGGCGTCGCACCGAGATCCATCGCTGCTTCTTCTATCGAGCGATCCAGTTCCCGCAATCTTGAAGAAATAACGACCGCCACATAAGCCGTACAAAAAGTGACATGCGCCAGCCAGATGGTGAGCATACCGCGGTCCGCAGGCCAGCCAATGGCATGAGCAAGCGCGACGAATAATAACAACAGCGACAAGCCCGTGATGACATCTGGCATTACCAGCGGCGCGGTGATCATAAAGGCAAAGCCATTTGATCCGCGAAACCTGCCAAAGCGCACCAGCACCACCGCCGCAATAGTTCCGAGGATCGCCGCCGCCGTCGCCGCACAGGCCGCAATTGTCAGACTTAAACCAACCGCACTCATCATCGCGTCATCGCGCAATAACTCACCATACCAGCGCGTTGACCAGCCGGCCCACACCGTCACCAGCTTCGAGCTGTTAAACGAATAGATAACCAGCATCAGCATTGGCGCGTAGAGAAAGGTAAAGCCCAGCAGCAAAATCACAATCCGCCAGGGCGAACGAACTACCGGTAAATTATTCATCCGTGTTCTCCCACGCTTTTTTGCTGGTGTTTGTGGAACCACATTATCGGCACAATTAGCAGCAGCAACATGATGATCGCTACCGCCGAGGCCACCGGCCAGTCGCGGTTATTGAAAAACTCTTGCCATAGCACGCGCCCGATCATGATGCTGTCCGGGCCACCGAGCAGTTCCGGGATCACAAACTCGCCCACAGCCGGGATAAACACCAGCATCGATCCGGCAATAATCCCACCTTTAGTCAGCGGCACGATCACAGTAAAGAACGTTTTCAGCGGTCGTGCACCGAGATCCAGCGCTGCTTCCACCAGCGAATAATCAATACGAATCAACGCGGTATAAATCGGCAGTACCATAAACGGCACGTAAGCGTAAACAATGCCGATATAAACGGCCAGATTGGTATGCAGAATGGTCAGCGGTTGATCGATAACCCCCAGCCACAGCAGAAAATTATTCAGCACACCGTTGTTTTTTAATATTCCCATCCAGGCATAAACGCGGATCAGAAACGAGGTCCACGACGGCAGGATCACCAGTAGTAATAAAATATTACGGGTCGAAGGCTTACTGTGCGCCACCACCCACGCCAGCGGATAGCCGATCAGTAAACAGCAAAATGTCGAAATCGCAGCCACCTGTAGCGACTGGAGATAAGCATCGAAATAGAGCGGATCGTCGGTCAGTTGCAGAAAATTACCGAGATTAAGAGTGATGGACAGTTGCCCGTCAGCCCACTCCATCAGTTCGGTATAAGGTGGAATAGCGCGCGCCATCTCCGCCAGGCTTATTTTAAAGACAATCAGAAATGGCAGCAGAAACAGCAAGATCAACCAGATATATGGCAACGCAATGACCAGTTTGCGCCCATGCTTCATTTGCAGCTGCGACAACCACAGCTTAAATCCGCCCGGCGGTTTCGACTGGGCAGCAGGTTCAAGTGTACTCATCTTTGCTCCTTAAACCGTCAGCACCACACAGCTGTCCACTTCCCAGCACAAACGCACTTCGTCGCCCCAGGTCGGTAACCCTTTACGATGACGATGGGCGTTTTGTAGCTGGGCGCTAATCATCTGCCCACTTTTCAGACGAACGTGATACACCGAAAGATCGCCGAGATAGGCAATGTGTATCACCTCCCCCACCGCGAAGTTACAACCATTGGCGGGCGGCTCTTCGCAAAGCATGATTTTTTCCGGGCGCAGCGCCACATGTACCGGCACGTTATCGACCACCGAGGCATCCGCGTCGACTTTCAGTGGATGCACCAGCCCCGGCGAATCAAGCACCAGGCCATCTTCCTGACGCTCTTTGAGTACGCCTTCAAAGACGTTTACCGAGCCAATAAATTCGGCGCTATAGCGGGTAGTCGGATGCTCGTAGATCTCTTCCGGTTCGCCAATCTGGACAAATTTCCCACGATTCATAATGGCGATGCGCCCCGCCATGGTCATCGCCTCTTCCTGATCGTGGGTGACCATCACACAAGTCACACCGACGCGCTCCAGAATATCCACCACTTCAAGCTGCATCCGGTCACGCAGCTTTTTATCCAGCGCGCCCATCGGCTCATCGAGCAGTAATAGTTTCGGGCGCTTCGCAAGGCTTCGGGCCAGGGCCACACGTTGTCGCTGACCACCGGAAAGCTGATGCGGTTTGCGTTTGGCGAACTCCTGCATATGCACCAGGCCGAGCATCTCATTGACCCGGCTGGCAATTTCCGCTTTCGGTAGTTTGTCCTGTTTCAGGCCAAAAGCGATGTTCTGTTCCACGGTCATATGCGGAAACAGCGCGTAAGACTGAAACATCATATTGATGGGGCGCAGGTAAGGCGGAACCTGTGACAAATCGACGCCATCAAGCATTATCTGTCCGGCAGAAGGTTGTTCGAAACCTGCCAGCATACGCAGCAGCGTGGACTTGCCACAGCCGGATGCGCCCAGCAGCGCGAAGATTTCACCTTTGTAGATGGTCAGGCTGACATCATCCACCGCATGTTGACCATCGTAGGATTTGGTCAGGTTGCGGATTTCTAATAGCGGCGTCAGCGCCTTACGGGTTTTCGCCTGCGGGCGAGGGATAGCGTCATTCACGGCTGCTCTCCGGCATTGAATGTGTGCAAGCGCACCATAATGGTGCGAATTGCCGGCGGGTGTGGTGCGCCCCTCCGGCATCTACGACTGCGGATTATTTTCCGCTCTTCACTTTGGTCCACGCGCGGGTGCGCACACGGTCGATTTTCGGATCCTGCACTTTCAGAGTGAACAGCTTCGCACGAACATCCGCAGGCGGATAAATACCTGGGTTCTCACGGACTTCCGCACTCACCAGCGGCGTGGCTGCTTTATTGGCGTTGGCATAGAACACATGGTCGGAAATATGCGCTACTACATCCGGGCGCAGCAGGTAATTCAGGAACTGATAGGCTTCGTCTTTGTTTTTGGCATCCGCAGGCATGGCGAATACATCAAAGAACGCCATCGCCCCTTCTTTTGGAATCGAGAACGAGACATTCACGCCATTCTTCGCTTCCTTCGCGCGGTTTGACGCCTGCCAGACATCACCTGCCCAGCCGATAGCGACGCAAATATCGCCGTTTGCCAGGTCGTTAATGTATTGAGATGAATGGAAATAACGAATGTTCGGGCGCAGCTTTAACAGCAGATCTGTTGCCGGTCCGGTGTAATCATCCGCTTTAGTGCTGTTGGGATCTTTGCCGAGATAATTCAACACGGTAGCAAAAACTTCTTCTGGCGCATCCAGGAAAGAGACACCGCAGCTTTTCAGTTTTTCCAGATTTTCAGGTTTGAGGATCAAGTCCCAGCTATCGACGGGCGCGTTTTCGCCCAGCACCGCTTTAACTTTATCAACGTTATAGCCAATCCCGGTCGTCGCCCACATATAGGGCATAGCAAATTTATTGTCGGGATCGTGTTTGGCGACCAGCTTCAGCAGTTCCGGGTCGAGATTCTTCCACTCCGGCAATTTGCTTTTGTCCAGCGGCTGGAAAACTCCCGCAGTCAACTGGCGCTCCAGAAAGCTGGCAGATGGAACCACCAGATCAAAGCCGGTACTCCCGGCCATTAATTTGCCTTCCAGTACTTCGTTAGAGTCGAAAACATCGTAGACGACTTTAATACCGGTTTCTTTTTCAAAATTGGCCACCGTGTCCGGGGCGATATAATCAGACCAGTTATAAATGTGGAGTGTTTTTTGTTCAGCCGCGAGCGTGCCGACAGAGACGGCCATCAGAGCACCCGCAACCAGACCCGATAGCCATTTTTTATTTAAGGCGGTCATATCTCTTTCCTTCTGAAAGTTCGTTAACAAACGAACAAAAGTTGTCACACTGAAAGATATGCAATAAACGTGCATATTTTTTATCGGCGCGGTGTAAGAAAAGAGAACTTTCTCCCGGCCAGCACTGCTCGCCATATAAAAGCATCGCAAGAATAACTTTAGCCAGGGTTTGAGACTATAGCTCGGATTAAAAAACGGTATTTAACAAATTTTTATGCATATTTGCTCTATGTGATAAAGCCAAATCGACACAAGAGAAGTGAAATAATCTTTAAGAAAAGGTTAAAAACAGCAGATAATTTTGCAGCGCGCAGCCACTGCACCAGCGACTGCGTGCTCGAAAGGAGTTATCAGTGGAGGAAATAGTTTTCGGTAACGTTGTTTTGCCCTTCATCATCAGTCGGTAACAGCAGTTGATGGGCATTAGCTTCAAGAATGACCATCGAAATCTGCTCTTCGCTCTGACGCACGAACCATGCAAACTGCTCATAGGTTACGCCCTGCATAACGGATAAAGACTGGCAAACCACCAGCTTTGGCAGATTATCATCCTGCATATCAAGAAATGCTTTCACGGTCAGCGAACTGGCATTGATGGCAGATAAATCCGCCGCCAGCGGCAATACGGCTGAAGGTCGGACTTCCGCCATGGCAGAAAACAGGATCGTGTTATCGATCAGATCGATTTTGGCATCAAAGACACCGTCGAAATTCTGCATATGGGGCAGATGCAGAGCCTGACAGTTATCACATTCAAAAAAACTCATCCCCAGGTCATCGAGCCATTGACGCAGCGTATCCAGACCAGGAACGACCAGCGATGTCATAATTTTGTACAACCTCTTTCGATAAAAAGACCGGCACAGCTTACGCAAAAAGCGCAGGCAAAACCATGATCAGTAATGTGATTGCGACTAACCACCCGTTTTCAGGCAATATTCTGTCGTAGCGTGGCGTTCGATCCAGCGGATCATTTTACCCGCGATGTCGATACCGGTGGTTTTTTCTATTCCTTCCAGCCCCGGCGACGCATTCACCTCCATCACCAACGGCCCGCGATTAGCACGCAGAATATCCACACCAGCAACGTCCAGCGCCATCGTTCGCGCGGCTTTTATCGCGATTTCACGCTCCTGTGGTGTGATACTGGCGACGCTTGCCGCGCCGCCACGATGCAAATTGGAACGAAAATCGCCCTCTTTCGCCCGCCGTTCAATCGCAGCGACCACTTCATCGCCAACAACCAGACAGCGGATATCGCACCCTTGCGCCTCTTTGATATATTCCTGCACCAGAATATGCGCGTTCAGACCGCGGAAAGCGTCAATCACGCTTTCCGCCGCCTGACGCGTCTCCGCCAGCACGACGCCAATTCCCTGCGTGCCTTCAACCAACTTGACCACCAGCGGCGCACCACCGACCATGTCGATTAAATCGCTGGTATCATCCGGCGAATGCGCAATGCCCGTGACAGGCAGGTCGATGCCCTGACGCGCCAGCAGTTGCATGGAACGCAATTTGTCACGCGCCCGGGCAATGGCGACCGACTCATTGAGCGGATAGCTCCCCAGCATCTCGAACTGGCGCAGTGCCGCCGTCCCATAAAAGGTAATGGCGGTGCCAATACGCGGGATCACTGCGTCAAAATGGGGTAACTTGCGGCCTTTGTAGTGAATAGAAGACGCCGCAGGATTTATGTTCATGTAGCAAGAAAGCGGATCAAGAATTTCAACCAGGTGACCGCGCTGTATAGCGGCTTCACGCAGCCGCTTACACGAATAGAGCGTTCCATCCCGGGACAATATGGCAATTTTCACCCTGCACCTCTCTGTCAGACCTGGTCAAAAGCCCGCGTATCATACATCGACGTGGCGGTTTTAGCGCGTCGCCCAACCCTGTTTGTGCAAATAATCCAGAATAAATGGGCGGCTTTCTTTAATGATTGTTCGGCGGATATGATCGCTCCAGGTATCCCGGCGATTATTGCTGCCACGGGTGAGGTAATATTCCGCCAGTTGCTCGTCATACTGCGCCAGTGCGCCTTTATCCAGCGGTTGATAGCTGTTTTCATGCACCAAAATGGAGGCCGGTAAACGCGGCTTAAGATCCGGATTATCCGCAGGCCAGCCAAGGCACAGCCCAAACAGCGGCAGAACATGCTGCGGTAATTTAAGCAGTTTCGTCACCGCTTCAATATTATTGCGCAGGCCGCCGATATATACCCCGCCCAATCCCAGCGATTCCGCTGCGATTAATGCATTCTGCGCCATCATTGCCGTATCAACGACACCGAGCAACAGTTGTTCCGCCAGGCCGAGCTGAGCATCCGGACAGATCTGTAAATGGCGGTTAAAGTCGGCACAGAACACCCAGAACTCCGCCGCTTGCGCTACGTGTTTTTGCCCGCCGGTCAGCGTCACCAGTTCTTCACGTAACGCTTTGTCGGTAATGCGAATAATGCTACTGCACTGCAAAAAACTGGAACTGGACGTCGCACGGGCGCTGTTAATAATCGCCTCACGCTGCGGGGTTCATCAGTGAAATGGCGAATGGAGCGATGGCCACAAATAAGTTCAATGGTTGGCGTCATTATCTTTTTCTCTTTCTGAACGTGAATATTGCGGTGGACGGTTCATCAGCTGTGGGGCAAGACGTTTTGCCACCTGAAGAATAACCACCACCGCAGCGGGAAGCATGAGCAAAACACCGAGAAAAATCATCAGAATCTGCACTTCTGGCCGAGAAAATGGCTCAGGCAGCGACAGGGAGTCGCTTACCGACAGCAGCGCCACCGCCAGTAGCATCATTCCGATAAATTCCAGTATCAACACGCCTTTAGGCAATTTACCGATCGCGCGCATACGCTTCCCTCTGCAAAGTGAGCCTTCAGTCTAAAACTTTTCACTGTATTGTGTTTAACAGTTATAGCTTTTAGCAATTAATGCAACAGGTTAAACCTACTTTCAGCGAATACATTTTAGCGTGATCATTACAGGCATAAATCTATGAGGAGAGAAATAATGCAAACCGTTATTTTTGGTCGTTCGGGTTGCCCTTACTGTGTGCGTGCAAAAGATCTGGCTGAGAAATTGAGCAATGAACGCGATGATTTTCAGTATCAGTATGTAGATATTCGTGCGGAAGGGATCACTAAAGAAGATCTACAACAAAAGGCAGGTAAACCCGTAGAAACCGTGCCGCAGATTTTTGTCGATCAGCAACATATCGGCGGCTATACCGATTTTGCTGCATGGGTGAAAGAAAATCTGGACGCCTGATCGTCTGACAAGCCCTCGCGTTGAGGGCTTTACTGATTTTTTCTGTGCTGTGGTTTAAACAAACTACTGATAAATAAGAAACACAGTGCCCCCAGCGCACACCAGAACACCGCGCTTAGTAACCATGCCAGCTCTTGCCAGAATGAGCGCGTCGGTGAAAAAAACAGCCGCATAATGAGCATCGAACAGGGCGCCGCCAGCATTGCGCCAAACAGAGGTTTCAGGACTTCTCTACGCTGTGAAAAGAAGCTGGCGACTGCTCCAGGAAGAATGAAAAATAGCAAGCCGATTTCAGGATGCCCGGCAGCCCGAAAAGCGCCTTTCATGTGCGTCGCCAGAAAAAGGCACACCACAATGAAGAGGACAAAACAGCAGATTGCCCCCGCCCAACGTTGTTTATGTTTCACTCGTTCCTCCTGACACTGCGTCTATCGAACACATTTTTCGCCAGTGTGGCGTTCAGTAAGATAAAGCCGCTTCGCATTCCATGCTAATATAGGCCAACGCAATTCATATAGCCGTTGATACCTAATGTGATTACACTAGTAAAATATATTGTTACTTTACTATCGTTTAGGTGCGCTGAATGAATCTGCGCCCTGAATTCTGGTAAAAAACATTATCGTAAATTACCATTTCTTTCAACAGCTTACTAGTAAACAAGAAGTTAGCCTCCGTGAATATAAACGTCGCCGAATTGTTAAATGGGAATTACATTCTGTTATTATTTGTGGTCCTCGCGCTTGGGCTATGTCTCGGAAAGTTACGACTTGGTTCGATCCAACTGGGTAATTCCATTGGCGTTTTAGTCGTATCGCTGTTATTAGGCCAACAACATTTCAGCATTAACACCGATGCGCTTAATCTTGGCTTTATGCTGTTTATTTTCTGCGTCGGGGTCGAAGCCGGACCGAACTTTTTTTCCATTTTTTTTCGCGATGGGAAAAATTACCTAATGTTAGCACTGGTGATGGTTGGCAGTGCGCTGGTGATCGCCTTAGGGTTAGGTAAGCTGTTTGGCTGGGATATTGGCCTGACGGCCGGTATGTTAGCAGGCTCTATGACGTCGACACCGGTTCTGGTCGGTGCTGGCGATACACTGCGTCATTCCGGCATGGAAAGCAGGCAGCTCTCACTGGCACTGGATAATCTGAGCCTCGGGTATGCCTTAACCTATTTAATCGGTCTGGTGAGTTTGATTGTTGGTGCGCGTTACTTGCCGAAATTGCAGCATCAGGACTTACAGACCAGCGCCCAGCAAATCGCCCGCGAACGTGGCCTGGACACTGATGCCAACCGTAAGGTTTATTTACCGGTGATCCGCGCCTATCGCGTCGGCCCGGAACTGGTGGCCTGGACCGACGGCAAAAATCTGCGTGAACTGGGTATTTATCGACAAACCGGCTGCTACATTGAACGTATTCGACGTAACGGGATTCTGGCAAATCCAGACGGTGATGCCGTGCTACAAATGGGCGATGAAATAGCGTTGGTAGGCTATCCCGACGCCCATGCCCGACTCGATCCCAGCTTCCGTAACGGTAAAGAAGTTTTCGATCGTGACCTTCTCGACATGCGTATCGTCACTGAAGAAGTGGTCGTTAAAAACCATAACGCTGTAGGTAAACGTCTCGCACAACTGAAGTTGACCGATCACGGTTGCTTCCTTAACCGCGTCATTCGTAGCCAGATTGAGATGCCGATAGATGACAACGTCGTGCTTAACAAAGGTGACGTTTTACAAGTCAGCGGCGATGCCCGCCGCGTAAAAACCATCGCCGATCGCATCGGCTTTATCTCGATTCACAGCCAGGTCACTGACCTGCTGGCATTCTGCGCCTTCTTTGTTATTGGGCTGATGATCGGGATGATCACCTTCCAGTTCAGCACATTCAGTTTCGGCATGGGGAACGCTGCCGGGTTGTTATTCGCCGGAATTATGCTGGGCTTTATGCGTGCTAACCACCCGACCTTCGGTTACATTCCGCAGGGTGCATTAAGCATGGTGAAAGAGTTCGGCTTGATGGTGTTTATGGCAGGCGTTGGTCTGAGCGCCGGTAGCGGTATTAATAACGGCCTGGGCGCGATTGGCGGTCAGATGTTGATTACCGGATTGATTGTCAGTCTGGTGCCCGTGGTTATCTGTTTCTTGTTCGGTGCTTATGTATTGCGAATGAACCGCGCGCTGTTGTTCGGCGCAATGATGGGCGCACGTACCTGCGCGCCGGCAATGGAGATCATCAGTGATACAGCTCGCAGTAACATCCCGGCGCTGGGCTATGCGGGCACCTATGCAATCGCCAACGTCCTGCTGACGCTGGCAGGGACAATCATCGTCATGGTATGGCCAGGATTAGGATAAAACTGAAGTTGCCCTGAAAATGAAATTTTTTTGCACAACCGCAGAACTTTTCCGCAGGGCATCAGTCTTAATTAGTGCCACTGCTTTTCTTTGATGTCCCCATTTTGTGGAGCCCATCAACCCCGCCATTTCGGTTCAAGGTTGATGGGTTTTTTGTTGCCTGAAATTTATGCTATTTAAAATCATGATGTTAGAAGCACTGTTTTTTAACGATGGCGACAAAATGGCGGCAGCGTCAAAGAGAGAGCTCCACCTGTCCTGATTTCATTGGATGCGGCTGAACCGGATTTGACTCTTTTGGCGTTGCAATCGAACGAACAAAAGTTTCATGGGTAACAAAAGTATGGCTGCAGTTAATGTTCTGGCACTGGTTGTAACGTTCTTTGGTCAATGAAGATACCTGAAAACTGCTGCGAGTATGGGCGGCACTTCCACACAGTGGGCAAATCATCATTTTTCGAGTTCTCCCCATTTTTGCTAAATTCACAATAATGATACCGCATTATTCCATTTTGCAAACTTAAAAGTTCTCCATTGCGAAGAATCATTCCATTTCGAAATCATCAATCCTCACTTCAAGCTCCAGACTGGTCGTAAAACCATTATCCGGGCTGACGGTATGAGTCAGAGTCGTAATGGTCCATTCCGCATCATCTATCGGTTGTTTAAAGCCACTAACTTTCACTGGCATTTCCGTGTAAAGATCTGCCCGCCCTTCCGCCAGTTGTAGCGAGAATGACGCAACGCCGCGTTGCAGGCGTTCCCACTGCATTTTCGCTGCCCGTTCAGCGTTGCTCCGGTTGGCATAAGTGCGATTAAGTACCAGCACGTTTTCATCCGTACCCACCAGGTAATCGCCCTGCTTCGCTTCCGGCTCTTTCTTCTGCTTCTTAGTTCTGCGCTTACGCTTCACCGTGGTGCTTTCTTTCTTCGCAGGTTCGCGGGTATGCAACCAGCTGGCAATTACGCCCGTGTAGGCTCCGCGATCTGCCAGGGTAAATCGGTGACTGTCGCCGTCCTTGCGTGTGATAGTGATCACTGGCAGAGGTTTACCAGTGGCGCTTTTGCCCTGCCCCTGCCGGATGAATAACAGATTGCCATTTTTCACCGACGCGATGGCACCGTACTGTCGCGCCAGCCGCATCAGAAAACTGCCGTCACTCTCATTAGTCTGGTCTATATGCTCAACGGGCTTATCCGACAGGTCTTTACCCAGTGCCATCTTCAGCTTGTGCCGCGCGGCTATTTCCTTCACCACTTCCCCGACGGTGGTCTTGTGCCACGATTTTTCACGGCGGGTATTCAGCGTTTCCCGAAAATCAGCACTTCGCGCCCGGATAGTCAGGCGGTCCGGTGCGCCAGTGTGTTCAATCTCGTCCACTGTGAATGCCCCTTTCGGGAAAAGCGGCTGCCCCTTCCAGCCCAGCGCCAGCGTAATAACCGCACCACGGCGCGGCAGCACGATTTTTCCGTCAGCGTCATCCAGCTCCAGATCAAGCTGGTCCGCTTCAAAGCCCCGGTTATCCGTCAGCGTCAAACTCATCAGGCGGTTATCCAGCACAGTGGTGATATCCCTGCCCTCAATACTGATGCTGAATGCGGGAGTTTTGTTGCCTTTGTTAAGCAGTTCAGAGCTGAAATTCACGACAGCAGCCCTCCCACCGTTTTACTGATATCGCTTAAGGCAGACGTTGCCGTGTCCTGCAGATTATTCAGTTGCGCACTGAGATCACCGAACATATCGGACAGGGATTCATCCACTCGTTTGAGCGACAGGGTGAACTCAATCCGGCGCGGCATACCGTCGCGGAAAAACTCCGTTTTAGTCTGATTCAGTCCCTCAATCACATACATGCCGTAAATCGTGCCGCTGCCTTCAATCAGGGGCCATGCTTTCCCCTGTTCTGCCATCTGCTCCAGTGCCAGCAACGACAGCCTGCCGCCTGTTATTTCCGGCATAAGAACACCGGAAAGCGTCAGCATGTCGTTTTCCGGTCCCAGAAACTGCGTGGACGGACGTCGGTTTACCCGACTGTTTGCCGCATGTCGCCAGCTGCGTTGATACTGCAGTTCCTGATACGGAACGGTGCGCAGCATAAACACGTACAATCCCAGCACCATCATCATGCGTCGTATCCCCCCTGATCGCTGTAGTTACTCCTGGCTTTTGCCTTCAGCCTGCGTTCACGTTCATCAAGCTGGCGTGCCACCTCCCGCGCAATATCCTGCGCACTTTGTCCTGGCTGCGTCTGAATGATGATCTGCGTCGGTGCCTCAATCCGTTGAACGAGCGGCACAGTGGCTGCGCGACTCACAATTGCTTCTCCACCTTTCGCGGGAAGTGCCAAGGGGTGCAACGGTGGAAGCTCTGCTGGCGCGGCAGCAACGCCCATCATTCCGGCGACAACGGCAGCCAGTGCAGCTGTATTTCTCCGGCTGGTCACGTTTGCCGGGCCGTTAACAATTTCCGGCCCGTTTTCACCGACGATGCCAAACTGCCCGCGCGGGATATAGCCGCCGCTGTCATACATCCCCGCAAAGCCATATCCCCATGACGGAAAACCACCCGATGGAATCATCACTTTACCGTCTGCATTCACCGTCGCAGGTTGCTGACGCGTCACGCTTTCCAGCAGTTTTGCCTTTGCGGCCTCTTTACTGACAATGCCGAGCTTCTCCAGCAACCAGGAAACGCCGGATTTCAGGGAGTCCAGCGGATGCATGACCATATTCAGCCCTTCCGCCAGTGCCTCCCCGAATCGCCGCCCCATTGCCGCTGCGCTCTGCAGTTCGGCAGAGGTCGACTTAACGGGCGTCAGCAGATCAGTAAACCAGCCCCACAGCGCCTGCACTTTGTCGCCAATCCACTGGAACACGGGCTTAAGCGGTTCGAACGCTGCACTGATGGGACCTGCCGCCGCTTTGAATCCTTCCACCACGCCACCGAGAAATGCGGTGATGGGTTGCCAGTATTTCCAGACAACCAGCGCCACGCCCGCCAGTGCAGTAACCACAAGACCTATCGGACTGAGCAGAGCACCTAACAGACCAGATATGGCATACAGGGCAACGCGCAGCATCGCCAGTGGACCAGATGCCAGTACTCGCAGCACCGTGCCTGCGGCGGCCAGTCCACCGCGCAGTACCGCCAGAGGATTCATAAACATCACAGCAACAGCACGTAAACCGGATAATCCAGACTGCAAAAGTGCAACCGGCGCACCTGCTACAGTTTTCAGGACATTTCCCGTCAGTGACGCCGTGCGGCGCAAAGACGACAACGGCGCAGTAAGTAAACCTGCGGCGTTGCCCGATGAAGCAAGCCCGCGTCGCAGCAGTGCCAGTGGTGCGCCAGCCAGCCAGGACAACGCGCTGCTGGTTCGAGTTACTGCTGCCGTAACGGAAGATAACGTTTTGATACCCAACACAGAGAATCCCAGACGGATCACTGCCAGCGGCCCCAGCACTGCAGCCAGCGCCACCGCTAAGGTGCCGAGGCCGACGGTAACCGCAGCCACAACAGCCGATGCTTTCATCAGTGTGCCTGTCAGTTCCGGGTTAGCTTCCACCCAGCGACGCAACGCCCCCGTGACGCTTTTCACCGTGTACAGAATATCCATCAGCGGCTGGCGCAGCGTTTCGCCCAGGCTGCTGAAGGTGTTCTGCGCTCCGGTTTTGACCAGCAACCACTGCGCAGAAAGTGAATCCTTGTTAATGTCGGATTCTTTCTGCATGGAGCCAAGCGCATCATTGCCCGCTGTCAGTTTTAACTGACGCTGCAGTTCCGGCAGGTTGTTTGCCAGTTTCGCCGCGTCATCGCCAAACTCTTTACCAAACAACATAGTCATGGCAGACAGGCGCTTGTCCTGCGGCAGCGCGTTTACCTTCTCCAGCACGCGCTGGATGGTTCCCATCGCATCCTTCGTCATCTGCTTTTCAATCACTTCAGGATTGAGTTTCAGCAGATTCATCCCTTCAAAGAAACTCTTGCTTTGCATGGTGGCAATGGACAATTCACGCACCATCGCGTTTGCTGCACTGGCTGCAACCTCTGGCGCAGCGCCCAGTGTCAGGAAGGTGGAACCCAGCGCCGCCGCTTTACGATAATCCAGACGGTCAGCCACACCGCCCAGACGTTGCATCACATCAATGATGTCTGCCCCTTTCGACATGGCGTTATCATCCAGATAGTTCAGCGCATCACCGAGCTGTTCAATATTGCGGGTGGGGATTTTGTAGAGCTGGGCGATTTTCCCCAGACTTTCTGACAGTTCATCCGCTGGCAGCTCAAAGGCTGTTGCCGCCTTTGCTGCCGTACTGGCGAAGGCCAGCAGGTCACGTTTCTGATCTTCCCAGCTGTCGTCAGGGTTTGCGACGTTCATGCGCGCACCACCTTCAACCAGTGCAGCGAAGTCCACCGCACCGTTTTCCATCGGCAACTGTTCGCTGGCAGCCTTGATGGCATCCTGCATTTCATAAAAACGTGCAGTGCGGTTGCCATTATCGTCACGCAGACCATTGACCTGCTTTGCCACACCTTTCATGGCATCTTCCATGCTGGTATAGCTTTTTACTGCCGCCATCACTGGCGCACCCATTGCCAGCCCTGCAGCCGTGGTGGTGGCTCCGGCACCTGCAATACGATCACGCACCTCCAGCGAACGGGCATAACTGGCACGCGCTGCATTCATCCTACGCTGAGCTTCCCCCAGTCGCTTCAGCCGCGCCTCCTGTTTCGAAAGTTCCTGGTTATAACGTGATGTTTCACGGGCTAAACGGGCAGTTGCTCCCGCATCGTCTTTCGCAGAAATTCCCGCCCGGTACAGTTCAGCACGCACAAGCGCCGTCTGCTGCTGCAGCTTTTTCTGGCGTTCTTCCAGGCGCTGAAAAGCCAGCCGTTGACGGCCCAGAGCAACAACCTGACGTTGCGAAGGCGGCCCCATCGCTCCCAGTTCCTGACTGAGCAAATTTGCACGCTGGCGGGCATAGTTCAGCCTGTCGCCTAATTTCTGATTTTCTGCCTGCAGCTTTCGGAAGCTGTCCAGACTGCTCCCGGCCTGATCAAGCTGCTTTATTGCATCGCGGGATTTTTTGACAGCAGCAGCCAGTTCTCTTGAACTGGCCTGCGCAGATCGAAATGGGCGGGTGAGCTTGTCAACCGCATTAAGAATGACCTGCAGACGCAGGTTGTTATCACTCATCGTTGGCCCCGCTTCTCTGAATCGCTTTATACCGCCATTCCAGCACTTCGGTCAGCGGCATAACGTCAGTAACGGATGGCGGCCAGTGAAAAATGGTGGCGATATCTGCCACCAGATCGTCAACCGTCAGGCTGTCGGTAAAACGGCAAGCACCGACTTCTTCAACAAAAAAGTGACAACCTCAACCGACATGGCAGTGAGATCTGCCGGGTCCATCTCTGCAATTTCCTGTGCAGTCAGTGCCGGACTGGAGATGCGGGGGATCACGGTCATCATCGCGTTTACATCCATATCCATAATGGCCTGCAGGCGTGTACCGCGCAGCGCACCGGACTGCGGTTTACGCAGCACAATTTCGGTGATTTCTGTTTTACCGCGCTTGATGGGGGTATCCAGTTGAATGGTCTTTTCAGTCTGCTTATCGCTCATTTTGCTGTCCTGTCAATTGGGTTCTGGCGCGGTATCCCGCGCCGTTCAGATATATCAGAGGCCGAGGGCGTTGCGGTGCGCTTCCATCAGGTCCACACCGTCCACAATTTCCACCATGTTGATAAGGTCCACTTCATAGAGCACCTCACCATTGATGGTCAGCTTCGCGTAGCTGTTGGTACTGGTCACTTTGGTGGTGTTGCTTTCGCCCGTCTTCCACTCGCCGGAATCCACTTCTTTGTGACGTCCACGCACGACAAGCTCCACGGCCTGCACTTCCCCGGTATCGTCACGCTGAATAGAGCCGGTAAAGCGCAGCTGGATGCCATCCACCGTGGCTTTACCCATCTGTTTAAACAGCAGCAATTCAGTACCACCAATGGAAAATTCTGTGTCCAGCGCACTGTCATCAAGCCCCAGATCCACATCCACCGCACCCGGCATTCCGCCGCCGCGATACTTCTCATATTTGCGGGTAAATTTCGGCAGCGTCAGCGACTCAACGATCCCCTGCCAGTTGTTCCCGTCGTTAAACAGGTTCAGGTGTTTTAATTTGCGTGGTAAAGCCATGTTGTCCCCTTACGCGCTGACCTGGCTGGCGAAATTCACCAGGTACTGATCGGTGATGCGCTGACGCAGCATCAGGTTTTCAAGTGGCGGCACTGGCGTGTAGTCGTAGTCGATGGTGAGCTTTCCGGCTTTCAGCGTGTCTTTGTCGTTCACCGACTCATCCAGCCAGCAATCACCACCAATGAGATAGCCCTGACTGACCAGGCTGCGCATTTTGGCGCGGATACCTTCGATAATGTCGCGGGCCAGCGACGGGTTAAGCGGTTTATCCACCGCCCACATGTGTGCTTCTGCCATCGTGTCCATCAGCACCTGCGCCGTGCGGGTGTAGTTTTCGAAGGCAAAGAGCGGGTCATCACTCAGGCAGCGGGAACCCCAGAAGCGGAAACCGTCTTTACGCACAAGCGTGGTGACGTCGTTCTGGTTCAGCAGACCTGCATCGGTTGCCGGGTCCTGCAGATCCCAGAACACATCTGCAGAAATTCCGGTGACACCGTTCACGCCCACGTTGGACAGGCTTTTGTGCCATCCGGTCTGCTCGTCAATTTTGGCGCGCAGACCAAGCGCACGGGCGGTGGCATATGCCGTTGCTTCGGCATTCAGCACCGTGTCCCAGCCAGTAAAGTCAGGCCAGATCAGCATCCCTTCGCGCTGGCTGAAGTTTTCGCGGTAAGTGATCGCCTCCTGCACTGTCTTGCAGCCATACGCTGACAGGTAAGCAAATCCACGCAGGCTTTGCGCCACGCTCAGCAACTCAGTAGCTACCGCCTTGGTGTCGTGGCCTGGCACGCCGAGAATGCGCGGTTTAACGCCGAGCTGTGACTGGGCAGATAACAGGGCTTTCATACCTGTTTTTTTACCTTCAGCAGTCACTGCGCCGATGATATTGGTCGTGGTTTCGTCTTCCGTTTCACCCTGCGGCACACGCACAACAATGGTCACGGGTTTTGCCTGGTCAGCGATGGCATCCAGCGAACGGGCCAGAGTACCTGACTCACCCGCTTTACCGCTGGCAGTCAGCACATCAGTGATCAGCACGGGTTTATTAAGAGGAAACATTTTTGCATCGGCATCATCGCCCGTGCAGACCATACCCACGATGGCGGTGCTCACCGTGGTAATAGATCGGGTGCCTTCGTTGACTTCAACAACGCGCACCCCGTGGTGGTAATCCTGAGCCATAGTGGCGAACCTCCTGATTGGATTAGGCTTCGCCCTATGTTGAAGTGATTGTGCCTGACAAACAGCTAAGCGCAGTTGTGTCGTTATTCACACAAAATAACGGTATTTGTCTGCTTGCAGGGATAATCAACATAATGCTGATTCAGGGGGATTCATTGATCTTATTTGCCGGAAATTTTCTATAAATGGTAGAAACGCCTACATCAAAAATCAGTGCAATACGCTGTCTTGATTCTCCGGCCTCGAGTAAACGCCCAATCTGTGCCCACTGTTCGGTGGTCAACTTAGGACGGCGTCCACCTACTCTGCCTTTGGCACGAGCTGCAGCCAGCCCTGCCCTGGTACGTTCAACTATCAGTTCGCGTTCCATTTCAGCCAGGGCACCCATGACATGAAAAAAGAAACGGCCCATTGGGGTACTGGTATCAATACTGTCAGTCAGGCTTCTGAAATTCACACCACGCTGGCGCAACTCTTCTATCAGCGTAACAAGATGCCGCATACTGCGCCCCAACCTGTCCAGCTTCCAGACAACCAGCGTGTCTCCTGCCGATAGTGTCCTGAGTATTTTTTTCAGCCCCGGTCTGTCGGACTTAGTGCCACTGATTTTGTCCTCAAAAATCTGCTCACATCCCGCGCAATTCAGTGCATTACGTTGCAAATCGGTGTTCTGGTCATTTGTTGACACGCGTACATAGCCAATAAGCATGATCATCCCCCTGAATAAAAACCGGAGATGATGCCAGTTAGCTGTTACCTCTGCATTTTCTTAAACGTTCAATTGGGAGAAGCGGCAAAACGGGATGTCGGAACCGGTAATAATCAACTCCCGGACATGTCCGCATTTGGTATGTCGCGAAACGGACAAACTGCCTGGGATATTCTCCCAAATGGTATGATTCGACAGGCTGGCACTGTGACACTGACACCAGTTGGTAACTTCAACTCGCAGGTGCTTGGTGGGGTGACGTACTACACCCATTACTACAGGGTTAATTTCCCCAGACAATTCCCAAATGCACAAATAGCAACGCTGGCAACACTAGCGAGTTACAGCTATTCGACCCAGGCAACAATGGCCGGAAAATCACTGGCAACGCATCGCGATACTGATTCTGGCACTGACGTATCAAGAACGCGATTCACTGTGGCGTATACGACACCCAATCTCGGCGAAACACCGACACTGCATTTTGAAGCAATAGGATACTAAATATGGAGAATATCTATTTCAGCCCAACGACCGTTGGTTTTTATGTTTCTGAACAAGAGCGACCTGATGATGCGGTTGAAGTCTCGCCAGAGGTGGAGGCATTTTTGAGGGAGTGTGTTATCTGGGGAGCGGATACATTTAACGTAGAGCGAGATGCAGCAACGGTGACATATCCAACAGAACTGCTTGAATATGTCACCACCTACAACGCCCCCGTTAAATATCCTGCGGATTGACAGGCCATACGGGTTTTGCTGTATCAACGCGCATCAGCAGGACCCGGTATTTTTTCCATTCAGATAACGCGGCGGTTTCTTCTGCCGTCGCGATTTCCGCATCAAAAGCATCCTGTCTCCAGACTATTTCCTTATCAGCCATAGAACGCAATACCGTTCTTTTCTGTTCAGCCTGAATAATCTGTTGTTCAGCGGAGAGTGGCGGGATATCAATCCACGCAGGATTACCATTTTTATCAGCCCCCAGCGTTTTGCCTTGTGGCGCTACGCCTGTGTAAATTGCCATTGTTTCATCATCAACATCAACGCCATTTTCAGGCCATGAACCGGCGCTGATATATACCTCTTTTAGTGCTTTCGGATAGAAAGAGCCTTTATAAAATTTATTCATTCTTAATACCCCAGCGCGATAAAACAACAATCTTCGGTGCCCTCTCCGGATGGCGACCAGTTCTGAATACTGATATGCGTTCTGCTGGCAATACGCACATTCATCGCGGCATTGTAGCCAGATGTTCCACGGTTTCCGGTCGCAAATAAGCCTGCATAGGGAAAAGCAAATGGTAAGGCATATCCAGCATCAGCTCCCTTTTGTGTTGCCACCGTTCCCCACTGCAACATAAGTTTCACCGGGTTTCCTGTCGTCGCAATGCATGGAATGTAGATGTAGCCATTCCCTGACATCATTGACCTGAAGCTGTCTAAATCCAGTAACTTCGAGGCATTATCTGCTCCAACATCTCGTGTTGCGGCGGTCCCTAACTGGAGCGCATTTCGGAAGGCTGATACATCAGAAATATCAGCTCCATTAGCCGATTTCTGCATAGCTCCGGAGGCTTTATTTATCGTTTCGCCCAAACCAAGGTATGTGAGAAGACCAGCTACATCCTTTCCACTCAAATTGGTAAGCGTATTGTCCAGCGGTTGTTTACCTGCCAACGCATTAAGCATTGTCGTGGCAAAGTTCGGATCATTCCCCAGTGCCGCCGCCAGTTCGTTCAGTGTATCCAGTGCAGCAGGTGCAGAACCCACCATTCCTGCAATCGCCGATTTCACAAAAGCCGTAGTGGCAATCTGTGTATTGTTGACCGACTGCGCCGCCGTGGGGGCTGTTGGCGTTCCGGTGAGTGCCGGACTCGACAACGGTGCTTTTAGTGCCAGCGCATTGTTAATGGTGGTACTGAAATTCGGATCATTGTTAATGGCTGCGGCTATTTCTTTCAGCGTGTCCAGCGTGGCTGGCGCACCATTAATAAGGGCCGTCAGTGCCGCCTGTACAAACGCAGTGGTCGCAACCTGCGTGGTATTATTCCCCGCCGCTGGCGTTGGCGCTTTGGGGATTCCGGTAAATGTCGGGCTGGCTTTTGGCGCGTACTGTGAATGCGGGTCCGGTGCGGCAAGATGTTTTGCCATCTGATCATCCGCGTACACCTTCAGCTCCAGTGCCTTGTCATCCACATACTTGCGGGTTGCCAGCACTACAGCAGGGTCGATTTTCAGGGTGATATTGTCCGTGCTGCTGGTAATCAGCACCATGCGCACGGTCTGAGTGCGCCCGCTACCTTCAGCCAGTTGCGGCTTATAGCTTTCCGGGCAGTTGCCCACGGCAATCAATGCCCCGGACTCATCAAACAAGCCCACTTCACGTATCCACCAACCGCCCTCGTTTTCAGGGATCACCTGTTCGGCAATAATCTGGCTGCTGTTCTGCGGGTCGATATAAAGCATATTCAGTGCAGCCCGGCGTTTCTCATTTACCAGTGCCGTCTGCTTTGCGTCCGGCGTTGGCAATACTCCACCGCCATCGCCCACCGCCATATGGGTAATTTTTAGCGGCACACCGAGCGCGGCGGCGCTGGCAAGTTTCGCCGCGCCAATATCCGTCAGCAGGGTATAAAATTTTGTGCTCATGGATTCACTCTCATTGTGTCAATAACATGGACCGCCCCGCCTTCATGCGCGGTGCCACCGGAAATAATCGTTTCGTTGATATACGGATAGATCGTGATTTCTTCGCCAAGATAGCTGGCGGCTCCCACCCAATGCGGGCCGCTGGTCTGCAGATTGATGGACATGCCGATCATGTGGCGGCTACATGGTTTGGCATCGCTTATCAGTCGCTCAAGTTCCAGATAGGTATCTTCAGTGATGCCCTGGTCCTGCACGCCGATATCCAGGCGAAACGTGCCCGGTGTTTCTCCGGTCTGCCACCACTCAATAATGCGGATCAGGAATCCGAACGGCTCCACCACCCGCCGCACGGCACTGGTGGTCCCTTTATGCTGATGAATATAAAAAGCATCCTTCACCACCTGGCGCTTGACGCTTTCTGTCCAGCCCTCGTCCCAGCGATCCACAGAGAACGCCCAGGCGAGATAAGGCAGGAAACTGACCGGACAGGTTGCCGGATTCCACAAGTCACGAAGCGGCACCTGCAGATCAGAAATCCCGCTGCAGGTTTGCGCCAGTCGGCGCTCCAGTGGTGTTGAACCCGGTGGCAGCAGACTATTCATCCGTTCCTCCGTTGGTTACGCTCCACTGCGTACATGATGCCGCCTGTGTTTTGTTCAGGACCACATCCGCCTGAGGAGAAGCCAGCTCCACACGCTGCACCCCCTCAACATGCAGGGCGGCAAAGATGGCGCTACGGCGAATATCCCGACCAAGACGCGTCTGACTGGCGATGTACTTCTGCAGGCTGGCTTTTGCCGCTGCCATTACCGGCTCTGCTTCCGGTCCAGGATAGAGAAAAATGGTGGCTTCCACGCGATACGGGATGATTTCTGCGCTGCGAACCGTAAGACGGTCAGCCACCGGGCGGACGTTCTCACTGTTCAGAGCTTTTTCCACCACGTCCAGCAGGTCTTTTTCTGCAGTTCCATCGCCTTCGCGGCTAAGGACAGTCAGCACCACCTCTGCAGGTGCCGGGCTGGTTGCACTGGCATCCGCCACCCGACCGTCGGCGCTTCGGGCATGAAATTCATAAGCTGCAGTTGGCCCCGCAACAGAAAGCCCTTCAAAGGCTGCAGGCACACGCAGGCGCAACGCTTCATCGCTTTCCATCACAGCTGCAACGGGCGGCACAGCATCATTATCAGCAGGCGTCACCGTCAGGCGTGTCACGTTGTAGTTGGCAGCGAGCTGGTCAAGATCGCCGCCCATCGCGTAAGCCACCATCACCGCCTGCGCGGCTTCGTTAATGCGCTGGCGCAGAAGCAACTCACGGTAAGCGTTCTCCTGCAACAATTTAGTGGCGGGTTCAGATTCCAGTTCCAGCGTGCGGATCACTGCTTCCTGCTCATCTTTCGGATGAAGCGCCACAAATTCTGCCTTGCGTTCGGCAAGCAGCGTCTCAAAGTCCGGCACATCCACAATCTGCGGTGCAGGCAACTGCGAAAGGTCAATCACTGCCATTCTCTGCTCCTGTTGATACGGAAAGGGACACAGGCACACCGTTATTCCGCCGCCCGGTCAGCTCCACCACCATTGAACCGTCAAAATTGCTGTTGATGGTGATGGAATCCAGCGTCAACCGTGGCTCCCAGCGACTCAGCGCCACATACACTGCCGACATGACCTGCAGGCGTAATGCCGGATTTTGTGGCTGATCTATCAGTGCCGACAGCAGGGAACCATATTCCCGGCGGGCAATACGGCTACCCTGCGGTGTCAGCAGAATGTCCCGCACCGACTGGCGCAGATGATCAATATCAGTAATGACTTTGCCGCTGGTATTGTTCATCCCGCTATAAAGCGTCATACCGGGCCTCCGGTTGTATCGCCGCCTTTCAGGACGCCAGTATGCTGATGCGCATCAACTACGATCCCGTTAGAACTCATCGCTCCGCCGCCCTGGGTAACGCCACCATTGATCACCACTTCGCTGTTAATGCGCGTGCGGTCAGCCTCCAGTACAAACTCACTGGTTTTCATGGTGATGTTGTCAGCAGCCTCAATGACCATTGATTTGATGCCCCTGACATACCAGCGCCCGGTGGCGGGTTCGTATTCAAACCAGCCACCGTCAGGATGTTCTGTCACGCAGGCGTCCGCCGACGTCGACGGTGGTGCGAACTGATTCGAATAGACAGCGGGCAGCGCAAAGGCGGTTTCCAAATTGCCGCCCAGACTCAGCAGCACCACCTGCTCACCTTCCGATGGTCGCCACCATGTACGGGCATTCCCGGCACGCAGCGTCAGCCAGCTGATCCAGTTGGTTTCAAGCTCGCCCGTTTTCACCCGGCAAAGCCAGTTTTCCCTGTCCACTTCGGTGACTACCCCTGTGCGGATCAGGTTGGTGATAAGGCGCATGATTTCGGTTAATTGTGCGTTCATAGGGAAAGGTTGCCATCAGGGGAAGAAAGGCGGCAGTGCTGCAACTTGTATCAGTGCTGATACAAAGATCACCCCGCCAGCCATTGCAGAATCATGTCGCGGGTCATTGCCTCAACATCATCATTTACACCCAGAAGGCGACGCTCTGCGTAACGCACCTCCGGTCCCTTACGACTGACGCGATCTCGCAGGCCGTAATGGTGAACGCGGGCAATGCGCTGCACCTTGCCTTCAAACTGCACGCTGGCAGAGTCGGTGCTGGCGGCAGTTTTCAGGTATTTTGTGGTGCGCAGCTTTGCAAACATCTGACGTTTGATACGGCCTTTTTTACTGCGTGCTGTTACCCGTCGCGGTTCATAGCTGCTGCCGTCAGGGTTGCGCTGCATCCTGATATTCTGCTGCTGTGTCCGGCGAAGTTCCTGCGCCAGCTGGCGCATCATGCGGCTTCTCGAGGCTGGTTCCAGATTCGCCAGCAAGGCACTCAGCCAGTCATCCACCTTCTGCAGTTCAGCCACGTTTCACCGTCCACATTTCTTCAGGTGCATCAGGTTCCGCTATAGCTTCAACGCTCGACACACTGCCGTCAGTGCTGACCAGCACACGTTCCGTCAGTTGCAGGTTCAGGCTGATATCACAGACATCGTTGCGCAAAATATCCACATCAAAGGTGAATAGCTTTTCCCGTAACGTCGGGTTATTGATGGCATCGGGCTGGTTATCCCTCAGCCACAGCAAAACCGGGGCCATCAGCAGATTCTGGTCGCCGCTGAAATCCTCAATCACCGCGTTCAGTGTGTAACGGTACTCCCACGACATGGAGCTGGCCCCCGTGGCAACCAGCGAACCGTTATCCACAAACAGATGCAGTTTGTCCGGGTTATTGCGGACATAAGGCACCGCTTTATTGAGGGCGTGGCGCAGGGATTGTGGTTTGTTCACTGTTTCGCTCCTGACACGCAATAATCATGTCCACTTTGTCTGCACAGACCGCCCAGGCGGCCTCCGTTTCATCCAGCAACGCGTTCAGATCACCGTTAGTGCGCGGCGTTGCCTGATCCAGCCGACACGGCGTCACTCGCGGACAACCACTGACGGTAAGCCATACCTCCGGTGAGTGCCGGACGTTTCTGCAGCCGGATAATGTCAGCAGGCAAAGGAGTATCAGCCCAGCGGCGTAAATCCTCGTTCTCACGTTTCAGTTCCTCGATCCGGTGTTGTCGTTGTCTCAGCAGCGTGCTGGTCTGTTCTGCTTCGGCATAGAGCCGCGCCTGCTCCCGGTTATTGGTTTCAGTCAGAATGGACAGGCTGATAAGCTGGCTATTGCTCTTTGCCAGTGCCTGGCTTTTGCTCTGCAGCTCGTCTGCCTGCATGCTGATGGTCTGGCTGGCATCAGCCAGCCGCCACGTCTGCCAGCCCAGCGCCGCCAGTAATAACGTCAGCACAACCAGCAGCAACCGGTTCATGCTGCTACCTGTTGCGCCATCTGATTACGGGTGATCCAGAAGGCAATAACGGTCAGTAGATAAAAGACCAGGGTAATAGCCCACCCCGTCCAGGCGAGACTTACAACAATCAGCAATCGCATCACCCAACTGGTAAATACGTTTTCTTTTCGGGTAATTGTCTTCAGCAAAGATGCCCTTAACTCCTGCCAGAGCGGGCCATTCTTAATTAACGCAGCCAGTGCTACCGGAATTACCGCCCATGTCAGCAAACAGGCTACCCAAACGCCGGACGCTGCCAGTACCGGAAAAATCCCCTGCGGATACACCATTGCTGCGATTAACAGCGCCATCCATAACATCAGAAACAGTCCGCTGATTAATTTCTTTTTCATTTCAGTTTGCTCCCTGTAAACACCAGGCCATCTCCCGCGCACGGCGGTTATCCAGCCCCTGATTAAAAACACCTTTCACATAAACCCAGCGCGGCAACTGTCGGCATGCATCCGCCCAGCGCCGCTGATTGAGCAATTTCACCAGCGTGGAACTACAGGCATTGCCCGTCCCCACGTTGAAGGCAAACGACACCGTAGCGTCATACACCTTCTGCGGCGGCTGTTGCTTCACACACCTTTCCAGCGCCCGCTCCACTCGTAGCACGTTGGAGATCAGCCCTTCAGCTGCCTGTCGTTCCGTAATAATTTTGCCGGGAATGACGCCCGACGTATTACCAATGCCGTCGGTCCAGACACCCGCGCTGCACTGATACGGCTGCAGACGACAGCCTTCATAATCGGCGATCAGTTTCAGTCCCTCCTCGGAGGTGTGAAGCTGCTGAAACCCCGGCAGCGTGGCAGCAATAGCCAGCACGGCCCCGACAAGGCAGCGTTTAACGATTGATGGATTCATAGTCCTCCCGCGAGATCTGCCCGTCGCGCAGAAGCTGGTAGGCTTTGTGTTTGTAGTACCAGTTGATAGCCAGCATCAGCACACCGATCATCAGGCCGCCCAGCGTTGAGGCATCCTTGATGGACAAATCGCCCAGCCAGGCCAGCACGACGGCGATGCAATACGTGATAAAGGCGCTGATTCGCTCAAGCGTCATAATTCAGTCCCATAGCTGGACGGTCTGCACGGTGGTGGTTGTCGGAATGTCCGGCAGCTCCACCTGCAGCCCGTGAGGTAAAAAGGGGCCGTATTCGGCAAGCCCCGGATTTGCCTTCAGTACCTGCTCCGTGACACCCTGCGTGCGCCCGTAATGACGCCAGCAAAGTGCGTCCACCGTGTCATACTGATGCGCACGCACTTTCATCAGATAAGCTCCACTGTGCAGTGCGGCGCATCCTGCACCCGGCTGATGGCCCAGCGGGCGTCACGCCATAAATCACCGCTTGCTTCCGCCAGTTCCTCGCCTCGCTTCGCACCGGATGCCGTGGCGTCATAGTCCTGGTAACGTTCGTTGAGCATGGCGCGTGCCCAGCAATAAACCGCGTTGAAATAGTGCTGAATGCGCTCGCTTTTGCCGTCCAGTTGTTCCGCCGGGACTTCTGCCAGCGAGGCATACCCCAGCATCTGCTGGCGTCTGCGAAACTCATACAGCTCTGCGTTGACCTCCGAAATTGCCGACAGGGCAACCTGTTTTAAACGCGGCTGCGTCACCGTGCCGTCAGTGCGCATCACACTGCGAAACTCCGACAGGTCCACATCAGGCCAGAACGGCGTATTCCTGATGATTTCCGCCTGTTCCGGTGCCTGTTCTGGCGCAACAAACTTCATGCTGCTTTCTCCTGAAATAGAGGGCGGTGGACGGGGTTTTGATGTGGCAGTGCCTTTCGCCGCCCCGTGCCGCCCGTGCGCGGGGGCACGTTCTGTCAGCGGCTGTCATTGCGCAGTCTGCGCTCCAGCTGCTGTTTGTCTTTTTTCACGCCACAGCGGGGATCGAGCTGTAACGCATGGTTGAGATGATTAAGGGCAGACGCCGGATTTCTTTCACTCAGGACAGCGCCAATCGCTTTATGCAGACGCGCCCGTGACTGGTCCGGCATATCCATACCGTCTGTCAGCTCCAGGGTCTGCAGCAACAGATCGGCATCAAAGCCGGTGGCGGCAAGCATTGAGCTCTGGGCTGCATCTGCCATTTCCTCTGCCAGCACGGTCTGCACGTTGCGGTTACCTAACGGCATCACCCAGCCATGACGCAGGGCGTGACGCCCGATCTCCAGCGCCCCGGCATAATCTCCGGCATCAATGCGCCACAGCATCACGTACATCAGCACGTCATCCTGTTGAGCGCCTCCGGCAGCCAGGACACCCTCCGCCCAGGCGGCGTACTTCGGCAGCAGCTCCACCTTGATTTCCGCTTTTTTGACCGTGGACTGAACGCCCTTGAGACGGCGGCGGTCTTCCGCCAGTTGCAGCAGCATCAGGTCATAGCCCGACGCGTGGCGAACGCTGCCGCCCTCGCGGGCGGCCTGTTCAGCCTGAACGCGCAGGCGATGCTGCCGTGCGGGACTCAGGCTCATGAATTACGCTCCGGTTTCTGCTGCTGCGGCGCTGAAGTCGCCAATCTGGATGTTTTCCACCAGTGCGGCGCAGCGGTAGTCCTCAACCACATAGGCTTCGTTAACGGATTCAAAGTTTTCAATCCGGTCACGTTTCGGGTTGTCGATAACTGAGCGGCGGCGGGTGTCTTCCTGCCAGTAGATGGACAGGTTATCCAGACGGGTGATCAGCAGTGCATTCGGCGGGAAGAACGGCGCACGCACGGCCTGCAGGCCACCCATGCGTTTCTGACTGATGATCATATCGGCAGCCAGTTTTTCACTGTTTTCCTGCTCTTTGTTGACCAGCGGGAAATACTTGTCAGACAGCAGTTCACGACCGCAAATCACCACCAGATCGTCATCGTCCTGGTAGACCACATCGATAAGCTCATTGACGGCATCCATCACCACGGCGTCCAGGTTGGCATATTCGCCACCTTTCCCGACTTTCACCGCTCCCGGTGTGGTTTCACCGCCCGTGGTGGTGCTGCCCATGACGTGATCCGGTGCATCTTCACGGATTTTCTGCAGCCAGCCTTTGTTCACATCCTGCAGCAGCGGTTTTTCGCTACGGTTGGAGGTTTTCGCACGCTTCACGCCGTTAAAGCCGATCATGATGCGGTCCAGTGCCTGACGTTTCACGATGGCGTCACGGATGCGCACCTGGAAATCCTGAAACTTCGCCCACAGGTCCAGCTTCGCGTAGGTCAGCACCGTGTCAAAGTTGGTCTGCTCGCATTTATATTCCACATCGACCATCAGCGTCGGATCGACAGGTTCACGCTCTTTCGCGGTGGTGTCAGTGGTTCCGGCAATGGTGCTGCCAACTCCCAGCCCCAGCAGCTGACCGGACTGCTCAGTCACTGGCGTGACGTTAATCAGCGTCAGGAAAGCGGCGGACTGCTGGATCTGGTCTTCCAGCGTCTGCTGTACAGACGGCTCCACGGTGAACTTGCTGGACAGTTCTTCAACTGTCACACCGTTCAGACGCGCCAGCTGCTGCAGGTAAGCGTTAAAAGCAAAGCGGGTATTCTTCTTCATCAGGTTTTGTGCTCCATCAGCAATTGGTCAGAGTGTCAGCGGGGGCGTTACCGCCTGTTGCACGCTGGCGGTAGTCCTGGCGGCTGTCTTCATGACTCAGCTTGTCCACCAGTTCGTTAAAGGCGGTTTGCTGTGCCTGCAGGGCAGTCTCCAGCTCAGACAGGCGTTCTTCCTGCTCAGACAGGGATTTTTCGGTGCGTGCGCTCAGGTTCTGCTGCTCAGTGGCGACCAGCTCCACGGCCTTATGCACATCAGAGAACCGTGCGTCATCGGACTGCTCTTTTTTGGTAAACAGCGCCGTGACGCGGGCAAACAGGGACGGTTTGTCGTCCTGGACTTCTTCCAGTTCGATCACCGTTTCCTCTGCGGCAGTAAAGAGATTGGCGGGATTCTGCTTGCGGTTTGCCAGCGGGTTATGGGCTGCACTGGCGCTGAATGTCAGCATTTCAGTGCCCAGACTGGCAGGGTCATCAGTGGCAGCCAGGCCGACCAGGTAGGCTTTGCCCGTATCAGCGAACTTCGGGCTGACTTCCATAGAGGTGAATAATTTCTGGCCTTTTTTCACCAGTTCCACCAGGGACTCCGTTGGCTCAACGTCAGCATACAGCGCCATCTTGCCTGCCAGCGGACCTTCCGTTATTTCTTCAGCAAACAGCGCCGTCACCTTGCCGTAGCGGTTAAAGGTGCTGTCCGGCAGATAAGACTTGATGTGCTCAAGGTTAATCAGCGCGGTATACACCGCCGGGTTATAGCTGGCTGCCATCTGTTCCAGCCATTCACGCTGGATTTCGCGTCCGTCGGTGGTGGCACCTTCCACCCCGATGCGAAAACGCTTTGCTTTCACTGTCATGAGCCGTGCTCCGTTAGAAAAAACTTACTGGAGCCTTATGGTTGCGGTGATGGGGGCAGTGAAACAATGCGCGGTATTTGTACCGACAACCACACAAACCGCAGGCGGGGAAAGCCTTCATTCAAGGCTGTAGGTTTGTGCCATGAACACCACACTGACACCCGCAGATCTCGATCCCCGTCGGCAGGCCATGCTGCTGTACTTTCAGGGATACCGCGTAGCCCGCATTGCTGAAATGCTGGGCGAGAAAGTTGCAACCGTTCACAGCTGGAAAAAACGCGACAAGTGGGGTGACTATGGGCCGCTGGATCAGATGCAGCTCACCACCGCCGCACGCTACTGCCAGCTCATTATGAAGGAGCACAAAGAAGGGAAAGATTTCAAAGAGATTGACCTGCTGGCGCGCCAGTCGGAGCGCCATGCGCGGATCGGCAAGTTTAACAATGGCGGCAACGAAGCCGACTTAAACCCTAACGTCGCCAACCGCAACAAAGGCCCACGCCGTCAGCCGGAAAAGAACGTTTTCACCGATGAACAGATTGAGAAGCTGGAAGAAATTTTCCATTCCTCCATGTTCAACTACCAGCGCCACTGGTGGGAAGCCGGAAAAACCAACCGCATCCGCAACCTGCTGAAGTCACGCCAGATCGGCGCGACCTTTTACTTTGCCCGTGAAGCCCTGATTGACGCCCTGCTTACCGGACGTAACCAGATTTTCCTTTCCGCCAGTAAGGCACAGGCCCACGTCTTTAAACAGTACATCATCGACTTCGCCAAAGAAGTAGAGGTGGAGCTGAAAGGCGATCCGATGGTGCTTCCCAACGGGGCCACACTGTATTTCCTCGGCACCAATGCCCGCACGGCCCAGAGTTATCACGGCAACCTGTATCTGGATGAATATTTCTGGATACCGAAATTTCAGGAGCTGCGCAAAGTGGCTTCCGGTATGGCTATTCACAAAAAATGGCGACAAACCTATTTTTCCACGCCATCCAGTCTGACACACAGTGCTTATCCGTTCTGGTCCGGTGCGCTGTTCAACCGTGGGCGCAACAAAGCCGATAAGGTGGACATCGACCTGTCCCACAGCAATCTGGCCCCCGGCCTGCTGTGCGCAGACGGGCAATACCGCCAGATAGTCACCGTGGAAGATGCGGTACGCGGCGGCTGTAACCTGTTCGACCTCGACCAGCTACGCATGGAGTACAGCCCGGATGAATACCAGAACCTGCTGATGTGCGAGTTTGTGGACGATCTCGCGTCCGTGTTTCCGCTCAGCGAGCTGCAGGCGTGCATGGTGGACAGTTGGGAAGTCTGGACCGACTTTCATGCACTGGCGCTGCGCCCGTTTGGCTGGCGCGAAGTGTGGATCGGTTATGACCCGGCAAAAGGCACGCAAAACGGCGACAGCGCCGGATGCGTGGTGGTGGCACCGCCAGCCGTGCCGGGTGGTAAGTTCCGCATTCTTGAGCGTCACCAGTGGCGCGGGATGGACTTCCGCGCCCAGGCTGACGCCATCAAAAAACTGACCGAACAGTACAACGTGACCTATATCGGTATCGACTCAACCGGCGTTGGTCACGGGGTTTACGAGAACGTGAAAGCGTTTTTTCCTGCCGTCCGGGAGTTTGTCTACAACCCCAACGTTAAAAACGCCCTGGTACTCAAGGCCTACGACATTATCAGCCACCGCCGTCTGGAGTTTGACGCCGGACACACCGACATAGCGCAGTCCTTTATGGCAATCCGTCGCGCCACCACCGCCAGTGGCAACCGCCCGACCTATGAAGCCAGCCGCAGCGAAGAAGCCAGCCACGCCGATCTGGCCTGGGCAACGATGCACGCACTGTTTAACGAACCGCTGCAGGGCGAATCCGCCAATACCAGCAATATTGTGGAGATTTTTTGATGGGAAAGAGTAAGAAGAACCGCGCTGCGGCGACGAAACAGATCCAGCTTAAAAGTCAAACTACAGCCGAAGCATTCAGCTTCGGCGATCCCGTTCCTGTTCTGGACCGCCGAGAACTGCTGGATTATGTGGAATGCGTACAGATGGACCGCTGGTATGAACCGCCCGTCAGCTTTGACGGACTGGCGCGCACCTTCCGCGCTGCCGTGCATCATAGTTCCCCGATTGCAGTAAAGTGCAACATTCTGACCAGCACCTACATCCCTCACCCGCTGCTCAGCCAGCAGGCTTTTTCGCGTTTTGTTCAGGACTATCTGGTATTTGGTAACGCCTACCTGGAGAAACGCACGAACCGCTTCGGTGAAGTTATCGCCCTTGAACCTGCCCTGGCAAAATACACCCGACGCGGGTTAGACCTGGATACCTACTGGTTTGTGCAATACGGTATGACCACGCAGCCATATCAGTTCACGAAAGGCAGCATCTTTCATCTGATGGAACCGGACATCAACCAGGAGATCTACGGCCTGCCCGGTTATCTTTCTGCCATTCCGTCAGCCCTGCTCAACGAGTCCGCCACGCTGTTCCGCCGAAAGTATTACATTAACGGCAGTCATGCTGGCTTCATCATGTACATGACCGATGCCGCGCAGAACCAGGAGGACGTGAACAACCTCCGCAATGCGATGAAAAGCGCCAAAGGCCCTGGCAACTTCCGCAACCTGTTTATGTACTCGCCTAACGGCAAAAAGGACGGGCTTCAGATTATTCCTCTGTCAGAAGTCGCGGCAAAGGATGAATTTTTGAATATCAAGAACGTGAGCCGGGATGACATGATGGCAGCACACCGAGTGCCGCCGCAAATGATGGGGATAATACCGAATAATGTTGGGGGATTTGGGGATGTGGAGAAGGCTAGTAAGGTTTTTATGCGTAATGAATTGATACCGCTACAAAACAGAATAGAAGAACTCAATAAATGGCTCAAAGATGACATAATAAAATTCATGCCATACAGTTTCATATAAAACTAAGGGCCGAATACCTCGGCCCTCTACATTAAGATTTATGGCTAAAGAGTATACCTGTAACAGAACGTTGATAGGCATCAAGCTTCTCTTGCCTCTGCTTAAATTTAGATTTGATATCACTAATACTCGGAATACCTATTACTCCAAGGCCTGCACTTAACGCCGCTAAAGTAGTATTGCCAGTCAGCGCTCCAGCAATTGCTATAGCACCATTTGCGATACATGGTAGGACATCCAGTCCGTAAATTCTCAATTTCTCTTTTTGGGCTTTTGCAAGAATCCTTTGATGTTCAATAAAAGCCCGGTCTACATTATCAATTACTTTTTGCGTTGTCCTCGAAAAGCTCTCTGCCGAAGAATTGATTAAAGAGTCAACACCATTTGATAAGATGGATCTTACATCCTCCATCAATTTGTTACGTCTCAACTCAATTATTTTATTGACCGGTACATTTCCTAACCATGAAAAACCATCTTGCATACCAGCAGATAACGCATGAACCATATGCAAATTTTTTAGTTCAATATCATTGACATCAAAATTAAGAGATTCGTACTCAATAAGCCAAGTATAATAGAGCCAAGATGTGTCTGCATTTATATATGGAGTACTACCAAGTTCTTGTGCATTACATTTTGCTGAATAGGCTTGCGGCATTCTTCCAATGCAGGAAAGGAAAACCTCCATTCCAGCATGATCACCAACAACATTACGTGATATTCTTTTTTTATCAGATAGTAGTTTTTCTAATTGAGTTTTTGGATTTAGCCCCCATGCTGTATCAAAAATAAGTCTATCTGCTCTCTTAATATTTTTAAGAACAGCATCAATATCATTCATCGAATAACTAAAATCTTGAAATTCATCGTAGCTTTCGAACCGTCGATCATAGAGATATTGCGCATGAGTCAGAGCATAAGGCTCACAAAAACTCATCAAATTTTTTTTGCTCTCAGTTTCAAAATCTCTTCTATCCGGCAAAATTAATACTATTGCTGGCTCTATATCTTCAAGCGCTACTTCTTTATATGTCATACATGTTAGGACATGCTTCAGAAGTATCCTTGTAAACTCAGCCTTATCTGACTTTTCATAGAGACGACCGACTCTTAATATAGGACATGGAAGTGAAATAGTATCAACATACAACCCTGCAATAGAGACAGCATTCTCATCAAATGCAGGAAATAAGTCACCAGAAAAATTAGCTTTAAACTGAGAACCATCCTGCAAATGTATTACACCAATATCGGATGTTACCTGCCAAAACTCTATTACCTGATTATATAACTCAGGAAAAACACCTTCTATTTGCTTAACATATTCTTCTTGTTGAGAAAAAAAACTTGATGCTTTATGTGGCGTTGCATTAGTTTTTTTCATCAGATAAAACAACTCGCCAAAATTACTAAAAAGAATATTAAAGTAAGAACTTTGCAAGTCCTGAATAGAGTATTTGTTTTTTATATCTTCTCTTTCTAAAAAGTGATTAACCGCTGCTCCCATAGCCCTTATTCTGCCATCAACAGTAGAAGGGTCAACTTTACCATCCTGTCGCAGCCTTATTCTTTTAAAACTTTCAATAAAACCTTCTACAAGATGATGAGCTATTTTTAGTTTTCCCGCTTCCAGTTGTTGCTTAATGAGAAAAACACGCTCAGTTAAATCGTCTACATATTCCTCATCTTGATATTTTTCCATAAACGCTCCATTAAAATATTTAATAATGCATATAAGAATAATTAATAATATTTACAGTAACTATATCACATTAGATCCAGATTGTTACACTGTTGCGCGCGCTCGTATCCCCGCCACGCCTGCCCGCTTTGTGTAGTGGTTTTCATGCAGGTGCCTGATCCACGCAAAAGCCCGCCAGTTCTGGCGGGCCTTAGCAAAAACGATCCTCAAACGGTCATGCAAATTCAGGCAGCATAGGCATGCACTGTTGTTAGGTTAGTTCGTAATGCCAATTTCCTTCAAAACTTTAGCCATTTCCGTCTGACTTAGCTTGTTCCTGAACAAAGGGAAATTTTTCATTTTTTCCGCTCGTTGCCCTTTTGAAATAGTAATCTTTCCTGATGCTGATAACTCAGAGTCAAAAAAATAACATATTGTTGAATTTGAATTCTCCATATTTGACTTGATACAATTCCATATGCTTTCTTTTTTCATTTCACACATTCTAGGACCAAAAATGATCCCTTTAACAACATTAGCATCATGATGAAAAATATGTCCAATATTTCGATTTACGCGTCTTTGAACATGCCGCTCACTCCCTATTCCTGCATTTGCCTCTGGAATAAACATTCGATATTCAGCTTCATATCTCCAAAATCTATTTTTAGTTAAAAATAACTCTGCAACATTTGCGCTTGGGTCTAGAAGTGAAACCTCTTTAGCCTGATTACTATATTTTATTTGCTTAACTGGAAAATTAAATTTATCTGATGAAAATAAATTTTCTCTTAGCTTCATTCCAGGATGTGGCACGCCATTAATATTAAAATCCTGCGTTTCATAAATCACAACACAACCACTAAAGCCTGCAGCATAATGCGCCCACATCATACGATCTAACGCATTAGCTGAAAATGACACACTGAATACTGCAGGAACTATTTTCCTATACAACCTTTCTTTGATACTGTTCTCGCAAAGTGAGACCAAAAATTGGCGTGGTTCAGGAATATTCCCATAAATAGCGGAATTAATCACATTGATAGGTAGTAAACCATCATTTATGATCTTACGTATCTCATCAACGTGTGAGTCAAACAGGCTATCTAATGACTCAATGCTACTTTTTATTTTTTTTCCTCTAAAAATACGATTCAATCCCTTATGTATCTTCAAATTACTCAAATCTAATATGTGACTCAAATTTTCATAGGATTTATCGCAAGGAGAACGCAATAAAATATCCCATAATTTCAATTTATTATCAAAACGATAATCTATATTGAGATCATTAGGATCATTCAATTGCGCAGGAGCGGAAAAATATAATTCATTATAACGAATAGCTTTCTCGAAGAAGAAGTCCGGACGGTAATACTTGAAAAGATACATGACATTACCTATAACATTGCAATATTAACAACCGTATGAAAACGGTTTGATTGTATTGATAATATCCTATTCTGCATATACCACAGTGTAAAGATTAATTTTAAATACCATATCCAACAGTAAATCATGTATCGACCGCCAGATAAGAAGCTTTTGAAAAACTTGGACAATAATTAATCAAAAGGTAAGAGATACTCTTCAAATACATGACGTTGGCTTCCTCTTTCGTGATAACTATCAAGACCAAGTCCATTAGATAATGGACATCAAATATTCCAAGTCAATCCAAGAACAATCATCATAAGCTCTTCCCATCCTGTATCCTCTATCTCACTCTTTTGGACATTGAAAGAAGCCCCTCTGACCGGGAATGATTGTTTCCAGCGTTTAACCACGATATACAATATGATATTTGATGTCTTTTGATCAGATGGCTAACGCCTCGCACAGCTCGTTGTTCAACCTTGCTGACGCCAGAAGCAAGTTCAGACGCCAGCAACGTTTCTTAATGCAGCCAGCTGTCGTCTTCCCACACCTTCTGCATAATTTTCATCACTTGTTTTCTTTCTTCGTCCAGTTGCAGTCCGGTCAGTTCCACACCGTTAGAGCTACCTTTGCGGATACGAATTACCGTTTTGGGATACAGGGGGCGCAGATTGCGGTAAAGCTCGGATTCAAGGGCGTCCAGGGTAGACTGGCTAATTTTCTGCTCTTTATCGATCATTATTTCAATGCGCATAAAAGTCACCTCAGCTGATGACATCCATTGAGCGGTTGTATTCGTGGCTTCTGATTTTTGCCATGAGTTCATCAGTCAATTCAGAAACCCACTGCAGAGCCAGCCCCTTCTCTTCATCACTACACTCACTAGCCGCTACAAGCTTAAGAAAAAAATCAATGCGCTGGAGCTTCAAAGACTCCAAAAAATAGTCCTGCATTTTTCCTCCTATGACACCACAAGCAATACTGTACACATAACCACTGTTTATATTTACAGTATATAATAATCTTACTGATGTAAAACGTTTTTTTTACGTTCATCAGCCTGATATGCCTGGTATTATTAAGAGCACGAATTGTTAACCCGCGTAATTAATACAGATCCCGCCACTTATCATCTTCCTGCAAACGCTGGTTCCGATAGAAGATACGCAGGCCTGCTCCTGACGGAATACTGCCGCCGCGAAGGAGTAAATCGACCTCTTTCTCGCTGCCATCAAATCCTCTGGACTTCAGTTCATAGACGAGCTGCTGTCGTTGATGGTCTGTAATTCGCTGTTTGTAGTCTCTACGCCGTTTCGGTTTCACCAGGCGTAACCTTGCAGCCAGTTCCCGGCGTTCTTTTTTGTTCATACTGTGCAGGTAATCGTGCAACTCCTTGTCATCCATACGGGTGATATCCGTTCTGGTATCCCCATCAGCTGATTTGTCTTTCCCTTGTTGGTACAAATTTTCAGCAAGGGGACAGTTATTGCCACGAGTCCAAGGGGCGCAAGCGCCCTGGTCGGCTGCCGCCTCCTGAATGTCAACGGCCTTACGAACCATTTTCCACTTCACCGCATGAGTGCAGATCTTGCCCTCTGCAATGGGTGACCAGATGCCATAAATACGAATGCCGTGATCGCCATAGGCGGTCGGCTCTTCGTTGATTTCATAAGCGGTTCTGATGAGGTGATATTTGCGGGGAACCAGTACGCCGCCCTGCTTCATGATGTAGGTGGCAAAACAACCAGCATCAGCAGCGGCCAGGATGGCATCAAGACGCGGGTTATCCAGTACCGGCGCACCTGCTTTTTTGTCCCCCTGTTGCCTTGCCGCCTGACCAGCCAGCAATCGCAGTTCACGGTAAGCCTGACGCCCCGGAATGCCAAAGAAGCGGAATTGCTGAACACGATGCAGAGACGCCCAGGCATTAACGTATTCAGCGTTATCACGCAGGGATTTACCCGTTTCCTTGCTGATCTCGCCAGCCAGACCACGCCCGTCAATGTTCTTACTGATGTATTTCGCGATGTAGCTTGTTGGCGTACCTTTGCGCGGGTTTATCAGCTCAGACTTAAAGCGTGGTCCCGTGTTATTACCCAGCTCCTCGCGGTCTTCACGAATGGCAAACTTACGCAACAAAGCAGTAATGGCGCGGCGATCTTTTTTGCGCATAAAACACAACAGGTGCCAGTGAACTGTACCGTCATGATGCGGCTCAGCCACCCGCACGCCATACCAGCGCAATCCGGCTTTGTGCATCGCCTTACGAAATGCAGCAAACATACCGACCAGATAATCACTGCTTTGTCTTACCGTCGCATTTGTCCAGGTCGGGTTGGGCCTGCCGTTATTTAGCGTGGAATGGAAACGTGACGGACAGGTGATGGTGTAGAAAACGGCGCAGTCACCGCGCATTTCCGCGATAAGCTCCAGACCTTTAACACAGGCCATCATCTCATTGCGGCGATGCGCAGGGTTGCTGCTGCTGGCGTTTACCACGTCTTCCATATCCAGCGTGTCGCCGTCTTCGTTCACCAGTTCATGAGAACGGAAAAACTCCAGCGACTTACGGCGCTGCTCACGTTTATGCATCACGGCTTCATAGCTGACATAGGGAGATGCTTTTTTGCTGACCAGGCAAACAGCACGCAACTGCTCTTCCCGCCATTCGCAACGCATCTTCCATAATTTCCGATACCACCAGTCGGCGCATAACATACGCGCCAGCGAACCCGGAATGAGTTCATAAGGCACGGGTTTACGGCGGTTTCTTTTCCGACGGAGTTGCTCAAACGCAGGCGGGATAACATCCAGACGCAGGGTTTCCGCTGCCACCTTTTCCCATGTCTTGCGGATTTCTTCTGGCTTAACGTCATCGGTGGCATACAAATCACCACAAGCTGCATCAAGGCACATGCTCATATGCGCGGCGACAAGGGTAGACAGGCGCTTCACCTGATCCTGACTCATTTCAGGCAGGATCAGCAGGCCGTCCAGCCCTTCATGGCTTGCCATAAAGCGAAAAGAAGTGGATAGCTGACAGTCGCGTACATGCTCCAGTCGTTCCAGACATGGCTTAATCGTCTCACGCAAATAGCGGGAATAAGCCTTTGGCCTGCCCAGGCTGCTGAAGTATTCAATACGTTGCATCAGCGGCTTGCTGATATGGGAAGGCTGGGCATTGACGTCCGCCAGAATGACCATATCTGGATTAAAACGCTGCTGCTCATGCGCCAGCTTTGCCCGGCTAATGAGCTTATCCTGCTCCATTTCGCGGTGAACAGGATCACGGGATTCATTAAAGAAATAACGCTCCCAGACCTGATCACTCAGTGCCTCGCGACGCAGTTGTTCCTGCTCGTTATCGACAGCGTACAGAGTGATCAGGTTTGAAAGCGCAGAAACCGGCGCAACTTCCGCCGGGTCCAGATAAGGGTTAATAGCCTTTTTCGGGCTGTTCCATGAGAATGCTGCGGCGGCCTCGTTAAAGCCGCTGCAGTTGTTCATATCAGCATGGCTCATGCACGCACTCCGTACACGGCAGAACTATCCACGCCACGCGAAGGATCAAATCCCACCCAGCAGCGCGCCCCAGAAACAGCGATGATTTCTGTTGCAGATTTACTCTCGCCAGCTGACACGCCAATGCTGCGTTTTGCCTTGATGTAGTGGTGAGTGAAATTGCGATACAGCGAACGGATCAGGGATGTGTCACTATTAGAAACAATGACCGGATGTCCTTCTGATGACCGATGTTCAAGAACGGATGCCAGGTGATACTGGTCATCTTCAGTGAAGCCGTCAGTGTGATAACCGGAAAACGTACCGTCATAAGGCGGATCGCAATACACCACATCCCCCACCTGCAGCATCGCCAGCGTTTCATCAAAGCTGGCGCAGATAAACGTTGCTCGCTGGGCTTTCTCTGCAAATGCGCGAATTTCTTTTTCAGGGAAATACGGATTTTTATAATTACCGTATGGAATGTTGAAATGCCCGCTCTTGTTATAACGACATAACCCACGGTAACCGTGACGATTGAGATACAGGAAATATACCGCTTTCATGAAATCAGTAATTTCAGTTGAGTAATTAAACTCCTGCCTTATGTTGTAATAAGTCACCTCCCTGTTTGCGTCCTCAAATAAAGCTCTGGCACGAGATATAAACGCCTCACAATCAGCAGCAACCTTTTTATAGAGGTTGATTAAATCAGGATTAATATCCGCAACAAGATAGCTGGGGTAATCCGTCTCCATCATCACTGCACAGGAACCCGCGAAAGGTTCAACCAGTCGCGGGCCAGCAGGAAGATGCTTTTTCAGTTCGGACATTATGGCGGTTTTATTTCCCGCCCATTTCAGGATGGTGCTCATACAGCACCTCCGTTGTAATGTTTGCCTTTCAGCTCTGCGATTTCCTGACAGGTAATGCAAAGCTGCACACCCGGTATGGCACGACGGCGTGCTGGCGGAATTGGCGCTTCACACTCAACGCAAAGCACGCGGGACACGCCCGGCGTTTTGGCACGGGCAGCACGGATATGGCGCTGGCGTTCTTCTTCAACGCGCTGCTGTACGAGATCCATTGCATCAGCCATTAGTGGATCTCCTGCGCTTCGTTCTGGATTGCTTCAGCAGTCACACGCAGCAGTTCTGCCGCTTCCACGTGGTTTAGCTGACGGGATGAGATATGACACGCCAGGCTATCAAGGCGAGCTGCCATTGCTTCAGCCCTTGCCCGGCGTTCTTCCAGACGAGCCTCTGTCAGTAAAATATTAAGCCCTGCGTCATCTGGTCCGGTTTTAGTCGTGAGGTTTTCAATATTACGCATAATCAATTCTCCTGAATTTAGATAAAGGGATGCCCGGCGGGTTTACGCCATTAATTTCATTAGTTGGTTAATTCGGCATGGTTAGCCGTCTGGGAAATAAGCTCACCACTGCACGAAAATGATTCATTGCTTTAATCAGCTCCCGCTTTTCGTCAGTGGTCAGCTCATTAATGCTGATGCTATGACGTTCAGCTGGAATTTTTGCCATAAAGAATATGGCAGCCAGTGCCCGTTTATTTTGTTCGCTATTAATATCCCGCGGTTCACGCATATCTTTAATAAACCGCTCAAGCTCTGACTCAATATTAAGGCCAAAAACTTTCGCCCTTAACTCCGCAATGTGATTAAGTCCATTCAGGCGTTCACCGGGGCTTAATGGAACAGTCGCCGCAGCGCCATTAATTGCCATAATTCATATCCCCAAAACGCAACTATCGTTCTTTGTTCTTACGGTAACGTTCAAGAGGAGATACATTTTTTCGTATCGTCTCTTTAACCTGCTCTCCCCGTAAAAACGCCCCATCCTTTAGCATGAAAAAGTAACTGCCATCGCCCGACAACGACGGATAACAACAGAGCAAATCATCTTCAGGTACTGAATAACTTTCCCCTCTGTAACGAAACTGATAAACCACTTCACTTTCCGCTGCATACATTTTGACTTTCTCCGTTTCCTCGTGGTCAATTCAGACAGCAATTCATCTTGTGAATGACATGGATGCCAGCGTTTACCATCCTCACCCATGATCCAGCCGTGACCGTAGTGCATTGCCGGGCTTTGTTTTACCAGCAGCGATGCAAATGATGGTTCTTTCGTCAGCATAAGCACCTCACAGCAAACCGAATGAAGCACCGAGGCCAGTTACGGTATCAACTGCACTCGCCATCGCAGGGTTAGCCTGTAAACGGGCCTGCAATGAAACAGCAGCCAGTGCCATCAGTCGTGTTACAGAGTTAATGCTGCTGATGGCATCACGACGACCTGCACTGGTTTTTACATCGCCAGATACCGCACCTGCAGCAACACGCCCGATCTCTGCGGTTGCACTCATGACGTAATGTGGCAGTTTCTCTTTTGCCACCTCATTAATCGGTACACATGGCAGACAATGAATCTGTGCCAGAAAACCGTCTACCAGCGTTGAATCTTCAGTCAGATCGGTAAGCAGCCAGATTTCTGGTGCGGTTAATAAATGAGGTTGAGCTGGGTTCAGCTTGTTCCGCAGAATCTGCACATTCATGCCTGCACGTTCTGCCAGTTGCACCAGGTTGTGGCGCAGTGCGAATGCACGACAGGCTTCATCAAAATGTGGATGTTTGGAAACTTGGTAATCAAACATGGTTTTCAACTCCGAACTTATCGCAAAATCGAACTCAGCGTCTTATTGTGAAAATAGACGTCTATTAAGCAGACAAAGCATCAACAGTCAGAGCAGCCAGGTTAATCATTACCTTTTCACGTTTTTTGTCTTTACGAAGACGATGACGAGGTAGTCGGCCATCAGCCAACATGTCGTTAATCGTATCAATAGAAAGGCCAGTCAGTTCGCTATAACGTTCGATTGTGACATGTGGTGTATTCAGAGTAATTGAAATGTTAGGTGTCATAAGGCAACATTCCTTCTAGATATGGCTTGTGGCGAGCCGTTGTTTGTCGTGATTAGTAGTGAAGGCTCCAAAAGAACACTTCTGGTTCAACTTTAAGATCGCTTTTGGAATCTGTCAACGAATTTTGGATTTCTTTGGAGGACTTGTGGATTTCAATAGCGGCGGTAAGAAAGCCATAGAACGTTTAGTTGAAGCATATGGGTTCGGTACCCGTCAGGCTCTCTGTGATCATTTAGGTGTTTCTAAGAGCACCATGGCAACGCGCTATATGCGTGATATTTTTCCAGCAGATTGGGTAATCCAGTGCGCCCTTGAAACGGGCACCTCGCTTAATTGGCTAACAACAGGGCATGGTTCAAAGCAAGCATCAGCAAATACAAATACTATAGAAGTAGAAAAATATTTATTGTCTGATGGAGCATTGCAGAAAGACGGTTTTTATATTTTTGATAAGGGATTTCTACCCTCTACGTTTAAAAAACCTTTTGTCATCACAGATAACAATTCTGAATTTATTTGTGATAAAGAATTTGATGATATACGTGATGGTAAATGGGTAATAAGTATTGATGGCGAAATAACGATCCGTGACATTACTCGTTTACCCGGTGGAAGAATCTTCGTCGAGGGTGGAAACAGAGCCTTCGAATGCAAGATAGAAGACATTGAAATAATTGGTAAAATTATAAGTTTAACAGTCAAGTATGTTAAATAGTACCGGGAGGAAACTATGCTTGGTAAGGTATTTTTTGTGGTTTTGTCATGTTCTTTGTTATTAAACCCACTAACTACCTATGCTAGAAATTATCCCTGCTCAGGGAAAAAGGGAGGTGTTTCTCACTGTACCTCAGATGGCAAATTCGTTTGCAATGATGGAACTATTAGTAAATCCAAAAAAATCTGTACTAAAAACTCACGATAACTTTTGCTTTTATATCTGCGTCTAAAATAAAAATGAGCCGCAGGTTAACCGCAAAAGTTACATGCTCACATAGCAAAAAGAATAGCCAACTTCATTATGGCTTCAGTGAGATGTATGGTCGTAGGATTTCATACATTGACACTGGTTATACATACAGTAAAAATGCTCTCTACTGGAGGGCATTTTTTATGGCAGTACGAAAACTCACCACAGGGAAATGGCTTTGCGAATGTTACCCCGCCGGAAGAAGTGGGCGTCGTGTGCGTAAACAATTCGCCACCAAAGGCGAAGCTCTGGCTTTTGAGCGTCACACGATGGAAGAAACCGAATCAAAGCCCTGGCTGGGCGAATCAGTGGATCGTCGAACCCTGAAAGACGTGGTTGAGCTATGGTTCAAATTACATGGTAAATCTCTGACTGCTGGGCAGCATGTCTATGACAAATTGCTGCTGATGGTTGACGCTCTAGGCAATCCTCTTGCAACCAATCTCACCTCTAAAATGTTTGCCCACTATCGAGATAAACGCCTGACAGGTGAGATCTACTTCAGCGAGAAATGGAAGAAAGGAGCCAGCCCGGTCACCATTAACCTGGAGCAAAGCTATCTAAGTAGTGTTTTTAGCGAACTATCCCGCCTGGGCGAATGGTCGTATCCAAACCCACTGGAGAACATGCGAAAATTCACCATCGCAGAAAAAGAGATGGCATGGCTTACCCATGAGCAGATTGTTGAATTGCTGGCTGATTGCAAACGTCAGGACCCAATTCTGGCACTGGTAGTTAAGATATGCTTAAGCACAGGCGCACGTTGGCGTGAAGCCGTAAATCTTACCCGCTCACAGGTGACCAAATACCGAATTACCTTTGTAAGAACGAAGGGGAAGAAAAACAGAAGCATCCCTATCAGTAAAGAGCTTTACGAAGAGATCATGGCGCTTGATGGGTTCAATTTCTTTACAGACTGCTATTTTCAATTTTTATCCGTGATGGAAAAAACGTCTATCGTGCTCCCTCGCGGTCAACTGACACACGTTCTGCGCCATACGTTTGCGGCGCACTTCATGATGTCGGGTGGAAATATCCTGGCCTTACAAAAAATTCTCGGGCATCACGATATAAAAATGACTATGCGTTACGCACATCTGGCACCGGATCACCTGGAAACTGCATTACGGTTTAATCCGCTGGCAACACTACCAACATCAATAGCAAGTTTTTGAAAATGCGTATTTTGCCCTGTTGAGCTAATATTCTTTTTTTTCACATGGAGCACTATCAATGAATAAGTTTCAGCATCAGGGAGCGGAATTGCGCAACAGAGCCAAAGAATTGGCTTTATCCGTACTTAAAACTCACCCAGATGCCCAAAAAAACGGCAACGGCGTTAAGCAAGCTGAGGTATTTCGTCTAAGCGGCCTCGATTGGGGAGAAAAACGGAAAGCAACAAGTTCGAACCAACAATATTGGGTTGTTGCACTATTGCGTGAACTAGAAGAGGAGGGGTTAGTCGAACAGATTGAAGATAGAGGCCCCTGGCGTTTAAGGTAAAACAAGTGGCGACAAAGTGGCGGCAGCGGTTGGCATTACCCCGTAATAACCACCACTGACCACCAACCTAACTTATTGTTTTTAATCTAACTTATTGTTTTCATTAACCCATTTACATAAATGGGTTTTTTGTTATCTAAAACTTATCTACTACCCTGCAACCCTCTCAACCATCCTCAAAATCTCCTCGCGCGATAGCGGCTTACGGTCGGTGACAAAATGCAGCGTCATCCCCTCAATAAACGCATCAAGCGCGCGGGCGGTTCCGGGTTCAAACCATTGTTCGAGCGTTTGCTGACTGCGCTGCATCCAGTTTTGCATTACCGTTTTTAATAGCGGTTTTCGGCTAGCCAGCGCGTAGAGCTGGTACATCAGCTCCATGTTATCCGGCGTTGCAACCTGTGAGCTGTAGATCATATCGGTGATAGCCTGGCATGCGCCCGGAGCATCACTAACATCGCTAAAAAATGCCTGATATTGCCGGGACATGATCTCAGTAAAACTGCTGAACGCCTCCAGTAACAACTCATCAATTCCTGAAAAATAGTAGGTCATCGATCCCAACGGTACCCCGGCAAGGGTAGCAATTTTGCGGTGCGTAACAGCATGTATTCCGTAAAGTTTCACCGCCTCCAGCGTGGCCTGGATAATTTTTTCTCGCCGTTGCGGATCGTTAGCGCGACGCATGTCATTTCCTCTCTCTGCAATTGTGTACAAATGTACACAACCTTGCTAATGTTGTCTTCCCTCTTCTTATTTTGACGTGATCTATGACCGTAAATTCTTCACGTAATGCATTGAAACGCCGAACCTGGGCGCTGTTTATGTTCTTCTTTTTGCCAGGCCTGTTAATGGCGTCCTGGGCAACCCGTACGCCTGCTATCCGCGATATTCTCTCTGTCTCGATCGCTGAAATGGGCGGTGTTCTCTTTGGTCTGTCGATCGGTTCGATGAGCGGTATTCTCTGCTCGGCGTGGTTAGTGAAACGCTTTGGGACACGTAATGTCATCCTGGTCACGATGTCCTGCGCATTGATCGGGATGATGATATTAAGTCTGGCACTCTGGCTGACATCGCCCCTGCTCTTTGCCGTTGGTCTCGGCGTCTTTGGGGCAAGTTTTGGTTCTGCGGAAGTGGCGATAAACGTTGAAGGTGCTGCCGTTGAGCGAGAAATGAATAAGACGGTTTTGCCGATGATGCACGGTTTTTATAGCCTGGGCACGCTGGCAGGCGCAGGTGTCGGGATGGCACTGACGGCCTTTGGCGTTCCGGCAACGGTGCACATTTTATTGGCGGCGCTGGTAGGTATCGCACCTATTTATATCGCCATTCAGGCAATCCCTGACGGTACGGGCAAAAATGCTGCCGATGGCACCCAGCATGGCGAAAAAGGCGTACCTTTTTATCGCGATATCCAGTTGCTGCTGATAGGTGTTGTGGTGCTGGCGATGGCCTTTGCCGAAGGTTCTGCCAACGACTGGTTACCCTTATTAATGGTTGACGGTCACGGTTTTAGCCCTACTTCCGGCTCGCTGATTTATGCCGGTTTTACCCTGGGGATGACCGTTGGACGCTTCACCGGCGGTTGGTTCATCGACCGTTACAGTCGCGTTGCCGTGGTTCGGGCCAGTGCACTAATGGGGGCGTTGGGTATTGGGCTGATTATTTTTGTCGATAGCGCCTGGGTCGCTGGGGTGTCTGTTGTACTCTGGGGACTGGGTGCCTCGCTGGGCTTCCCGCTGACCATTTCTGCCGCCAGCGATACCGGCCCCGATGCACCAACCCGCGTCAGTGTGGTAGCAACGACCGGTTATCTGGCTTTCCTCGTCGGGCCGCCGCTGCTGGGCTATCTCGGCGAACATTATGGATTACGTAGTGCAATGCTGGTTGTACTGGCGCTGGTTATTCTCGCGGCTATTGTCGCGAAAGCCGTCGCCAAACCCGATACCAAAACGCAGACGGCGATGGAGAATAGTTGATGAGCATTAAATTAATTGCGGTAGACATGGATGGTACTTTCTTAAGCGATCAAAAAACCTATAACCGTGAGCGGTTTATGGCTCAGTATCAGCAAATGAAAGCACAAGGAATTCGCTTTGTAGTCGCCAGCGGGAATCAATATTATCAGTTGATCTCTTTCTTCCCTGAAATTGCTAATGAAATTGCCTTTGTGGCTGAAAACGGCGGCTGGGTAGTGAGCGAAGGCAAAGATGTTTTTAATGGCGAGCTATCGAAGGATGCGTTTGCTACTGTCGTGGAACATTTGCTGACGCGCCCGGAAGTGGAAATTATTGCCTGCGGAAAAAATAGTGCCTATACACTCAAAAAATATGACGATGCCATGAAAACGGTGGCGGAAATGTATTATCACCGTCTGGAATACGTCGATAACTTTGACAACTTAGAGGATATCTTCTTTAAGTTTGGCCTGAATCTTTCCGATGAACTGATTCCACAAGTACAAAAAGCATTACATGAGGCCATCGGCGATATTATGGTGTCGGTCCACACCGGCAACGGCAGCATCGATCTGATTATCCCCGGCGTACATAAAGCCAATGGCCTTCGCCAACTGCAGAAATTATGGGGAATAGACGACAGCGAAGTGGTGGTCTTTGGCGATGGCGGTAACGATATTGAGATGCTGCGTCAGGCAGGCTTTAGTTTTGCAATGGAAAATGCCGGTAGCGCGGTCGTCGCAGCGGCAAAATACCGCGCAGGCTCCAATAACCGTGAAGGCGTACTGGATGTGATCGATAAAGTTCTTAAACACGAAGCGCCATTTGACCAATAAAACCGGCAGCACGCCCGGCAACACAATGCCTGAATGAAGGCTGCATAATTCGCGGAAATTAACCCGCTGCATTATTTCAGGCGAAATGATTATGAAAAATTGTCTACTGTTGGGCGCGCTTTTAATGGGCTTTACTGGTGTGGCGATGGCGCAAAGTGTCACCGTCGATGTGCCGAGTGGATACAAAGTGGTTGTGGTTCCTGATTCAGTCAGCGTTCCACAAGCGGTCAGCGTCGCGACTGTGCCGCAAACCGTCTATGTGGCTCCTGCGCCAGCTCCGGCTTACCGCCCGCATCCTTATGTTCGCCATCTTGCCAGCGTAGGTGAAGGGATGGTTATCGAACACCAGATTGACGACCATCACCATTAATTCGAGAATGCCTGATCGCACAAAGCAGTCAGGCATTTTTTTACCCTTCGTGAGAATTTCCCATCTGTTTATCTTTTAAAAAGATAACCATCAGCGACAGCCACAAAATTCCGTTGACAAGGTTGAAGAGATTAAACAGTCCGTTGCCCCCGTTCAGCCAGGCATGTTTGCTGATTTCAATACCAACGGTAAAGATCAGCATTTGCAGCATTCCCATCGCGGCAGAAACCGTACCTTTACTCATATCGCTGGCAAACAGGGTTAATCGCACCAGTCCCGCATTCGCCAGACCAATACCGAAAGCATAAATACTTAACCCGGCAGTCATCCATAAATACGCGTGCGATGAGATAACCGTTGCCGCAGCAGCGACCAATAGACCAATCATAATCGGCCAGCCGCCCATAATAATCAGCGAACGTACGGTGCGGCGCGAGGTCAGACGCGCTAACAGCAAGTTACCCGCAATTAACGCCCCGAAAATAGGCACTTGCAGCAAGCCATATTCATAGCTGCTCAACTGCTCGCCGGTAATGATGATAATCGGCGACTGGGCGATCCACGCCAGCAACGGCAGACTAACGAATCCCAGCGCCAGCGCCCCCGCCACAAAGCGGCCGTTCTTCAGCACCAGCTTATAGTCACGACCGAGTTCTTTCAGTGACAGTTTCTCGCCTATACGCGTGGCGGTTTCAGGCATGGCTCGTTGCAGACCGAAAAAGGAGATCGCTGCCAATGCGGCAAACAAAACAAACATCCCCTCCCAGGGCAGCACATGGATCCACGCCGCGCCCACCAGCGGACCAAGTAGCGGAGCAATCAGCGCCACGTTCGCCATCAGCGCGGTGATCTTGATACAAACCGCCTCTTCGAAGGATTCCTGAATTGCGGCGTATCCCACAGCGCCAATGAAACAGAGGCTTATGCCCTGCAAGAAGCGCAACAGGGTGAATTGTTCAATGTTTTGCGCCAGCAATATTGCCAGACAGGTGACGATAAACCACACCACTCCCGCCAGCATCACCGGACGGCGACCAATACGATCCGACAGCGGCCCCAGCAGCCATTGTAAAAACATCCCGCCCGCCAGATACGCGGTCATCGAAGTAGGAACCCAATCAATGCCCGCCTGATATTGTTCCACCACGGCCAACATACCGGGTTGAATCATATCGTTGCCGATATAGGTTGAAAATTCGTAAAGCACCAGACAGAGAGGGAAAAGTAACGCCTGACGTCCAAGCCTGGCACCGGAAGCTAATTTATTTTGCATGCAATTTCTTCGCCAATAATAATCGCGCAGAGTTTAATAAAAGCGCAGCTAACGAGAAAGCGAATTTTGTAGCTGAAACCACGGTTAAGCACATTCTTACATTATTACGAGTATAGCTACGCTTTCTTTAAGTTTTATTTAACCTATGCCCGTTACAATCACCCACCGTAAACAGGCCGCTTGAGGGAAATAAGACGATGCCGCTTTACCCAGTTTAACCTGCACTTTATTCTCAACGACTTGCCTGTATTGGCTCCCTTTTAATCACTTTGCGTCGGGAAGTTATGCTGGAAAATTTGAATCTCTCTCTATTCTCTCTTATTAACGCGACGCCAGACTCGGCTCCGTGGATGATCTCGTTGGCGATTTTTATTGCTAAAGATTTGATTACCGTGGTGCCGTTGCTGGCCGTGGTACTTTGGTTGTGGGGGCTTACAGCACAACGGCAACTGGTGATAAAAATCGCTATCGCGCTGGCGGTCAGCCTGTTTGTGTCCTGGACGATGGGACATCTTTTTCCGCACGACCGACCCTTTGTCGAAAATATCGGCTATAACTTCCTGCATCATGCGGCGGATGACTCATTCCCAAGCGATCACGGTACGGTGATTTTCACCTTTGCACTGGCATTTTTATGCTGGCATCGCCTGTGGTCCGGCTCACTTTTAATGGTGCTGGCCGTCGTCATTGCCTGGTCGCGCGTTTATCTTGGCGTCCACTGGCCGCTGGATATGCTCGGTGGATTGCTGGCAGGTATGATTGGCTGCCTTAGTGCCCAGATTATCTGGCAAGCGATGGGGCATAAACTCTATCAACGTCTGCAATCGTGGTATCGCGTCTGTTTTGCATTACCGATCCGCAAAGGCTGGGTGCGTGACTGATCTCTGCTAAAAAGTGTAGTATTGAGCGGCTCGCTTCAATAACTATTCAGAGGGATTATGGAAACACGTCGCGAAGAGCGTATCGGGCAGCTGCTGCAAGAATTAAAACGCAGCGATAAGTTACATCTTAAAGACGCCGCCGCCCTGCTTGGGGTTTCGGAGATGACGATTCGTCGCGATCTGAACAACCACAGTGCGCCCGTCGTTTTGCTCGGCGGCTATATTGTTCTGGAACCGCGCAGTGCCAGCCATTACCTGTTAAGCGATCAAAAATCCCGCCTGGTGGAAGAAAAACGCCGGGCGGCAAAACTGGCTGCGACGCTGGTAGAACCCGATCAGACCCTCTTTTTTGACTGTGGCACCACCACGCCGTGGATTATTGAAGCGATTGATAATGAAATCCCTTTTACCGCCGTTTGTTATTCGCTAAATACCTTTCTGGCGCTGAAAGAGAAACCCCATTGCCGCGCGTTTCTTTGCGGTGGTGAATTTCACGCCAGCAACGCCATTTTCAAACCCATCGATTTTCAGCAAACGCTGAATAATTTTTGCCCGGATATCGCTTTTTATTCTGCGGCGGGCGTGCATGTCAGTAAAGGCGCTACCTGTTTTAATCTTGAAGAGTTGCCGGTAAAACACTGGGCCATGTCGATGGCGCAAAAGCATGTGCTGGTTGTCGACCACAGTAAATTTGGCAAGGTGCGTCCGGCGCGCATGGGTGACCTGAAACGCTTTGATATTGTGGTGAGCGATTGTTGCCCGGAAGATGAGTATGTGAAGTACGCGCAGACGCAGCGCATTAAGTTGATGTATTAATGACGTATAACCGGATGACGTTTCGCGCCATCCGGTTATCAGAAGATTAAGAGAACCAGCTGCCGAACCACTGATGGAATTTCATCATCACGAAATCCCACACCCGACCAAAGAATCCGCCCTCTTCCACATTTTCCATCACGATCAGCGGACGCTGCTCAATGGATTTACCGTTAAGCTGGAAATCAATGGTCCCGACAACCTGACCTTTTTTCAGCGGTGCGGTAAGCTGCGGTTCCGTTAACGTATAACTCGCTTTCAGGTTTTTCAGCTGCCCACGCGGTATGGTCACTGAGCCCGCTTCACCTGCCCCGAGATTCACTTCGCTCTTATCACCAAACCAGACGCGCTGAGTCACAAAGGTGGCATCAGGTTTAATTGGCGTCACGGTTTCAAAGAAGCGGAAACCCCAGGTCAATAATTTCTCAGACTCATTAAAACGGATACGGTCGGTTTTCGCCCCCAACACTACGGAGATTAAACGCATATCGCCCTGGGTAGCCGAAGCAACCAGATTATATCCCGCGCCTGCCGTGGTTCCTGTCTTCATGCCATCAACATTCAGATTGCTGCTCCACAGCAGACGGTTACGGTTAGGCTGACGAATTTTGTTGAAGGTGAACTCTTTCTCTTTATGAATGGCGTACTCTTCCGGCACATCGTGGATCAATGCTTTACCCAGCAATGCCATATCGCGCGCGGTGCTGAACTGCCCCGGCGCATCCAGGCCGTGCACCGTCTGGAAGGTAGTGTTGGTCAGACCCAGTTTTTTGGCATAACCATTCATCAGACCAATAAATGACTCCTGGCTCCCGGCAACGTAATCAGCCAGCGCAATACAGGCGTCATTACCGGACTGGATAATCACACCTTTGTTCAAGTCTGCCACCGAAACCTGATCGCCCGGTTTGAGGAACATTACCGATGAACCACGCAGTGCCGGATTTCCCGTCGCCCAGGCATCTTTACCGACCGTCACCATATCGGTGAGTTTAATCTTATCGGCCTTAAGCGCCTGCCCAACCACATAGCTGGTCATGATTTTAGTCAGGCTCGCGGGATCCAGTTTCTCATCCGCATTGCCTTCTGCCAGCACTTTACCGCTGGCGTAATCCATTAAAATCCATGCACGCGCATCCACGCTCGGCGCTTCAACGGTTTGTTCCGCCGCGAATGCCGTTGGGGCAAAAAGGAATAAAAATGCAGAACCCGCTGCAAGACCACGAAGGAGAGAGGAGTATTGCGTCATAAATGCCACCCGAGTATCCATTCAAAAAAAATACGTTATATCGCCGTATGATAAGTTTGGTGATTAATAACGCACACACAAACTTAAAGAAACCGTAAGTTGGTAAAGTTTTTAAAGTTTATGCAATATCCTGCCGCTTCGCTGCTTCTGGTGTCATTTTTTTGCCAGCTGTTGCTTAAAAGTTAACTTTACTTCACCATCGGAGTCCTGTTCAGCCTGTGGCTGCCTGTCGGAAAAGGGGTGAGTATGATTACGCTGTGGGGTCGGAATAATTCAACTAACGTAAAAAAAGTATTGCTGACGCTCGAAGAACTGGAACTACCTTATGAGCAAATTCTCGCGGGCCGTGAGTTTGGGATAAATCACGATGCTGATTTTCTGGCGATGAACCCTAACGGGCTGGTGCCGTTGTTGCGTGACGACGAAAGTGATCTCATTCTTTGGGAATCAAACGCCATTGTCCGCTATCTGGCGGCACAGTACGGGCAAAAACGCCTGTGGATCGACTCACCGGCACGTCGTGCGGAAGCGGAAAAATGGATGGACTGGGCAAACCAGACGCTCAGTAATGCTCATCGCGGGATCCTGATGGGATTAGTCAGAACACCACCGGAAGAGCGCGATCAGGCCGCCATTGATGCCAGTTGCAAAGAGTGCGACGCCCTGTTTGCCCTGCTCGATGCGGAACTGGCAAAAGTAAAATGGTTCTCTGGCGACGAGTTTGGTGTGGGCGATATCGCTATCGCACCGTTCATCTACAATTTGTTTAACGTTGGCCTGACCTGGACACCGCGTCCAAATCTGCAACGCTGGTATCAGCAACTCACTGAACGCCCCGCAGTGCGCAAAGTGGTGATGATTCCCGTTAGCTAATTGCGTGGGCTAACTTTAAGTAATTCCCCACTGGACTCGTCGGTGAGAACGTATAAATAACCGTCGGGTCCAGTGCGAACATCACGAATTCGCTGCCCTCTGTCCGTTAAAATACGGCCATCTTCTGTCACTTTGTCGCCGTTGACGCTCATCACAATGACATCTTTATCTTTCAGCGCGCCAATAAATAATTTTTGCTGCCACTGGGGGAATTTATCGCTGTTATAGAAGGCCATGCCGCTCACAGCGGGCGAATCTTTCCAGTAAAAAACAGGTTGCTCGGTCCCGGCGACGATCTCCCCTTTCGCTTCCGGTATCTTAAAGCCTGAATAGTTGATTCCCCAGGTTGCCAGCGGCCAGCCGTAGTTTTTGCCTTTTTGCGGGATATTAATTTCATCACCACCGCGCGGGCCATGTTCATTCAGCCACAGTGCATTACTCCACGGATTCATCGCCATTCCTTGCGGATTACGAATGCCATAAGACCAGATCTCGGCGCGCGCACCGGATTCCTTTATAAAAGGATTATCATCCGGGATTTCGCCCTGGTCGGTCAGACGCACCAGTTTGCCCTGTAATTTATCCAGATCCTGCGCCGTCGGGCGCTGATTGTTTTCGCCCAGAGCAATAAAAAGATAACCTTTACCGTCGAATACCAGCCGCCCGCCAAAATGGTTGCCGGTAGACAGTTTTGGCATCTGGCGAAAGACGGTGCGGAAGTCGGTCACTTTTGAGAGATCATCACTTAAGCGGCCATAACCCACAGCAGTTCCGGCTTTGCCATCATCGCCAACTTCGGAATAACTTAACCAGATGCGGCGAGACTGAGCAAAATCAGGCGCTAAAACCACGTCCAGCAGGCCGCCCTGCCCGTGCGCCCAAACGTCCGGAACTCCGGAAAGCGGCGCAGATAATCCTTTTCCTGCTTGCCAGTGACGCAACTCGCCGCCGCGCAGAGTGATTAACATACCGTGATTATCGGGTAAAAAGGCCAGTGCCCAGGGATGGTCGAGTTTGTCTTGCAGTACTTCGACATTTACCGTTGCAGGAGCCGCCCAGAGAGCGGAAGAAAGACAAATAAGGGGCACAAGGAAAAAGGATTGTCGATGCATAACGCCTCCGGATTGACTCTGGCTTAAAGCGTAGTCAGTGGAGGAGATAACAAATTCATTTTTACAAAAACTTAAACATGAAGGGGGAGACGCTTTCTCCCCCTTAGTTTTCAGGCCTTCTCAAGCATGGCGTGCTTCTGCAGGCTCTGGATACTCAGCGTTAAGCTCATCAGACAATTTTCAAGCTTATCGGCGTTGACGGTAATAACAGTCGGGCAATCATGGTGCCCACTCATCAAACATACTGCGGCTGTCGCTAATGCTTCTTCAGCATGATGAAGAGCACTCCACTCTTCCTGATCCAGATGAAGATTCAACCGCAGCGATTTATCGTGCAGTTCGCGATTCAGTTTAAAAAAGTTATCTCGTAGATGATTGCTTTCGCTGACGGACATGTATCCTTTTGCCTTCCTCAGTTGCACGTATGCGGCGAGGTCAACGCGTGCGTCGATCAACCGGTTCAGCAGATCGATTCGCTGTCTGTCAACGAACATACTTCGATCCTCCTCTTCCCAGCCTTGTTGCAATTAAATAGTATGGCTATTTTTTGAGCAAAATGCTGTCCAGGATCAATTCTTCACGCCGAATTAACAAAATTTACATTTCCTTCGCCTCCGCCAGCGAATGAGATTGCGATACAAATTTTATCCAGAACTCTGTAGAATCCCTGCCCTGACCTTTCCTGTAACTGAATATTTTTTAAGCTATGAGCAAAGTAACTCCCCAGCCGAAAATCGGCTTTGTTTCCCTTGGCTGTCCGAAAAACCTTGTTGATTCAGAGCGTATTCTCACCGAACTCCGCACTGAAGGTTATGACGTGGTACCGAGCTATGACGATGCGGACATGGTGATCGTCAACACCTGCGGCTTTATTGACAGCGCGGTACAAGAATCACTGGAAGCCATTGGTGAAGCGTTGAATGAAAACGGCAAGGTTATTGTGACCGGTTGTCTGGGGGCAAAAGAAGATCAGATCCGCGAAGTCCACCCGAAAGTGCTGGAAATCACCGGGCCTCATAGCTATGAGCAGGTTCTGGAGCACGTTCATCACTACGTGCCAAAACCGAAACACAACCCATTCCTGAGCCTGGTGCCAGAACAAGGTGTGAAACTGACGCCGCGTCATTATGCCTATCTGAAAATTTCTGAAGGCTGTAATCACCGCTGCACCTTCTGCATTATTCCGTCTATGCGCGGCGACCTGGTGAGCCGTCCGATTGGCGAAGTGTTAAGTGAAGCGAAACGTCTGGTAGATGCGGGCGTTAAAGAGATTCTGGTGATCTCGCAGGATACTTCCGCCTATGGCGTTGATGTTAAACATCGTACTGGCTTCCACAACGGCGAGCCGGTAAAAACCAGCATGGTCAGCCTGTGCGAACAGTTATCGAAACTGGGGATCTGGACACGTCTGCACTACGTTTACCCTTATCCGCATGTGGACGACGTCATCCCACTGATGGCAGAAGGCAAAATCCTGCCGTATCTGGACATTCCGTTGCAGCACGCCAGCCCGCGCATTCTCAAACTGATGAAGCGTCCGGGTTCTGTAGATCGCCAACTGGCGCGCATCAAACAGTGGCGCGAAATCTGCCCGGAACTGACCCTACGCTCAACCTTTATTGTCGGCTTCCCTGGCGAGACAGAAGAAGATTTCCAGATGCTACTCGACTTCCTGAAAGAAGCGCGTCTGGATCGCGTTGGCTGCTTTAAATACAGCCCGGTTGAAGGTGCAGACGCCAATGCCCTGCCTGACCAGGTTCCGGAAGAAGTTAAAGAAGAACGCTGGAACCGTTTCATGCAGCTGCAGCAGCAGATTTCCGCCGAGCGCCTGCAAGAGAAAGTGGGCCGTGAAATTCTGGTGATTATCGACGAAGTGGACGAAGAAGGCGCGATTGGTCGCAGCATGGCAGATGCACCGGAAATCGACGGCGCGGTTTATCTCAATGGTGAAACCAACGTTAAGCCGGGTGATATCCTGCGTGTGAAAGTCGAGCACGCCGATGAGTACGATTTGTGGGGTAGCCGGGTTTAATTAATTCAGGCCGGGCAAAATCATTTGTCCGGCCTGCGAATAATGATTACTGCCAGCTAATCTGTGCCCTGCCGTTTTTCTTACTCTTATACAGCCGCTCATCCGCCAGCATTTTCAAGCGTTCGACGGTAGGACATTCATTTGAATGTGCTACACCGATACTGGTACTTAAATTAATGCTTCCCACCTGGAAATGAACGATTTCTTTTAGAATCGATAGCAACTCTTCCAGCGTTCCACCCGTATAAATCACCGCAAATTCGTCACCGCCGAAGCGGTAGACTTTACCTTTATCTACCGGGATCTGTGATTTAAGGATTTTCACCACTTTCATCAACACTTCATCGCCCAGCAAATGACCGAAGGTGTCGTTAATGTTTTTGAATTTATCGACGTCAAACAGGCACAAATAACCGCCTTTTTCCGGCAGCGCTTTTAAATCTTCGTCAAAGGATTTTCTGCCCATTGCTTTGGTCAGGTCGTCCAGGAACGCCGAGTTATACATACTGTAGAGTTTTTTGACATCGGCAGCCGAAAAGAAAAGCCCGCCATCCAGTACGCGTTCAAAATGGTTATTAATGATGGCTTCTTTCTCCACAATACCACGATTAATCACTCTGCGTACCAGATAGAGGCAACTGGCACCCGATATCACTGCCACCAATGCGGCAAAGAAAATAATCAATGTACAAACCCGCAAATAAACATCTTTTTTATACGCAAATACATACAATCCGGTCGGCAAATAGGCGAAGTGCTCCATCGCTTCCGAAACGGTGAAGATGGCGTTTTTAGCATTATATTCATCACCGGTCACCGGTTTACCGTTCTTAAATAGAGAGAACATCAGGTTCTCGCTGTCCATCGCCAGCGATTTTGACAGTAAAGAAAAACGCTCCAGACCAAGCAAAAATATCAGACTACGATTGTGAGTTACCGGATAGAGGTAATAGACGAAGGTTTTACCGTCAAAAGAGATAAACCCTGTATTTTTGACATGTCGATACTTCACAACCTGCATAATATCTGCACAATAATTTTTCTCGAACTCCTTTACCTGAATACATTCGTCACTGGAAATCAGATAAGGACCGACATCGTACAAATAAGAGGGGGAAACCGAGTCGGCGTAAGCTGTGCGCAAACCAACCAACAGCTGTTCCTCCGTGGGATTTAGCGTGTTGATAAGATCAATTGCCACGCTACGCCGATATTCAGCAATATTTGCCACCGCAAAAGCAGTATCAATAACGGACTGTTTCAGGCTATACACCCGTTCCTTTACCATTTGAGTGTAGATCCCGCAGGCAACTGCTGAAATCATGATAAAAATCAGCAGACTGACTGTAAGTACGAACTTATTGATTCTGGACATACGTAAACTACTCTTTTACTAATTTTCCACTTTTATCCCAGGCGGAGAATGGCATGGGTTTCTGGTACAGATACCCCTGAGCCTGAACACATCCTAATTTGATTAATTCGCGCGCAACGTCTTCGCTCTCTACGCCTTCCGCAATCACCGGGATCCGGTTATAGCGTGCCAGGTCGAAAATAATGCGCACAATTTTTCCCGCAGTACCGAAAATATCGCCGGTGAATTGCGAGTCCACCTTTATGCTGTCTGGATTAATTTCATAAAAACGTTTCAGGTTTGACAAACCGGTGCCAAAGTCATCAATCGATATCCGTACCCCTTGTTTACGCAGTTGTTCAATATTGAGATAAAAATGTTCATTAATTCGCTCGATCACGGTTTCAGTGATCTCAACACAGAGGCTGTTCGCCTTCAGGCCATTTTCTTTCATGATGGTGGTAAAACGCTCATGAAAGTGTGGTTCGTTTAACTGCCAGGGCGAAACATTAATATGCAGTAAGAAATCATCCTTCAGCGACGCACGCTGACTAAAATGTCTGAATTCACCCATTGCCGTTTTAATAATCTGATAACCCAGCTCATTGATAAACCCGATATCTTCAGCAATGGTAATGAACTTCAGCGGTGAAATGATCCCCCGCTCCGCAGACACCCAACGGCACAACGCCTCCGCGCCCAGAATGGCGCGGGTGTTAATATCAACGATCGGTTGATAGACGAGGAATAGTTCGCCAATTTCCATTGCATGGCGAATATTACGCGCAATCCAGATATTCTCTTCTATTTCGTTGAGTTTCGCGTCATCACAGAAAATAAACTCTGAGAACATATGGTCACGGATACTGGAAATCGCCAGTTTCAGTTTTTCTGCGTAACTCCAGGCGTTTTCCCCCTGCAAAGGTTCACAAATGGCAGACTTATGGATGCGCAGATTGCGGTAGCCAAAGCTGCTGTCAAAATCGTTTACCATCGCTATTTTACGGGTAAATGTCTGTACATTTTCCCGACACAGAAGTAAATAGAGATCGGCATTGAATGTCACGATATCGCAGCATTGCGCATATTTCTCGGCAATTCGCTGACACAATTTCCTGACGATTTTATTGCGCTCATCAACACCAAACACCGCTTCCACGGCTTCCAGACCACACAGTTTGATGATCCCCACAGCCAGATACTGATTATTGTTAGACTCAATAATCGCCATATTTTTAATAAAACCACTTTCCTGATCGTAAGAGATCAGTGAGAGCAATTTATTTGACCGTTCAATTTCGGCATCTTTCATTTCCGCGATCGAATTTTTGATGCTGATAATCTCTTTCGCATCGCCTTCACGAATTTTCAGAGCCTCGATTTGATCCGTTGAGTCAGGCAAAAACGCCAGCGTATTAACCAGCTCTGTCATTTCAGAAAATTGCCGACGGAACACACGAGTGGTCATTAAATAAACCACCAGCAATACGATAATAATGAACGCAAACGGCAGATAAAAAAGTTTATCTGATGCGTTCAATAAATTACCGCCAGGATAATAAAAATAGATTTCGAATAATGCGTTGTTTGGCACCGCTGATGTTTTTTCGATATATTCAGTATCGACAGAATCAATAATATTATAATTATCTTCGCTATTATAAATAATCAGTTTTTCACGAGCGAGTTGATTCTTGGGTGATGCTGCCAACTTACTGATTTAGTGTATGATGGTGTTTTTGAGGTGCTCCAGTGGCTTCTGTTTCTAT
>OKVV01000152.1_pt1 | contig 57183 bp, 55 predicted proteins | sample 1606871 | NCBI WGS metagenome assembly OKVV01 (sample SAMN03281011, study PRJEB24777) | human gut metagenome | isolation source: fecal sample PR176 from 1 month old male Indian infant, caesarean delivered... | place: Singapore | collected 2006-01-13
CTTGGATTGGGCGCGCGGGGAACGGGGAAGGCTGCTGATCGTCGATGCGGGCGGCGACGATGCCGGCGCCACGGCGCTCGGCAGGTTTGCAGGCGGCATCGCCGAGGGGGATTACGACTTGCTGTACGTAGTGAACCGCAGCCGCAACCTCACACACGATGCGCACGAAGCGCTTTCCGTGCTCCGAGAGATCGAGGCGGCCAGCCACCTGCATGCCACGGCGGTTGCGAACAACACGCACCTGGCCGACTTCACCGATGGGGAAGTGCTCAGCCGTGGTGTCGGGTTCGCGCAGGAGGTCGCCGCGCTGGCCGGTTTGCCCCTGGCGTTTTCCGCGGTGCCCCGCTGCATGTTCGAAGATGCCGATATCCCCGGTGTGCGCTATCCTGTTTCGGTGCATGTGAGAAAACCCTGGGAGTAGGGTAGGGGTCGATTCCTGCGAACCCGAACGGGGCTACGCTGCCGTTCGGGGCGGGATTTCGGGGGAGTGTTCGATAACCATATGCCGGCCTTTTTGGGCCGGCTCAGACGAGAAAGGAAGGCTCATGGCAGCGATAACGGTCGATGACGGTTTCTGCAAGGGCTGCGGGTTGTGCGTGGACGCATGCCCGGCCCATATCATCGAGCTTGACCGTTCCCGCATCACGGCGAAGGGCTATCATCCGGCCCGGCTGATCGATGCGTCCAAGTGCACGGGCTGCTGCTCGTGCGCGCTTATGTGCCCTGACGTTGCGATCGAGGTGATGCGCTGATGTCTCAGGAAAAGGTGCTCATGAAGGGCAACGAGGCCATGGCCGAAGCGGCCATCCGCGCAGGATGCCGTTTCTTCTTCGGCTATCCCATCACGCCGCAGACCGAGGTTGCCGCTTACATGGCCAAGCGCATGCCCAAGGAAGGCGGCACGTATCTGCAGGCCGAAAGCGAGATCGCGGCTATCAACATGGTCTACGGAGCATCGTCGGCCGGCGCGCGCGTCATGACCTCGTCGTCTTCGCCGGGCGTGTCGCTTAAGGGCGAGGGCGTCTCGTATATGGCGGGCGCCGACCTTCCCGGCGTCATCGTCAACGTGCAGCGCGGCGGCCCGGGCCTTGGCGGCATCCAGCCCTCGCAATCCGACTACTGGCAGGCCACCCGCGCCATGGGCCATGGCGATTTCCAGGTGCTCGTGTTCGCTCCTTCCACCGTCCAGGAGATGGCCGATCTGGCGTACCTGGCCTTCGAGAAGGCCGACGAGTACCGCATGCCCGCCATGATCCTCTCCGACGGCATGCTTGGCCAGATGATGGAGCCCGTCGTGCTTCCCGAGCGCGTGGAGCAGCTGCCGGAGAAGCCTTGGGCCACCACCGGTCATAAGGGCGAGCGCAAGCACAACATCGTGGACTCGCTCTACTTGACGGCAGACGAGCTCGAGCGCCTGAACATCGAGCGTTTCGAGCGCTATGAGACGGTGAAGGCCCGCGAGCAGCGTGCCGAGACGTTCATGTGCGAGGACGCCGAGATCGTGCTCGTGTCCTTCGGCGCCACCGCGCGCATCGCGCATTCGGCGGTCGTGCGTGCCCGCGCCGAGGGCATCAAGGCAGGTCTTTTGCGCCCCATCACGCTCTGGCCGTTCCCCGTGGACGCCATCGAAGGCTGCATGGGGTGCGCGAAGGCGTTCTTGTCGGCAGAGATGAACATGGGCCAGATGGTTGACGACGTGCGCCTGGCGGTCAACGGCCGCGTTCCCGTGGAGTTCTTCGGACGCACGGGCGGCATCATCCCCACGCCTGATGAGGTGTTGGACGCGATCCGCAAGCTTGCGGGGAAGGGCGGTGAATAGCATGGCTGAGCAGAAACAGGGCGAAGGCCGCGTGGTGTTCTCGCGTCCGAAGTCGTTGCTGCCCGTGGTCACGAACTACTGCCCGGGTTGCCCGCACGGCATCGTGCACCGTTTGGTCGCCGAGGTCATCGACGAGCTTGATATCGAAGGCCGCACCGTCGGCGTCGCGCCGGTGGGCTGCGCCGTCACCGCTCCGGACTTCTTCGGCTGCGATATGATCGAGGCGGCGCATGGCCGCGCCCCGGCGGTTGCCACGGGCGTCAAGCGCGTGCTGCCGGACAACGTGGTGTTCGCCTATCAAGGTGATGGCGACCTTGCCTCCATCGGCATGGCCGAGACCGTGCATGCGGCTACGCGCGGCGAACATATCACCGTCATCTTCATCAACAACGCCATCTACGGCATGACCGGCGGGCAGATGGCTCCCACCAGCTTGCCGAACCAGGTGACGCAGACCAGCCCCTATGGCCGCGACGTCTCCACCGCCGGCTACCCGGTGCGCGTGTGCGAACTGCTGAGCAGCCTTGACGGCCCGGCATACCTGGAGCGCGTGACCGTTGACACGCCCAAGCATGTGCGCCAGGCCAAGCGCGCCATCAAGAAGGCGTTCCAGAACCAGATCGACGGTATCGGCTATTCGATGGTGGAAGTGGTGTCCACGTGCCCGACGAACTGGGGCCTCACGCCGCAGGACAGCTTCGCGTGGATGCGCGAGAACATGCTGCCGTATTATCCGCTGGGCGTGTATCGCGATGTGGTGGCCGATGGGTTCGCTGATGCGGCGCAGGCTGCTGCCGCGCGCAACGCCGACTGCCCGGTCGCCCATCCCGAGAAACGCGCCGATGGCAAGGAGGGTGCGCGATGAGCGAACCGAAACGTTCTATGCAGGCCGTGCTCGCCGGGTTCGGCGGCCAGGGCATCCTGTTCGCCGGCAAGATCATCGCCAATGCCGGCCTGCTTGAGGACCGCGAGCTTTCCTGGCTTCCCAGCTACGGGCCCGAGATGCGCGGCGGCACCGCCAACTGCAGCGTGTGCCTCTCCGATGACCCCATCGGAAGCCCGCTCGTGCTCAACCCCGATGTGCTCGTGGTCATGAACCAGCCGTCACTCGACAAGTTCGAGCATAGCGTGCAGCCCGGCGGTCTGGTCATCGTCGACAGCACGCTTGTGCCTCGCATTCCGGATATGCCCGGCGTCACGGTGTGCGCCGTGCCCGCCACGGCCCTCGCCGAGGAGGCGGGCCTGAAGGGCCTTGCCAACGTCATCTTGGTGGGCAAGCTGTTCGCCGAAACCCGCTTCTGCAGCGAGGAGACCATTCGCGCGGCTGTGGCCGCCGTGGTCCCGGCGCGTAAGAAGGACAAGCTGGCAGGCAACCTGCGCGCCCTGGAGCTGGGTATCCAGGCCTAGTCTGCGACCGATATCGCAGGTTAATCGCATGGGCGCGAGGCGCGCTTGGCGTGGGGTGCCGGGGATGCAGGTGCGATCCGCGCTTGTTGCTGCCTAGCTGTGCATGCATGCACGATCTGTGCATGGAGTGGCGTGCCGGGGATGCAGGCTACATTCTCGTTTTATGGTTCAAAGCATCGCGATAGCCCGGGTATGCGGGTGCAAGCCGCGCTCGATATCGCGAGCTGCTCGTTAGTCCGGGTCTTGTAAACTGATTCGAAACCCAACCGGTAACCGATGGTAACCGGTTGGGTTTCGTTGTTTTCATATGCGGTAGCTTTTCCCTTTCGGTGAGAGGGTTTTGCTTCGTTCGCTTGTGGCCGCTCTCCCTTTTCGCCGAAAAGGTTTCGGAATCGTAGCTGCCAGCTAATGAAATCACAAAGCCCTTTCCCTAGCATTGACATCGTTTCAGCACGTCAGTGCATCGTTTAGGGAAAGGGAATGCTCATGGAAACCAACACCGTGCAAGCCTCGCCGCTGGTACAGCCGTCGAAATCGGGGCTGGGAATCGCCGGCTTCGTTCTGGGGATCATCGCTTTAGCGACATCGTTTCTGCCCATCATCAACAATTTGTCGGCTTTGCTTACCGCTATCGGCTTTGTGCTCGCGCTCATCGGCACGATCGCGTGCGTGAAGGGGAGGAAGTCGGGCAAGGGCCTGTCCATCGCCGGCGTGGTGATGAACGTCATCGCATTCGCCGTGGTGCTGGCCACGCAAAGCATGTACAGCTCCGCTATCGATGATGTCTTCTCCGGCACCTCGGTGGCGCCGCAGCCGGCAAACGAGCAGCCTGCAACTACCGCCCCTGCTTCCGATGAAGCCGCCGACAACAGCCAGACAACGGCGGCGGGCAATTCTATAACGTTGAAGAACGGCCTCGTGCTCACGGTGGACGGCGTGGTCACCGGGCTTCAGAGCTACGATGGAAAGCCGATCACGCAGGTGAGCGTGACCTATCAGAACAACGGCAACAGCCAGGCGTCGTTCAATCCCTATGATTGGAAGGCCGAGGATGCCCAGGGCGCCCAGCGCTCGCAAGCGTTCTACACCGATGGCGACAACGAGTTGCATTCCGGCGCCCTTGCCGCAGGCGGCACGGTTTCGGGCAATCTGTACTTCGAAGGCGATGTGGTGAAGGCGCTGTACGAAAACGCCTTCATTGGCCGCGGTTCGGATGTCTCCTGGAACATCGTCTAAGCTTCGCGAATGGTCGTGCCCATCGGGTCGGGCGGCCGCGTCTGTATCCGATGGGCATTTCTTTGCTACTATGGAATCAAGGAAACCAAAACCGGCGAAGCGCAGAAGGAAGCGGCGAGTGAAAGAACCTATGACCGAGGACCTGCTCAACGAGCTGCTCGATTCGCCTGACCCTGCCGCATTCGCCAGCAAACACAAGCTTGCGTGCCGCAACCTGCCCGAGTATCTTCAGCAGCTGCTCGATGAGCGCGGCTTAAGGCGTCCCGAGGTGGTTCGCCAGGCGGGCATTGGCGAGCTTGCGTATCTGCTACCATCGTCATCGTTATGAAAGAATCCCTGCAACAACATCTTGAAAGCCTTGCTCACGATGAGTGCTATCGCGTCGATGAGGTATTGAAGGAAGGCTGCCTCGAGCGCACGGAGCGCGTGTTCTTCGTCGGGGCTAACGGTGCCGAGCAGGGACCCTACGTGCGCAAGGTGTTCGAAGCCGAATCGGGGTTGGGCAGCGCGTACGGGCGGGTGCTGGCAGCGCAGCGTCAGGGGCAACGGTTCCTGCACCTGCCGCGCATCATCGATTGCTATTCGTTGGGTGAGCAGGATGCGGTGGTGATGGAGTTCGTGCCCGGGCGCACGCTTGCCGATGAGCTCTACGAAACCGGGCCGTCCCTTGATGCGGCCAAGCGGCTGTTCCCCGGCATATGCGATGCCATCGCCGAGCTGCATGGCCGTTTCGACCCACCGATTATCCATCGCGACATCAAGCCATCGAACTTCATGGTAGAGGGTGACACGGTCCTGGTGATAGACCTGGGCATCGCCCGCACCTTCGACGAGGACGCCGTGTGCGATACCAGCCATTTCGGAACGCGCGCATATGCGCCGCCCGAGCAGTTCGGTTACGGCCAGACTGATGTGCGCAGCGATGTGTATGCGCTGGGTATGCTGCTGTTCTACCTATTGTGCGAAGAGACGCCCGTCCCCTCAACGGTTCAAGGCCGCCTCCGTGCGCATGGGGTTCCCCAATCGGTGCGCGATGTGGTTGCCCAGGCGACGGCGTTCGACCCTGCCGATCGGTTCGGGTCGGTGGGAGCGATGCGCGCGGCGTTCATGTACGCGGTCGGGTGCCCCGTCGATTTTCGAAAGGGGTCTCTCGCTGCTGATACGGGTTGTGCGCGGGGCGCTGGCGATATTTGGCGTGGCGATTCGGCTTCCGAAGCAGGTTGTGCGCAAGATCCCGGATTCCAGCCTGGTCTCCGAATGGATGGCGCTTTACGGCCCGGCAGCGTTGGGCATGCCGCTGATTCCGATCTCGCCGGCGTCACGCCTGGTGCGGCAGAGCCGGCTTTGTCGTCTGCAGTGCCTGGTGCATCAACGTTGCGTGATGCCAAAAAGCGGGGAAGATCCGAGGCTTTTGCGCATGGCGCAAAAGTCGCCTTTCGATGGCTGTGGGAGTTTTGGTCCGGCATCGCGCACCGCTTGCCTTTGGGCGTTGGCGTGGCGTGGGATATCCTGCTGGCCGCCTGGGGCGCGGTCATGGCCTTCGCGTGCGTTGCCTCCGGCATGAACCCGCAAGGGGACATGGCTCGTTTGCCTGCGGTCGCTTGCGCGGTATCGTATGTGTGCGTGTGGCTGGTCATGGACTGTCCGATCCCGTTGCTCGTCGACACTCGGCCGATCGAGAAGCTGTTTCCGTTGCTTGAGCGGCCTTCGCTCAAGCAACGGGTGGTCGCGGCAGCGGGCATGGCGGGTGTCGCCTTCGCCGTGCTCACGCTGATAGGTATCCTGTTTCTGCGTGAATCCTAGTATTTGCTACTGTTATCCAACCATTTTTTGGAAATAACGCGCCGTTTATCGAATGGGGCCGCATCAGATTACGGTTCGGGTACAATACATGATGAAATCACGTGGAGATGGATGGGTCCTGGTGGGCCCCGCGGCCTTCAAAGCCGTTGTGAGGCGCGCAGAACGTCTCGGGTGTGTTCGATTCGCACGCGTCTCCGCCATATAAGACGCAAACAGGAGCCTTTCGGGGCTCCTTTTCATATGTTGTTTTTACCTGCGGAGCATCGCCGGCAATCGGGTGGACGGTCCGTTATCCGTTCGCCCTGAAAGCGACGACGCCTCCCTTCCATACAGAGTGGAAGGGAGGCGTCCCACGTCTGCCCACCGTGCGTTCGAACGGTGTTCGCATTCGGCGGTGGGCGTCTGAATCGGTTCGTTGCAACCCTGATCGGGTGTTTCCGGCTAGCTTGCCAACTCGCGTGCGTCGCCGACGCGGCGCGTGATGGCCGTATCGTCGAAGTGCTCGAGTACGGGGATGGCGTGCTTGCGGCTCAGGCCCATGGCGTCTTTGAGGTCGGCAGCGGAAGCGGGGCCGTTGGCCAATGCGGTTCGTACGGCCTGCTCGAGTGCGGCAAGCGCGGTGGCGTCGAAATAAAATTCCTCGCTGGCTTTGACGGCCCGGCCTTGCTTCTCCAGCAGCCCGAGCGCCTTGTAACCCTGCTTCGGTGCCAGGTCCGCTTGCTTGAGCAGGTCGGCAACCGTAGGTGGTTTCGGGCCCGCCGTAGCAAGCAGCTCGGCCAGCTTTTCGGCATTGTCTTCCTCTAGCTTCCGGGCGCCGGCGCCGGCTTGCGGGTGGCTTATCATGCCACCATCGGCCACGGCTTTGCCTTCCGCGCATGCGCGTGCAAGCACTGCGTCGAAGGCGTCGGGCGCGCAGCGGGGCATGCAGGCTTGGCGCAGCGCCTCTTTCGACATGCCGGTTGCGGCGGGGTTTGCGCTATGGAAGCGAAGCAGCGTGTTCTCGATCGCCCCCGAAAGCTTCTGCAGCATGCGTTTGGCTGCGAACCGGATGTTCACGCCCGCGGCCCCGGCCAGCTTCTCGGCGGTGCCGCGCCTGGCGAGTGCTTCAAGCTCATCTGCGGTTTGGGCAAGGGGAAGCCCGGTTGCATGGGCGATATCGGCGGGAGTGGCAGGGAACTCGGCAGCATCGAAGGCGGCCTGCACCGCCTTCGCGCCATTGCCCGAGCGAAGCGCGTCGAGCAGCGTGCGGTCCGCCTGGGTTACCGTGGTGGTGCGCTTCGGGTGGGCGCGCAGCACTACGCCGCCGCCGATCACGTGCACGGGGGAGTATGAGCGAATGACGAATCGGTCACCGTATGCAACCGGTAGGTCGCACTCCGTACGAATCTGCGCTGCAGCCGTTTGACCTCGCGAGACGCTTTTCACACCATCCATGAGCAGCACGCGCCCGATGCATTCCGTGGTGCCGTGCGCAACATGCACGCGGCAGCCGGTTTCCAGCGGCTTGTCCTGGGCGGGCAGGCCCAGGTAGGTGATGTCGGCGTCGAAGTGGTCGGTGGGGGTGACGGCGTCGGGGGTGCAGATGAAGCTTCCCGGCCGCACGTCGTCGGTAGTCACGGCGTTCAGGTTCAGCGCGGTGCGGTGCCCTGACGAGGCCTGCTCGACCGCCTGTCCATGCACCTGGATGCCGCGGATGCGCGTGTGCAGGCCCGAGGGCAGCACCTCCACCTCGTCGCCGACATGCGCGATGCCGCTCCAGAGCGTGCCCGTGACAACGGTCCCCGCTCCTTTGATGGTGAAACTGCGGTCCACGGGCAGGCGCATCGCCTTCTGCTCGGCGCGACCTGCGGTGCCGCGGGCGGCAAGCTGTATGGCATCCCGCAGCTCGTCCAGGCCCTGCCCGGTTCGGGCGGAAACGGGAACGATCGCGGCCGTCGCATATGGCGTGCCGGCCAGGCGTGTGCGCACTTCGTCCTCCATGAACAGCGCCCATTCCTCGTCCACCAGGTCGCACTTCGTCAACGCCACCACGCAGGTCGGCACGGCCAAAAGCTGCAGTACCGCCAAATGCTCCTCGGTTTGCGGCATGATGCCGTCATCGGCGGCGATGCACAGAAGCGCCACGTCGATGCCGGTGGAGCCCGCGATCATCTGGCGCACGAAGCGCTCGTGGCCCGGCACGTCGACCACGCCCATCGCGCTTCCGCCGGGCAGCTCAAGCTGGGCAAAGCCGAGCTCGATGGTGATGCCACGCTGCTTCTCCTCGCTTAACCTGTCAGGGTCGGTGCCGGTGAGCGCCTGGACCAAGGTGGATTTGCCGTGGTCGATGTGGCCGGCGGTCCCGAGCACCAGGTCTCGTTTCGATTCGGTTGTCATAGCGCGCTACGACTCCTTTCGCCCTTCGAAGGCCGCGAAATAGCTGGCCACGGCGCAGGCGATCTCGGGGATGCCCTCTTCGGTGATGGTGCGCGCATCGAACAGCACGCATTCTCGCTTGATGCGCCCGATCACGGGCACGTCGCGGTTGCGCTGGAGGTGCTCCTCGCAGCCTTGCGCGTTGCCGGCCTCGAAGCGCATGCGCACGCAGAACGTGGGGATGTCGCACATGGGAAGCGATCCTCCGCCGGCGCGCCCCGTCTCCTCCACGATCTCCAGGTGCGCTTGGCCGGGCGTCACGCGCTCGGCAAGGGCCGCAATCAGCGTTTCGGCGCGTTCGCGCACCGTTTCGGTATCCTCGGTGAGCATGCGCAGGGTGGGGATGCGGCGTAGCGCGTCCTCGGGGTCCAGATACAGGCGCAACGTGGCTTCCAAAGCGGCCAGCGTCATCTTGTCCAGGCGCAGCGCACGTGCGAGCGGATGCTTTTTCAGGCGGTTGATATAGTCCTTGCGGCCTACCACGATGCCTGCCTGAGGGCCGCCGAGCAGTTTATCGCCCGAGAAGCTGACCAGGTCGCATCCTTCGGCAAGCGATTCGCGCACCGTGGGCTCGGCGTATTCGCCGAACACATCGAGGTGCATGAGGGCGCCCGAGCCCTGGTCCTCGTAGACGAGCAGCTCGGGGCGGTCTTCGCCCGCGGCGGCGCGTCGGGCGTTCTCGGCGTCGGCGATGTGGCGAAGGTCGGTCTTTGAGACGCTTTCGGTGAAGCCGATCATGCGGTAGTTGGAGGGGTGCACCTTGAGCAGCATGGCCGTATCCGGCGTGATAGCGCGCTCGTAGTCGGAGGCGTGCGTCTTGTTCGTGGCGCCCACCTCCACCATGCGCGCGTTCGACTGCGCCATGATGTCGGGCACGCGGAAGCTGCCGCCGATCTCTACGAGCTCGCCTCGGCTGACGATGGCTTCGTGGCCGGCGGCGAACTCGGCGAGCACCATCATGACAGCTGCCGCGTTGTTGTTCACGGCGATGGCGGCCTCGGCGCCGGTAAGCGCGCAGATGAGGTGCTCCACATGGTCGTGGCGGCTGCCGCGCGCCATGTTCTCGATGCTGTATTCGAGCGTGGAGTAGCCGCGCGCGGCTTCCACCACTGCCTGTACCGCGGGCTCTGCCAGCACGCTGCGGCCAAGGTTGGTGTGGATGATCACGCCGGTTGCGTTGATGACGCGCCTGAGGCTCGGGCGCAGCGTGGCCAGCGCGCCGTTGACGGCATCGGTCAAGATTGCCTCGACGTCGACCGCGTCCACTGTTCCCGCCAAGATGAGCTGGCGCTGCCCGTCTACCGCCGCACGGGCGCGGTCGACGAGCATGGAACGGGGGACGATGGCCTCAAGCGCCTTCATGGGAGCGGCTTGCATCAGCTCTTCGACCTGGGGCAATGCGCGTAAAAGGTCGGTACGTGGTTCGGGCATAGGTCCTCTTTCCCTATTGCGTGCAACGCCGCCCTGCATGCAGGGCGGCGCGGGTTTCCCGTAGCTCAATATAGCAGGCAAGCCCCCAACGCCTCGGGGCAAGGCGGCGAGTGCGCCAAATGTCCGGCAAATGCTATCGTAGGCGGGTCAATTCGCGCCGTTCGCGCCAATGAGGACGTTTCATGCGCGTAGCCATGCAAGAATTACCGTGTTTTTCCTAAAGGCGAGAAAACGCGAACAGGGGAGGTTTTCATGGCAATGGATCAATCGGATGTGAAGGCGCTACGATCTGATGCGCTCGGCCCCGCCGAGATCGAGGCGAAGGCCGAGACGCTGGCCGTGGGCAAAGCCGGCATGGCTGGTGCGAAGTGCTTCGTGCTGGCAATGCTCGCCGGCGCGTTCATCGCGTTCGGTGCAACGTATTTCCTGGTGTTCCTGGGCGACTCGGCGGTGCCGTTCGCCGCTCAGCGCATGGTCGGCGGCATCTGCTTCAGCTTGGGCCTGGTGCTCGTGCTGTGCTGCGGAGCTGAGCTGTTCACCGGCAACATGCTCATGGTGACGGGCCTGGCCTCGAAGAAGATCAAGCTTGGCGGCTTGGTGCGCAACTGGGTCATTGTATGGCTGGGCAACCTGGTCGGCTCCCTTATCGTGGTGGCGCTCATCTATTGGTGCGGCGTCGGCGCGATGAACGGCGGCGCCGTGGGCGACGCCATGGTGTCGGTAGCCGTCGGCAAGGTCACCCCCGATTGGCTCGTGCTCATGGCCAAGGGCATCATGTGCAACGTCATGGTGTGCCTGGCGGTGTGGATCGGATTTTCCGCGCGCACCGTGGTGGACAAGGTCCTTGGCATCATGCTCCCCATCAGCTTCTTCGTGGCAGCCGGCTTCGAGCACTGCGTGGCGAACATGTTCTTCCTGCCCACGGGTCTGCTCATGAAATCCGCCGGGTTCGGCGCGGCGGTCGCCAACGCCGGCGCGCTCGACGTGACGGCCATCCTGTACAACCTGTCCGCCGCCACGGTGGGCAACATCATCGGCGGCGTCCTGGTCGGCCTGGCCTACTGGTTCGTGTATGCTAGGAACAAGGCGAAGTAGCGCTGCGTTTGCGTGTTTCCGCCTAATAGGTTTGTGCGAACGGCACTTGCGGATTGCAGGTGCCGTTTTCGTTTTGCTCGGCAGTGCGGTTGGGCGGCGGTGCTATAGTCGAACGAAAGACGCGCCGTTTTCTGCCATCGGGCGCGCTTGATTCTGCACCCGCAAGCATGCTTGCGTTCTATGCGCAGGCCCTTTTGCGCGCATCATCACAGACGAGAAAATGAATAGAGGCTTTCATGTTCGACCCCGCAAACGAGCCGGCGGTGCCCATCGACCTGCCCGGTATCTACGACACCTTCGACGAGGCGCGCCGCGCCAGCTTCGTCAACGCCATGAACTACAAGCAGGAAGGCGGCAAGCTGTGCGGCTACCTGTGCTCGTACAGCCCGCTTGAGCTGGTGGACGCCGCGGGAGCGGGCGCGGTGGGCCTGTGCGGCATGAACAACGAAACCATCCCCGATGCCGAGACGGTGCTGCCGAAAAACCTTTGCCCGCTCATCAAGGGCACCTACGGCTTTGCGCCATCTCCGGTCGCTATCTGCAAATCAATTGCTCGGTCATGTCCCCCAACGACGGCCGCATCGAGCATATGATGGATATGGTGGAGAAATACAAGGTCGACGGCGTGGTCGAAGTGGTGCTGCAGGCGTGCCACACCTTCAACATCGAGGCGGTGCGCGTGCAGCGCGCCTGCGAGCAGGCCGGCGTGCCCTACATGAAGCTTGAAACCGATTACTCCACCAACGATGCCGGCCAGGTGGAAACCCGCCTGGGCGCGTTCATCGAGATGCTGTAGCGGGAAGATTTGCGCAAGTGCGGCGCAAAACGCCGCGGAAAGGAGATGCTCATGGAGAAGCTCGATTGCAAGGGGCAGGCGTGCCCGTTGCCCGTGGTGAACGCGAAGAAGGCCCTTGCCGGCATGGGCGAGGGCGCCCTTGAGGTGCTGGTTGACAACAAGACGGCCATGCACAACCTGGAGAACCTCGGCAAGTCGCTCAAGATCGAAACCGCCTCCCAGGAGCGCGGCGATGCCGAGTTCGCGGTGGTCTTCACCAAGGGTGCGCAGGTCGCCGATGCGGTATGCGAGGAGTGCCAGCCGCTCGTGCCGGCAGGCAGCAAGGTGGTCGTGCTGTCCAGCGAGTTCATGGGTTCGGGCGATGACGAACTGGGAGCCACGCTCATGAAGGCGTTCGTGTTTGCGCTCTCCCAGCAAGACGAGCTGCCGGCGGCCATCCTGGCCTACAACGGCGGCGTGCATCTGACCGTTGAGGGCAGTCCCGTGCTCGACGACCTGAAAAAGCTCGCCGAAGCAGGCGTTGAGATCTTCAGCTGCGGAACGTGCCTCAATCATTTCGGCATCGCGGACAAGCTTGCGGTGGGCGAGGTGACGAACATGTACGTCATCGTCCAAAAGCAGCTTGAGGCCGGCGTCGTCGTGCGTCCTTAGCCTTGGCGGTATGTAAGATGCAGCGATGCAAAACGCCGCATGCGGTGGTGACCTTCCATAGCACTGCCGATGCGATGGCCGTGCAGGCTGCCGCGGCCGGAGGCGTTCTGCCGGGGCGCGTCATCCCGGTGCCTTCCGAGATCTCGGCGGGGTGCGGCCTTGCCTGGAGCGTTCCCGTCGAGCAGCGCGAAACGCTCGAGCAAGCGCTTGAGCAGCGGGGGCTTGCCTTCGAAGCCATCACCGAAGTGGATTTGTACTAAACGCAAGGGGAGCCGTCGTTTGACGGCTCCCCTTTGTTGTGAGGATGGCTTGTTGCGGTCACGTGCGGCGTCGGTTTGGCTGGGGCGCTGCGGGGCGTGAGGCTTCCCGTTTACCAGTTCACGAAGATCTTACCCGCCGGACCGGCTTCAAACGTTCCGATTCGGGAGGGTTTGCGCCCTTGCCGCTGCTCGCATTCCGCTTCGAAAAGGCTTGCATTCTCGGGCGGGATGGCCACGAGCAGACCGCCGGAGGTTTGCGGGTCGCATAGCACGCCCATGCGGTCGTCGAACTCAAAATCGTCGATGCCGCCTTGTTCCACGAACGCGCTTGCCCAGTCGATGATGCCGAACGTCTTGCCGGGGCGGCAGTAGTCGCACGAAAGCTCGTACACGCCGTCGAACAGCGGCAAAGCGTCCCAGTCCAGGCGCGCTGCGCACCCCGACGCTTCGAGCATCTCGTGCAGATGGCCTGCCAGGCCGAAACCGGTGACGTCGGTGCATGCGTGCACGTCGCATTCCAGCATGGCCTCGGCGGCTGCGCGGTTAAGCTCCATCATGCCGTCGATGACCGGGCGCAAGTCCTCGTCGGTGCGCAGCTTCGCACGCAGGGCGGCGTTCATGATGCCCGTGCCAAGGGTTTTCGTGTAGTACAGCGCGTCACCGGGCTGCGCCCCGCCGTTTCTCACCATGCGCTCAGGGTGCACCAGGCCGAACACGGAAAGGCCGTACTTGGGCTCGTCGTCCTCGATGGAGTGCCCACCTACCACGAACGCTCCGGCCTCACGCACTTTGTCCGCGCCGCCGCGCAGCACGTCTCCCACCACTTCAGTGCCCATGCAGCTGGGGAAGGCCAGGATGTTGAGCGCGGTGAAGGGCTTCCCGCCCATGGCGAACACGTCGGACAGGGCGTTGGCTGCGGCAACGGCGCCGAACTCGTACGGGTCGTCAACCACGGGGGTGAAGAAATCGAGCGTCAGCACAGCGGCGTTGTCCTTGTCCACCTGCCAAACTGCGGCGTCGTCTGCGGTGTCGAAGCCCAGCAGCAGGTTCGGGTCGGGCACGGCCGGCGCGATGTCGCGCAGTATCTTTGAGAGGTCTCCCGGACCCCATTTGGCCGCTCAACCGCCTTTGTCGGTGAGCGTGGTCAGGCGTATGCGATCGCCGTCGCACATTGCGCCGTTCGCAGGGTTGTCCGTGCTCATGCGCGGTCCTTTCTTATGGGGTCGGGTAGGTATCATTGCCAGTATAGTATAGTCGCAAGATGGTATGCATAGTTTTGCATCACAGTCTAAGCACGACAACGGCGGAGCCTCATGGGTCCGAACCCTCAGACAAGGAGCAACGCACATGGCGGGTATCGGCATCGATATCGGATCGACGGCTACGAAAGCCGTCGTCGCGGACCCTTCGGGCGCTATCGCGTTCAATCTGGTCATCCCCACCGGGTTCTCCAGCGTGGAAGTGGCCGAGCAGGTGCACCGTGCGTTTTCCTGCGAGGGCTTCGAGGCGTGAGAGATGCCGGTGGTAATCGGTAACCGACGTATTCTTCAAACGATTGGGCACAAACCATGATCTATCTGGACAATGCGGCTACCACCATGAACAAGCCCCAAGCCGTCATCGATGCGGTGTGCGGCGCCATGACGTCGTTCGGCGGCCCCGGGCGCGGTTCGCACCAGGCGGCGCTTGATGCGAGCATGGCGGTGTTCGGGGCTCGACAGGCGGTTTCCGACCTGCTCGACGCCTGGGGCGCCGGCAGCGTCTCGTTCGCCTTGAACGCCACCATGGCCCTCAACATCGCTATCGACGGTTTGCTGCCTGCGGGCGGCGTCGCGGTGACTACGGCCGCTTCACATAACTCTGTGCTTCGTCCGCTCAACCGTGCGCGCGATGAGAGCGGCTGCCAGGTGCGCGTCGCCGCCATCCTGCCCGATGGCTCGCTTGACTGGGAATCCTACGAGCGCGCGCTTGTCGGCGCCAGCCTGGTCGTGGCTACGCATGCCTCCAACGTGACCGGCGATGTGTACGACATCGAGCGCATGGCCGCCTTCGCCCGCAAGGCCGGTGCGCTGTTCGTCCTCGACGCCGCGCAGACGGCCGGCGCATGGGCGTTCTCGGCATCGGGCATCGGCGCCGACGTCGTGTGCTTCACCGGACATAAAAGCCTGTACGGGCCGCAGGGCACCGGCGGGCTGTGCGTGCGCCCGGGCCTTGATATCGCCCCGCTTGTGGAAGGCGGTTCGGGCGTGCACAGCTTCGACGAGCGCCATCCGCGCTTCATGCCCGAGGCGCTCGAGGCCGGAACGGCCAATGCGCATGGCTTGGCGGGTCTTGCAGCAGGATGCTGCTGGCTTGCGGAGCGCGGGGTGGCGGATGTGCAAGCGCATATCGAAGGGTTGGTGACGCGTTTCCTGGATGGCGTGGCCGATATCGACGGTGTGAAGGTCCTCGGCGGCGGCTCCGGGCAGCGCTGCGGCATCGTCGCCGTCAACGTAGGCGATGCCGACTCCGGCGAGATCGCCGATCGGCTGGCGCAGGGATGGGGCGTGTGCGTCCGCCCGGGCGCGCACTGCGCCCCGCTCATGCACACGGCGCTGGGAACGCAGCAGCAGGGTGTCGTGCGATTCGGCTTCGGCGCCATGAATTCGCAGCGGGATTGCGACGACGCCTTGAGCGCGTTGCGGGACATCGCCTGCCCGTAGCGTACTCCGCGACGCTCCCGTACCCAACGCTCTCCCGATCCCGAAAGGACCTTCATGCGCATCCTCTGCATCTCCGCCCAAAAGCCCGATAGCACCGGCAGCGGCGTGTACCTGGCCGAAACGGTGGCCTCCCTGGCCGCCGCCGGGCACCAGGTGGCCGTCATCGCCGGCATCGACAAGGGCGACTCCCCGCAGCTCGCCCCCGGCGTCGAGTTCCTTCCGGTGCGCTTCCGCACCCCCGAGCTGCCGTTTCCCGTGTGCGGCATGAGCGACGTCATGCCCTACGAGGCCACGCGATACCGCGATATGACGCCGGAGATGGTCCAGGCCTTTCGCAGCGTGTTCGGGCGGCGTATCCGCGAAGCCGTGCTCGACTTCAAGCCCGATGCGGTCATCTGCCATCACCTGTACCTGGCCTGCTCTGCCGCGTGCGACGTGCTTGACGATCTGGCCGGTGAATATCGGTCACCGAATGCGGAAGGTTCGGGACGCGCGAAGGGCCGCCCGTGCCCGATCTGGGGCGTTTGCCATTCCACCGACCTGCGTCAGCTGCGCAACCACGACTTGGAGAAGGACCGCATCACGGCTGCCGTCCGCTCGCTCGACGGGGTGATGGCGCTGCACGAGGCGCAGAAGGCCGAGATCGCCGAGCTGTTCGACCTGCCCGCCGATTGCATCCGCGTCGTGGGGACGGGCTACAACTCCCAGGAGTTCGCTCCTTGTACCGGCTTGCGCTCCGCCCGCCCGTTGCGCGTGCTGTACGTGGGCAAGATATGCCGCGCCAAGGGCGTGGAAAGCCTCATACGCGCTATGGGACTGCTTCCCCTCGACCCGCAAGCCGTGGAGCTGCGCCTGGTGGGCGGTTACAGCGACCAGGGGCAATACGATCGCATCGTCGAGCTGGCCGGCCGTTGCCGTTTCCCGGTGGTGTTCGGCGGTCGCGTTTCTCAAGACGACCTGGTGCTTTCCTATAACGAAAGCCACGTGTTCGTATTGCCCTCGTTTTTCGAGGGATTGCCGCTTGTGACGGTGGAGGCGCTTGCGAGCGGATGCCGCGCGGTGGTCACGAGCCTGCCAGGCGTTCGGTCGTGGCTCGATGCGTCCCTTCCGGACGCCCCCGTCTCGTTCGTTGAGCCGCCGCGCATCCAGGGCGTTGACGTGCCCGTGCCCGAGGATCTGCCGGCCTTCGAGCAGCGGCTTTCGGATGCGCTGCTCGAACAGCTTCAGGCGGCGGCGGAGCGGCCCCTTGAGGGAACTGGGTTCGACGCTACCGCAGTGTCTTGGGATTCGCTTGCAGCCCGCATGGTCGCGGTGGTCGGCTAGCGCTGACGCGAATCGCATCGGCGGGCGGGGGAGTGCGGAACTTGAACAGGGGACAGGGATGCGTTCGCGCTGCGTTGCCGAAGGCGCGGTGATCGACCGCGTGAACGCACCTCTGTCCCCCTGGTCACCTGTTCGCCGTCCTTTCTCTTGGAAGGGCCCTTGGCCCTTGCTTCCTGAAAGGAATTCTCGAGTTTATCCGGACATGTTCGGATAAACTCGAGAAGGAAGCTCAAGCATTTGGATGAGCTTGCGAATCAAACGCTGCATAAAAACCGACCGCTCGGGTTGTTTTTTCGATATTCGGGGTTGTCAAACCGCGCCGGTCCGCATAAACTTCCAACAGTTCCTTTAAATGCGGTACAGAGAGACCGACAAGGTAACACCCGAATCGCTCGCTTTCACAAGAGCGGATCTGAGATGAAGCCTTTGTCAGCCGCAAAGGCGTTTTTTATGCCTTGCGACATGGCGTCAAGGTTCGGGCGGGCCGAAAAACTCGGCGGCTTTCCCGAAAGACGTGTCTGTCTGTACGCACTCGACTAGAGAAAGGGTGTGTATGACTGACGCAGGGACGGTCAAGAACGTCTGCATGGATGCAGGCGAGATCGAGCGCTCTCTGGTGCGTATCGCGCATCAGATCCTCGAGACCAACAAGGGCGCGGACGACCTCGCGCTCGTCGGCATCGTCACGCGCGGCGATCTGCTCGCCAAGCGCCTGGCTGAGAAGATCGAGCAGATCGAGGGCACGAAGGTGCCGCTCGGCAAGCTTGACATCAGCTTCTATCGTGACGACTTCGCCACCCACTTCGCCCCCGAAGTGCATTCCACCGAAATCGACTTCGATATGGACGGCAAGGACGTCGTGCTCGTCGACGACGTGCTCTTCACCGGCCGTACCATCCGCGCTGCACTCGACGCGCTTATGGACATCGGCCGCCCGGCTCGCGTGGAGCTGGCCGTGCTGGTGGACCGCGGGCATCGCGAGCTTCCCATCCGCGCAGATTACGTCGGCAAGAACGTGCCTTCCGCCGCACAGGAGAACGTGCGCCTGTTCCTGGAGGAAGTGGACGGCAAGTCCGAGGTCGAGATTCTGGAAATGTCCGACGGCGCGCATATCGGCGCCGCACCGCTGGGAGGTGAATAGGGAATGGCTTTCAACCATAAGCATCTTATCGACATCACGGAGTATTCCGCCGATGACATCATGGCCATCCTTGAAACGGCCGTGAAGTTTAAAGAGGTCAACGAGCGCCGCATCAAGCAGGTGCCCACGCTCAAGGGCTTCACCGTGGTCAACATGTTCAACGAGCCGTCCACCCGCACGCGCTCGAGCTTCGAGATGGCCGAGAAGCGCCTGTCCGCCGCAAGCCTGAACTTCGGCGGCAGCTCCACCTCCTCGGTCAAGGGCGAGAGCCTGGTGGACACGGTGGAAACGCTGTGCTCCTACAAGATCGACATGATCGTCGTGCGCGACAAGCACGCCGGCGTGCCGCGCAAGATCGCCGATGTGTCCGGCGTCCACGTCATCGACGCAGGCGACGGCAAGCACCAGCATCCCACGCAGGCGCTGCTCGACCTGTACACCATCTGGCAGACCAAGGGCCGTCTCGACGGCCTGAAGGTCGGCGTCGTCGGCGACATCGGGCACTCCCGCGTGTGCGGCAGCCTTATCCCGGCCCTGAAGATCATGGGCTGCGAGGTCACCGCAATCGCCCCGCCCACGCTGCTGCCCGCTCGTCCCGAGGTGCTCGGCGTCGACCACGTCTCGCACAACATCGATGAGGTGCTCCCCGAGCTCGACGTCGTGTACATGCTGCGCATCCAGCGCGAGCGCCTCGAGGGCGCACCGTACCCCAGCCTGCGCGAGTACAACATGCTCTACGGCCTCTCCGAGAAGCGCAACAAGCTCATGCGCCCCGATTGCATCGTCTGCCATCCCGGCCCCATCAACCGTGGCGTCGAGCTGGATTCCTTTATGGCCGACCACCCGGAGCGTTCGGTCATCCTTGACCAGGTCTATGCCGGCATCCTGACCCGCATGGCCGCCCTGTACCTGCTGCTTGGAGGGAGCGAAGATGGCATTACTGCTTAAGAACGCGCACGTGATCGACCCGCAGGTCGGTCTGAACGAAACCGCCGACATCCTCATCCGCGACGGCAAGATCGTCGAGATCGGCCAGGGCCTTGCCCTGGAGAAGGGCGTCGAGCGCGACCTGGCCGGCAAGATCGTCGTCCCGGGCCTGGTGGACATGCACGTGCATCTGCGCGAGCCGGGCTTCGAGCAGAAGGAAGACATCGCCAGCGGCACCCGCGCCGCAGCCCATGGCGGCTTCACGGCGGTGTGCGCCATGCCCAACACCAACCCGGTCGTCGACAACGCCGTCGCCGTCGAGTATGTGAAGTCCATCGCCGCCCAGGCCGGCAAGTGCCGCGTGCACGTGTCGGGCTCCTGCTCGCAGGGCCTGAAGGGCGAGACGCTCTCCGAGATGGGCGACATGGCCGCACACGGGGCCGTCGCGTTCACCGATGACGGCCGCGGCATCCAGGCCGCCGGCATGATGCGCCGCGTCATGGATTACGCCAGCCAGTTCGGCCGCGTGGTCATGAGCCACTGCCAGGACGAGGACTTGGTCGGCGACGGCCAGGTCAACGAGGGCGTCGCCTCCACGCGCCTGGGCCTTCTGGGTTGGCCGGCCGAAGGCGAGGAGCTGCAGATCGCCCGCGACATCGCCCTGTGCCGCCTGACCGGCTGCAAGCTGCACATTCAGCACATCTCCACCGCGCGCGGCCTTGACATGGTTCGCGCCGCGAAAGCCGAGGGCCTGCCGGTCACCTGCGAGGTCACCCCGCATCACCTGTTCCTCACCGAGGATAACATCGGCGACGATTACTCCACGGCCCTCAAGGTCAACCCGCCGCTGCGCACGGCTGCCGATGCCGAGGCCCTTATCGCCGGCGTGGTCGACGGCACCGTCGACGCTATCGTCACCGACCATGCGCCGCACACCGCATGGGAGAAGGACCGCGAGTTCGAGCTGGCGCCGTTCGGCATGATCGGCCTGGAGACCAGCCTGGGCCTGGTCATCACCAACCTGGTCGCCACCGGCAAGATCTCCTGGGAGCGCATGACCGAGCTCATGGGCGCCACCCAGCGCGCCATCCTGGGCGTGGAGCGCGTGGCCCTCGAGGCCGGCAGCACCGCCGACCTGACGGTCGTCGATCCCGAGGCCGCCTGGACCGTCGACGCTGCGGACTTCTGCAGCAAGGCGAAGAACTCCGGCTTCATCGGTGCTCAGCTCACCGGTCGCGCAACCGACGTGTACGTCGGCGGCTATGCCACCATGGAGGACGGCAAGATCGTCGAATAGCGCTGAGCTTTACCAGCGTATACAACGAAGGGATGCCCCGGATCGAATCTGGGGCATCCCTTTTTGCATTCTCGGCGGTCAGCTTGCGCGCGGTCGCGCGTTCTCGGTGGCGAGCGAACGCGTTCGCAAGCCGGTGTCCCTGCGGTCGGCGTCGAACGCCATTCGGATCACGGCATGGCCCTGTAGTTTTGTCGCACGGCCATGGCATCCTGTGGCGTCATAGGCTCCGCTGCCGCATATCAGCGTTATTTGCGCAGCGCCTTCGTCGCGAAACCGGGGATCATGAACACCATCGAGATGGCGAAACCGACCATAAGAACGGTGCTCAAAGCCAAGGTGTTGGCGATGGTGCTCATGGCGATGCTCACCACCGTGGAGCCCACATAGCCGGTGAAGTTGATGAGCGATACCACGCTGGCGCTGTCAGCGGGGTCGCTGTAGCTGATGAGCATATGCATGCTGGCGGACAGGAGGATGCCGGTGGAAACGCTGAACACGCCGTCGGCGATCAGGAACGGCACCGTCATGCCCTTCGTGAGCGTAACCCACAAGATCGCGTAGCTGATGCACAGCAGCGCCGTGCCGCCGTATACGGCGAATCGCGTGGTGGTGCGGGCGGACATGGGCCCACCCAGCGCGCTCGGGGCCATGGCCAGCGCAAACATGAGCGCGGGGATCAGCGGGTCGGTGGATTGGAAATACGTCACGGCGGCAGGGGTTGACAGCGATTGGAAGAACACGCCGGTGCCCCATGCCGCGATATAGCATCCTGCAGCAAGCGGGAATACCGGGCGAAGGTTCTTCGGGATACGCACGAGCGGTTTGATGGCCTTGCGGATGGTGATCCGTTGCGTGACCGTCTCCTGTGCAAGCGGAAGAAGGATGGCGTTGAGCATCATCAGCACGATGAGCACGCCGGTGAGATAGGAAACCATGGTCAGCGAGATGTCGGCATCGGTCAGCCCCAGGGCTATCTTGTACTCGGCGTACAACGGTACGGGCACCGCCACCGCGGCGAAGGTCAGCAGCATGGCGCACGCCGCGATGATGGCGCTTCTCAGGTCGTTCGCATCCGATGCGTGGCAGACTTCGGTCATGTCCCCTCCTCGTCATTGTAGGCTCGTCGCGTTGCATCGGGGCAGCGTCAAGGCGCTTGCGCCCCGGAAGCGACGGGCTGTTCGCTACCTGTTATCGTTGATGTTTGGCCATCGATATGCACCCCGGCACGATTGAGATGGCGGCAAGAAGCGCGATGAAAGCGTACACGGTTGCCAGGTCGAATGTGGCGGTGAGACCCGTCTGAATGGTCGAGACCACGGTCGACCCAACGTAACCGGTCAAGTTGGCGAGCGTTACCACACTGGCGTTTTCCTGCGGCGTCGATGCGCTGATGAGCATATGCAGGCTCGATGACAGGATCATGCCCGTAGTGACCGCGAACACCACCTCGAGCACCAGATAGGGGACCAAAAGCCCCAAAACCATGCAAACCCCTAGAGCCACGATCGCGCCGAACATGATGATGTAGCCGACGATCATTGAGGATCGCGTGCCCATGCGTGCTGAAACAGGGCCTCCGAGCGCGCTCGGGGCCATGGCCAAGGCAAGCACGAGGGACGGGATGAGCGGATCGGTTGCCCCGAAGTAGTCGACCGAAGCCGGCGTGGAAAGCGATTGGAAGAAGAAGCCGACCGACCAGGTGGAGATATAGCCGCCGGCCACGATGGGAAGCAGCTTGCGAAGATGCGCCGGCACGTGCGTCATCGGTTTAACGGCCTTTTTCCAGGTGATGCGGTTGTGCACCGTTTCGGGCGTGAAGGGCAGGGCGAGCATCGTGACAAGCATGATCACGGCCATCACGGCGAACACCTGCCAGTAGGCGGTGGAAACGGTGGCGAAAAACCCGATGCCTAGCGATCCCACGGTAAGCCCGATCAGATACCCTGTGCTTGCGATGGTCATACCGAACGTGCGATGGCGCTCCGAGGTGCAGTCGATTACGAACGCAGAGGTGGCGCTCATGGAGAGCGCACAGGAAACGCCCTGCACGAAACGGGCGAATTGCAGCATAGGGCCGCTTGACAGACCGATGAACAGCAGGCAGCCGGCAACGCCGCAGGCAAGCGCGGCGCCCGCTGTGGGCCTGCGCCCGGATGCGTCCGACAGCGATCCGGCGAAGAACAGGACGGAAAGCACGCCGAACAGGTACATGACGATGGTCATGGAAACGTCGGAGGCGGTAAGACCCAGCTGTTGCTGCCACGTGGCGTAAAGCGGTATGGGCGCGGAGGCGGCCGCGAACACCGTCACCAAAGCCACCGTTCCCACGATGGCGCCGCGCATCGCACCTGGAGGTTGGCTTGTCGCCTGTTCATCGATCCCCATCGGCTTCCCCTTCCCGATTCCGGAATGTTTCCCCGTATAGCCAACATCCTACTACCCATGGGAGGTTCCCCTCAATGGGAAAGCGGGCCGAAATCCGCGTCCCACCAGGGGTTTATGTGCGCCTGAACAAAATCGGCAGTCAATTCCAATGCATACTACGTTAACAATAGGTAATAAAACTGCATAACACAAAGTAAAACAGCTATTCAGTTGTATACTCCTCCAAGTCCTTTAAGGGCGGTACGGAGAGACCGAAAAGGAATATGGCAGGCGATTGCCGGCTTTGATTGCATGGTGCTCGGCCCACGACGTGGGGATTCGGCCTTGTGAAGTCGGTGCGCGCTTGCCATCACGAAAGGAGTTGCATGTGAGCGACATCACAGAACAGCTGCTTCGCGGGACCTCGAAGGGGGTTGGCGTGAAGGCGGCTTTGGCTTTAGAAGACGGTACCGTGTTCTTCGGCGCGGCGTGCGGTGCTGCAGGGGAGGCCTTTGGTGAGATATGCTTCAACACCTCGCTTGAGGGGTATCTCGAGGTGATCAGCGACCCCAGCTACGCAGGCCAGATCATCACGCTGACGTATCCTCAGATCGGCAACTACGGCGTGAACCTCGAGGACGCGCAATCGGGCAAGCCAGCACTGCGAGGGCTCGTGGTTCGCGATATGTGCGCAACGCCGAGCAATTGGCGCAGCGATATGGCGCTTGGCGAATACCTTGAACGCAACGGCGTGGTGGCCATAGAAGGCGTGGATACGCGCGCGCTCGTGCGTCACGTGCGCGATCATGGCGCCCAGCGCGCGATCGTCTCCACCGTCGACGATGACGTGGATAGCTTGCTGGCGAAAGTGCGCGCGAGCGCGAGCATCGTGGGGCAAAACCTTGCCGCCACGGTGTCCTGCGAGCGTCCCTATGCGCATACCGCCCACGATATGCCGGATAGCGTGAGGTTCGCCTTGGCCGAGGGCCCTGATGCCCGTTTCAAGGTGATCGCCTACGATTGCGGCGTGAAGCGCTCCATTCTCGATGGGCTCGTGCGCGCTGGATGCTCGGTCACGTGCGTGCCGTGGGATACGCCTGCCGAGGACGTTCTCGCGCAGCATCCCGATGGCGTGTTCTTAAGCAACGGACCCGGCGATCCAGATGCGGTCTCGGGCACGTATTCCCAGGTTGAGAAGCTGCTCGGTAAGGTGCCGATGTTCGGTATCTGCCTGGGTCATCAGATGATGGGCAAAGCTGCCGGCGCCGATATCGAGAAGCTCAAGTTCGGTCATCGAGGCGGCAACCATCCCGTGATGAACCTCCTCACGCGCCGCGTGGAGATCACGGCGCAAAACCATGGGTTCGGGGTGCTGTTCCCCAGCATGGGCGAGCTTGTGCCGGAGCTGTCGGGCGGGCATACCGAGCATCATGACGACCTGCGCTTTTGGGTACGCGCCGGCATCGCTCCCGTCGTGCAAAACGACCGCTTCGGGCGTATCCGGCTGACCCACGTCAATCTCAACGACGGCACGGTGGAGGGCGTGGCGTTTCTGGACGTGCCCGCGTTTTGCGTGCAGTACCATCCCGAGGCCGCGCCGGGCCCGACCGATGCGCACTATCTGTTCACGGCGTTCGTGCGCTTGATGGAAGGACGCAAGGATTATCTGGACATCGACATCGCTGCCGACCGCTTGGCGGGTTGGCGGTTCGGCGCCGAAGCAGCGAAGGAGCTCACGAATGCCTAAACGCAACGATATCGAAACCATTCTGGTCATCGGCTCCGGTCCCATCGTCATCGGTCAGGCGTGCGAATTCGATTACTCCGGCACGCAGGCGTGCAAGGTGCTCAAGGACGAGGGCTTTCGCGTGGTGCTGGTCAACTCCAACCCGGCGACCATCATGACCGATCCCGCCATGGCCGATCGAACCTACGTCGAGCCCATCACCGCCGAATTCATCGAGCGGGTCATCGCTCGCGAGCATCCGGATGCGCTTCTGCCCACCTTGGGCGGGCAAACCGGCTTGAACGCCGCGGTTGAGCTGGCCGAATCCGGCATTCTGGAGAAATACGGCGTTGAGATGATCGGCTGCGACCTTGATGCCATCAACCGCGGCGAGGACCGTAAGCTGTTCAACGAGTGCATGGCAGAGCTTGGCATCGAAACGGCCCGCAGCGATTATGCGTATCGCGTCGAGGATGCGCTGGCCATCGTGGAAAAGCTCGGATATCCGGTGGTTTTGCGCCCGAGCTTCACCATGGGCGGCGCTGGCGGCGGCATCGCGCACAACGAGGAGGAGCTGCGCTTGATCGTTTCGCAGGGCCTTGAGCTGTCGCCTGCCGGCGAGGTGCTCGTTGAAGAATCCATCGAAGGCTGGAAAGAATACGAGATGGAGGTCATGCGCGATAAGGCCGGAAACGGCATCATCGTCTGCTCCATCGAGAACCTGGACGCCATGGGCGTGCACACGGGCGATTCCATCACCGTTGCCCCTGCTCAAACGCTCAGCGACGTGGAATACCAGCGCATGCGCGCGGCAAGCTTGGCCATTCTCGAGAAGGTGGGCGTCGAGACGGGCGGATCGAACGTGCAGTTCGCCGTGAACCCGGAAAACGGGCGCATGGTGGTCATCGAGATGAATCCCCGCGTATCTCGTTCTTCCGCGCTTGCATCGAAGGCGACCGGCTTCCCTATCGCCAAGGCCGCGGCGCGCCTTGCCGTCGGATACACGCTCGATGAGATCGTCAACGATATCACGAAGGCCACGCCTGCATGTTTCGAGCCTTCCATCGACTACTGCGTGGTGAAGGTTCCTCGCTTCGCGTTCGAGAAGTTCCAGGGCGCCGACGACGTGCTGTCCACGCGTATGAAGGCCGTGGGCGAGGTCATGGCGATCGGGCGTACGTTCGAGGAGGCGCTGGGCAAGGCCATGCGCTCGCTGGAGAACGGGCGCGCCGGCTTGAACGCAGATGGCAAATGCAAGGAGATATTGGAGCAGGACGGCTTCGATGAGCTGGTCGGGCGCCCCACGCAAGACCGCATCTTCTACATGGCAGAGGCGTTGCGCCGCGGGTGGGGCGCGCAGCGCTTGCATGAGGCCACGGGCATCGACCCATGGTTCATCGACCGCATGCGCGATATCGTCACCATCGAGGAGAACCTTCGCGGGATGTCGCTCGACCGCCTTGACGCGCAGGCCTTCCGGCTGCTCAAGCGCATGGGCCTATCCGACGTGCAGATCGGGCATCTGACCGGGGCTGATGAGCTTGAGGTGCGTGCTCGCCGCAAGCAGCTCGGCATCGTGCCCGCGTTCAAGACGGTCGACACCTGCGCCGCCGAGTTCCCTGGCACCACGGCATACCACTACAAGACCTATGATGCCGACGAAAACGAGGCCGTGCCCACGCCGGGTCGCAAGAGCGTCATGATCTTGGGCGCCGGGCCGAACCGTATCGGGCAGGGCATCGAGTTCGATTACTGCTGCGTGCATGCCAGCTATGCGCTTCGCGATGCCGGGTACGAGACGATCATGGTCAACTGCAACCCCGAGACCGTGTCGACCGATTACGATACCTCCGACAAGCTGTACTTCGAGCCGCTTACGTTCGAGGACGTCATGGACATCGTCGACATCGAGCAGCCCGAGGGCGTCGTGGTCACGCTAGGTGGGCAAACCCCGCTGAAGCTGGCGGCGGCGCTGCAGGAAGCCGGCGTCAACATCATGGGCACGAAGCCCGAGGCGATCGACCTTGCCGAGGATCGCGACCGGTTCCGCGCTGTATGCGATGAGCTTGCCATCGCATATCCGGCAGCTGGGCAGGCGACCACCATCGATCAGGCGAGAAAGGTGGCTGCCGACATCGGATTCCCGCTGCTCGTGCGCCCGAGCTACGTGCTCGGCGGACGCGGCATGGGCATCGTTTACAACGATGGCCAGTTGAAGCGCTATATGGCCGAGGCGGCCAAGATCACGCCGGATCATCCGGTGTATCTCGACCGCTTCCTTGAGGGAGCCGTGGAGCTGGACCTTGACGCCCTGTGCGATGGCACCGAGACCTACGTCGGCGCGATTATGGAGCACATCGAGATGGCGGGCATCCATTCCGGCGATTCGGCGTGCTGCACGCCGCCGTTCTCGCTCTCGGACGCCATTCAGGCGCAGTTGCGTTCCATCGCGCGCCGCCTGGCGCTCCGTTTGGGCGTGGTTGGCCTTCTCAACATCCAGTTCGCCATCAAGGACCAGGTCATCTACATGATCGAGGCCAATCCGCGCGCCAGCCGCACCGTGCCGTTCGCCTCGAAGGCAACCGGGGCTCCCTTGGCCCAGGCCGCAGCCCGCATTATGGCGGGGGAGAGCATAGCCGATCTGCACTTGCCTAACGACGAGCGTCGCCTTGACCATTTCAGCGTCAAGGAGGCGGTCATGCCCTTCGGCCGGTTCCCGGGCGCGGATACCATCCTCGGACCTGAGATGAAGTCGACCGGCGAGGTCATGGGCATCGCGGAGAACTTCCCTTGCGCGTTCGACAAGACGCAGCTTGCCATCAGCTACAAGCTCCCCGAAGGGGGGACGGTGTTCGTGAGCGTGTGCGATCGCGACAAGCGCGGCATCGTGCCTATCGCGCGCGATTTCGTGCGACTCGGTTTTCACATCGTGGCAACCGAGGGCACATCGCGTGCGCTGCGGGCTGCCGGTGTAGACTGTACACCGGTCAAGAAGATCAGCGAAGGGGCGCCCAACGTGCTCGACATGCTGATCGCCGGCGATATCGCGCTCATGATCAACACGCCGTTCGGGCATGCCACCCGCGATGATGGCTACGAGCTTCGAACCGAGGCGGTCAAGCACGGCGTCACGCAGATCACCACGCTTGCGGGTGCCCAGGCCATGGCGGCGGGTTTGGAGGCCATGCGCGCCAACGGCCTGTCGGCGATCGCGCTGCAGGATCTTCCGCAGCATCCTTTGCCGCTAGAGTGGGGTTCGGCGCGGTAAGGCGCACGGATCTCGCTGCTCAATCCGGCGGGGAAGCGGTGTCGGGAGGCGGCTTCGCGTGGCGGCGCCCTGCATGCATTGCGGGGCGCCGCCGCTTTCGCCGTCGTTTCGAGCCTGCAGCTTCTTGCTTCCGCGGTCGGGCGCTTCGGGCCCGCTCGAGGTCCGTTTGCGTTCGAACTGTCGGCATTTGCGCTTGCCAGCTGCAGCAATGGTACAATCGCTCCCAACGTAGCAAGGGCCGCATCGCGGCCATCGTGACGGAAGGAGCCTTGTGGCGCTTGTGAACGAGCGGGTCCGCATTCTTGAGAACGAATGCGTCGGCCCGAATCTGTATCTCATGACGCTTTCCTCGCCGGCCATCGCGGCCGCGATCGAACCCGGTCAGTTCGTGCATATGAAGATCCCCGGAATGGAGGGCCACGTGCTGCGTCGCCCGTTCTCGGTGTATGCGGCCGATGCGGCCGGCGGCACGCTCGATGTCCTGTATCAAACGGTGGGCTTCGGCACGAACCATCTTGCCGCACTTGCCCCCGATGTGGCCAACGAAATCGAGTCCGCCGAGCTTATCGGGCCTGTCGGTCGTCGTTGGCAGGCGCCCGCCGGCACGCAGCGCGCGCTGCTCGTGGGCGGCGGCGTGGGTGCGGCCCCGCTGTTCATGCTGTGCCAAGAGCTTGTCGGCTCGGGCGTGCACGTGGACGTGGTGCTCGGCGCGCAGACCGCTGATGCGCTCGTGTGCCTGAAGCGCTACGAGCAGCTCCTGTCGCGCGACGTTCGCGTGGCAACCGACGATGGCACGCTCGGTCGCGAAGGCTTCTGCACCTCCTTGGTCGAAGAGGCCCTTGCCGCCGGCGTCGATGGCAAGCCGTATCAGTACGTGGCATGCTGCGGCCCCGAGCCCCTTATGAAGATCGTGGCAGGTCAGGCGGCCGGTGCCGGCGTGCCGTGCCAGATTTCCCTGGAAAAGCGCATGGCCTGCGGCGTGGGCGCGTGCCTGTCGTGCGTGGTCGACACGGTCGACGGCAAGAAGCGCTCGTGCGTCGACGGCCCGGTGTTCGATGCTGAAAAGGTGGTGTGGTAGATGACTGCAACCCCCATGCTTCCCGCAACCGCGGCCCCCACGAACGTCAACATGGCCGTCAACCTCGGCGGGCTTTCTATGAAAAACCCCGTGACCACGGCATCCGGCACCTTCGCCGCCGGCCGCGAGTACTCCGACTTCGTAGATGTCTCAGCCCTGGGCGCCATCACCACCAAGGGCGTCTCGCTCAACGGCTGGGAGGGCAACGCCTCCCCGCGCATCGCAGAGGTTCCTTCGGGCATGCTTAACTCCATCGGCTTGCAAAACCCCGGCGTCGAGCATCTGAAGGCCTGTGAGCTGCCGTGGCTTGCCGAGGTCGGTGCAACCGCCATCGTCAACGTCTCCGGTCATAGCTTCGACGAGTACGTGCAGGTCATCGAGGCGCTTGAAGATGCACCCCTGGACGCGTACGAGGTCAACATCTCGTGCCCCAACGTCGATGCCGGCGGCATGACCATCGGCACGCACGTGGAGTCCGTCGAGAAGGTGGTCGGCATGTGCCGCGAGGCCACCGCCCGCCCGCTCATCGTCAAGCTCACGCCCAACGTCACCGATATCGCCGAGATCGCCCGCGCCGCCGAGTCCGCCGGCGCCGACGCCATCTCGCTCATCAACACGCTCATGGGCATGGCCATCGATGCCGATCGACGCTGCACGCTCACGTCGCGTCCCTTCGCCGGCTTCTCCGGTCCCGCCATCAAGCCCGTGGCGCTGCGCTGCGTGTGGCAGTGCCACAACGCGGTGAAGGTGCCGCTTCTGGGTATGGGCGGCATCTCCAACGGCACCGATGCCGTGGAGTTCATGCTCGCCGGCGCCACGGCAGTGGCGGTGGGCACCGCGAACTTCGTCAACCCCCAGGCAACCATCGACGTCATCGACGGCATCGCCGAGTATTGCGAGCGTCATGGCGTCAAAGACGTCAACGAACTGATTGGAGCGTTGCAATGCTAACCACGTTTTCCGATATCCCCGAGCGCGACCGCGTCATCGTCGCACTGGACTGCGACATCGAGGAAGCCTTCGAGCTGGCCGACAAGCTGCAGGGCAAGGCCACGTGGATGAAGATCGGCATGACGCTGTTCTACGCCAACGGCCCTGCGGTGGTGTATGCGCTGAAAGAGCGCGGCTTCAAGGTGTTTTTGGACCTTAAGTTCCACGACATCCCGCATCAGGTCGAGGGTGCGGCGTATTCGGCTGCCGCTAGCGGCGCGGATATGATGACGATGCACACCATCGGCGGCGTTGCCATGATGAGCGCGGCGCAAAAGGGCGCCGAGCGCGCCGCGGCCGAATACGGCTTCGACGTGCCCATCACCTTGGGCATCACCGTGCTCACCTCCATGAGCCAGGCGGCCCTGGCCGACACCGGCGTCACCCGTCCCATGTCCGAGCAGGTCAACGTGCTCGCCGAGCAGGCCAAGCGCTCCGGCATCTCCGGCGTTGTGGCATCCCCGCAGGAGGCCGCCATGCTTCGCGAGGTGCTCGGCCCAGAGGGCTATATCGTCACGCCGGGCGTGCGTCCCGCCGGCAGCGCCCTGGGCGATCAGTCCCGTGTTGCCACGCCCAAGCAGGCCTTCGAAAACGGCGCATCGCACATCGTCATCGGCCGCCCCATCACGCAGGCCGTCGATCCGGCTGCCGCCTTCGACGCCATCGTGGCCGAGCTGGACTAGTGGGAATTTCGCGCGTTCGTGGCATAGCTGGCATCGTTCGTGCATAATGTGTTGTCGCTGAATAAGGGTGCCTTTGCGTTGGATTTGGAAGAATCCCAGGTACAAGGCCATTTTTTCTGCGAAAACTTTTTTGTGATTTGGGTAACTGGTTGTTGTCGATGACTGTTGACGTGCTAGTATCACGACAACGCTTGATTTACACGAAGGAGATTACTGATGGCTATTCCCCAACTCAGCCCTGAAGATCGTCAGGCGGCCCTTGAAAAGGCAAAGGCTGCTCGCATCAAGCGCGCGCAGGTCCGCGATGATCTCAAGGCCGGCAAGCTCACGCTTGCACAGGTGGTCGACATGAAAGACGACCCGGTCATCGGCCGCATGAAGGTCTCCACGCTCATCGAAACCCTTCCCGGCTACGGCAAGGCAAAGGCCGAGAAGGTCATGAAGGAGCTGCAGATCGCTGAAAGCCGCCGCCTACGCGGTCTTGGCGAGCGTCAGCAGGTCGCGCTCCTCGAGCGTCTGGGCTAGGCAGTGCGTCGCGGCAATCTGTTCGTCATCTCCGGGCCATCAGGTGCTGGCAAAGGCACGCTGGTGGCCCGACTTGTGCAGGCGGTTCCCGATGCGTGGGTCTCGGTTTCGGCAACCACGCGCAGCCCCCGTGCAGGCGAGGTCGACGGCGTTCATTATCAGTTCAAAACCAAGGAGCAGTTCCAGCAGCTCATCGATTCCGATGGCCTGCTCGAATGGGCGGTGTACGGATCCAACCATTACGGCACGCCCAAGGCAAGCGTCCAGGAGCACATGGCGGCCGGCCAGCAGGTCATCCTTGAGATCGATGTGCAGGGGGCGTTCCAGATCAGGGAGAAGGTGCCCGAGGCGCACCTGATCTTCATCGAGCCGCCTTCCATGGAGGTGCTCGAGCAGCGCCTTCGTGGTCGCGATACCGAAACCGAGGAAGTCATCCAGCAGCGTCTTGCGGCTGCTAGGGTGGAGCTTTCCCGTAAAATGGAGTATGATATACAGCTTGTGAACGATAATCTTGACGAAGCTGTTTCGCAGCTCGTCTCATACGTGAACGAACAAGCCGAGAAAACGCGAGGTTAACTACCCTATGAGCATCATCGAACCCAGGATCACCGACCTTCTGGACGCAACCGATAACGACCGTTTCCTGCTGTGCGCCCTGGCATCCAAGCGCGCCCATGACATCAACGATATGATGCGCGGCCAGCGCGATCGCGCCATCCAGTTGCAAACCGCTGTCGAAATCGCCAAAGCCGCAGACAAGAAGCCGCTTTCCATGGCCTTCTCCGAAATCGCCCGCGGCGACGTTTCCTACGATCCGGAAACCATCGACGCCGAAAACCACTAAACCTTATCTACGCCAAGCAGTTTCCGTTTGACGTGTGAACCCTCTGGCGTCCTGCGCCTGCCTATGCTGAGCATTTGCTGCGTTGCTTGCGTTGTAAATGAGGTTAGGGCTTGCAGGACGACAGGGGGTTTGTTCCGTTTACCCGCTTAACGAATTGTTCGAAGGGCTGTTCTATGACCGAATTCCAGCGCATTTGCCTGGTCCATTACCACGAAATCGGGCTGAAGGGGCACAATCGCTCCACGTTCGAGATGCGCCTGCTCAAAAACCTTGAGGCGTTGCTTTCCGATTTCGACGTGGTCACCATCCATCGAATCTCCGGTCGCCTGTGCGTGTTTTTGCGCGAGGGCACCGATTGGGAGACCGAGAAGCACTGCGCCGACTTCATCCGCAAGGTGCCCGGCGTTGCCCGCGTATCCTCCGGCTACAAGTGCGAACGCGATCTGGCGCAAATGGAGCAAGCTGCGCTGGCGGCCATGGCCGATGTCGACGACTTCACCAGCTTCAAGGTGCAGGCTCGTCGCAACCATACCGATTTCGAGGTCGGTTCCATGGATATGAACCGCATCATCGGCGCCGCGCTGTGCGAGGCACATCCCGAAAAACAGGTTCAGATGAAGAATCCCGATGTGGTGGTAGGCGTCGAAGTGGTGCAGAATGCCGCTTACGTGTACGCGCGCAGCGTGCGCGGCGTCGGCGGCCTTCCGGTTGGAAGCTCGGGCAAGGTGGCCTGCCTTCTGTCCAGCGGCATCGACTCGCCGGTTGCCACGTGGCGCATGGCGCGCCGCGGCGCCGTTTGCATTGGCGTGCATTTCTCCGGCCGCCCGCAAACCAGCGACACCAGCGAGTATCTGGTCGACGACATCGCGCATGTGCTTGAGAGGACCGGGTGCATCGGCCGCGTGTATGTCGTACCGTTCGGCGATTACCAGCGCGAGATCTCGCTGACGGTGCCCCCTCAGCTGCGCGTCATCATGTATCGCCGCCTTATGTTCAAGGTTGCGCAGGAGATTGCCCGTCGGGAAGGGGCGAAGGCCCTGGTAACCGGTGAATCGCTCGGCCAGGTGGCCTCGCAAACCCTGGATAACATCCGCTGCACCGATGCGGCCGTGGATATGCCGGTGTTCCGTCCCCTCATCGGCACCGACAAGCTTGAGATCATCGATATGGCCCAGCAGGTCGGCACCTTCGAGATCTCGTCTCAGGATGCCCCCGATTGCTGCACGTTGTTCATGCCGCGCAATCCTGAGACGCATGCGCAGCTCGAGGATGTGCTCGAGGCCGAATCGGCGCTTCCCGTCGATCAATGGGTGTCCGAGCTCGCCGACGCCGCGGAGCCGCACGACTACAAGTGCCCGGGCTATAAGAAGAAAAAGCCGCGCAAGGAATAGCGTTTCCGGCGAATATCGCGCTGGGTTGGAGCCCTCATCTCGGGCGCAACATGAGATTCGAATGAGAAGGCCGCGCTTTTGCGCGGCCTTCTTGCGTGTTCGGCCATACGCAAGCAAGGCTCCGCATGTTGTGCAGTCATCGAATGCGATGAAAGGTGCGTGTCGAGTGGAGCCGATTTGCAAGAGTCGATAAGTCAATCGAATTCGTTTGCCGTTGGCTATTGACGCAAGGGATGGCTTCTTGACGACGCTTCGAGATGCTTTCGACCTTTCAACGACATTTCGTGGTGTTTGAAAGGCGCGACCCCCGGATTGCTTTGTACTCATCCTGCAAGGTTCATGCGACTAATATCGTCCTTTTCGACAAGGGTTCTGCAAGATGGCGGAGCTATGCTTTCTGAAATCAAGGAAAGGGGCTCTTATGGATTTCGTCCGGTACGCCGATTCGGTTCGCGCCAAGCTGCATATGGGCGGGGCACGCCTTCCCGTTGTGATCGGCATCACGGCTGTTGCGATTTGCGTTTTGGTTGCAGGCGGTGTGGGCCTGGCTTCGGTTGTCGTGCCGGATTCCGCCTTCACCGTGGAGAAGGCCGACGCTTCGGATGGCGAATCGGGGCAGGCGGATCCTGTGCAAAGCAAGAACGCTTCTCTGCTTGTGCATGTTGGAGGGTCGGTTGCTGATCCCGGGCTTTATGAGCTTGCCGGCGATGCGCGGGTGCAGCAGGCCATCGATGCGGCAGGCGGTTTTGCCGAGGACGCTGCCATCGATGCGCTCAACCTTGCCCGTCAGGTACAGGATGGGGAACAGATCATCGTTCCCAGTATGCAACAAGCTACTGACTCCGGGACGCCTGTTCCGGCGGATTCCGGTGCGTCTGCGGTGTCATCGGGTAGTGCTGTCGCACATGGGAAGGTCGACATCAACACGGCAACGGTCGATCAGCTGCAGCAGCTCAACGGAGTGGGCCCAGCATTAGCGCAGCGCATCATTGCGGATCGGCAAGCCAACGGCCCGTTTAAAACCGTTGAGGACCTTAAGCGGGTATCCGGGATCGGAGACAAGAAGTTCGCATCGTTGGCGGATTCGATTTGCGTCGGGTAAGCGCCGCGCAAAGCGAGTTGCTTCGGGATTCATTCGTTCCCGATGGCCGGGCCGTTGAGGACGAGGTCTCGTTCCCCTCGCGCCCTGCGATTCCTCCTGTGCTGGCATTTGCGTTAGGCGTTTGGGCGGGCTGCGTTGCCGCTATGCTGTTTGCGCGTTCTCTTTCCGTCGTCGTGTGTGCTGCGTTATGTGCGGGTGAGCTTGTCGTGTGCATATGCTGTCTCTGCCTGCTTTGGCGCCGCCGAACGCACCTTCTTGCGTTGGCGCTTGTGGTGGGCTTGTTGTGCGGCGGTGTTTTAGGCTTCGCGCAAGGAGCGCTACTTCATCAAACTCAACAGGTGGCTATCGGGTCGCAGGGCCTGCTGCGTATCACCGCGTTGTCGGATGGTATGCAAGGCGAATTCGGCGTTTCCTGTACAGCTCGAGTGCAGGCGGAGGGGTCTGACCGATCGTTCACGGCGAAAATCTCCTTTCCCTACGACTGCGCTCTGCCTATGTATGGCCAGCGGTTTACCGGCTACGGCACGATATCGGAGCTTTCGGAAGATCGCGCACCGTGGGGTTGGCAACGCGGCATCGTCGCAAACGTCAAATTGAGAACCTGCGAGCGTGTTGAGCTTCGGGGTCCAGGTGCTTCGCTCCTATCGTTCCGGGAGCGCGCCGTGCAGGCGCTTACGGAGCCGTTACATGGCGATATGGGCCTTGCTGCAGCTATCGCCTGCGGATGGAGGGCCGATTTGCCAGAATCGGTATACCGGCAATTCCAGGTAAGCGGGCTTGCGCATGTGGTTGCGGTCTCCGGTGCGCATCTCTCCATCGTAGCAGCGCTCATGGCCTCGATACTTGGCGCGTTGCGCGTTCCCAAGCCGATTTCGGTAGCTGCTCAAATCATGTTGCTCGCGGCATACCTGGCGCTTACCGCTATGCCGGCTTCCGCCATTCGAGCTACGCTTATGACATTAGCCGGAATGACGTCGTGGACGGCTCGACGCCGGGCCTCCTCGTTATCCGCGCTTGGGTGCTGCATCGCCGTTATGATCGCCCTTGATGCCCAGGCGGCGTTATCGTCCTCGTTTGCGCTGTCGGTTTTAGCCACGCTTGGGATCGTCGTGTTCGGCGGTTTGGCTAACTCGTGGTTGAAGGCTTGCTTGGGATGGTTGCCAGCTTTTGTCCGCGAGGCGTTGGCGTTGACGTTCGCCTCGTCGGTGCTTGCGACGCCGTTTTCGGCGGCCTTGTTCAGCCAGCTTCCTTTAGCGGCTCCGGTTGCCAACATCGCCATCGCGCCGCTGTTCGGCCCGGTATGCGCAGCCGGCATCATAGGGGCGGTCGTATGTGCGATGGTTCCGGTGCCTGGCGTCGTCGCTTCCATTGCATGCGGAAGCGCGTCGTTGCTATTGAAGGTGGTCCAGGCATGCGCATCGATTCCCTACGCGAGCATCCCGATCGTTGCCCCGGCTTTCGCTGCATTGCTAGCGGGTTTCGTGTTGGCCTGCGTGCTATGGCTGTGGTGGCCAAAGCCGGATTCTCGTTCGGCGTATCGGTTGCTGTCGGTAACCGGTATCGTTTGCGCGGTCGTGTTCGCCCTGCTGAACGCGCCGATTCCGTATGGAGGATGCGAGGTCGTCGCGCTCGATGTCGGGCAAGGCGATGCCATTCTGATCCGTAGCGGCGGGCGTTCGGTGCTGGTGGACACGGGCAATCAAGACGCCTTGCTTCGTCAAGCGTTGGCACGGCATCATATCACTCGTCTTGATGCCCTTATCGTCACGCACCCCGATGATGATCACATGGGATCGCTGGCGTCGCTTGATGGCGTGGTACAGGTCGATCACGTTCTCCTTGCTCGCGATGGCCTTGCATGCTCGTGCGCATCATGCGCTAAGCTTCGGCAGCATGCGGAAACGCTGGTGGGAAAGGAGCGGGTCGAGGGTTTGTCTCAAGGGGACAAGTTTCGGCTCGGTGCCTTTGAATTCACCTGCGTGTGGCCGGTTGCGTTTCAAGACGAAGGCGGCAATGGGGACAGCCTCTGCTTTACCGTGGATGCCGATATCGATGGAGACGGCAATCGTGAATGGCGCAGCTTGCTGGTGGGGGATGCCGAGTATGAGGAGGTCTCGCAGATGCTGTCCGCCGGGTTGATCGACGGGGTCGACGTGTACAAGGTCGGCCATCATGGATCGAAAAACGCGCTGACGCAAGATCAGGCAGCTGCGCTGTCGCCGCAGGTTTCCCTCTGCTCGGTGGGGGCAAGGAACCGCTACGGGCATCCTGCCGCATCAACGGTAGAGTCCCTTGAACGTGCGGGAAGTGCGGTAATGCGCACCGACGAGCACGGGGATGTGGCATGCAGATTCGCTAAGGACCATATCAGCGTGGAAACGCTGCGGTAGAATAAGGCTATGACTGATTCGAAGAACAACAAATCCCTGCTTCCCGTGTACCTCATCACCGGTGAGGATGCTTTGAAGCGCGATGCCGTTATGAAGCGGCTTCGCACGCGTCTGTCAAGCATGGGCGATTTATCGTTCAACTCCGACGTATTCGAAGGGGCTGAATTCACTGGCGACGATGTGGTCAACGCGTGCAATACCATTCCGTTTGCATCGCCCGTCCGCTTGGTGGAGGTTCGCGAGGCCGATAAGCTGAAGAAGGCCGATTCGGAACCTATCGTCAGCTATTTGGATGCGCCTTGCGAGACCACCGTGCTCGCCCTCGTCGCCGAGAAGCTTGCGAAGAACACCCGCCTGTATAAAGCGGTTGCAAAGCACGGCAAAACCGCGGTGATCGACTGCGCCCCGCCGAAGGCCCGCGACCTGCCTAAACTGGTACGCTCCATGGCGGTTGGCCACGGGGTCACGTTTTCGGAAGGTGCCGCCATCGCTCTTGTGAACCTGGTGGGCGAGGATACCGTTCATCTTGATGCCGAAATCAAGAAGGTTGCCCTTGCCCATTCCGGCACCGCGGCGGTCGGGGAGCAAGAGGTGCGATCGCTTGTCAGCCGTACTGCCGAGGTCAAGCCCTGGGAGTTCACAAACGCGTTCGCGGCACGCGACACGGCGAAGTGCCTGCTCGACCTGCAGCGCATGAAGTCGGTATCGCCCCATGCGCTGCTCCCCATGTGCGTCACGCGCATCCGCGAGCTCATGTGCGCGCAAAGCTTTGCCGCCCGTGGGCAGGGGCGAGGGATAGCCGCCGCGCTCAAGCAGCCCGACTGGCGTGTGAAAAACCATGCGGCATGGGCGCGGAAGTACACTCCGCAGGAGTTGCGGCAAGCGCTTATCACCGCTCGCGATACCGAGCAAGCTATGAAAAGCGGCGCCGACCCTGATGCGGCATTCCGCGAGTGGGTGGTGAACGTCACCGCGAAGCGGGGGTAGCGGTGCGATTCGAGCCCGTTTTGCGACATCGGTTCGTGTTCGAGTGCTTGGTTGGTCGGGTGGGATGTGCGCGTCCGATTCGGCCCCAGCTCGCCCGATCATCGCGTTGGATGCGCGTTTGTGTAAAAGGCATTAACGTAGGTCGGCGCCTGTTTCATATAAAAAGAACGGCTCCGGGAATCCGGAGCCGTTCTTGGTTCACTAGCAGGTGAGATGCTATTCAGCAGCCTCTTCGCCCTCGGCGGCCTCAGCCTCAGCGGCAGCCTCGGCAGCGGCGGCCTCAGCGGCCTCCTTTGCCTTGCGCTCGGCGGCAGCGGCCTCGAGCTTCTGCTGCTCGGCAACGCGCTTGGCCTTCTCCTCGGCGGCAGCCTTGTAAGCGGCAGCCTTCTCAGCCTTGCGAGCGGCCTTCTTGGAGCCGGTGGCCTCCTGCTTCTTGGCCTCGGGCTTCACGTAAGCAGCGCGCACCTCATCGGTGACGATGGTGTTGACGAGCGCCATCACGCCGGACTTGCGGTTTGCGGCCTGATTCTTGTGGATAACGCCCTTGGAGACGGCCTTGTCGAGCAAACGGCAAGCGTACAGGCCCTTGGCGTAAGCAGCGGTTGCGTCGCCGGCGGCAACGGCCTCGCGTGCAGCGCGGATGGCGGTCTTCAGCTCGGACTTGATGGCGCGGTTGCGCTGGCGGGACTTCTCGTTGGTGATGTTGCGCTTCTTCTGGCTCTTGATGTTTGCCATTGTGAAACTCCTTCGCTCTAACGTGATTTGCCGGTTTCGGCTTGCTTTGCGCATTCGGCGCAGCTGCGAAGGAGTGGGTGAGATGCACAGGTGACGGATTGGCATATGGCTTCGAGCGCAAAGCGCGAAAGCATTCATATGCGAGAATGGACAGGATTTCCCATTCAGCTAGCCAATCGGCCACCCGGCACCACGATGATCCTTCATGCAGCCTTGTCTGCGGATGCCCTGCGAATATTGCAGGAGCGCGCATATGCCGGATACGCAATGAGTTAGAATAGCCGATATCGCACGGTTTTGCACCTGTTTATTTGCGGTTGTGCAGAACAATGCACAACTTTATCCGGGATTTCCTCTTGAAGGGGGTTCAACATGGGTGTTCGAAGGGTCGCCGTTTCGGCAGGTATGGCCTTTGCGCTCGCAGCGGCGTTCGGGCTTGCAGGCTGCGGCTCGGGTCAGCATGAGGTCATCGACCAGGGGCAGGACTGCTCCAGCTGCCATTCGGGCGGCAAGCAAGTCTTCGATGACGCTGCTCCCGCGTCTGCCGTTCAGTCAAACGGAACCGTTTCGGTGAAAACCTCCGCCGAGCAGGTTTTGATCTGCAAGCCCATCTTCGTCTCAGAAGACGGCTCCAAGTTCGTTCCCGAGCAGGTTTCTTCGGTGAAAGCGGAAGACGGCTCGGCTCAGGTGCAGCTCTCCGAAGGCACCTGGGCGCTCTGCGCGCAGGTGCAGGGCTCCGTGAAGGCCCAGCTGGTCACGGTGTCATCGGAGAGCACCGGGGTCGCTGACGTGGAATTGTAGTGCTATGGCGGTAAGGACGGCCGCCAGCTGGTAAAATCCGTTCTTATGCAATCATCGTGGTGCACGTCGAAACCGCATCGTGCGCAGCGCAGGGAAACCTGTTGCCTGGCCTTGCCGTGCAACCGTCGCATCCATACGGCATCAGAAAGCAAGAGGGGGACATGACCGACCCATCCCATATCCGAAATTTCAGCATCATCGCCCATATCGACCATGGCAAGTCCACGCTCTCCGACCGTGTCTTGGAGATGACCGGCACCGTGGCGCATCGCGATATGCAGGCCCAGCTGCTTGACAGCATGGACATCGAGCGCGAACGCGGCATCACCATCAAAAGCCAGGCCGTTCGCGTCAACTATACCGCTGATGATGGCGAGACGTACCAGTTCAACCTCATCGACACGCCGGGCCATGTCGACTTCACCTACGAGGTCAGTCGCAGTCTGGCCGCATGCGAAGGCGCCGTGCTCGTGGTCGACGCCACCCAGGGCGTCGAGGCGCAAACGGTCGCTAACGCCATGATGGCCATGAACGCCAACCTTGAGATCATCCCGCTCATCAACAAAATCGACCTTCCCAGTGCCGAGCCCGAGCGCGTCAAGGCCGAGATTGAGGATGGTCTTGCGATCCCGGCCGACGACGCCGTGCTGGCAAGCGGTAAAACCGGCGTGGGCGTCCATGACCTGCTCGAGGCCGTGGTCTACAACATTCCCGCGCCGCAGGGCGACGCGGATGCGCCTTTGCGCGCGCTCATCTTCGACAGCTACTTCGACCCGTATCGCGGCGTTGTGGCGCTCGTGCGCGTGGTCGACGGCTCCATGCGCAAGGGCCAGAAGCTCAAGCTCATGGCCACCGGCAAGATCATCCTGGCGGAAGAGGTGGGGGCGCGTCATCCCGCTGAGGAGCCGCTGCCCCAGCTTGGCGTGGGCGAGGTAGGATACCTGGTCACCGGTCTTAAGGACCTTTCCCAGGTGAAGGTGGGCGATACGCTCACGTTGGCCGAAGGCGGCGTCGACGAGCCCCTGCCGGGTTATCGTGAGGCCAAGCCCATGGTCTACACCGGTCTGTTCCCTATCGATTCCGATCAATACGAGCCGCTCAAAGAGGCGCTCGAGAAGCTCTCTCTCAACGATCCGGCGCTTATCTGGGAGCCGGAGAAATCCCATGCGCTCGGCTTCGGCTTCCGCGTGGGCTTTTTGGGCCTGCTGCATATGGAAGTGGTCAAAGAGCGCCTGGAGCGCGAGTTCAACCTGGACCTGCTCGCCACCGCGCCTTCCGTGGAGTATCACGTGTTCCGCCAGGGCGGCGAGATGATCAGCCTGCACTCCCCGCAGGAGATGCCCGACCCCGGCGAGATCGAGCGCATCGAGGAGCCCTACCTGAAGGCGAAGATCCTCATCCCGCCCGATTACGTCGGCGCGGTCATGGACCTCACCGTAGCTCGACGCGGCACGTTCGTCACCATGAACTACCTGTCGCAGCATACGGTGGAGATGCTGTGGGAAATCCCGTTGTCCGAGCTCATCATGGACTACTTCGACAAGCTCAAGTCCAACACCAAAGGCTACGCCAGCCTTGATTACGACTTCGACGGGTACAAACCGTCGAACCTGGTCAAGCTCGATATCCTGCTTTCCGGCAAGCCCATCGACGCGCTCAGCTTCATCGTGCACCGCGATAAGGCCTACGATCGCGGCCGCGTGCTCACCGAAAAGCTCAAGGAGATCATCCCTCGCCAGATGTTCGAGGTCCCCATCCAGGCCGCCATCGGCGGGCGCGTGCTTGCGCGCGAGACGGTGAAGGCCAAGCGCAAGGACGTGCTTGCGAAGTGCTATGGCGGCGATATCAGCCGCAAGCGCAAGCTGCTCGAGAAGCAGAAGCAGGGCAAGAAGCGCATGAAGGCCATCGGCAACGTCGAGGTGCCGCAAGAGGCGTTCATGGCTATTTTGAAGGTCGATGATTAGGGGCTGTTGCGGAATATGGGCATAAAGCGCGACGAATACAACTGGTTGGACGATGCGTTCGACGATAAGAAGGCTCGCGAAGAGCTTGAGCGGGCGCAGCGCGGCGGTACGAAGGCTGCTGGTTTGGGCTGCATCGTGGTGGTGGTCGCCCTTATCGCGCTGCTCGGTTTCACGCTGGTCTCCGGCGTGAGCATCCTGTCCGCGATGTAGGGGGCTCGCATGTACGATTTCTTCCGCCGCCATCGTCTGCTGCTTGCGCCCATGGCGGGCGTTTCGGATATGGCGTTCCGCACACTGTGCCGCGAACAAGGCGCCGATCTCACATACACCGAGATGGTTTCCGCCAAGGGCCTGTCCTACGCCAACGAGAAAACGCGTCATCTGCTCGACCTGGCGCAAGGCGAGGACATGGTCGCGGTTCAGCTGTTCGGCCACGAGCCCGGCACCATGGCTTCTCAAGCCGCTTGGGTCGAGCAGGTCATGGGCGAGAATCTCGCCTATATCGATATCAACATGGGATGCCCTGCGCGCAAGATCGTCACGAAAGGCGACGGCAGCGCGCTGATGCGCGATCCCGACCTTGCCGCCTCCATCGTGGCGGCGGTAAGCCGCGCGGTTGAGCATCCCGTTACCGTGAAGTTCCGTCGCGGTTGGGCCATGGGCTGCGAAACGGCGCCCGAATTCGCGGTTCGCATGCAAGATGCCGGAGCCGCCGCAGTTGCGGTGCATGGTCGTTACGCCGAGCAGCTGTACCGCGGATGTGCCGACTGGGGCGTCGTCGCGCGCGTCAAGCAGGCGGTGGATGTGCCCGTGGTCGGCAACGGCGACGTGAAATGCGGCGCCGATGCCGTGGCCATCACGCGCGAAACCGGTTGCGATGCCGTTATGATCGCGCGCGCAGCTGAAGGCAATCCGTGGATATTCTCCCAGGCCGCTGCGGCGCTTGCAGGCTCGCCGGAGCCTTGCGCGCCCACCGTCGAGCAGCGTATCGCCATGGCCCGACGCCATGCGCGGCTGCTCGCGCAGCGTGAAGGGCGCAATATCGTGCGCATGCGCAAGCACGCCATGTGGTACATGACGGGCCTTCCCGGCGCCGCTGCGGCGCGCGGGAAGATCAACGCGTGCGTGGGCGTCGACGATTTCGACGCCGTGTTCGACGAGCTGCTCGAGATTGCGGGAAGCCATGCATGATCCTTATCGCGCGCTGTATCTGCACCTGCCGTTTTGCGTGAAGCGTTGCAGCTATTGCGACTTCGCCACCGCCGCCGTGCCCGCCGAAAGCCCGCAAATCGACGAATACGTGGAAGATCTATGTCTGCAGATCCGCCGCAAGTCCAAAGAAGGGGAGCTCGGCGGCATCTCGACGGTGTATCTCGGCGGCGGCACCCCATCCCATGTGGGCATGCCGCGGCTGTCCATGTTGCTTTACACCCTGGGGCTTTCCATGCGCTTGGAGCCCGATGTGGAATGCACCATGGAGGCGAATCCCGAAAGCCTGACCTCTTCCATGGTGCGCGACATCTGGGCGCTTGGCGTGAACAGGCTCTCTATCGGCGTGCAAAGCTTCGATGACCACGTGCTCGGCATCTTGGGGCGCGCCCATGATGCGCAAGGAGCGAAGCGGGCCATCGCATGTGCGCGGGAACGGTTCGAGAACGTCAGCGTCGACCTGATGTGCGGCATTCCCGGTCAAAGCACTGAGTCGTTCGAGGATAGCGTTAAGACCGCCATCGATTGCGGGGTTTCCCACGTCAGCGTGTACCCACTCACCATCGAGCCGCATACGCCCTTCGATGCCATGGTCTTGTCCGGCCAGCTTGCAGAGCCCGACGACGATGTCGAGGCGGAGCATATGCAGGCGGCGGAGCGCATCCTCTCCCAGGCTGGATACGAGCGCTACGAAGTGGCAAGCTATGCGAAGCCCGGGTTCGAGTGTCGTCACAACATCGCCTACTGGACCGGCGTTCCTTATCTGGGTCTGGGGCGCAGCGCGGCCAGCATGACGCAGAACGCCGAGCGGCGCATGCGCATCCAAGATGGTCAGGTCACCGATGACCTCGACGCTGGGGAAATGGCTGCCGAGGACATGATGCTGGGCATGCGCATGTCGCGCGGCATCTCCGATGATCTGGTGCAGCGGGCTGCACAGCTGCTGCCGAAAACCTCTGAGACGCTCGACGCGCTCGCCGAGCAGGGGCTGTGCGAGCACGTTGACGGGCGTTGGAGGCCGACCGAGCGTGGGTGGTTATGCGGTAATCAGCTGTACGGCGCTCTGTTCGATCTAGCGTAAGGGGGTGTCTGTTTCTTACGATTCGGTGCAATATTTAGCACTCCCACCATCTCGCTGCTAATATTTAGTGTTACGAATTGGTTATACCGTAGTGGGTGAAAGGATGGTGGGGAAGCGTGCTTTCGGATAGGCGTCAAAAAGTGCTTGCAGCGCTCATCGAGGAATACGTCGCGCGCGCTCTGCCGGTAGGTTCGCGCACGCTTACCGAACGTTATCAGCTCGGCGTAAGCCCTGCGACCGTGCGCAACGAGCTTTCGGTTCTCGAGGACGGGGGCTATATCGCCCAGCCGCATACCTCTGCAGGCAGGATCCCCACCGATCAAGGCTACCGCGCCTTCGTCGACGATCTGCTTTCCCAGGAAGGCGGCGAGCAAGAGGACGAACGTTGCCAGGAAGCGGCCGACAAGCTCAGGAAAAGCGCTTCGGAGCTTGATGACCTGGTCGAGCAGACCTCCGAAGCCCTGACGCGCCTTACCGACTGCCTGTCCATCGTGCTCGCTCCGTCGGTGCTCGATCTGCACATCAAGCAGCTTTCGCTTATCTCCCTAACGCCCACCAACGCGCTTGTCGTGGTGGTCACCGAAGACGGCCAGGTGTTTAACCGCCATATGGATTTCGCCGAAGAGGTGTCCAGCGACGAGCTGGCGCGCGTGCAGCATCTGCTCAACGAGGTGTTCGGCGGCAACACGCTGCACGATATCGAGCACGGATTGGGCCGGGGCATGTCGGAGGCGTTCGCCGACCCGCTCGTGCGCATGACGCTCGACGAGGTGCTCTCATGCCTGCGGGAAGGCGAGGGGTCTCGCGCCCACAGCCTTGGGTTCAGCTCGCTTTTGTCGCAGCCCGAGTTCAGCCACTCGGAAGCGGTGCTTCCCGTCATGCAGGTGCTCGAGGACGATACGGTGTTGCTGCACATCCTTGACGACACGGCATGTCAAACCGATGGCAGGCCCGCGGTGCGCATCGGCTCGGAGAATCAAGCCTCCCAGCTGTCCGGGGTATCGGTTGTGGCTAGCCGCTACGGTCGCGGAGATTCCGCCGGCGTGGTGGCGGTCATCGGCCCTACGCGCATGGACTATTCGAAGGTATTACGCGCGGTCCGCATCGCGGGCACCGCGCTCGGTGATTTGTAGGAACCCGGCAGGATAGCCCGCCGGGCAATGGAAAGGTGGAAATGGCCGCTATGGCGAAGGACTTGTACGAAGTTCTCGGCGTCTCCCGTGATGCCACGGAGGCGGATATCAAGAAGGCGTTTCGCCGCAAGGCGCGCGAGCTGCATCCTGATGTGAACAAGGCCCCCGATGCCGAGGACCAGTTCAAAGAGCTCAACGAAGCCTACGACGTACTCAGCGATGCGAACAAGCGCGCGCAGTACGACCGGTTCGGCACCGTTTCCGGCGCGGCTGGCGGCGGTAGCGGCTATGTCGACTTCGACGACCTGTTCGGCGGTGGGTTCGGCGATATCTTCAGCAGCTTCTTCGGCGGCGGTGGCGCTGGCGGTGCCCGTCAGCAGCGCACCGATGGGCGCGATATGGGCGTCGGCCTGCGCTTGACGCTTGAGGAAGTGGCAACCGGTGCCAAGAAGGAGATCGTCTACGATCGCTTGGCTCCGTGCGCTGATTGCGACGGTACGGGCATGGCCGAAGGTGGCAAGCAGGTCACCTGCCCCGAATGCGGCGGCAAGGGTCGTGTGGTCACCGTGCAGCATACCTTCTTGGGCGATATGCAGACGGCAACCACCTGCAGTAAATGCAACGGCACCGGTCAAACCATCGACAATCCGTGCCCCGAATGCGACGGGCAAGGCCGCGTGCCCGACCGCCAGCGCGTCACGGTGGAGGTACCCGTCGGCATTCGCGATTCCCAGCAGCTGCGCCTTACAGGTTTTGGCGAGGCAGGTCTGCGTGGGGCTGCATCCGGCGACCTCATCGTCACGTGTCGCATCCAGCCGCATGAGTTCTTCGAGCGCGACGGCGACGACTTGCATTGCCGCGCCAACGTGTCCATCGTTCAGGCAACGCTCGGCTCCGAAATCGAGGTCGACGGCATTTTCGAAGACGAGAAGGTCAAGGTCCGCATCCCCGAAGGCCTGCAAAACGATCAGATCGTGCGCGTGAAGGGCTTTGGCATGCCGCGCTTCCGCAGCGAGGCACGTGGTGATATGTACGTCCACGTCACCGTGGCGGTTCCGAAAAAGGTCACGAAGAAGCAGCGAGAGCTGCTCGAACAGCTCGCCCACGAAATGGGCGAGGATGTGGCCGAGGCTCGCACGCCGTTGCAGAAGCTTCGCGATAAGTTCAACTAGATCGCTTCCTGCTCGGCGTTCGAGCGGGAAAGCTCGTACTCGACGCTTTGCGCAATCGTGTTCGAACGGTTGCGCAAAGCGTTTTCGTCCCGGTGCTCGTCTCGTTCAACCGTTCGGCCGTTCAATCGGCGGCGCTTTCGGGTGCCGATCGGTCGTGCTGCCACTTTTGAGCGGTGTGGGGCAACCGAGCCGGACATGCCCGTATGTGCTCCATAAGCCCACTGCTCTCAGATAAGGATTCCCGTGTCGCTCCCTCAGTTTTTCCTTGATGAACAGGTTTTGGCCGATGAGGTCCAGGAACAGTTCCCGTTGGCGCTTTCGCGCGATGATGCGAAGCATGCCAAGGTATTGCGCCTTGACCCCGGAGAGCATATCGCCGTGGTGGATGCGGCGCAGGATTATTTCGTATGCGAGATCAGGTCCTTCGATGGTGCCACGCCCATCGTCGCCATCTCGGGGCATCTCGATGCCAAACCGCTTGCCGCACACGTCTGCCTTGTGCAGGGCCTTGCCAAGGGCGACAAAATGGAAACGGTCATCCGCCACGCTACCGAGCTGGGCGTTTCCGAGTTCATTCCTTTCGTCGCCTCACGAAGCATCATGAAGGTCGATGCGAAGAAAGCCTCGTCCAAAACGGAGCGATGGCAAGCTATCGCGAAAAGCGCCGCCATGCAATCGGGGCAAACCCACCTTGCTCACGTGCATCAGCCTATGAAGCTTGCGCAGCTGAAAGAGGCGCTTGGGGCCTTCGACGCCGTCGTCGTGTGCTGGGAGGAAGCGCCCGGCACCGCACTGCTGCGCGACGCCCTCCGTCCGGCTGTCCTCAATGCATCAGCAGGCCATCTTGTACGAATCGCGGTCGTGGTGGGCCCTGAAGGCGGGCTTGCCCAAGAAGAGGTGGACGCAATCTTGGGATGCAATGCTAACGCGAACATGGTATCGCTCGGGTCCTCGATCCTGCGCACGGAAACCGCCGGTATCGTGGCACCCGCTTTGGTGCTGTACGAAATGGGCGGCATGGGAGCAGGTGAGCGAGCATGAACTTCGCAATCGTCAATCTCGGGTGCAAGGTCAATCGCGTGGAATCCGATTCGTTCGCCTCCGGCCTGCTTGCGCGCGGCGGTGTGGAAACAGGTCCCGATTCCGCCGATGTGGTGGTCGTCAACACGTGCACCGTCACCGGGGAGGCGGAGAAGAAAACGCGAAAAGCTGTAAGACAGGTTTTGCGCGCCAATCTCAGCTCGGATGTGGTGGTCACTGGTTGCGCCGCGGCCATCGATGCCGATGCGTTCACGTCCATGGACCCCGCGCGCGTGCATATCGCTGGAAAGGCGCAGGTCGATGACGTGCTCGACCGCCTGGTCGGCCCCATCGGCCACGGGGTCGTACCGCTTGCGGTGGGCGAGGGCTTTAGAACGCGCGTCGGCGTGAAGGTGCAGGACGGATGCAACAACGCATGCACGTATTGCATCGTCCACGTTGCCCGCGGGAGGGCTTCCAGCCGCCCTGCTCAGGCGGTCGTTTCCGAGTGCGTCGCCCTTGCGCGCGAAGGCGTTCGGGAGATCGTGCTCACCGGTATCAACCTAGGTTCTTGGCGTGAGCAGGCAGAAAACGGCTGGGATCGCCTTGATGCGTTGCTTGAGCGCTTGCTTGCCGAAACCGCCGATATCCATGAGGCCGGCCAGCCCCCTTGCAGGTTCCGCATCTCCAGTATCGAGCCTCGTGATGTCTCCGATGCTCTGATCGGCTTGATGGCGCGGTCGGAGGGCCGCATCTGCCGTCATCTGCACCTGCCTTTACAGTCGGGCAACTCGAAGGTGCTGCGCGAAATGCATCGTCCCTACGACGCCGAGTACTTCGAAGGCCTTGTCGAAAGGCTTTACGCCGCAATGCCCATGCTCTCGCTTTCCACCGATATCATCTGCGGATTCCCTGGCGAGACCGACCAGGAGTTCAACGATACCGTGGAGCTTGCTCAAAGGTGCAGGTTCACGAAGATTCACGTGTTCCCGTACTCTAAGCGTCAAGGTACGCCGGCCGCCGAACGCGCCGACCAGATAGAGCCCGAAGTCCGTTCGGCGCGTGCGAAGCAGTTGCGCGAGGTCGCCGACGCCCTTCGCGCCCAGCAGCTGTCGGATCGCGCCGGGACAACGGAGCTTGCATTGGTTGAGGAGGCCGGCCAGGCGATGACGGAAAGCTATTACGAGGTGCCGACTCCCCAAGGGGCGCGCATCGGGCAGTTGGTTTCCGTCACGCTCTAGCTTGTGCGCTACCTGTGCGCCCGTTCGCGTGCGCGATGCAACCGCGAACGGGCGTGCTATACTTGCTGGCATGACAGATTCAACGCATATCACGCTCACCGCGCCGCCAACCGTGAACATGGCGCTCGTGGTGGGAGCCGGCGATTGCCTGCTCCACATAATCGAAGAGGCGTTCGATGCGCGTATCACGGTACGCGGCGATTCGGTTGTGCTCGAAGGCGATCCCGTTGAGGTGCAATCGCTTATGGCGCTCTTCTCCGAGCTGTTCAAATTCGTGGAAGGCGGTGGAACCCCCGATCGGGGGTTTATCCAGCGCGCGCTCGATCTGCTGCGCACGGCCGAGTTCACCCCTTCCATGCTCCGCGAGGACATCTTGCTCACATATCGTGGGCGTGCCATTAGGCCGAAAACCGCCGGGCAGAAGCATTATGTGGACGCCATCCGCAAAAACACCATCACCTTCGGCATCGGGCCTGCAGGTACCGGTAAAACCTATCTCGCTATGGCCATGGCCGTTGCCGCGCTCAAGCGCAAGGAAGTCGGGCGCATCATCCTCACCCGTCCCGTGGTCGAGGCGGGGGAGAACCTGGGTTTTCTTCCCGGCTCCTTGAACGAGAAGGTCGATCCCTACATTCGTCCGCTTTACGATGCATTGTTCGACATGACCGATATGGAGCGCGCGCAGCAGCTCATCGAAAGCAACGTCATCGAGATAGCGCCGCTTGCCTTCATGCGCGGGCGAACGCTCAACGACAGCTTCGTCATCTTGGATGAAGCGCAGAACACCACGCCCGAGCAGATGAAGATGTTCCTCACGCGCCTTGGGTTCGGTTCGAAGATGGTCATCACCGGCGATATCACCCAGCTCGACCTGCCACGCGGCGTATCGGGTTTGAAGGGCATCGAAGATATCCTCGGCGACATCGAAGGCGTGTCGTTTTGCAGGTTTTCGGGTAAGGATGTGGTCCGCCACTCGCTCGTGGCGGCCATCGTTTCGGCGTACGACCGCGCACAGGCCGACGCCATGCAGAAGAAGGGCAGCAATGGACGTTCAAATCAATTATGATTACCGCGGCGATGACCTGAAGGACATGCCGCTTGTCGAACTCGCTCAGTTCGTGCTCGATCATCAGGAAAAGCCTCAGAACACCGAGGTGTCCTTGAACTTCGTGACCGACGAGGAGATCGCCCGCCTCAACGAGCAATATCGTGGAAAGGAAGGTCCCACCGACGTCCTGTCCTTTGAATGCGACGGCGTCGAGGATGAGCTTTCCGATATGGTCCCGGCGGGCTTCGGCGATGTCTACGAGCTTGGGGACGTCGTCATCGCGCCCGATGTGGCCGAACGTCAAACCCATGAGTTCGGCACCACGTTCGAGCAGGAGGTCAGCCTGCTGTTCGTTCACGGCCTGCTGCATCTGTGCGGTTACGATCACATCGTCGAGGAAGACGCCAAGGTCATGGAGGCCTTGGAAGATGAGATCTTGGCCGCCTGGAATGCGCGATAGCGGCCATGGGCGGTACATCCCCTGACAACAAGCCGTTCGTACGCTCCGCTGAAACGAAGGGAAAAGGGCAGCGCTACAAGCTTACATCCGCCTTCTCCAATGCCGGGCGCGGGCTTTTCGAAGCGGTTCGCAGCGAACGAAATCTACGCATCGACGCATGCATGGCCGTGGTTGCGATAGCGCTTGGCTTCGGCTTGCGTATCGATACGCCTTCATGGCTTGCCGTCATCGTCTGCATCGGCATGATGTTCGCGCTTGAAACGGTCAACACGGCCATCGAGGCGGTGGTCGACCTTGCCAGTCCCGGGTATCATGAACTGGCTCGACGTGCGAAGGATTGCGCAGCGGGTGCTGCGCTTGCGGGTGCCCTTGCTTCCTTTGTGGTCGGCTGCATCGTTTTCATTCCGCCGATTATGGCCTTTTTGGCATCGTAATCAACCTTTTGAACCTAGGAGTCTTATGGACCTCGACGCATACTTCGGACATGCCGCGCCCCCTTCGGGCGAGGGCTTCAAATCCGGCTTCGTCACGCTGATCGGCCGACCCAACGCGGGAAAGTCGACGCTGCTCAACACTATCATGGGCAAGAAGATCGCCATCACTTCTAACACCGCCCAGACCACCCGCCATCGTTTCCGCGCGGTCTACACTCGCGAGGATATGCAAATGATCATCGTGGACACTCCTGGCCTTCACAAGCCCCACGATGCGCTTGGCGAGGAGCTGAACACCTCGGCGCTCAAGGCGCTTGAAGACGTTGACGTCATCGCCATGCTCATCGATGCTAGCAAGCCCGTCGGCCGTGGCGACGAGTGGGTGGCAGCCCAGCTTGACGGCCTGCATTGCAAGCACGCGAAGAAGATCTGCGTCCTTTCCAAGGGCGACTTGGTCACCACCGAGCAAATGCACGAACAGGCCGAGGCTGCCAAGAAGCTGGCGAACTGGGATGCCATGGTTGGGCTTTCCTCCGAATCCGGCTACAACGTGGACGCCTTCATCGAAGAGGTGCAGTGCTTCTTGCCCGAAGGTCCGGCGTGGTTCCCGGCTGATATGGAAACCGATCAGCCGATTGAGGTCATCGTCGCCGAGTTCATTCGTGAGAAGATCCTCCGAACGTTCCGTGATGAGGTCCCTCACTCCATTGGCGTCACCATCGAGCATATGGAGTACGAAAAGAAGAAGGACCTCAACCGCATCTTGGCCCGCATTTACGTGGAGCGTGATTCCCAGAAGGGCATCATCATCGGCAAGGGCGGTAGCGCAATCAAGCGCATCGGCCAGGAGGCCCGAGAGGATCTCGAACAGCTGCTCGGCACGCGCGTTTACCTTGACCTTATGGTGAAGGTCAAGAAGAACTGGCGTCGTGACGCCACGCAAATCCGTCGATTCGGGTACGGCGAGGGCTTGTAGCAGGTTGTTTTCAGGTTTCTAAGATATTTTGCGATTGGGGTGCCAAGCGGCACCTCAATCCTTTTTTTCGGTACAATTTGCAGGAAACCATAATGTAAGCACGCGCAAGGGAGTTTCAAGCATGATCTGTCCTTCTTGCCACACGGAAAATCGCGATGGCGCGAAGTTCTGCGACGAGTGCGGGGCCAAGCTGCCCCGTGCCGCCTTCGATCTGCTCGAAGGCGCGGAACCTGCCCAAGCGTTGAGTATCATCGACAATGAAGAACCCACCGAAGACGAAGCCGTTCCCGATATGCACGAAGCTGACGCCGAAAACGCTGAAGCGGCAGATGGCGGTCAGGATGGCGAAGACGTCGATTGCGGGGCTGTTGTGCAGCTCGACGACGCGCTAGCGTCAGACGAGGACGCTGATGACGCAAGCGACATGGCATGCAGTAACGAAGAGACAGCAGCCGGGGATGCCGACGATGCCGACAGCTCCGATATCGCAATGCAAGATGGCCCTCAGCCTCAGCAAGACGTAGCCGAAAGCTCCGCGGAGGCCGAACAGGACGCGGCGAATCAGTTTGCCGGAAGCCATGGCGACGCCGATGATGTTGCGCATCAGCGCACGCACGTGCTCGATCTTCCCGACATCCGCAACCTTGCTTTCGAGTCCGAGAAAACCCAAACGCTCGGCCCCAAGCCTGCTTCGCCGGCGATCAAGTCGGGCTGGGAGCCTGACCTGTCCGGCTTCGACGAGTTCCTCGTGTATCCCGGGTATGTGCCCCCTAAGGCCGCATGGCATTCAGGCGACACTATGCAGATGCCGCGTATCACTGATGCCGACCTGTCGCAGCAAAAGGATTTCATCGCGCCCGATCCCAACAAGAAGAAGCGCGACCGTAAGAAGAAGAAAGCCGAGAAGGCCAAGGCTTTTGAGTCCCAGCAGCACAACCAGGAGGACCCCAAGGAAACTCAGCCACCTGCTGCTAAGCTTGAGAAGGAGCATCCTAAGCACGCCGAAAAGGAAACCAAGCCTGTCGTTTCCGAAACGAAGTCGAAAGACGACAAGAAGCCGGAATCGAAGAGCAAGCGGCTTCCCGGGTCGAAGATCGCCGCCATCGTGGCGCTGGTGGTGGTCCTAGCTGCAGGCGTAGCCGGAGGCGTCACGTATCAGATGGAGCTATGGGGCGGGAAGATCGTTCCCGACGTCACGGGCATGACGCAGGCCGATGCTACATATATGTTGCAGAACAAGGGCTTCGCGGTCCGCTCCACAACCGTTCCCTCCGATTCCACCGAGGGCCTTGTCCTGCTCATGGACCCGGGCGCTGGAGCACGCCAGCAGGAGGGCGCCGAGGTCGTCATCCACGTGTCCACTTCTCGCACGGTTCCCAAGGTGGTCGGTTCCAGCCAGGACAGCGCATTGAAGGCCCTTTCGGACAACGGGTTCGAAAACGTCGATGTGCAGCTTGAGCGTTCTGACGAGCCGGAGGGCACCGTCCTTTCCGTCAGCCCGGAGGAGGGGGAGAAGGCGAAGGCCTCCACCAGCATCACGCTCAAGGTGGCGCAGGCTTATACCGTGCCCGACGTTTCAGGCATGAGCTATAACCAGGCCGTGCAGGCGATCAAGGACGCTGGGCTGTCTTCTACGGCGGTATATGTGTATAGCGAAACCGCAAGCGAAGGGGCCATCATGGGCGTCGAGCCCGCTGCAGGCTCGAAGGTCCCCTCCGACACGGTCGTCGTCGTCTCGCTTGCGAAGTCCCGCGCCAGCGAGCTGACCGCTGCCGCGCGCTCGTATCTTACCTCGACCACGCTGACTGCTTCAGATGGGTCGTCGTTTACCGTGTCCTCGGTCGATAGCGTCTCCTATCAGGGTAACGACACGGTTGCCTTCACCGCATCGGGCAAGGCTTCAAAGTCGGTATCGGTTCTGGGGCAGACCATATCGGTCGCGGGGAATTCGAAACAGGTATCGGGTACCATAACCTTCGACTCCTCGAACAACGTCGCGTCGGTATCGTTCAAATAACCCGTGGCGCAAAGCACCTACAACGCCCGCGTGCTCGTGCTGCGAAAGACCAAGTTGAGGGAGTCGGATCTTATCCTGTCCCTGCTTGCGCAGGATGGCTCGCAGATTCGGGCGGTTGCGAAAGGAGCCCGAAAACCTAGCAGCCAGTTCAGCTCCCGACTGGAACTGTATTCGCAGGCGGATGTGCTCTTGGCCCAAGGGCGTTCGCTCGATATCGTCAAGGAAGCGCGTTTGGTCACCGGCAATGCCGCGCTGCGTGAAAGCATAGAGCTTTCCGCCTGCGCGGCTCCCATCGTCGAGCTGCTCGATCGCATCACGCAGCCCGGTCTTGAGGTTCCGAAGCTGTTCCCGCTCACGCAAACGGCCCTCGATGTGCTTGCCTCGGCAGATTCCGCGCATGGGCCCGCCATCTGCGCAGCCTGGTTGCTCAAGGCGTTCGCGTTTCTGGGCATCCGCCCTTCGCTGGATCGCTGCTGCGTTTGCGGCGAGCCTTTGGCCTGCGAAGTGGGGAGCTCGGCCCATCGAACCATAGCGTTCTCGTGCAGCGAGGGCGGTGTGGTGTGCGATGCATGCCGCGTCTCCGACGTTGCCGGCCTCGCCCCGGAAACGCTTTCCTGGGCAAGCGCGCTGCTGGGGATGCGCTTTTCGGATATCGCTTCGATCCGGGTCGATCAGTCGTGCGTCTTCGATGCGCTTCGCCTATGCCAAACCTGGGCGCAGGTGCACGCCTCCATTCGCTTGAAGTCGCTCAATTTCCTATTCACCTGCGGATTGTTTTAGGTGCTTGTCCCCCATAGGGGCTAGCCCGTCTGCCGCTATGGCATACTTTCACCATCCAAGAGAGAGGAAACGAATATGTACACCTATCGAACCAAGGGCGTATGCTCGCGAGAGATCCACGTTGATCTCGACGGCGACACCATCAAGCACGTGGATTTCGTCGGCGGCTGCGACGGCAACCTCAAGGCCATCGGCAAGCTGGTCAACGGCAAGAACATCGACGATGTCGCGGCCGTGCTCGAGGGCAACACCTGCGGTCGCCGTTCCACTAGCTGTGCCGACCAACTTGTCCGCGCACTGCGCGAGGCCCGTCAAGCGCAATAAGCGCAGGCAGGTGATATGTGCGCAAGCTGTGCAGGTGGGTCCGTTGCACTTGCGCGCAAGCGGCCGGTCATCGTATTGTAGACAAGTTGCCATATCGGCAGCCACTTTTAGCTTGGTCCCCATCCAGCATGGATCCCAGCGGAAAGCAAGTAGAGCGCAGCGATAGCTGCACGGAAGGCGGGCAAGGCCCGCAGGAAAGGTGGAGTTAGCATGCCTAGCAAACTCAGCATCACGAAAGAGCGCACCGCAGAGCTGGTCGCGGAGTTCGGCGCCAACGAGCATGACACCGGCAACCCGGACGTGCAGGTCGCCATCCTGTCCGAGCGTATCCGCAACCTCACCGAGCATCTGAAGACCCACAAGAAGGACAACCATTCCCGCCGTGGCCTGATGATGCTCATCGGTAAGCGTCGTGGTCTGCTCAAGTACATCAAGGAGCGCGACATCGAGCGTTACCGTGCCCTCATCAAGAAGCTCGGCATCCGCGACAACATCTAGTCAACGAAAGCCCGCGCAGCCTTGCGCGGGCTTTTGCATAGCGGTCGGGTGCGCAAGGGCGTGCCTGCTCGCGGCAAGCGGGAAACGTGAGTACCCCTGGCCGAAGAAGCTTGCCCGCACTACGGCGGTCAAGGAATAGAGAAGGAAAGAACACCACATGGAAAAGATCGTCGAGTCCTTCGAGCTGTACGGCAAGACCTACCGCTTCGAAACGGGCGAGCTGGCCAAGCAGGCTACCGGCGCTGTCCTGGTCACGCAGGACGAGACCACCGTGCTCGTCACGGCCGTCATCTCCAAAGAGGAGAAGAACTACGACTTCTTCCCGCTGACCGTCGACTTCATGGAGAAGATGTACTCCGTTGGCCGCATCCCCGGCGGCTACCTCAAGCGTGAGGCGCGTCCGTCTGAGAAGGGCACGCTGACCGCCCGCATGATCGACCGTCCCATCCGCCCCGGCTTCGTCGACGGCTTCAAGCGCGAGGTGCACATCGTTGCCACCACGCTCGTGTGCGACGGCAAGAACGCTCCCGACTGCATTTGCGTCGGCGGCGCTTCGGCGGCCCTTATGATCGGCAGCGCCCCGTTCGACGGCCCTGCGGCTTGCGTGCGCATCGCCCATAATCCCGAGACCGACGAGTTCATCGTGAACCCCACCTACGAGGAGCAGGAAACCTCCGACCTCGAGCTCACCATCGCCGGTACCGCCGATTACATCTCCATGGTCGAGGCCGGCGCCAACGAGGTTTCCGAGGATCTTATGCTGCGCGCTATGGATTTCGGCCAGCAGGCTATCGCGAAGTTCTGCGAGGCCCAGCAGCGCTTCCTCGATCGTTGCGACATCACCCCGGTCGAGTGGCCCATCCACGTCGCCGACCCGTCCATCGATGAGCGCATCTCCCCGTTCTTCGACGAGATGTCCCAGGCTCTGAGCGATGCCGACAAGCAGGCTCGCATGGGCAAGGTCGAAGAGCTTAAGGCCCGCATCAAGGAGGAGTCCTTCAACGAGGAGGAGCTCTCCGCTTGGGGCTCCGACATCGCCGCCGCCTTGAAGGCCCTTGAGAAGAAGGCCATGCGCGCCATGGTCATCGAGACCGGCGAGCGCGCCGACGGCCGCCGTGCCGACGAGATCCGCCCCCTGCACATCGTGCCCGGCTATCTGCCTCGCGTCCACGGCTCCGGCCTGTTCCAGCGCGGTCAGACCCAGGCGCTTTCCATCGCCACGCTCGGCATGCTCAACGAGTGGCAGCGTCTTGACACCATCGACCCGGCCGAGGGCAAGCGCTATATGCACCAGTACAACTTCCCGCCGTACTGCACCGGTGAAACGGGCCGTATGGGCGCTCCGAAGCGCCGCGAGGTCGGCCACGGCGCGCTCGCCGAGCGCGCCCTGCTTCCGGTGATCCCCTCCGAGGACGAGTTCCCCTACGCCATCCGCGTGGTTTCCGAGATCCTAGAGTCCAATGGCTCGTCTTCCATGGCTTCCACCTGCGGTTCCACGCTGGCGCTGATGGATGCGGGCGTGCCCATCAAGGCCCCGGTCTCCGGCATCGCCATGGGTCTTATCAAGGAAGGCGACGACATCGTCATCCTCTCCGACATCCAGGGCATCGAGGACTTCCTCGGCGATATGGACTTCAAGGTCTGCGGTACCGAGAAGGGCATCACCGCTTTGCAGATGGACAACAAGGCCAAGGGCCTGTCCACCGAGATCCTCGGCCGTGCGCTCAAACAGGCCCACGAAGGCCGTGCGCACATCCTGAAGGCCATGCTCGCCGAGCTGCCCGAGCCGCGCGCAACGCTGCGCGACACCGCTCCGCGCATCGAGACCATCCATATCCCTGTCGACAAGATCCGCGACGTCATCGGCTCCGGTGGCAAGGTCGTGCGCGGCATCCAGGATGAAACCGGCGCGCAAATCGACATCCAGGAGGATGGCACCATCCATATCGCCGCCATCGAGGGCCCGGCCGGCGAAGCTGCCAAGGCCATGATCCTCGGCATCGTCAAAGAGCCCGAGGTCGGCGAGATCTTCGAGGGCGAGGTCGTCGGCATCAAGGACTTCGGCGCCTTCGTCAAGCTCACCCCCGGCAAGGACGGCCTGCTGCACATCTCCCGTGTGGCCAACGGCCGCGTCGGCTCGGTCGAGGATGTGCTGCAGCTCGGCGATACCGTCAAGGTTCAGGTCCTCGAGATCGACCCCAAGACGGGCAAGATCTCGCTCGATCGCCTGGACAAGCCGGAGGCTCCCGAAGGCAGCGCCCCCGCTCCGCATGAGCATCGCGGTCATGACCGTCACGAACGCCACGAGGGAGGCAAGCGTGAAGGCGGCCAGCGCGACGTGCGCCCGGGTCGTGCCAACCGCACCCCGCGTCGCCGTCACGAGTCCCAATAAGCTGTATATAAGATAGCTAGCGATGGCGGCCGCCTCAGGCCGCCATCTTTTCTAAGAAGGAGCTCCAACATGATCAACGTTGCCGTTTCCGGTTTTGCCGGACGTATGGGTTCAGCCGTGGTCGATGCCGTGACCGCAGCCGATGACATGCAGGTGACCTGCGGAATCGACCCGCATGGCTCTTCGAAGGTGTTCGCAGTGTATGAACTGTCTCTTATACACATCTGACGCTGCCGACGAATAGAGA
>OKVV01000170.1_pt1 | contig 53014 bp, 47 predicted proteins | sample 1606871 | NCBI WGS metagenome assembly OKVV01 (sample SAMN03281011, study PRJEB24777) | human gut metagenome | isolation source: fecal sample PR176 from 1 month old male Indian infant, caesarean delivered... | place: Singapore | collected 2006-01-13
CCCTTGACGCCGAGCCCGGGTGCGACCCGTTCGACCTGCCTCGCTACGACGAGGTGCTCAGGTCGGGAAAGAACGTGCCGGACCGTTTAGGGGCGCTGCTGCATCGCTTGGAACGGCCCGTGGAACTGGATGCGCAGATGCAGGCCGCCTTTGCCGACGAAGTGCGCGCCGCGGGTCGCGAGGCGCTTGTGCGCATCGCCCGAGAGGGCAGCCTGGAGATGGTGCGTCAGCTGGCCGATCTAGGGCTTATGGAAGATAAACGCTTCGACGCGCAGATCGAGCTGCTGCGCCAGGGCAACCGAATGGACTGCGTGGCATTCCTTATGGAGCGGCGGCATCGCAGCGGCGCGCAAGCCGACAAGGGCGGCGAGCAGGACGCGTCTGCAAGCTTGAGGAGCAAGTTCGCCCTTTAGGGGGGATGGGTGTGCAAGGTTTCGGGGACATGGGGAGGTTTCCTGCCGACTTATGTCGGATGCCCCGAAAAGCCTCCACGTGCGCGCTTGTTGCGCGGCAAGGCTGGTATACTGTGCCATATAGAACAGCCGTACGTGTTGCGGCCGCATGATCCGCACGCAGAAGGAACCGCCATGATCGACGAGATGCAAGTTAAGAACCTGGCGCTGATAAAGCAGGCCTCCCTTGTCCCCGCGCAGGGCCTGACCGTGCTCACGGGCGAGACGGGCGCCGGCAAAACGGCGTTGCTGTCGGCGCTCAAGCTGCTCATGGGCTCCCGCGCGGACAAGGATTCCGTGCGGGATGGCCAGGATGGCTTGGAGGTCAGCGGGCGTTTCTTCGGGCTTTCCCGCGCGTCCTCGGATGGCGGTGAGCCGCGTGAAGACGAAGATGAGCTGGTGGCCGTGCGCCGCGTGGGCGCCGATGGGCGCTCTCGCGTCACGCTTGACGGCCGCATGGCAAGCGTGCGGGAGCTGGCGGGCACGGTGTCGCCTTCCATCGATTTGTGCGGCCAGCACGATCAGCAGCAGCTTTTGAAGCCGGCGGCGCACGTGGGGATGCTCGACGCATGGGCCGGGCAGGACGTGGCCGAGGCGCTTTGCGCGTATCGGGGGGCGTTCGCCGAGGCGTCGCGGGCGGCGGCGGAGCTTGCCCGGGTTCGCGATGCCGGAGCCGCCTCGTCGGCGAAGCTCGATGAGGCGCGCTTCGTGCTGCAGCGCATCGATGCTGTGGACCCGCGCGAGGGCGAATACGAGGAGCTTTCGGCCAAGCTTGCCCGAGCCGAGCACGCTGAAACGCTTGCGACGTCGGCGTATCGCGCGCATCAGGCGCTCGGGGGCGACGAGGGCGCCATCGATTTGCTGGGCAGCGCCGCGGCGGCCTTGGACGAGGGATCCCGCTACGATCCTGAGCTCGGCAAGCTTGCGGAATCCCTGCGCGAGGCGGGGTATGTGCTGGAGGATGTTTCGCGCACGGCCCGGGACTATCGCGATGGGGTGGAATTCGACCCTGAGGAACTGGAGCGAGGGCAAGAGCGCATGGCGGCCTTGCAGGGGCTCATGCGTGCGTACGGGCCGCGTATGACCGATGTGCTCGTAGCGCGCGACGAGGCGGCCGACCTGGTGTCGTTGGTGGACGATGCCGAGGAGCGCGAACGTGTCGCGCAGCGGGCGGTCGATGCTGCCGAACGGGCATTGGCGGCGGCGGCGCGAACCCTCGATGATGCGCGCGGCGAAGCTGCGCCAAGGTTCTCCCAGGCGGTGTCGGCGCAGATGCAGCGACTGGAGATGGGCACGGCGCAGCTCGTGTGCGAACAGCGTGCGCTGCCGCGTGCGTCGTGGACCCGCTCCGGTGCGTCGGAGGTGGAGTTCATGTTCCAGCCCGGCGCCGGCATGCAAGCCCGCCCGCTCGCCCGCATAGCCTCAGGCGGCGAGGTCAGCCGCGTCATGCTGGCCATAAAGGTGGTGCTCGGGCAGGCCGATAGCGTTGATACATTGGTGTTCGACGAGGTGGATGCCGGCGTAGGCGGCTCCGTGGCCGTGGCGTTGGCCGAGGTCCTGGCAGACCTTGCCCGCAGCCATCAGGTCATCGTGGTGACGCACTTGGCTCAAGTTGCCGTGCGTGGCGATGTGCACTATGCGGTCACCAAGATAGCCGGCGACGACGGGATGCCCCAGACCTGCCTGCGGCAGTTGTCCGCCGACGAGCGGCCCGCCGAGATCGCCCGTATGCTCTCCGGCGACGCCACGGAGGCATCGCTTGCCCATGCGCGCGAGATGCTCGGGGCCGTGAAGGGCGCGCAAGGGGAATAAAGCGCAGTGCGTCGGCCCTGCAGGTCTCGACGTATCCGTTCGGGGTTTTCCGGGTCGCCACATGGGAATCGCATAGCTTGAGGGCCGTCGGCTGAGCCGGCGGCCTTTTTGGTTTGCGTGAAGGGATCGGGCTTGTGGCGCGTAGGGCGGATTCTCGCCCGGGCACCGGTGCGTCCTGGGTCCGTAAAGCGGAAGGCGCGTCCGTTTCCCGGTGCTGCTCAGTCGGGCTTTTAGCGTGAAAGCGCGCTGGTTTTCGGGCGTCGGCGTAAGCCGGCGTCCATTTTTATGGGCGCGATGTATGGGCGGAAACCTTGCGTGGTCGATTACCGCGAGTTTGTCGGGCACTTGCTTGCCCTGATTGCCCTGGAAAAAGAAAAGGTCAGACAAAAAATGTCTGACCTGCGATTTTAATGGTGGCCGGTACAGGATTTGAACCTGTGACCTTGTGCTTGTAAGGCACCTGCGCTCCCGCTGCGCCAACCGGCCGGTTGATGTTCCCGAATGGGTGACGCTTATTGTCGCATAAGAAACCCGCTTTCGCAAATACTGCACAACCCGTCGACGCCGCTGGGCTTGCTCGAGTTTGTCTTCCGCGTCGGCGGGTTTTTGCGTTTGGGGGCATCTCGTTAAGCCATATGGCCAGCGTCGCTGCGCGGGTTCGCGAATGTGCGGGAAGGCCGTCTGCTGCAAGGCCTCACGGTGCGGGTTCGGCCGTTATCGGGTTCGGTTTCTTCTGCAAGCGTTTGAGGGTGGGCAAGAGGATTCCGCATGGTCTTGGATCGGACGGGCATGCAAGGTTTTGACGACAAGAAGCGGCGTTGCCGGCAAGGGTTTCGCAAGATGGCGCTCCCATACTGGATGCTGCGAAGCGAAGGAGGTGCGCATGAGACGGAACAAGACCGCTGCGGCGGGTGCGATATGCGGCGTGCTGTGCGCGTTGTGCGTGCTCGGATATACCCAGTCGGTGCGCGGCGAGGCGGAGCGCGCCCGGGCCGACGCCTTGGCCCGTTACGGCGGCGATCAGGTTGAGGTTTGCGTGGCGAAGCGCGACATAGCCGCAGGTGAAACGGTAGATTCAGGGGCTATTGAGACGCGTTTGTGGGTTGCCGATCTCTTGCCGCCCGAGGCGGTGCGGCAAACATCGGAGGTTGTGGGGTCGAAGGCGTCTTCCACGGTGCTTTCCGGAGAGGTCCTTTCCGCAAGAAGGTTCGGCGCGGCATCGGCGGCCATAGACGTGCCCGACGGCAAGGTTGCGATCAGCGTGCCGGCCAAGGACGTGCAGGCGGTAGGCGGCGCGGTATCGACGGGCTCATCGGTGGACGTGTATGTCACGGGAAGCGCGGCCACCCAAGCGTTGGCGCGGGGCGTGGGCGTGCTGGCCACCAGCGGCGGAACGGACGATCGGCAGGCGTCGGGGTCGGCCTCGAAGGTGACGTGGGTGACGCTCGCCATCGACCCGAACCAGGTGGAGGAGCTTGTGTCGGCGGCTCAAAAAACCGAGCTGTACCTGACCTTGCCCGGCGCGGATGCGAGGTGAGAGCGGTTTTAAAGCAAGCGGAAGGAGAAGGGATGTCCATGCCGTTAGTGGCGCTGTGCGCCGATGAGGAATGCTTCCGGCATCCGGAGCTGTTGGGCCTTGAAGGGGAGAACCTGCTTGCGCAGCAGTGGCTCATGCCGTTCACGTCCGCCGAAGCGGCACGTATGGCGTTGCGCGATGCGACGAGCGTGCAGGAGGTGTGGGTGGTCTCCTGCGCGGACGTGGCGCCCATCAACCTTGCGGCGGCGTTGAAGCGTGATCGCGCCGATAGGCGCGTGTGCATGCTGACGGCGCAGGAATCGGGGTCGCTGCGGTCCAGGACCACCGCGGCGGGCGTGGATGCGTCGTTGACCAGGCAGGCCTTCGTCGAGCGGTACGCGCAGTGCAAGCAGGCGGCCATGCGGGCGATCGAACTGCAGGCGGGGATCGGCCCTGGGGCCGGCTGCGCGCCTGCGGGGGAGGCGGTCGCGCCGCAGCAGGCGGCGTTCGGCGACGCGCCTTCGGCCGCTTCCCCGTATGGAACGGTCGCGATGCCTGCGGCCGGCTTTTCGGGGGTGCTTGGGGGCGCGGCGGCACCCGTGGCGGCGATGGCTCCGTCTGCGGGGGTCCAGCTGGGAGGATCGTATACGCCGGCGAGCGCCCAGACGGGCCTTGCCGCCCCGTCGGCGACGAAGGCCATCGCCGCAACCGCTTCCCCCTATGGGACTGCATCGGGGCTGGGGGTTTCCGGAAGCTCCTCGGCTTCGGCGGCGAACCTGCAGCACCCTACGGCGAAGGGCTTTTTGCTGCCGGTGGTGAGCGGCAGCGGGGGCGCGGGCAAAAGCGCGGTCGCGTTGCTTGCGGCGCATGCGGCCCAGGGGCTGGGCCTGCGTACGCTGCTGCTCGATTTCGATCTGCAGTTCGGCGACATGGCGCAGCTCATGGGCGTGAAAAAGCCCCTGCGCATTGACGAGGTGCTTGCCCGGCCCGAGCACCTGGCCCAGCTTTCCTGCGAGGGGAAGGCTCCTGCGCTGCTGGCCGCTCCGGAGCACGTGGATGCCGCCGAGGCGGTGGTGGCGCAGGCGCCGGCGCTTCTGGATGCCGTGCGAGAGCGCTTCGACGTGATCGTGGCGAACACGGGCGGCGCGTGGGCCGAGCAGCATGCGGTGCTGTTGGAGCGCAGCTCGAAGGCGCTGTTCTTGGTCGATCAGCGAGCCACCTCGGTGCATGCGGCGCAGCGCGCTCTCGACCTGTGCGCTCGTTGCGGCATAGCCGTCAATCCGTTCCTGTTCACGCTGAACGGCTGCGGCAAGGGGGCGCCATTGTCGTCGATGGACGTGTCGTGCGCGCTGAAGGGGGCTCACGTGCATGAGCTGCCCGATGGCGGCGCCGATGTGGAGGAACTTCTGGCGGCGGGGCTGGTGGGCGACCTGATCGATTCGCGCAACGACCTGTTCGAGGGCATCGAGGAGCTTATGGTCGAGATATTGCCTGGCGTATCGGCTGCGGTGGGGTCTTCGCGCGAGGGGTCGGGCATGCCCTTCCTTCGCGGAAAGCGCTCGCGCAAACGTAAGAAGGCCTGATCATGACGCTGGCCGAGCGTGCGCAGGCGTTGGGTGCGGGCGGCGGCGAGGGTCATGCGCCCACGGCGACGCTTGCGCGCCTGAAAGAGGATGTGCGCCTGTTCGTGTCGGTGGACGATATTGCGGCGTTGATGGCCTTCGAGCCGGCGCGGGCGCGAAGCGAGCTTTTAGGGGCGTGCCGCCAGGCGTTCGCGCTGCCCGTGTGGCAGGGGGCCGACGCCTTGCGCCGATCCAGGCTGTCCGAGCAGCTGATCGACGAGGTGTTCGGCTTCGGACCCTTGCAGCCGTTGCTGGCCGATCCGACCATCACCGAGATCATGGTGAACGGCCCCGGCGACGTGTTCTTCGAGCGGCAGGGGCGCCTTGTGCGCAGCGACCGGGCGTTTTCGAGCCAAGCTCAGCTTCGGGCGCTTATCGATCGCGTGCTCGGGCCGCTCGGCAGGCGCGTGGACGAGTCATCGCCTATGGTGAACGCCCGCATGCCCGAAGGCCATCGCGTGCACGTGGTCATCCCGCCGCTCGCGCCCGACGGGCCCATCGTCACCATCCGTAAGTTCACCCAGCGCGTGATAACGCTGCAGGAGATGGAGCGTTTCGGCTCGATCGACGGGCATTTGCGGCGCTTTCTGGAATGGGCGGTGCTTGCGCGCAAGAACGTGGTGGTGGCGGGCGGTACGGGCAGCGGCAAGACCACGTTGCTCAATGCGCTGTCATGCTGTATTCCCGCAGGTGAGCGCATCGTGACCATTGAGGATACGGCCGAGCTGCGCTTTCTCGAGCATCCCCACGTGGTGCGCCTGGAGGCGCGCCCGCGCAACACCGAGGGGGCTGGCGAGGTGACCATCCGCGAGCTGGTGATCAATGCGTTGCGCATGCGCCCTGACCGCATCGTGGTAGGCGAGTGCCGCGGCGCGGAGGCGGTGGACATGCTCACCGCCATGAACACCGGGCACGACGGGTCTCTCACCACGCTGCATGCCAACTCCCCGCGCGACGTGCTTTCCCGCGTGGTGACCATGGTCCGCTACGGCGTCGATCTGCCCGTGGACGTGATCGAGGCGAATGCGGCAAGCGCGTTCGATGTGGTGGTGCAGACGTCGCGGGCGCTCAGCGGCAGGCGGTGCGTGACCCATGTGTCGGAGCTTGTGTACGACCAAAGGGCGCGGGCCTGCAGCGTGAGGACGTTGTTCGAGCGGCGTTCTCCCGAAGAAGCGGGGTCGTGGCAGGTCCTGCCCGATTGGGTGGACGACCTGCCTGAAACCATCGGGCTTGATGGGGAGGAGGTATTGGAATGGAAGCATCTGGCGTGTTCGGGACGGTAGCAGCTATAGCCGCATTTGCCGGTGGTGCGCTTTGCGCGCAGGCCGTGCTGCGGCGCACCAGGCGTCGGAGAGCTGGCGAAGGCGGGATCGGGCGGCATCTTGCGCGCAACGGCGTGCGCTGCGCCGATGGAGCTGCGCGTCGCCTGCTTTCCGTGCCCAAGGTAGCCGCTCTTGCGGGCGATGCCCAGGCGGCGTTGCAGGGCCATGGGGTGGTTTGCACGCCGCGGAGCCTGTGCTCGCTTGCCGTTGCGGCGGCAGCGGCGCTGGCAGCTTGCGTGGGGCTGGTATCCGCCTCGCCGTTTGCCGGCGTCGCCGTGGCGGTTCTGGCTTGCGCCGTGGCGGTGGCGCGCGTCCACGGGTGGCGCGATCGCCAGGAGGAGGCGTTGCGCGAGGCGGTGCCCGATGCGCTTCATGCCATGGGTTCGTGCTTTCAGGCGGGCTTTTCGCTGCTGCAGACGTTTCAGCAGCTGGCGGGCGAGATAAAGGGGCCGCTGGGGAAGAGGTTCGCGGCTTGCGCTCATCTGCTCGAGACGGGCCATGGCTCGAGCGAGGCCTTAAGGGCGCTGCGCGCGGGCGGGAAAAGGTCGGAGCTTGCCTTCGTGGCGGTGGCGCTCGACGTGCAGCACCAAGCGGGCGGCAGCATGCGTCCGGTGCTCGAGGCGGCGCGCGAGACGGTCGAAGGGGAGCTGGCCCTGCGCCGTGCGTTGCGGGTGCAGACGGCTCAGGCGCGGCTGTCGGCGCGCGTGGTCACGGTGATGCCGTTCGCTTTGGTCGCCGTGTTCTCGCTGGTGAGCAAAGGGTTTTTGGACCCGTTCCTGCAAAGCCCGCTGGGGTTGGGCCTGTTGGGATTGGCGTGCGCGATGGAGGTTGCGGGCGTGCTCACGGTGCGCCGCATGTTGAACGTGGAGGTGTCGTGATGGTGTATGCGATGGCGCTGCCTGCGATCGCGGCCGTTCTAGGCGCGGCGTCGGGTGCGTGCATTGGCTGGACGGGCGCGCAATCGATTCGCCGAGCCCGCGCGGCAAGGGCCCGCGCGCCTGATGACGGGCGGGCGAAAGGCGGTGTGCAGGCGAGCGCATGTCTTTCGTATCTGGAGGGTTTGAGCAGGCGATTGGCATTGCGGGCCACTCGCTCGGTGCTGCCTGTCGGCGCATTGCGCGGTGCGCATGCGCGCTTCGAGGAGCAGGTGGGCAAGGCCGGTCTTGGCGGGACGGTGTCGGCCCAGGCGTGTTGCGAGGGAGCGGTGCGCCTTGCTGCGGCGGGTGCGGCGGCGGGAGCGTTGTTGGGCTGCGCGGCATCGAACAAGCTTGCGGTAGTTGGTTGCGTGACGGGCGGTATCGCAGGCGCGACCGCGCCGGGACGTGCGGTGCGCGGGGCCCGGCGTCAGCGCGCTCAGGCGCTGGAGCGCAGCATGTCGGAGATGTTGGAAGTGGTGGCGCTCGGCGTGCGCAGCGGGCTTTCGTTCGATCGCAGCCTGCAGCTGTACACGGGGCATTTCGATGATGGGCTGGCGCGCGAGTGCGCCGTGGCGCAAAGGTCGTGGGAAGCGGGGCTTGCGACCCGTCAAGACGCTTTGCGCGCTTTGGCGCAAGGGTACGATAACCCGCTGTTCTCGCGCACGGTGTCGGCCATCATCCGCTCGCTGCGGTTCGGCACCTCGCTTGGCGAGGTTCTGGAGCAGGCGGCGGAACAGGCGCGTGCGGCGCGAAAGGCGCAGGTGGAGGAGCGGGTCGCCAAGGCGCCTGTGAAGATGATGATCCCCACGGGGACGCTGATCCTTCCCGCCATGCTGCTCTTGGTGCTCGGGCCCGTGTTGTTGGAGCTTATGGAAGGGATGTAGGCATGATTCGAGCGGTTATGGATGCATATCGGCGAGCGCTGGCGAAGGCCGCGTGCAAGGTGGCCCGCCTTCGGCACGGCGAGGACGGGCAGGGAACGACCGAATACGCGATCTTGGTCGGCGTGCTGGTGGTGATAGCCATCATTGCGATAACGGTTTTCCGGCCGAAGCTGCAGGAGCTGTGGGATGCGATCGCCGACGGCATCAACAGCCTGTAGGCGGATCGCGGCGCGCGATTGCGCGGGTCAGGCGACGGTCGAGTTCGCGCTGGTCGCCGTGGCGTTTCTGTCGGTCGTGCTTGGGATGGGCGCGCTTTGGCGCAGCGTTTCGGCGGGCACGTTCGTGGAGCATGCGCTGTCGTGCGCCTCCCATTGCGTGACGGGCTCGTTGCCTGGGGCGCTGGCGGACACGGTGCTGTACTAGCTTTCGGATTCGCAAGGAGGTGAGGGATTGGGCGTTTTGCACGCAGGCGAGCGCGGGCAGGCGACCGTGGAGGCTGCGTTCCTCATCCCGGTCCTGTTCACGGTGCTGTTGCTGTCCGTGCAGCCCGGCATGGTCCTGTACGACCGGATAGTCATGCAGGCGGCGGCAAGCGATGCGTGCAGGCTTGCCGCCGTCAAGACCGATGCCGTAGGTGATTCGTCGCAGGCCGTGGAGGCGTTCGTCCGCCATAGGCTGGGCGCCATCCCGCCCGTCCCCTGCTTTCACGTGCACGAGGGAGGTTGCAGCTGGAAGGTGTCCGTGCAAGGGGACGAGCGTTCCGAGAAGGTGAGCGTGGAGGTTGTCGGCAAGGTCAAGCCGCTGCCGTTTTTGGGCGCGGGCGCCGTGCTGCTCGGTATGACGGACGGCGATGGGCTGTTGACGGTGAAGGTCCGTTGCGAGCGGGCGACGCAGCCCGAGTGGGTTGCGGGCAGCCCGCAGGGGCTTGACCCTGAGGCTTGGATAGGAGCTTGGCTATGAGCGTGCCGCGCAGAATGGCGCAGGCGTTTTCCCTGCGGGACGAGGACGGGATGACCACGGTCGGCATGGTGGTGTCGCTTCTGCTGGCGTTGTCGATGATCTTCTCGTCGGCTCAGGTGTACCGAATCCAATCCGTGTCATCGCGTGTGCAGTCGGTGGCAGATGCCGGTGCGCTTGCGGCGGGCAACGTGGTCGCGGAGTTCATGGTGGCGGTGCGCGTGTGCGATTCCGTGGCCCTGTCCTTGTCGCTGACCAGCTTGACGTCCACAGGTTTGGGGATCGTCGCATGTTGCGTTCCCGGCGGGCAGGGCGTGGGCGCCAAGCTGCTCGAAGCCGGTGCGCGCGTGGCCGATGCCCGAGATTCGTTCTCGAAGACCGCTTCCGAGGGCTTGACGCGCGTTCAGAAGGCTCTCCCGTTTTTGGCGGCGGCCAGCGCGGCATCGGTTGCGCAGGGGAACGGCTCGAACGGGTCCGACTACACGGCGCTTGCCCTGCTGGTCCCCGATTCCGCCGAGGATATCCGGGTGCCGCAGGAAGACGCGCGCGCCAAGCAGGCTCGAGAAGATGCGATCGGCCAGGCTGAGGAGGTCAAGGAGCTGGCACGGCGGGCCGAGGAGGCGGCCTTGCGGGCCCAAGACGCCAAGCAGCGAGCGTTCGATCACGACTGCGGTGCCCGTCCCGGTTGGTGCATGGCCGAGCGCGCCGAAACCCTGGCGCATATGACGGGCGCGCAAAATCCGGTGTTCTCAAGCGTGGACGCCTGGTCGTTTTCCGTGGCGCTTCGCAGGGCACAGGCGTATTACCCGGCGCGCTTGGCGGTCGAACGCCCCGATGACGGCAGCGTTCAGGCCCAGGCCCAATCGGCGCTGCGCAAGCGCTTTTACACCTATGCCGCGAAGGAGGTGGCGCGTGGATACGTTCGGGAGGGCGATTCGTTCGAGGCCTTGTTCCCTCATCTTCCCGCCAACACCGCGCAGATGCGGGAGACCGAGCTGTTCGCGCAGGCGGTGTACCCGGTCAGCGTGACGGGCGCCTCCCCGACCTTGCACGCGTGGGACGGTTGCCCGAAGGCGGCGGGGTCCACGTCGCGGGCCTCCCTTCGCGATATGGAAGCGGGCGCATGGGAGACGTGCTCGGAATGCGGCTTCACGGCGGCAAGCCTGGGCAAGGTGGCGGCAGCCTCCACGTCGATAGGAAACGGCTTCGAGCATCACTACGAGCAGGTGGCGCTTGCCGCCGAGGAGTACCAAAAGGCCCTTGAGGAGGGCGCCCCGGCGAAGCGGGAGGCGAAAAGCCGCGTGACCAAGCTGCTCGACCAGCTGCGCGATGCGTGTTCGAGCGTGGGGGCGTTCCGCATCGATGCGGACCCGCCCGGGGGCAAGGGGGTGGTTTGCCTTGCGGTGAATACGGGCCCCGATGCCCCCGACAAGGGGTTCGAATCCGCGTTCGTGCAGGCCAGCGGCCAGCTGGGGTGCCGTGTGGCGATATCGGCGGCGACGCTGGTGGCCGATCCGTCCGGCGAAGGGCGAAGTGTCATCGCCTCTTTGGCCGACGGCCTGGCATCGGATTCGGCGCTTGCGGGCGTGTTGGGCGCTGCAGCGGGCGTTTGGTCGGGGGCGTTGAGCGCCTATGCCGATGGGCAGTCGGCGTTGGATGCGGCTGTGCGCGAGGGTGTGGGGGGCTTGCCCCTGGTAAGCGCCTCCGGATTAGGGGATTGGGCCGCCGATGCGCTTTCGGATGCGTTTCGTACTGTAGGGCTTCAGCCGGCGAACCTGGATGCGCTGCGCCCGGCGACGGTGAACACGGCGCATGTCGCGCAGGCCGGCGATAGCGCGTTTTGCGCTCGCTTGCTCGAGGTGAAGCGGCAGGCGGTCGAGCATCCGCTCATGTCCAACGACGTGTTCTCGTCGGTGGTGGGCGCTGTTCGCAGGGACGTGCTGCAGCGCTTCGACGCCTGGGGCGATTCGATGGAAGTGGCGACCATCAGCATAGGCGGCGCCCAGGTGCCCGTAACGGTGGCGCTGCCCCCGGCGGTGAAAGGGTTCGCCTCGGATGCCATCGGGGCTGCGGCCGACAAGCTTCTGTCCGTGTATGCGAGCGTGACGGGATTGAGGCAATGGGATTGATGGTCGATCGGATATGCGCCATCGGCAGGTCGTCGGGGCAGATGACGGTGGAGTTCGTGGCGGCGCTGCCCGTGCTTTTGGCGGTGGCGGCCATCTCGGTCAACGCCCTGGCGTTTTTCGGCTGGTGCGCGGCGTTCGATGACGATTTCCGCGATTTGGTCCGGGTCTATGCCGCTTCGCCGGCGTACGGGCAGGGCGTGGGCGATACCTGCGCGTTCATCGAGCGGGCGCTCGATGAACGGTTGGACGCGGAAAACGTCTCGGTAAGCGTTTCGGCGCATGGCGTCTCAGCGGGGCATACATCGTTTTCGGCCACGCTCGAGTACATGCCCACGTTGTTCGGTCTGGGGTTGAAGTCGGAGGTGATGGGAGTGGCGCTGCCGAAGCTGTCGCATACCGAGGAGCTGGTGGTGGATTGCTATAAGCCCGGGGTGCTGTTGTGAGCGGCGGCCGTGGGTATGCGGCGTGCGGCGGCGATCGGGCGCCAAGACGGTCGGCGCGCGCGGGGCGCGGCGGTTGTGCGCGGGCGCGGCCTGTCCGTGCGGTGCTCATCGTTGCCGCGGGGATCGTGCTTCTTGCCGGTGCCGGCGGCGCGCAAGCCCAGGCGGCATGGCGGACGGCGTCAGAGTCGGCTTCCTTTGCAGGCTTCGATGCGGTCATGGGGAGGGTCGATGACGGCTTTTCCTGCTTGCCCTCGGATGTCCCCGAGACGTTCAGGGATGAGCTGTTTTCGGTGGCGGGCAAGCGCGGGCTGCGCTGCGATGTCGGGTCGCACCTGGTGGGATTCGAGCATGCGGGCAGCGCTCCCGATGCGCTGCGGGAGGTGCAGGATGCGCTTGAGCGCGGCGGATGGAGGGCGACGGCGGCAGGCCAGGGCTTATGCGCGACGTTCTCGAAAGACTGCGGCGCTTGTCGTTGGGCGTTTGTGCAGTGTGTGCAGATGCCGCAGGGGACGAGCGTGGTCGTGCAGTGGTCCGAATGCGAAAAGGAGGTGCGTTAGTGAAGGGAAGGGATGCGCCGATGAGGTTAGCGGTCGGCTTCGGGGCGCGCGTGCGCGGCTTGCTGGGGGCGAAGCGCTCGAAGGGCGTCGTCATGCTGGCGCCGTGCAACGACGTTCACACCTTCGGCATGGCTGAACTGATCGACATCGCATTCCTGGACGAGCAAGGGCAGGTGCTGGAGTCGTATCGGGCCGTCGGGCCGCGCAGGCGTATCAGATGCCGTAAAGCGGTGGCCGTTTTAGAGCGATTCTCCGTTAACGACCCGTCCTGGTTTTCAGCGGGGGAGCATGTGGAGATGACGAGAAAGGATGGTGCAGGGAAATGAGGGTATGCCCGGTTTGCCACGCAAGGGCGTTCGACGATGCCGAGGTCTGCTACGGCTGCATGCATCGGTTCAGCGGCAAAGAGCCGGCGGCTGCTCCGATGCCAGGCAACGCGCATAAGGGAGAGGCCGTCGGGTCGCTGTCCAAGGAGACGCAGATGCGCGCTCAGGCGCCGAGTTCTGGTGCGAACGCGGCTTCTTGGGCCGATGCGAGGCAGGCGGCTTCGGCGAAGGGGCGCTCAGCGGAGCAGCTGCAGCAGCCGCTGCCCGATGATGGCGTTTCCGGAATCGAGCAGCGCCTGGATGGAGAGCCTTGCGGGAGCGCTCCCGTCGTCGCCAGGAACGTGAACGTTTCCGCCGGCGGTGCGGACATTGTGGTGCGCATCGAGCTGGTAGGGGCCGCGGAGGCGCATGCGGCTGCGGAGGATGATGCGGCTCAGACCACCGCTTGCCAGCTGTTACGTCGAGGTAGGCCGATGCGGGGATCGGTCGGCGCCCGCCCGGCCGATGTGCAGCGAGGAGCATCGGCCGGGCAAGGGGCTGAGCAGGCAAGATCGACCCATCCGCGTCATGCTGCCGAATTGCAGGCGGTCAGCGCATGACGGGGTATGCGCTGACCGTGTTGACCTTATGCGCGGCAGTCGGGGCGGTAGCGGGGGCGTTCGCGATCCCTCGAATCGCCGACATGCTGCTGAGCAGGGCATATTGGCGCTCTTATACCTGGTGGTATCGCTGTTTGGATGATTTTGCGCATTATCGCGACGCCTGTCCTGGCCGGCTTCCCCGTCAAAACGAGAAGGGGACGGCAGGCGCCGTGGGCATCTGGCTTGCGGATTGCCGCTCCCAGGCTTTGAAGGGGGCGCTCACGCACGAGCGCGCCGAAGCGCTTCGGGAGGCAGGCATCGATGTTGGAAAGGGCGCCTCAACGCGAAGCGAGGTCCAGCAGCAACGGCGCTGTTCGTTCTCCCCGCGGCCGTGGCAGCGAGCGGCGCTCGCCGCCGCCATGGCGTTGTGGTTCGCGGCCCAGCCGCTGTTCGGCGTCCCGTGGCACCAAGGTGCTTTGCTTTGCGTATGCGGCGTGGCCATGGCGTCGGGGGTGGTGTGCGACCTGCGGGCAAGGATGATCCCGCTTGAGTGCTGTGCGGCGTTGCTGGTCGCAGGAGGTGCTTATCAACTTCTTCGCCATGGGTCCATCGGCATCGCGGAAGGCGCCGTTGCCGCGGCAGCGGTTCTGGCGGTGTGCTGGACGGCGAACCGCATTGCGCGAAAAAGCGGTGAATCGGTGGGCTTCGGCGATATCCGTTGTATGACGGCGCTTGCCTTCGCGTGCGGTCCCGCGACGCTTCTGGGCGCGGCGGCTTGCTATGTGTCGGCGTGCACGTTCTCGATTGTCGGGATGCTGATGCATCGGCTTGGACGTCGCGACGGCATTCCCATGGCGCCGTTTTTGTCCATATGGCTGGCGGTGGGGACGACGGTGCTCGGATGAGGGCGGGATCTGGAAAGGAGGTGGTGCCTTTGGGCTGGTTCGGCGTCGGTTCGATTCGATGACAAGGAAAAGGCAGCGAATGGGAAGGTTTGGATATGGGTATGGACGTGAACGGCGTTGCCCTGAGGGGCTTTGCGGACAAGGCTCGCGCTCTGGCGTATCGCGGCGAAGAAGACGGCGGATCGGAGATTGTGCAGGTGGTCATCGCGCTTGGCTTCGCTGTGGGCTTGGGGGCGGCGCTCATGATCTTGCAGACGCAGGTCAACACGGCGATCACGTCCGCCGGCAACTCGGTCACGAACATGTTCAAGAGCGTGACGAGCGGCGCGGTGGGAAGCAGGTAGCTTCGCTTGCGCGCCTGGCCGGCAGCCGGGCGCGAATCGATGGGGCGAGCGCCGTCACGTTTGTGATGGCGCTGCCCTTGCTGATGGGCCTGCTGTGCGCCATTGCGGATATCGGAAGGGCGGCGTATCTGGGGATGGAAGCGGATGTCGCGGCCCAGGCCGCCTGCCGCTATGCGGCTCAACGCGTCGCGCAAGGAGATAAGGGCCCGGACGAGGCGTCGGCTCTTTCGGCGGCGCTCGAGCAGTCTCCCGGGCTTGCGGGCGAGGGCGTTTTCTGCTCGATCGAGGTCGACTGCTCGCCCGTGCGGACGAAGGAGGTCGAACGCAAGACGTTCGATCCGCAGGCAGATCGCTTCGAAGCGCGGCCGGTCGTGTTCGCTTACCGGCAGGTGGACGTGAGGGTGCGTGTGAACGCTCGATGCTTGACGCCTGCCGGCAAGGCGGTGCTCTCCGCGGCGGGCGCGGTCGACGGGCTGCAGCTGTCGTCGGCGGCGAGCAGGACGGTTTCGGTGGATGCGGATACGGAGGTGGGGCATGGTCCTCGATGAACGGGGGAGCGAAAGCGTGCAGTTCTCTTTCGCTGCGGTGCTGCTCATCGTCGTGGCGTTCGGCATCATGCAGATGGCCATGATGAACGCGGCCGCCATCATGCTGTCCTCCGAGCTTACCCAGGCGTGCATGCGCATCGACGTGTCAGGCCTGAGGACGGCATCGGATAAGGAATCGTTCGTCGCCGAGCAGATCCTTGATGAGTCCGCGCAGCTGCGCCGTAGCGATTTGACGGTGTCGGGGGTGCGGGTGGAATCGAACGCGCGCGAGGATGTGTTTTCCGCAAGCGGCATCTCAAGCCGCACGGCCCTCACGTCCGTTTCCTACGACGTGTCCTATAAGGCGCCGATCTCGCTGTCCGGGCTTCGCGATGGCGGAAGGCTGTCGCGTCACGTCGCGTGCGCGGTGGTCGACGAGCGGGTGACGGAGGTGAGCCTCGCATGAGCCGATATCGAGGGGAGAGGGGGAACGTGGCGCCGCTTGCCGTGGCGTTGTGCCTGGTGTTGGTGATGACGCTCGGCTTTTTGGCGGATTGCGCCGTGCTCTACGGCGCAAAGGCCCGTCAGGAGCAGGCCTTGGATGCCGCCAGGTCGGCGTGCATGGATGCCGGTCAAGCAGCCTCCGCGAAATACGGCGACGATGCAGGCGCCGTTCTTGCCGACCTGATCGTGGATCAGGTCAGGGCGCAAGGGGTGGAAGGGGCAGTGAGCGTGTGGTTCTACGAGGCGCCCGCTCGGGCAGTCGCCGAAAGCGAGCGGATGTGGGTGGTGGGCATGCAGGTGGAGGAGGCGAAAGTCCTTCCGTTTGCCGTAAGCTCCGCCCCCGATGCGAAGGTTGCTTCGAGCCGGGTGTTCAGCGCGCGTCCGTACGCGGCGCAGCAAGTTTGGCGGCCTGATGCCCGCATATGCGGCGTGTACCGTTTCGGCGATGGCTGCGGTGCAGGTCAGGGTCGGTTCTCGGCGATAAGCGCGCTTGAGGGGTTCCCTCGGGAGATAGCCGAGGAGGCTCAGGCTCGTTTAGGTGGATAGCGAAAGGGGGATGACCATGTCGGTCGGAAGGAACACGGGGCGCGTCTCGCGGCAGACGTTGTCGGGGCGGTTGCGCTCCGGCGGGCGTTCGGGGGCGGCGTATGGAAGGACGGCCGGGCAGCAGGATGAGGGCGAGCAGCGTCCGATCGACGATGCCGTCCGCTCGATGGATTCCGCAGCTGCGCGTTTCAAGCAGATGTCGGCGGTGACCGCGGCGGCGGTGGCCGTCGCGGTCGTGGCGGTAGGGTATGGGTTATGGCAGGCCGGGGCATCCCGCGCGGCGGTCGACCAGGCGACGAAGGGCGCTCGCAGCGTGGTCGTCACCACGCGCGATGTCGCCGCCGGCGATCCGTTCGGCGCGGATGCGGTGCAGCTTGTGGAGGTCCCCCAGGCCTTCCGCCAAGACGATGCGCTCGGCGCCGACGCCCTTGACGGCGCGGGCAGCGTGGCGGGTGCCCGGGCGTTGGTGTCCATTCCGGCGAACACGCAGCTATCGCCTCAGATGATTGCCGGTAGCGCGGCGGATGGCAGGTTGGCCGCGCAGCTTGCCGCGGGCATGGAGGCGGTGTCCCTGTCGGTCAACGATGAGACGGGCGTGGCCGGGCAGGTCCAGCCGTTCGACGAGGTTCGCGTGGTGTGCGTCACCGAGGCCGCCGGAGGTGCGGTCAGCTTGGACGAGCTTTGCGCTTCGGCGCGGGTGATGTCGGTGGGCGGCGACGGCGCCGGCGAGGGTGCGGCGTACAGCGCCATTACGTTGGAGTTGACGCCTGAGCAGGCGGATGCCGTCCGCTGCGCGCAGGCGTCGGGCACCATCAGCGTCCAGCTCGTCGCGGGCGGCGTGTTGTCGGGAGGTATGGTCGAGCATGATGGATAGAGGGACCGAGCTTGCCCTGAAGCGAGCGGTTCGCGAAGGCCTTGCGACGAGGTTGCAGGGTGATTTCGATCCCGTGGAGGTGGAATCGGCCATCCAGTCGCTTGTGCAAGAGGCCGTGCGGGCGTGGAACCTGGGCCTTGCAGAGCTCGACGTCGCTCGCTTATGCCGTTCGGTCGGAGACGATTTCCTTCGCTACGGCCCTTTGCAAGGGCTGTTGGAGGACCCTGGGATCACCGAGATCATCGTCAACGGCGGTGGCGTGGCGATGGATGCCGGAGTTGCAAGGTTTTTGGAGCCGCATGTGTTCGTGGAGCGCGCAGGGCGATTGGAGCCGTGCCCGTACGTTCGGTTCGACGATGCTGACCATCTCCGTCGCATCATCGACAAGATCGCCGAGCAGGCGGGCATGCGCTGCGACGAGGCGCATGCTATGGGCTGCGCCATGCTGCCGGGCGGCAAGGCGCGAGCAACCTACATCGTGCCTCCGCTTGCCCCGGATGGTCCCGCGCTCAACCTTCGCCTGTTCGGCGATGACGTCATGAGCATCGAGGATTTGACGGCGCGAGGCGCCCTCAGCCCCGTGATGGCGGAGTTTTTGGGTTCGGCGGTGCGCGCCCGGTGCCCCGTGATCATATCCGGAGGCACCGGCTCGGGAAAGACGACCATGCTCGGCGCGCTTTCCGGGTTCATCCCCGACGACGAGCGCGTCTTGACCATCGAGGATACGCCTGAGCTGCGGTTGCGTGCCGCGCACGTCGAGCGGATGCAGACGCGCGAGGCGAACACCGAGGGCGAAGGGGCCGTTGGCATGCGCGAGCTGGTGGCGCTCTCGCTGCGCCGGCGCCCCGATCGCATCATCGTGGGCGAATGCCGCGGTGCGGAGGCTTACGAGATGCTGCAGGCGATGCAGACCGACCACCCCGGCTCGATGACCACCGTGCATGCCAACGACCCGGGGAATGCGCTGAGCCGTCTGCACACTATGGTGGGTTACGCCAACGCCGATTTGGGTCGCGACGTCATCGTGCAGCAGATCGCGGAGTCGCTTGCGGGGGGTTTGATCGTCCATGTGGAGCGCATGCGCGACGGAGGGCGGCGCGTTACCAGCATCGTGGCGGTCGACCAGATGCCCGAGGGCGCGACGGTCATCCCTCGCGCCGAGCTGTTCCGGTTCGAGCCGCGCGGCATGGACGCGTTCGGCCGCATCACGGGAGCTTGGCGCGCATGCGGCGTCCAGCCGCAGCGCATCAAGCTGCGCATGCTCGCGGCAGGGGTGAGGTTCGATCCATCATGGTTTTTCGGGTCGTAGGAAGGCGATGGCTATGAAGGGATTCTTCTCCGGGGCGCTTGCCTTCGGCGTGCTTTTGGCGGCAGCGGCGGTGGCGTGCACCGCCCTGTCTTTGAGGTTGCGGCAAAGGGCCGAGGAAAGCGATGCCCGAGCGTCGGACCGGGCGTTGTACGAACTGGGCAAACGCGATGCCGAGTCGGCGAAGGCGGATGTCGAAGGACCGCTTGGCAGGATGCTGCGCGATGCGGGCATCGAGGCGTCTCCGGTTTCATGGACGCTGTGCTTGGGCACCGTGGGCGCGTTCGCGGCATTTTTCGGCATGCGGGCAAGTGGCCTGCTCGGTGCGATGCTGGGCGTAGGGTTGGTTTGCATCGCTGCGGCGTTGTACGTGCTGCGCGCACGGGCGAAACGGCGCGAGCTGCTTTCCCGGCAGTTTGTGCGGCTCGTTCCTCAGTTGTCGGCCAGCGTGAAGAGCTCGCTGACCCTTGAGCGCGCGCTGCGGATCTCGGCCGACCATGCGCCGGAGCCGCTGCGCTCGGAGCTGATGGCGGTGCTCGCGCGCGTTTCCTATGGCATGCCGTTGGTGCAGGCCCTTGCCAGCATGGCGCAAAGCACGGGCGACGCCGATGTCGCGGCGTTGGCGTCGGCCATGCGCATCCAGCAGCGTTTCGGCGGGTCGATGGGTGCGGTCCTCGATCTAATCGCGGAGCACGCCCAGGGCCGCGCCCTTATGCAGCAGGAGCTGCGCAGCGAACTTGCGGGAACGCGCATGGCCACGGTGGTGGTGGCGTGCGCCATGCCTGCGATCTTCGCGTTCATGTTCGCCACAAACCCGGCTTTTTCCCTGTTCTATCGGGAAAACCCGCTGGGGTGGGCCGTGCTTGCGGGCGCTGCGCTCATGGAGGTGGCGGGTATTGCGGCGTGCCGTCGGATTACAAGGTTCTCGTATTAGGCGCGCTCGCGCCGGTTAGGGGGTGATGCATGCGAAGCTTGACGTTTTGCGCGATCTGCCTGCTGGCGGTTGCTGCGGGGTTGGCGGTTTACGAGGCGCTCAACGCTTGGGCCGGGGTGAAAGCGCGTGGGCTTATGCCGGCGTGGGCAAGATTCGATCAGGCCGACGGCTCGTCGAGGGGTCGGACTCATGCGGGCCCGGCTCGCTTGTGGTCGCGTGCTGTGGAGGCGCTTGCGGGTTTCGCCCCGCTTTCAATGAGGGAGCGGGAGCGGTCAAGGGAACGGCTTCGATGCGCGGGCATCGCTTTGGAGCCCGAAACCTGGCGTTGCGTGTGCTTTGTCGCGGTTTCGGGCTGCGTGGTCATCGCCGTTGCGGCGTGCATCGCGTTTCGTGCAACGCCGGCGGTTTTCGTTTTCGTCGTTTGCGGAGCGGGGCTGGCGGGTTGCGGAGGCTTGCAGCTGTATCTGCGATCGAAGCGCCAAGCGCGCCGCGCCGCCATCGATGCCGGATTGCCCGACGCCATGGAACTGCTTGGCGTGGCGATAGCTGCCGGATCTCCGGTGGAACAGTGCTTCCGCCAAGTCGCCGAGAGCTTGAGCGGCCCGCTTGCCGATGAGTTCCGCCTGGTGGACCAAGAGGTCAACTTGTTGGGGCATTCCCGTGCGAAGGCGCTTTCCAATCTTGCGCAGCGCTGCGCAAGCCAGGAGGTCACCGCGTTCGCCGCTCAGCTGACTCAGGCTATAGAGCAGGGCGCATCGGTGGCGCAAGGGCTTGCCAATCAAGCTGCGCTTGCCCGTGCGCGCGCACAAGCGGCGGCGCTCGAGCATATCAGGAAAATGCCGACGAAGCTCGATGTGGTGCTGTCCGTTTGCTTTTTGCCGCCTACCACGTTGCTGGTGCTCGTTCCCACGGTGGTCGATCTGCTGGCGTTTCTAGGAGGTGGGCTGGCTTGAGGTCGTTTCGATGGGCGCCGCAGGAAGGAGGGGCGGGGCGATGGTGAGGAAGAGACGTAAAACCGCGATGCGCCGTCGGCGGCGCTGCGTTCCTGCATCGGGTAATGCGGCGACGGGGGATGGACGCGTGTTCACGCGCCGCGGTTTCGTGTTCGGTTTAGGGGCGGTTGCTGTTGGACTGATTATGTACAACCCCCGAATGGCGTTTGCCGATGAGCCTTGGTGGGACGGGTCCTTGATCTTCCGCGGATATGGCGCGCGTTATGCCAGCAGGTTTTGGAACGAGGTCGGTTCGGTGCAAGCGGGGGCAGGCGCCGAACAGGCGGGGAATATGTACACCGGTTTGCAGGTATCGGCGAAAACGCCTTGGGTTGAATGGGATATCTCCTCACGGCAGTTCATCAGGGTGGCTACTAAGATCACCATGGCATGCGATTTCACGACGGAGCTGTATTACCACATGAGAGGCAAGCTCGAGATAGCATGCGGAAGCTATAACGAGCTGAATCCCTCGTATAACCTATGGCATACGGATTCGGGCGATGATACGCGTTTCACCCTGTTCCATACCGTCGATGGTGCGCCTAAAGGGGGCGTGGAAGAGGGGTCGAAGGTCGTCGTCATCGACAACGAGGCAGGAGCTGGCATCCATAGAGACGGTTGCCATGTGTGGACCGATTACCGCGGGTATCCAGGATCGGATTATTCGGTATGGATCCGGCGCACCGATCGCGATGCGATGCATGGGTTTCAGCTGAGGTCATGGTTTTGGAACTATTACTACTATGGGAAGGACTGGTACTACCAGCGTGCCGACGATCCCCCTATCGGCTTTTCCACGAAGTGGGTCAAGCAACGAGCAAAACGGGTGGGCATCGCAAGCGAGGCGCAATGGGCTGGCCGCGTGCTCGTCATCTTCCCGGCAACGGTTCCGTCGCTGCAGCTGGGCGTCGACGGGCCTCGCGCCGGCCAGGGATGCGGCGTGTTTTCCTCTGCGTCCTCGACGAGACGCCATTGGATAGCGGTGGCGCACGAAGACGAGCGCTTTGCCGGAACGTTTCGCTTCGTGCCCGTTTGCGCCGGCGACGGCTCGCTTTCGTTGGGCCAGGCAGGCGGCGGGCCGCGTTTCGACGCAAGCGCGGCGGAGCTTCAGCATCGCGCGGGGGCCGATCGCGCGCAGGCGGTGTGGGTGCATGGGCGAGGATCGCGCCAATGGCTTTTCAGCGATTGTTCCGGCATGGCGCTCGATCGCGTGGGGGCTTCGCAGGAAAACGGCGCGCGCGTGCAGTTCCATTCGAACGGCTATGCCGATGGGGAGTGGGGCAACGAATCGCATATGTGGCATCTCGAAGATGCTCGTTTCGGCACGGAGGACGGCGACCTGTTCGACCTTGAGGGCGCTGCAGACGGCTCGACGGTTGTCGTGGGCGCTTCGCTTGGCGTTCCCGATCCCCGGACCGCGTTCAGGCCCGGAGGCGCATCGGCCGATGCGAAGGGCATTCGATACGAATACCTGTGGTTTGCCGATGACGGTCAGGGAGAAGCCGTCTCCGAGATTCCCGAGGTCACGGGCCGCGCATGCGTGTCGTTCGGCGGCGGGCGCCTGTGGCTTGATGCGCAACCGGCGGCGAACGTGGTGGGAACGCGCGGGCATGCCGGGGCTTTGCGTGCTTTGAACCTATCGGCCGAAGGAAGCGAGCCGGGGCTTGCCGTGCAAATCGCCTCGTCCGGAGCGTGGCGCGATGCCTCTCAAGAGGGGGCCGAGGCGCAGGGTCTCAGCATAAAGCTCGGCGGGGATGCCTCCTCGCGCTTTCATGTGCGTTATCGCGTGTGCGGGAAGGATGGGAGCTGGTCCGAGTGGGTCCAAGACGGGCAGGAGGCATCCTGCGGCGGGATGTCGATTCATGGCATAAGCGCCCGAATCGTGCCAGCGGGGCTTCTTGAGGAAACGGGGCGGACGCTTCAGGTCGGCGAGCACTTGGCGGGAAAGCGGCTGGCGTGCATCGTGCGCGCGACTACCGCATACCTGCATGCCGCGTATCTGGGATGCGCCGTTTCAAAGCCTTTGCAGGTAGTGAACCCCTTCACCACGGTGCGCTATTTCGTGGATGGCGAACGAGAGCCTTGCTGGTCCGAACGCGTTGACGAATCGTCCTCGTACAGCGCCTCCTCCGATGCGCGCGCAATTGCCTTGAAACCCGGGTGTGAGAAGGTGGAGGGGTGGTTCGTCGATGCCGCGTGCACCGTTCCGTTCGTGGATGGGACGGTGGTGCAGGGGGCGACGTTGGATCTGTTCGGGCGCAATATCGCCGAGGTCCGCTATGCATTGACGGATATGGCTCGGGAGTTGTTCTCTGAGCGGCGGTGCTTCGCCGATAAGCAGCTTGAAGCCGAGGTGGACGGAGAATCCATGCTGCCGCCTGCGCAAGAGGTGGCCTACGGGGAGGTGCTGTCGTTTTCGCGGCGTCCCAGCGTATGGTACGAGGCCGAGGGACGTGCAAGGGAGGCGGTCGGCGTTATCGGCGCATATGCCGATGCTTCGGCATCCCAGCCGCCGGCGCCGAAGCTGAAGGTGACGTGCTCTATGACGGCGTATCTTGGATGGGCCTTGCCGAGATACGAGGGCATTTGGGTTTCGTAGGCGTGGAATACGGATCGAGCCGCCATCGGTTGGCGGCTCGATCCGGGGCGCGGTGCGTGCTGGGGCGCTTGGCGTGATGCGCGGTAGCGTCGCATCACAAAAAACGAGATAAGGTCGATCCGCCTTATCTGCACGTTATCGTCGAAGGACCTCGAGATGATGCACAGGGCGAGCGGTTATCGGCTACTGGCCATCAACCTGCTTTTCGAAGCTGTCCTCGGCTTGCGATTGAAGCTGCTCCTCGATGGCCTGGTATGCGGCAAGAATCTGCTCGCAATCTTCGGTCAGTCGGCTTCCGTGGGCGCCATCGCGGTAAAGAAGCTGCACGTCAAGGGCTGCTTCTGTGTCCTTGATGATGCGCCATGCCTTGCTGTATGCCATGCCCATGCTCTTGGCTGCGGCGTTTAAGGAGCCGGTGTCGCGCACGCCGATGCACAGGCTGGCGATGCCGCGGCCGAACACCGAGTTGCTTTCCGTGTCGGGATTGACCACGGAAAGCCTGACGATCGGTTTAAGCTTGGATAGTTTGCTCATGAATGGTCCTTCGGTTCCCCTCGTGTGTGCTGCTATTCGTTGTCCAAGGCGGCGAGAAACCGCTCCGTCGCGCTCTCGATGTCCTCGGTGGTGCCGTCGATGACTTCGGTGAACCTGATGGGCAGACCGTCGAGTTCCGCCAGGCCGCGCGGCACGTCGTGGTGGCCCGATTCGTCGGCGACCAGGTCGTTGAGGCCGCAGCCGGAAAGCGCGGCAACGTTTTCCGGCAGGGGCTGGCCGGGCTGCATATCGTGCAAGGCACGGTACACGTTGTTGCCGAACTTGGCCCAGTGGGCGGTGCTGGCGATGAGCACGGGGTTTTCGCCGCGCAGGTTCTGTGCGGCGCGGTATGCCACGGCGGTATGCGGGTCGAGCAGGTAGTCGTGCTTGTCAAGCACCTCTTTGATGGTGCGCAGACACTCGGCGTTGTCCACGCTGTCGGCGGCAAAGTGCTTGCGAACGGCCTTGAACGTGTCCTCGTCCACGCGGAAGCAGCGCTGCTGCTTCAGGTCGGCCATCCAGCCGGCGATCGCTTCGGGGTTGCGGCCCGTCAGCTCGAACAGCTGGCGCTCCAGGTTGGAGCTGACCAGGATGTCCATGGAAGGGGAGGGGGTCAGCACGAACGGGCGGTCGGACACGTCGTAGGTGCCGGTGTTGATGAAGTCGGTGAGCACGCGGTTCTCGTTGCTGGCGCAGTACAGCATGTCGATGGGCACTCCCATACGCTTGGCGTAGTACGCGGCAAGGATGTTGCCGAAGTTGCCGGTAGGCACGCATACGTCAAGCGGGGCGCCGGCTGCAAGTTTGCTGTCTGCCACCAGCTGCGAGTAGGCGGACACGTAGTACACCACCTGCGGCAGCAGGCGGCCCCAGTTGATGGAATTCGCGCTGGAAAGGGAGACGCCATGCTCGGAGAGCAGCTTCTCGGCGAAGGCTGCGTCGCCGAACACGTTCTTAGCGCCCGTCTGACAATCGTCGAAGTTGCCGCGCACGCCCCACACGTTGACGTTTGATCCGCGTTGCGTGGCCATCTGGCGGTACTGGATGTCGCTCACCCCGCCGTCGGGATACATGACCGAGATGGAGACGTGGGGCAGGTCGCGGAAGCCTTCGAGGGCGGCCTTGCCGGTGTCTCCCGACGTTGCCACCAGGATAAGGAAATCGTGGTTGAGCTTGCCCTGCTCGCGCAGCTGGGCTGCCGATGCGCTGAAGAAGCGCGGCAGGCACTGCAGCGCCATGTCCTTGAAGGCGCTGGTGGGGCCGTGCCACAGCTCAAGGACATGGGTGTCGGCATCAAGGGAGGTGATGGGGCAGATGCGCTCGTCGTCGAAGTTGTCGCCATAGGCCTGTGCCATAAGCTCGTCTATGACCTGAGCGGGAAGGTCGACGCCGAAGGCCTTGTAGATGCGTGCGGCGCGCTGCGCATAGGGCAGCTGAGCCAACTCGCAGATCTCATCGAGCGTCAGCTCGGGGATATGCTGCGGAACGTACAGTCCGCCGCCATCTGCCAGGCCGTTGATAACGGCCTCGGTGAATTCAACGGGTTGGTCGATGCATCCGCGCGTATCGATATAGCGATTCTCTTGCATGGGCTTGGTGCCTCCTTCGGCATTGCGAAAAGGGGGATTATTCACGGTACGCATAATATTCCTGCGAAAGTACAGATGGAAGATGATTTTCCCGTTCTTCAGACAAACGGTGGCGAACGACGTTTTCAGCAAATAAGATCGATGCCGGGACTCGTGCCGCCTAGTTGTAGAGGGCTCGCCCTCCTTTAGTGCGGGAAATACTTGCGAGCGGTTTCGACGGATGCGGGTAGGAAGGGTGGCGGAGAGCAAGTTTGCAGTCGGAACGCTTTTCATGTCCGCTCGTCCGGCATCTTCAGCCGCGCTTTGCTCGTTTCGAAGTAAATGTGGTGAAACTTTGAAAATTTACCCGTATCGAACAATAAGTTGCCCAAGGCTTCCATGCAAAGTCAATCTGATGTAACATCATTCTGTTATATGCGTCAAACAAATGAAGGGAGAACATCATGGAGACTGCGATGACGAGCGCTGCGGCGAAGGCTGCGCGAGCTTCTAGCGTGTCCGTCCAGCAGATGCCGCTTTCCTTCCTGAAAGAGGGCGAGTCCGCGCATGTCGTCAAAGTGCGCGGGAGGGGCGACTTGCAGCATCATCTTGAGAATCTCGGCTTCGTGGAAGGAGCGGAGGTCAAGGTGGTGTCGGGCGTGGCGGGAGACCTGATCGTCTCCGTCAAAGGCGCGCAGGTGGCCATCGGCCGTCAAGCGGCGTCCCATATCATCACCTCCGCGGCAACGGCATAGCGGCCGATCTGCCGCCGCAGTAGGCGAATCCGGCCGCAGTGGGAAGACGCTGCGGCCGTTCGTGCGGCTGCGCTGCAGCCGCCAGTATAAGGGCATGGAGAGAAGCACAAGAAAGCGAGGATAGGGCTAGATGGCCGAGATTCAGGGCAAAACGCTGCGTGATGTGCAGGTCGGCGAATCTGCCACGGTGCGCCGCCTAAGCGGAGAGGGCGCGCTCAAGCGTCACATCATGGACATGGGCATCACGAAAGGCGTCGGGGTGTACGTGCGCAAGGTGGCGCCGCTTGGAGACCCGATCGAGGTGACGGTTCGCGGTTACGAGCTGTCGCTGCGCAAAAGCGAGGCGGAGTGCATCCTCGTCGACTAGCATGTACGCCGGCGTAACAGCCGGCGCATCGACCGTCGATGGGCAGTGGCGCGAGTGCGCCGTTTTTTACCGGAACGAGTTACCGTAACCTAACTCAAAATGGCTTCTGAACTGGGACGATGTGAAACATCGAAACCCAGAACAGCGCAAGAAGCCGAATCGATTCGCAAGAAAGGTAGATCATGGGAATCTGCATTGCCCTTGCCGGCAACCCGAACTGCGGCAAGACGACGATGTTCAACGACCTGACAGGCGCCAATCAATACGTTGGCAACTGGCCGGGCGTCACCGTCGAGAAGAAGGAGGGCAAGTACACGCGCGACAAGGACGTGACCATCACGGACCTGCCGGGCATCTACTCGCTGTCCCCGTATTCGCCCGAGGAAATCGTGGCGCGCGATTACCTGCTCGAAGGCGGCCCTGACGCCGTCATCAACCTGGTGGACGCCACCAACCTTGAGCGCAACCTGTATCTGACCAGCCAGATTCTGAATCTGGGCGTCCCGGTCGTGATTGCGCTGAACATGATGGACCTGGTGGAGAAGAACGGCGACAAGATCGACGTCGACGGTCTGTCCCGCGAGCTGGGCTGCCCCATCGTTCCTACCTCGGCGCTGAAGGGCCGCGGCATGGAGGATGTTGTCAAGGCCGCCATTGATGCAGCTCGAAGCAAGAAAGTCCCTGCATCGCAGATGAAATTCGACGCTGCCGTCGAGGAGGCGCTCGTCAAGATCGAGGGCGTTCTCGGCGATAAGGTCGCTTCTAACGCTGCGCGCTGGTACGCCATCAAGCTTTTCGAGGCCGAGGACAAAACCATCGCCGACCTCAAGCTGTCTCAAGCCGACTTGGACGCCATCTCCGCTATCCGCACCTCCATCGAGGACAAGCTCGACGATGATGCGGAATCCATCATCACTGCCGAGCGCTACGATGCCATCAGCCACGTTGTGGACAAGACCGTCAAGCGCACACGCACGGGCCTGACCACCTCGCAGAAGATCGACCGCGTGGTCACCAACCGCTGGCTTGGCCTGCCCATCTTCATCGTCATCATGTTCTTCGTGTACTGGCTGGCGGTTTCCGTCGGCGGCGGCGTGGTGACTGACTGGGCCAATGACGGCATTTCCGGCGATGGCTGGCTCTACACCGGCAATGCCGCGTTCGACGAGGCCACCGAGGAATACGAGGATGCGCATTCCCAGGTTGTGGCTTATGTCGAGAACATTCTGGGCGAGGATGAAGAGTCCGAGCTGCCTTCCGATGCATCGCAGGAAGTGCTCGACGCCTTAGCCGCCGAGGAACCTGAGGCGCCTGAAGACGGTGCCGATGAGGACGCCGTGGCCGACTACGAAGACGCCATGGCCGAATACGAGGAGGCGCAGGCCATCGTCGCCGACTTCGACGAGCAGGCGCAAGCCTCGCACGCCGTGGCCACCATGGAGGTCGAGGACGAGGATGGCAACGTGGAGGAGCAGTCCATTACGTTCGCCGATTACCAGAAGGCGCTTGAGGTCGAAGAGCCCGATCCGTCCGACGGCACGTGGGGCCTGTGGATCCCGGGTCTGGGCGCCATCATCGCCGATGCCATGGAAGCGGCAGACGTCGCGCCGTGGCTGCAGTCCCTCGTCAATGACGGCATCGTCTCCGGCGTCGGCGCCGTCATCGGCTTCATCCCGCAGATGGTCATCCTGTTCCTGCTGCTGGGCATCCTGGAGCTGTGCGGCTACATGTCCCGCGTCGCGTTCATCATGGACCGCATCTTCCGCAAGTTCGGCCTGTCCGGTAAATCGTTCATCCCGATGCTCATCGCTTCCGGCTGCGGCGTGCCCGCCGTCATGTCCACCAAGACCATCGAGAACGAGATGGACCGTCGCATGACCATCATGACCACCACGATGATCCCGTGCGGCGCGAAGATGCCCATCATCGCGCTCGTGTTTGGCGCTCTGGCGTCCGGTGATTCCTCTGCAACGTGGTACGTGGCCCCCATGTTCTACTTCCTGGGCGTCATCGCCATCATCCTGTCCGGCATCATGCTGAAGAAGACCAAGCTGTTCGCCGGCGACGCCACCCCGTTCGTCATGGAGCTGCCCGAGTACCATATGCCCACGGTGAAGTCCATCCTGCTGTCCATGTGGGAGCGCGTGAAGGGCTACATCATCAAGGCAGGTACCATCATCTTCCTGTCCACCATCGTCATCTGGTTCCTCATGAACTTCGGCGATGCGGGCGAGGGCTTCGGCCTGCTCGACCCCGATGCGCCCGACTACATGGAGCACAGCCTCATGGCCGGCCTGGGCAATCTGCTCGCCTGGATCTTCGCGCCGCTGGGCTTCGATAACTGGCAGGCCGCGGCGACCGCCGTCACCGGCTTGGTAGCCAAGGAGAACGTCGTGGCAACCGTGGGCATCATCACGCAGCTTGCCGATTACGGCGAGGCTGACCCGCAGCTGTGGTTCGGCTTCCTGCAGATGCTCGGCGGTTCCACCGCTGCCGTGGTCGCCTTCTGCGCGTTCAACCTGCTGTGCGCTCCTTGCTTCGCCGCCATGGGCACCATCCGCCAGCAGCAGAACTCTCCGAAGTGGTTCTGGATCACCATCGGCTACCTGTGCGGTTTCGCCTGGTGCGTGGGCACCATGCTCTACCAGTTCGTCGGCCTTGCGACCGGCGAGGTCGAGTTCAACGTGTTCACCGTGGTGGCTATCGTCATCGCAGCCGCCATGCTGTTCCAGATCTTCCGCCCCATGCCCAAGCGTGAGGAGAAGCAGGACAAGTAGCGCTGCGACCATCTCGTAAGACCGATATCGGGCCAGAAAACCATCGATGATGGTTTTGTGAAGACGTGAGCTGCTTTAAGCGGGACGTCGCCTTCGGGTGGCGTCCCGTTGTCGTTCGTAGTATTATCCAAGGTAAACAATTTTCGCGCGCCGGCATAGGCGTGCAGCTTAGGAAAGGAGTCGGGCTGTGATCTTGGGTCTGGAATTCAACCTGCCGACTGTGGGGGTCCTGCTGATCGTGGTCGCATGGGCTGCATGGGCCGTGCACCGTCTATGGAGCCGCGGTATGTGCGACTGCCATGCCGATAGCCCGCGCGGCTGTTCGGGCGGCTGCGGCGGGTGCACGGGGTGCAGCGCCGCGGCGCGCATGGCCGCCGACATGAGCAAGGCCGTGTCCGGCAGATAAGCAGCTGCGGGCATGTCCGCGGCATAGAAGATGCTACCAAGGGGAGGGGCCGGCTTGATGCCGGCCCCTCCGCGTATATGGCGGCCTTGCGGTCGGGGGGCGGGGCGCGCAGCGCGCTCGTCTCGTGCGACGCAGCTGCCTGCGCGTGATGTCCGGCGGCAGGGGAGGTTCGCATGCGAAACATTCGAATGGGCTTGGGAGCCAAATCGACCGGCAACGGGAAGCCCGTCCGCACCCGTGTCAAACGCAAACGAAGCGTTCGGGTGAGCTCGCGAATCAAGAGCGCAAAATGAGAAGATCGCTAAGGAAAACTTTTTTCGAAAAGTTATTGACGGTTTACTAAAGTTACCCTATACTGACAAATGTCGATGGCAAGCGTTCCCCCTCGCAAAAGCCATTCGACGCCTCTCTTTCTTTTGCTGACCCGGCGGCAGGGCTCTTCTCGTCTGGCCCCGCCGTATCAGCAGGCCGACGAGGGTTCCATACCCCCTCTCCACCCTCGTCGGCCACGTTTCCCTTTTCGAGTTTCCCTCGTGAATCCGCAGGCTGCTTGAGCAGATCGAATGCGCAGCTATGCGCTTTTAGCGTTATGCTATCGCCCTGTGGTACTATGAGGGCAACTATGAAAGGAGTGCCCAATGGAGAAGATGTCCAAATCGCACGAGGATTACCTTGAGGCCATCGTAATGCTCGGGGGCACCACGGAGGTGTCCGTCCGATCTGTCGACATCGCCAACAAAATGGGCGTTTCCAAGGCATCCGTGAACAAGGCGGTCACCGCGCTGAAGGAGAAGGCGCTTGCCGAGCAGCCGTATTACGGCGATATCACCCTCACCGAGGCTGGCTTTGCCTATGGCACCGCCATCTACGAGCGTCATTGCATGCTTTCGAAGTTCCTGCACAAGGAGCTGGGCATTCCCGCCGACGTTGCCGAGAGCGAAGCCTGCCTTATGGAACACGCCATCAGCGACGACTCGTTCGAGAAATGGAGAGCTTATATTAAAAAGCTCGACCTCTAAAGGCGCGAAGGCGCCCATCGCTGAAGCTAAACCGCATGCCAGCCGCCCGTTTCCATCTTGGAGACGGGCGGTTTTCCGTCTTGGGTGCCGGCCGCGCGGCGTCGCACGATGTGCTATCCTACCGAATGCTTCTTGCATCAAATCACACACTTAATCGAACCACATGCGCTAAGGGGCGGTCATCAATGTCACGGCAAGCTCATATCCTCTCGTTCGACGACGTCAAGCGAGGCGGTTCCCGTTACCCAGAACATCAACATCGCGATTGGGCGGAGCGCTCGCAAGCGGGTCGTGCCCGTGCGGGCCAGCGTCCCTCGCAAGCCCCGCGCCGCCAAAGCTCGCCTTTGCTGTCCTATCTTTCCGAGGACGCGTTTGCGCAGCCGTATTCCGAAGAGGGGGCCTTCCAGCATCCCGCGTGGCAGCGTCGCGGCGCCTCCCGTGCCGCCCGCAAGCGCGGCGAAACCGTTGCCGAGCAGCGTCGTTCCTCTCGCGTTTCCGCGCAAGAGCGCGATGAGCGCGCCCAGGAGCCGGAAGAGGGTCGGATCACGGCAGCCGATCGCCGTCGCGCCAAGGCCAAGGCGCGCGCCAAGGCCAAGGCCGGCCGCGCGTTCGAGAAGCAGTTCGGCGGGCAAGCACCCGAGAGCGACGATTCCCCGCGCGCAGCCGTGTACAAAGGGCAGATGGGCGCAAGCCAGCGTCGTGCCCAGCGCATGCAGACCGATGAGGCTGCGCCGTCGCGCAACCGCCGCCGTGCGCGCTTTTCCAAAGACACCCTTATGGGCGCCATGGGCTCCCGCACGTTCATGATCGGCGCTGCCGTGGCGGCGTGCCTGGTCATGTCCACGGTGTTCCTGTATCCCACCGCGCAGCGCTACTATTGCAGCGTGCGCGACCACGATAAGCTGGTCATCGAATACGATGCGCTCGTCGATCGCAACCAGGAGCTGCAATCCGACGTCGATTCCCTGCAAACCGATGCAGGCGTCGAGCAGCGTGCCCACGAGCAGCTCGGCTGGGTGAAAAAAGGCGAGGAATCCGCCAATGTGCGCGGTTTGAACTTGGAGGAAACCCAGCAGGGCTCCACCATCACGCCCAACATCTCCTCCGATAGCGTGCAGGCGCCCGATACGTGGTACTCGCCGCTGCTCGATCTGGTGTTCGGTTACAAATAAGCAGGCAAGGGGGTTGCCATGACCGAAAGCCGCATGCAAGGATTTGCTGCAGGGCGCTATGCCGCCATCGACATCGGAACGGTCACGTGCCGCATGCTCGTGGCGGACGTCGACGCCGCGGGCGCCATCCATGAGGTGGATCGCGAATACGCCATCACCAACCTTGGCGAAGGCGTCGATGCCACCGGTATGCTCTTGCCTGCCGCAATCGACCGCACCGTTGAAACGGTAGGGGGGTATTGCGCCGTGCGCGACCGCCTTGCCGAGCAGGGCGCCCCCATCGCCAAGACCATCGCGGTAGCCACCTCGGCATCGCGCGATGCAGGGAACTCCGATGAGTTCGTGCGGCGTTTGGCGCAGCTCGGCGTTGTCCTTTCGGTCATACCCGGTTGGAAGGAGGCGGGGCTGTCGTTCTCGGGTGCATCGTGCGATTTCCCTGGCCAGGACCTTATGGTGGTGGATATCGGCGGCGGCTCCACCGAGATGGTGGTGGGCCGTGCGGGCCAAGCGCCCGCGTGGGCGCACTCCTTCGATATCGGGTGCCGTCGCGTCACCGAGAAGTTCATCCGCACCGACCCTCCCGCACCCGCCGAGCTTGAAGCGGCGCGCGAATGGGTAGCGCGGCAGCTTGCCGAGCATCTCGGGGAAGCCGGGAAGGCCGGCGTGGCGCCTGAGCGTCTGGTGGCGGTCGCGGGTACGGCTACCACGGTGGTCGCGGTGCGCGACCAGATGCGCGTGTACGATTCGACGAAGGTGCATAAGGCGCACGTGACGCGCCCGCAGCTCGATCGGCAGTACTCGCAGCTTGCCGCCATGCCCCTGGAGCGGCGCAGCCAGGTCGTGGGCTTGGACCCCGGCCGAGCGCCGGTCATCGTGGCAGGCTTGGTCATCATGCAGGCTGTCATGGACGCCGTCGGCGTGGACGGGTTCACCGTCAGCGAGACGGACATCCTGCACGGCATCATATTGGACGCGGCCAAGCTCGGATAGGCCTGCCTTCCAAGCAAGACGACGTGCGTCGATGCCTAGCGAGCGGTCCCGCGCCGCTGCGTATCGGATCTGCCTGAACATGCAAAACGGCCCGGATCGGTGAGCCGATCCGGGCCGTTTCCGTGTTCGCATGGTAGGAGCGGTGGGATTCGAACCCACAAGCCTTGCGGCGGCGGATTTTAAGTCCGCTGCGTATGCCGATTCCGCCACGCTCCCAAGCGCGTCAACCATCATATCAGAAAAAGCCGCGAGGGCGTCTAGGCGGCGGTCAATTTGAAGTTCCTTGGCTGATTGCGCCGCTTGTCCGGAGGGGCGCGTGAGCGCAATGCGCTTGTGGTACCATGGCAAGGAGCATGCAAGCGATTCGAATCAAGAAAGCGCTATGAAGAACATCAACGAGATCATCGCAGACGTAGCCGAACCCCCGAAAACCTTCGAAGGCTATCTGATGGCCTATGCCGATCAGGTAGGGGATCTGGTGAACACCTACCTTCCCGCGGGAACGCACCCCGACATGGATCGTTACCTGTACGCGCCGCTGAAGCGGTATAGCGAAAACGGCGGCAAGCGCCATCGCCCGCTCATCTGCTTCGCCGCATGCCTGGCCGTAGGCGGCGACATGCGCCTGGCCACCAGCGCGGCGGCGGCTATCGAGCATTTCCATACCGCAGCCCTCATCCATGATGATATCGCCGATGAGGCGGAGCTTCGCCGCGGCGAGCCGTGCATGCACTGCACGGAGGGCATCGGCCTTGCCATCAATGCTGGCGACCTGGCTCTGTCCCTGGTGAACGGCACGGTTGTGGAAGACCCCGATCTTGACGATCATACGAAGGTGCGCGTTATCTCCGAGCTCATCGAGATGACGCGTCGCACCATAGAGGGCCAGGCTCTCGACATCGGATGGGCGCGCGATGGCCGCTACGACATCGCTCCCGAGGACTACCTGGTCATGGCCACGCATAAAACCGCCCACTACTCCGGCGCGGTGCCGCTGGCCGTGGGCGCCATCATCGGCGGTGGCACGGCCGAGGAGGTGGAGGCCCTGCGCAGCTATGGCCTTGATACGGGCTTGGCGTTCCAGATCCAGGACGACCTGCTCAACCTCATCGGCAGCGAGGAGTCCACGAAGAAGGACTTCCGCAGCGACATTACCGAGGGCAAGCGCACGCTGGTGGTGGTGCACGCCCTGGCAAACGCCGCCCCTGAGGCGCGCGAGCGCCTTATCCAGATCTTGTCCGCCAAGGAGAAGGACCCGGCGGTGCTCGCCGAGGCGGTCGACATCATGCAGGCCACGGGCAGCGTCGAGTATGCGCGCGCTTACGCCGAGAACCTGACCAACACCGCGAAGGGCCGCTTGGTGGAAAAGGTGGGGCCGTCCCTGTCGCGCGATCTGCTGATCTCCATGGCCGATTGGTTTGTGAACCGACTGAAGTAGGTGGGTGCAATGGAAACCATTAAACTCAACGATTCCGGTGCTGCCGTCGAGGACGTGCAGCACCGTCTCTCCCGCATCGGGCTTCTGGACGAGGCCTGCATCGACGGCCTGTTCGGGCCCGAAACGGCGAAGGCCGTCGCCTCCTTCCGTTCCCAAGCACAGCTCGAGTGCGGCGACGAGGTGGACGAGAAAACCTGGGCTGCCCTGGTGGATGCGTCGTTTTGCCTGGGCGACCGCACGCTGTACCTGCGCATGCCCCACTTCCACGGTCATGACGTGCAGCAGCTGCAGAAGGCGCTTTCCGCGCTCGGCTTCGCCTGTGGCGACATTGACGGCATTTTCGGCGCGTTCACCGAGCTTGCCCTGCGCAAATTCCAGACGAACCTGGGCCTGCCCACCGACGGCATAGCCGGCGCTTACACGTATGCCGCCATCCGCAACCTTCATCATTCCTGGGAGGGCAAGGAGGCCGTGCGCAGCTCCTCTCATCTGGGCTTCGCACGCGCAGCCGGCGTGCTGGAGCGCAACGCGCTGTGCTTATTCGGCACGCAGGAGTTCACGCGCAGCGTGGCCTCGCGCATGAGCAACCTGGCGCTTGCCACCAATCCCGCATCGAAGATCGTCAGCGCCGATAACCTGCTTGTGGCGCCCGATGAGCAGATGCTGCTCGTGCACATCGTGCTGCCCGAGGAGCAGACGGGCAACGCTCCTCGCGTGGGGTTCGCCCCTGAGGAGACGCTGTCCATGCGTCTGGAATCGGCGCTTGAAGCGGCCATGCGGGCCGACCCGGCGCGCATCGCCGTCGAGCTTCCCGGCAGCATGTGGGAGGACGCCGGCGTGGGCCGTTCTGCCCAGCATTTCGCCATCACGCTGCTCGACGCGCTGTGCACGGCGCTCGCGAAGCGCTAACGGCGGCTAGCGAAAAGAAGCATTGCCAGCGGGCGGTCCTCGGGGCCGCCCTCTTTGCATACTGCGCAGGGCAGGGTTATCGGGTCTGCAGCCCTAAAGGCGCGGTAACGGCCTTGCTGTAAGCTGCGGGTGCGACGCCTCCCCTGGCTTCGTTCGCCAGATGTTCCGCACGTGCTGCTTTGCATCAGGACGGCAACGGTTTGCCCAAAGCGGCTGGGCGTTGCGTATACTGGGGATATCGAAGCGGGGTCCGAACGCGGCCCTTGCAACCAAGAGAAAGGTCCGTTCATGACCGAGCATAACGATAACCCCATCACGCAGCCCGAGCAGCCGGCTTCCCCGCAGGCGCCCGCCCAGCAGCAGGCGTCAGCTCAGCCTGCCGATAGGACGCAAGGCCCTGCTGCGGCCTCCCAGGTCCCGCCGGCACAGCCGCAAGACGCTCCCGGTGCCTCCCAGGTGCCTCCGGCCCAGCCTGAGCAGCCGTATGCGCAGGCCCAGCAACAGCAGCCCTACGCACAGCCTACGTATGCGCAGCCGGTGTATCCTCCGGCGCCGCTCATGAAGCTGTCGGGCGGCATGAAGTTCGCCTGGTTCGTCATCGGCGCCTTGGTGGGCATCCCGGGCATTTTGCTTGCCTGGGTATGCAATGCCGATAAATACCCCCAGGTGAAAAACGACGCCGTGAAATTCTCCGCTATCGGCTTCGCCGTGTGGATGCTTGCCGGCATCATCTTCACCATGATGATAGGCGGCATGCTCGCCGCGTTCGTGGCCGCTTGCGATCCCGGATTCTACGGCACCTACGGTGGAACCTGGTAACATCGGGCTTCATGGTGCAGGGCGGCTTCGGACGCCACGCGCGACGGTCGCCGTATGAGCCTTCGTTGGGCGTGATTGTGGCAACCGCTAAGCATGTCTTGCGTTAGCGAACGTAAACAATATGTTACGAAGAAGAGCCCCGACGGGGCTCTTCCGTATTTTCGGGAAACGCCGGTGGTACAATCAACCAGTTTTACAAAATGCCCGGTATACGGGCAAGCGAGGCTGTAAATCGAAGGAGCGAACATGGCACGTCCCATGACCATGGCCGAGAAGATCTTGGCCGCACATGCGGGGCTTGACGAAGTCGAGCCGGGGCAGTTGATCGAGTGCAATCTCGATCTGGTGCTTTCCAACGACATCACGTCGCCTATCGCCATTAAGAATTTCAAGCAAATCGGCGTGGAGAAGGTGTTCGATCCCACCAAGATCGCCCTGGTTCCCGATCACTACGTTCCGAACAAGGACATCAAAAGCGCCGAGCAGGCCAAGCAGGTGCGCGATTTCGCCCGCGAGCAGGGCATCACGCATTACTACGAGGTCGGTTGCATGGGCGTCGAGCACGCGCTGCTGCCCGAGCAGGGCGTCGTGGGCGCGGGCGATCTGATTATCGGTGCCGATTCCCATACCTGCACCTATGGCGCCCTCGGCGCATTCTCCACCGGCGTTGGCTCCACCGACGCCGCCGTGGGCTATGCCACGGGCAAGGCGTGGTTCAAGGTGCCCGAAAGCCTGCTGTTCAAGATCGACGGCCAGCTTGCCCCCGGCGTCACCGGCAAGGACGTCATCCTGTACATCATCGGCATGATCGGCGTTGACGGCGCGCTGTACAAGGCCATGGAGTTCACGGGTGGCGCTATCCGCACCATGTCCATGGACCAGCGCCTTTCCATCTCCAACATGGCCATCGAGGCCGGCGGCAAGGCGGGCCTTATCGAGGTGGATGACATCACGCGCGCCTACATGGACGGCCGCACCGAGCGCCCCTATACCGAATACCACTCCGACCCCGATGCCGTGTACGCTCATGTATACGAGATCGACGCCGCCGATATCCCGGCTACCGTGGCGTGGCCGCATCTGCCGTCCAACACGCGCCCGGCGGCCGAATCCCGTGACGTGAAGATCGATCAGGCGGTTATCGGCAGCTGCACCAACGGCCGCTTGGAGGACATGCGCCAGGCAGCCGACGTGCTGCGCGGCCGCAAGGTGCACCCCGACGTGCGCTGCATCGTCATCCCGGCAACGCAGGCCGTGTATAAGCAGTGCATCGCCGAGGGCCTGATGGACGTGTTCCTTGACGCCAACTGCGCCGTTTCCACGCCCACGTGCGGCCCGTGCCTGGGCGGTTACATGGGCATCCTGGCCGCTGGCGAGCGCTGCGTTTCCACTTCGAACCGCAACTTCGTCGGCCGCATGGGCGACCCCACGTCCGAGGTGTATCTGGCAAGCCCGGCGGTTGCCGCGGCTAGCGCCGTGCTCGGCCACATAGGCCTGCCCGAGGATATTGCGGAATAACGGATAAGGGAAGGAACCTATTATGCATTTCAAGGGTACCGCGCATCGTTACGGCCGCGACATCGACACCGACGTCATCATTCCGGCCCGTTACCTCAACTCCTCCGATCCCGAGTGGCTGGCAGCGCACTGCTTGGAGGATCTGGACAAGGACTTCGTGAAGAAGGTGCAGAAAGGCGACATCATCGTGGCCGACGAGAACTTCGGCTGCGGATCTTCGCGCGAGCATGCGCCCATCGCCATCAAGGCTGCGGGCGTGGACGTGGTCATCGCCAAGTCCTTTGCGCGCATCTTCTACCGCAACTCCATCAACACCGGCCTGGCCATCATGGAATGCCCCGAGGCGGTGGACGCTATCAAGCAGGGCGATGTGGTGGACGTGGACGCCGATGCCGGCGTCATCACCAATACCACCACCGGCGAAACGTTCAAGGCCCAGCCGTTCCCGCCGTTCATCCGCGAGATCATCGAGGAAGGCGGCCTGATCAACCGCACCCGCAAGGTGCTCGGCATCGAATAGCCTTTAGCGGCGCCGACTCGTGAACAGGGGACGGAGGTGTGTTCACGGTTGGCTTTCACGATGCAGAAGGAAGCTCGTGAACACACCTCCGTCCCCTGTTCACCGTCCCCCCCCTCCGAGGGGGGAGTGGGGTACCAACCGCAAACTGAGAAGAGGGCGGCTTGCGCATGGCAAGCCGCCCTCTTGCTTTCAGGGCAGGCAATGCTCCCTGGACGCGTCCGCGTTCTCTGTTTGCACACGTGAACGCGCTTCTACCCCGGTTCGCACCTGCTTTTGGCTGCGAATGCGCCTGCGCCCCCAGTTCACCAACCGTGAACACACCTCCGTCCCCTGTTCATTTGCGGTTCAGGGATGTGCGGCGGGACGCGTCTACTCCCCGAACAGCCTGCTGAGCAGGCCTTTGCGGCGCGGTTTCTCCTCCCGGTACGACGCTTCGCCGGCCGTTGCCGTTTGGACGGCGCCATCGTTGCCGCCGATGCGGACGATCTTGTACAGAAATGGCGATTTCGCGTACTTCACCTCGATGGGCGTTACGTGCACGGTGCTCTCGGCGGACAGATGAAGGCCCGGGTTGAGCGGTGCCTGCACGTGGATCTCCTTTTTCTCGCTGAACGCCACGGCGGCGGCGCGGCCGGTCTGCCCGTTCACGGCTATGCGCACTTGCTCGCCATCGCGTCTGTCCGAGGCGGGTCGATCGACGTAATAGATGGGCACGAGCATCAGCCCGGAAGCGTGTTTACGCACGCTGCGGGCCCATTGGCGCATGCTCTTCTTGCTGTATCCGAACGCCTTCTCGGCATCGTTTCCCGCAAGCGAATACGTCAACTTGTCGATGACGGCGCTCTTCTTCAGCAGGCCTTCGGCGGCTATGACGCGGAAGTCGCCTTCCTGCATAGCGGGGTCGAACGGGGCTGTCGCCGAGAAATCCCATGGTTCAAGCAAGCCCATGAGTGGTATGTCGATGAAATAGGTCTTCGGCCACGCCCAGTCGAGCACCTCGAAGTACACGAGAGACTCTTTGCCCGGTATCTTCCCGGGAAACGATGCCGTCATGCGCAGGTCGGCAAGCTCCATGGGCACGTACGTGAGGGCCATCTGCTCCTCGATGGCCTTGTCCACGTCGTGCCCGGCGAAGGCTTCGGGGTGCTGGCGCACGAGCGCAAGGGCGTTCGCACGCGCCTGCTGTGCGGAAATATGGCAGGGAAGGGCCTGTTCGGGAATGTATTCCGCCCCCGTGCCCATGGAAAGGCGCTTGCTGAACGTACCGGGTTTGAGCAAATCGGCAACGCCGATCTTGTTGCCGCACGAGGGGCATTCGAACACGCGTTGTGTCGATTTGCCTTCGAAGGCTGCCCCGCAAAACGGGCAGGGGACGCTGACGTGCTCGGCGTTTTGGAGCTCGTCGGCGGTTGCGGGGTCTTCCCATAGCAGCCGCTCAAGCAGCGACATGTTGCGCCAGTAAGGCTTGTAGTAGGACCAGTCGGAATCCTGCGCGGGCTCAAGCTGCGAGACGTGCGTCAGCTTAAGCAGGCCGTCGACCACCTGAAGCGGCTGATGGCGGATGCCCATGGCGGGCGCCGGCTCCGGTCCGCCTTCGGCCCAGGGCGTGCTCGCTCCGCAATAGGCGCAATCGAAGCTGCGGGTTTGCTGGTGGGAATACATGGGGCCGCCGCAGTTGCGGCATTTGATGGCGAAGACCCCTTCCGTATAAGGCCTCCTTGAGCGTAGGGGCTGCTGCTTGCGAGTATGTCCGAGCCGCCGTGCCTGCGGCAAGCCCCGCGCGGCCCAAAAAAGCAGCACCTCCGGCAATGGAACGGCCCATTTTGCGAAAACGCTCGGACGACGGTGCCGCCGCTTTGTCGCCAAAGCGCGCATCGTCCTTCGTGAACATATCCATGATTCCCGCGGGAACGGGCCCGTGGGAAGCCCTAGTGCGTTACTATGTGAATGTAATCGAATCACTTTTTGAAAGAGGCTCGCATCATGACGAAGCAATACGACATCTGCCTGTTGCCGGGCGATGGCATCGGCCCTGAGATCATCGCGGAGGGCGTGAAGGTCCTCAACGCCGTCGGCGCGAAATACGACACGCGCTTCGACTGCAAAGAATCGCTTATCGGCGGCGCCGCCATCGACGCGGTGGGCGATCCGCTGCCGGCCGCCACGCTCGACGCCGCGAAGGCCGCCGATGCCGTGCTGCTTGCCGCCGTGGGCGGGCCGAAATGGGACACCACCGACCCTGCCGCGCCGCGCCCCGAGGCGGGCCTTTTGGGCATCCGCAAGGGCTTGGGCCTGTACACCAACCTGCGCCCCGTGCAGATCTTCGATGCGCTTGCAGGCGCTTCCACGCTTAAGCCCGAGGTCATCGAGGGCGTCGACCTTATGATCGTGCGTGAGCTCACCGGAGGCTTGTACTTCGGCAAGCGCGAGCGCTTCTACGACGAGGAAGGCGCCGGCACCGATGGCGCCAAGGGCCAGCGCGCCTACGACACGCTCGAGTACCGCGAGTACGAGGTGGAGCGCATCGCCCGCCAGGCGTTCGAGGCCGCTCGCAAGCGCCGCGGCAAGGTGACCAGCGTCGATAAGGCCAACGTGCTCGAGACCAGCCGCATGTGGCGCGAGATCGTGCACCGCATCGGCGAGCAGGAGTACCCCGATGTGCAGATCGAGGACCTGCTGGTGGACAACACCGCCATGCAGCTGATCAACCGCCCTGCCGACTTCGACGTGGTGGTCACCGAGAACATGTTCGGCGACATCCTCTCCGACGAGGCCGCGCAGATCACGGGCTCCCTTGGCATGTTGGCCTCCGCAAGCCTGGGCGACTCCACGGCGCTGTACGAGCCCAGCCACGGCAGCGCCCCGGATATCGCCGGCAAGGGCATCGCCAACCCGCTGGCGCAGATTCTGTCCGTCGAGATGATGCTGCGCTACAGCTTCGGCATGAACGAGGCGGCCGACGACATTCGCCGTGCGGTCACCGAGGTGCTCGACGAGGGCTGGCGCACGGGCGACCTGAAGGACGCCGCGACGCCCGCCGACAAGGTGGTCGGCTGCGCCGGCATGGGCGATCTGGTGGTTTCGCATCTGTAAGCACCGACCGGCGGGGAAGTTCCCGCTGCAACAGGTTCACAGGGCCGCGGTGCGGCCCCGTGCGGTAAACTGTTCGTGCGGATCGGCGCCATGCCGCCGCACCCCTTCGACGAAAGGAACCTCAAATGGCCGATGACTGCCTGTTCTGCAAACTCATCTCCGGGGAGATCCCCACGAACAAGGTGTACGAGGACGATATCTGCTTCGCGTTCGACGACATCGAGCCCGAGGCCCCCGTGCACACCCTGCTCGTCCCGAAGAAGCACTATGACGATTTGTGCGACGGCATCCCTGCCGAGGTGCTCGGCCATATGCTGTCCGTGGTGCCGAAGGTCGCCGAGCTCAAGGGCGTGCGCGAGTCCGGCTTCCGCACGGTCATGAACACCGGCCCCGACTCCGCTGCAACGGTCAAGCACTTCCACATCCACATCCTGGGCGGCGTGAAGATGGGCCGCTTCACGTTCGAGAACTCTCAGCGCGTGGAGGGCTAGCGCCCGCAACTGCAATGCATAGGCTTTGATAGCAGAGCGCCGCTTGCCGAAAAGGCAGGCGGCGCTTTCGTTTCGCTACGGACACTTGGGTTCGGACACTTGGGGACGTAGCATTAAGTGTCCGGTTCGCAAGCCCCTTTCGCTACAACGCATCCATCGATGGAGGAAAGCCGTCGACCAGCAGGTCGGCGGCTTTCCTTATCTCTGGTAAGCTATTCGCCAGTATTTGAGAGGATGGTTCAGCGTGCAAAAGGTTGCGGGAAAAGAGGGCTTGTGGCGGCTTGAGCCGCGCGAGAAGCTGTTGGGCGTGCGTTGCAAGGTCTTGCGCGACGCCATGCCCGCGCTCGCCGACGGCACGGTTTTTTCCGGGGCGTTCGGCGTGGTGGGCGGCCGCGTGATGCGGCCGAAGCCGAAAAGCGGTGGCATGTACCTGGTGCATCTGGAGGGCGATTCCCCCAGCGACCAGGCCATGCGCATTGTGGCGTACCTGGACAGGTACGGGCGCGTGTTCGCTTGCGACGAGCCGCAGGTCGCGCCGCCGGCGCGCACCCCCGACATGGAGATCGCCCGATTCAACGACGTGGCCCAGGACGCAGTGAAAACCGCCGGATACGTGTACGTGCATGACGGCGAGGGCGACGCGGCGCGCTGCGTGGCGGCCTACAAGGGAACGGCCGATTTATATAAAGTATCGGACACGTGGTATCGCTTCGGTGAGCGCAAGGCCATGACTTACAAGGAGTTCATGGCGCGCGCGTATTTCGCGCTGTGCTTCCGGCCGGCCATGGGTGCGCCCGCCGTCCCCAGCCGCGGCGTCATGGGCGTCCTCGACGCTTTGGGGCCCGAAAAACCGTTCGAGGCGCTGCGCGAGCTTGCGGGCCAGGTTCAGCGTGCGCTGTCCGACCCTCAGCTCGAGGCCCCCGGTGCCGTCAGGCTTCTGCTGGAGAACCTCGAGCAGGCGGGCCTGTTCGCCATCCATGAGCGCGGCGTTTCTGACGAAGCGGTACGCCTGGTGCGCTCCACGAAGTACGCGCACTTGGCCTATCTGGTCCGCAACCAGGAGGATGCCGACATTTCCGATCAGGAGCTGTGGGGGATCGAGGCGGCGCTCAACCGCTTCATCCTGTTGTGCGAGTGCATGGGCGATCGCGCCGATGCTGCGGGCCTCGACGAGTGCCGCCAAGCCGATGCGCAGCTGTTCGTCGCGGTGGGCGAGCAGGACCTGGCGGGCGGCATGCCCGACGGCGCCCCGTCCGGGCATGAGGGCGGCGAATGGGGCGTGCGCTGCCGCTTGGCGCTGGCAATCGAGCAGCTGCGCCTTCCCGTGCGCGTGGATGTGGAGCTTGCGGGCGATATCGGCGCCGGTCAGGCAGCGTTTTGCCTGACCATGCCGCCGGAGGGCATGGTGCCGGGCGCTACAGGCGGCGAACAGGGGGCTGCGCTTCCCTACGTCATGCGCGTGGGCCTGCTGCTCGCCGACCACGCTTTCGCCTCCGAGCCGGGCATTGCCCAGGTGAAGCTGATGGCGTTCCCGCTGCCCGACCCGCAGGCGCCGCAGGATGCGTCTGCCGCAGGATCGCAGCAGCCCGTGCCCGCGGTGCTGGGCGCGCCGGCCGCGTCGGAGCAGTTGCGCGATTCCCGGGAAACGGCGCTGTTCGAGGTCGATCTGGACCGTGCGTTGTACGCTGAGCGCGGCGGTTTCAGGCAGGCTATCGCGGGCGATCCCCGTGAGCTGCTCGATGCCGCGGGAGCGCGTTATGACGTAGCCGACGCCCAGGTGCCGCGCCAGCGCGTGATGCACCCTGTGTTCGAGTCGTGGAGCGCCGATGACCAGGCGGGCGAGCTTCCAACGTGGGCGCAAGGGCCCTTGGGCGCGAAGTGCGAGCGCGATCTCGATATCGAATATGACACGGCGTATCGCCGCATGGCCGAGGGCCTGGCGGATTCGCTTGTGGAAGCGCAAAGCGTCACCGAGGCCATCGCCGCCGTGCGCCGCGTGCAGTCCGCCGCGCTCGAAGCGAAGGACGAGCGTGCCGTCTCGGCCTGCACTCGCCTGATGGCCGCGCTTGCCGAGGGCTCTATCGACGCCGCCGATCAGAACGCGGTGGTGGGGCGCTTCTTGGGCGAGGACCGCTGCCTGGTGGCGCTCGGCCGCGCGCATTCGCTTGCCGAGGCCGATCCCGCAGCAGCCGTGGAGGCGCTTACCGGCGCCATCGCCGAGGCTCAGTTGCTCGACGGCTTCGCTGACGGCTCCCAAGAGGCGTACCGCGCGTTTGACAGCTACAGCGCCAGGGTGCTGTACAACGTTTCCCGTGCAACGCAGCCGGTACCGATTGATGGCAATCCCGTCGACCCTGGTCAGGGGCCTGCAGCCGATCCGGCATCCGAAAGCGTCGCGGTTCCCGATGCCGTGGCCGACGCCGGAAAGCGTGTGCGTGTGGTGCCCGACTCGTTCTACCTGTGCCACCTGGAGGTCACGCACTTGCTGGAGCGTTCGTTCGAGCGCGCCGACGAGGCGCTGCGCTACGGCCGCGCCGCCGTGGCCATGGGGCCGTCGTGCGCCATGGGCTATCGGGTGCTCGGGCGCGCCTATATGCTCCAAGGCGATATGGGCCGCGCCTTCGACGTGCTGCGCACGGGCCTTCGCGTCTCCCTGCAGCCTACCGACATCGCGCTCATGTACTATCAGCTGGGATACGTGATGTGGAAGCGCGGCAGCGCTGACGCGGGCGTGGCATGCTATCTGAAAGCGGTCGAGGCATCGCCGTCCATCGCCATGCAGGCCACGGCCGAGCTGCGCGAGTTGGTGGCCGAGACCGGCGCATCCATCCCGCCGGCAGGCGGCGTGGAGGCGGCCCTTGCCGCCGAGGGAATCCCTTGTGCGCCCGCATCCGAGACGCTCGACGTCATCGATGCGGCCCTGTCTGCCGCCTGCGATGCCGGCCTTGCCAACGTGGCCCGCAGCCTGCTCGCCACGCGCCTGCGCCATCGCCCCGACGACGCGCTCATGGGGGTGCTGCGCAGCTTCGGCGAGCCCGCGTAAAGGTCGCCGCCGCTTGCGCGCAACTGCCAAGCCCGCCGGCTGCTGCCTGCGGGCAACTGCCGCGTCCGCCATCCGCTCCGCAGCCGCGCTGTCTGCGCGCAACCGACGCGCCCGTCTGCGACCTCGCGCCGCGCTGATTGCGTGGGGTCGCGGCAAGCGGGCCGCCGTATGTCGGCGTCTGCGCTACAATGCAAGGGTTAACCGTTTTCAACCGTCCGTATCATCGGAACATGAGTTATCGGAAGTAAGGAACCGTCATGGCAATCAACTCCCCGGAGGGAACGCGCGATCTTTTGCCCGATGAGGCGAAGTTCTGGGCGCATTTCCGCGACACCGCGTTCGGCATCTTCGCCCGTTACGGCTATCAGCCCATCGAAACGCCGCTGTTCGAGCAGACCGACCTGTTCGTGCGCGGCATCGGCCAGGCCACCGACGTGGTGTCCAAAGAGATGTTCACCGCCATCTCCGGCGAGAACCTCAAGCGCGTCATGGAAGGCGGCACCATCAAGGCGAAAAGCCGCCTGAGCCTGCGCCCCGAGGGCACCGCGGGCGTGGTCCGCGCCGTGGTGCAGCATGACCTGGTGCCGCAGGGCGCGGCTCCGGCCAAGCTCATGTACGCCGGCCCGATGTTTCGCGCCGAGCGCCCGCAGAAGGGCCGTCAGCGCATGTTCAACCAGGTGGGCATCGAATGCCTGGGCGCGGAAGACCCCAGCGTCGACGCCGAGGGCATCATCATGCTCATGCGCTTCTACGCCGCCATCGGCGTCCCCATGGACGCCACGCGCCTGCTGGTGAACTCCATGGGCTGCGAGCAGTGCCGCCCGAAGTACCGCGAGGCCGTACGCGAGTACATGAACGCCCACGCCGAGCACATGTGCGAGGAGTGCATGCGCCGCGCCGAGATCAACCCGCTGCGCGCCTTCGACTGCAAAAACCCCGGCTGCGCCGAGGTCATGGAGGGCGCTCCGAAGATCTCGGATTACCTGTGCGATGACTGCCGCGAGCACTACCAGGCCGTCAAAACCTATCTGGACGGCGCGGGCATCTCCTACATCGAGGACCCCACGCTGGTCCGCGGTCTCGACTACTACACGCGCACCGTGTTCGAGGTGCAGGTCGATCAGGGCATGGGCAGCCAAAACGCCATCGGCGGCGGCGGTCGCTACGACAAGCTGGCCGAGGAAGTGGGCGGTCGCCCCACGCCGGGCTTCGGCTTCGCGCTGGGCTACGAGCGCTGCGCGCTGGCCATCCAGGCAGCGGGTCAGGCGTTCCCGAGCGCCCAGCATTGCGACATCTTCGTGGCGTGCGTGGACGATTCCGTGCGCGCCGAGGCGTTCAGCCTGGTGCAGGCATGCCGCGATGCGGGCGTGACCGCCGAGATGGATCATCAGCACCGCAGCCTGAAAAGCCAGTTCAAGCTGGCTGACAAGGTGGGCTCGCGCATGGTCGCCGTGCTCGGCCCCGACGAGCTGGCCGCCGGTGAGGTGAAGGTGCGCAACATGGCCACCCATCACGAGCGCCTGGTGAAGCTCGATCAGGCCAAAGCACTGCTGGCCCAGTTCGGCGGCGAGCCTTTCGGAGGCGCGCATGCCAGCATCGAGGACGTGTTCGCCGGCGAGGAATAACCCGCAAGCGTCGAGGAGCCACGTGAACAGGGGACGGAGGTGCGTTCGCTTTGTTCGTCGGCCGTCGGAAGGCGCTTCCGCGGCGCTGCAACCATGGCATTTTCAAAGGAGCTGGGAGCCGGTGTGGTTTCCAGCTCCTTTCGTGATGTACAATGGCTAGGTTTGAGCAACAACCCGGGCCCGCGCTTGCGGCCGGGCGCCCATAAAGCATTGCAAGGAGCAAGAGAGAATGACGGATTACATCAACGAGTTTTGCATGCACGACGCAACGTGCGGCGAGCTGCGCAAGTCCGACGTGGGCCGCGAGGTCACGCTGTGCGGTTGGGCGTGGCACAACCGCGATCACGGCGGGCTGATCTTCTGCGACCTGCGCGATCGCACCGGCTACACCCAGGTGGTCGTCGACCCCGATTGCGTGCCCGAGGAGGACTTCCACAAGGCAGAGCATCTGGGTCGCGAGTACGCCCTGCAGATCACCGGCACGGTGCGCGACCGCGGCGCCGACGCCGTGAACCCGAACATGGCCACCGGCGAGATCGAGGTGCTGGCCAGCAAGGTCAACGTGCTCAACGAATCCGTCACCCCGCCGTTCTCCATCGAGGACGGCATCGAGACCGACGAGACCACGCGCATGAAGTGGCGCTACATGGACCTTCGCCGTCCGGAGATGTACCAGTCCCTGCGCCTGCGCCACACCGTGGCCCAGGCCATGCGCGCCGCGCTGAACGAGCGCGGCTTCATCGAGGTGGAAACGCCCATCCTGGCCAACTCCACGCCCGAGGGCGCTCGCGACTACCTGGTGCCCTCCCGTCCGAACCCGGGCAAGTTCTACGCGCTGCCGCAGTCCCCGCAGCAGTTCAAGCAGATGCTCATGGTCGGCGGCATCGAGCGCTACTACCAGATCGCCCGCTGCTTCCGCGACGAGGACCTGCGCGCCGACCGTCAGCCTGAGTTCACGCAGGTCGACATCGAGATGTCCTTCGTTCAGGAAACCGACGTCATGGACCTGATGGAGGGCGTGTTCAAGGAGGTCCTGGCCGCCGCGGGCGTGCAGCATGAGTTCCCGCTGCAGCGCATGCCGTGGAAAGAGGCCATGGACCGCTTCGGCTGCGACCGTCCCGACGTGCGCTTCGGCATGGAGCTCGTCGAGCTCACCGACATCGTGCGCGGCTGCGGCTTCGGCGTGTTTTCCAAGGCCGTCGAGGCGGGCAACGTCGTGAAGTGCATCAACGCCAAGGGCGCCGGCAACTGGTCGCGCGGCGACATCGAGAAGCTGGCCGACGTGGCTGCCGCCAACGGCGCGAAGGGCATGGCCTGGATCGCCTACACCGACGCCGACGCCGAGCTTGCGGGTAAGAGCCCCATCATCAAGTTCCTCGGCGACGAGGTCCATGGCGCCATCAAGCAGGCCGCCGGCGTCGAGCCGGGCGACTTGCTGCTGTTCGCCGCCGATACCTACGACACCGCTTCCGCCGTGCTCTCCGCCCTGCGCTTGCACATGGCCGAGGCCCTGAACATCCCGCGCGAGGGCCACGCCCTGCTGTGGGTCGTCGACTTCCCCATGTTCAAGTACGACGAGGAGGAGAAGAAGTACGCCGCCGAGCATCATCCGTTCACGATGATCCCCGAGGCCGATTGGGATAAGATCGAGACCGATCCGCTGGCGTGCTCGAGCTATTCCTACGACATCGTCATGGACGGCTTCGAGATGGGCGGCGGCTCCATCCGTATCCACAACGCCGAGCTGCAGAAGCGCGTGCTTCGCCGCCTGGGCGTGGAAGATGAGCAGATGGAGGAGAAGTTCGGCCACCTCATCCACGCGCTTGAGCTGGGCGCCCCGCCGCACGGCGGCATCGCGCTGGGCCTCGATCGCCTGGTCATGCTGCTGGCTGGCAAGCAGTCCATCCGCGACGTCATCGCCTTCCCGAAGACCTCCAGCGCTTCCGACCCCATGACCGGCGCCCCGAACGCCGTCACCGGCCGCCAGCTCAAGGAAGTCTCCCTGCGACTGCTGTAGCTCCGTCCGCCTGACGGCAGCCGGATTGCTCGATGCTGTGGGCCGCTGCGGCACCCCGTCTTCGCGCGAACCTGAGGACTTGCGTGCCAAAGCACGCTGCGCCTTTGCGTTCCCGCAGATCAGGGGTTCCGCAGCGGCCTTCGCTGATTTTTGCGCCACTTGCGATTCTTGTATCCTCCGTTCCCGAAAGGACCCTCATGAAAGCTCAACGTCCGTATCCTCGCGCCACCATCACGCCGAAGGGCGAACATGCGCTGGCCAAGGGGCACCCGTGGGTATACGAGGCCGAGGTGCTGTTCATGGAGGGCGCGCCGGGGCAGGGCGATGAGGTTGCCAACGGCAGCCTCATCGACGTGGTCAACCGCAAGGGGTCGTATCTGGGCACGGGCCTGTTGTCGAAGAGCAGCAAGATCCGTATCCGCCTTATCACGCGCAACGCCAACGATGCGTTCGACCGTGCGTTCTGGAAGCGCAAGGTGGCGTGGGCGTGGGAGTACCGCAAAACCGTCATGGGCGAAGACGCCAGCTGCTGCCGCGTGCTGTTCTCGGAGGCAGACGGCTTTCCGGGCCTGGTGGTAGACCGCTTCAACGACGTGCTGGTCGCCGAAACGCTGTCCGTGGGTATGGAACAGCTCAAGCCGGTGATCTTCCCGGTGCTGCTCGAGGTGCTCGCCGAGGACGGCGTGTCCATCCGCGGCCTGTACGAGCGCAACGACGTGGCAACCCGCAAGCTGGAAGGCCTTGAGCTGACGGCGGGGTGGTTCGCGGGCGCGGCCGGTGAAGGCGGCCAAGCAAGCTTCGATCCGCTGGCACCGGGTGCACCGGGTACTCAGGATTTCGGTCCCACCGCCACGCAGATCGTGGAAAACGGCGTGCGCTACGAGGTTGACTTCGAGAACGGTCAGAAGACGGGCTTTTTCCTGGATCAGAAATACAACCGCCGCGCGGTGGCCAAGCTTGCCGCGGGAAAGCAGGTGCTCGACTGCTTCACGCACACGGGAAGCTTCGCGCTCAACGCCGCCCACGGCGGCGCGGCGTATGTGAACGCCGTGGACATCTCCGAGCCCGCCGTGGCGCAGGCGCGCAAGAACGCGCAGCTCAACGGCCTGGATGAGCGCATGGACTTCACGACAACGAACGTGTTCGACCTGCTTCCGGCGCTTGAGGCCGCGCATGACCGCACGTACGACTTCATCGTGCTCGACCCGCCGGCGTTCACGAAAAGCCGCAAAACCATCCAAAGCGCCTCGCGCGGCTACAAGGAGATCAACTACCGTGCCATGAAGCTGCTGCCGCGCGGCGGCTATCTGGCAACCTGCAGCTGCAGCCACTTCATGGACACCGAGCGTTTCGAACATGTGGTGGCAAGCGCCGCGCATGACGCGGGCGTGCAGCTGCGGCAGATCGAGGAGCGCCAGCAGGCGCCCGACCACCCCATCGTCTGGGGCGTTCCCGAGACCGACTACCTGAAGTTCTTCATCTTCCAGGTGGTGTAACGCATACGGGCGCGGCATGATGCCGCGCCCGTATTTTTCGCCGTTGCGCAAAAGCCGCTCGCAACCCGTGCCGAGCCGTTCCTGACAGCTATCCTTGATAATACGCAGGTGGGTAGTAATCTACGCTCTCCAAATGCAGCGGGATTCTGGTATTCTGCAATCGACCGTTTTGCAACGAACGAGAATAAGTATCCATACAATGGTCTAATGTTGATTAACGCGTGAATTATCGCTGCAGCGATCGCACTAAGACGATCAAGGGCTGCCGGATGCCGGCGAACAAACAGGAAACGAGGGGTATAAGGTGTCAGACCCGATTGCGCCGAAGGGCGATATGACGGCCAAGGATCTGCGCAGGTCCACCGATCGCCGCGTGGTACGCACGCGCAAGGCCATCCGCGAGGCGTTCTTCAAGCTGATGGAGAACCAGGACTACCACAAGATCACCATCGCCTCCGTGGCGCGCGAGGCCGATATCGACCGCAAGACGTTCTACTTGCACTATCGCTCGGTAAGCGATCTGGTGGACGAGGTCATCCGCGATGAGGCCCAGAAGATCGTCGCCAGCTGCCGCGAGGCGCTGTGCTCGGATGGCGACAAGGGGCTTGACGTGAGCAAGCTGTTCCAAAGCATCAGCCTGGCCCTTGCCCCCGATATGACGCGCAGCAAGCGAGTGCTGCAGCATGTGTCGCTGCAAGATGTGCTCGACCGCCTGGAGGCAAGCCTGGTCGATGTGCTCATGGAGGACAACGTGCTCGGCCTGCGCCGCGACGACCCGTACGTGCCCTACATCGTGTCGTTTTTCTGCGTGGGCCTGGTGGCGGTGTACCGCCGCTGGATCATCGCCGATTCCGAGATTCCGCTTGAAAGCCTTGCCGGGGCGACCAGCGCGTGTTTGTTCGACGGCCTCAACGGCGTGCTGCCAAGCGTCAAGCCGGCGTAAAGCGCCTGTGTGCATTTGGTAACGCTTGCGCCCTGCGCTCGCAGCGGGAGCGGGGCGTCGGTATACTATGCCAAGTCGAAACGAGCATCTTATATGGGTCGGGGCGGCGCCAAGTTCCGAACCTGGTCAGGTCCGGGAGGAAGCAGCCATAAGGGGCCTCTGACGAGCGTCCTGTCCCATATAGGATGCTCTTTTTGCGCCCAAAAACACAGGGGCTGCACCCCGGACGCGTGTAAACCGGGGTGAAACGGCGTTGGAAAGGCATATATGGGTATCATCGATTTCTTCCTCAACCTGTTAAGCGACCCGCGCGGCGCCATTGCCGGATGGATCATCACGCTGGGCGCGGTGTGGGTGTACACGCCGCTGTTCTTGATCGTGTTCGTGGAAACGGGCCTGGTGTTCTTCCCGTTTTTGCCTGGGGACTCGCTGCTGTTCGCGGCCGGCGTCTTCTCTGCCGATGGCGGCGGGCTTCATCTGGGCGCCACGCTGCTGGTGTTCTACGCAGCGGCCATCTTGGGCAACACCTCCAACTACTGGATCGCGCGCTTCTTCGGCAAGCGCATCATCGACTCCGGCAAGGTGAAGGCGCTCACGCCCGAGCGCATGGCCAAGCTCGATAGCTTCTTCGAGAAGTACGGCGGGCTCACCATCGTCATCACGCGCTTCATGCCCTTCTTCCGCACGTTCGCCCCGTTCATCGCCGGCACCGGGCACATGAACTTCGCGAAGTTCACGCTGTTCAACGCCATCGGCGGCATCTCCTGGGTCAGCCTGTTCGTGCTGGTGGGCTACTTCTTCGGCGGCGTGCCGTTCGTGCAGGAGCACTTCGAGGTCATCGTGCTCGGCATCGTGGCCGTGTCGGTCGCGCCGGCGGTCATCGGCGCGGTGAAGGCGGCCCTGAACGGCCGCAAGAAGAAGGCGTAGCGCGGTATTCGCGCCTATTCGCGGGAATATTCGGCGGTGCATCTTTTTCAGGATGCGCCGGGATGCGCTCGGGGCTTGCAGGCTCCGGGCGTTTTTCGTGTTCGGCGGCGTCTGGCGCGCGGCCGCAACGGGATGCCCGTATAATGTTGGCAGACCACAACGCCCGGGTTTCCCGGGCTTTCGCATATCCGCACGCAGGGCAAGGAGCAATCACATGGCAGAGGCGCTGTACCGCAAATACCGTCCGCAGATCTTCGAGGACGTGGTGGGGCAGGAGCAGATCGAGCGCACCATCAAAAACGCCATCGAGCAGGATAAGGTCAGCCATGCCTACCTGTTCTGCGGCCCGCGCGGCACGGGCAAGACCACCACGGCGCGCTTGCTTGCCAAGGCGCTGCTGTGCGAGAAGGGCCCCACGCCCGATCCGGACGGCACCTGCGAGGATTGCCAGATGATCGCCGAGGGCGTGCACCCCGACGTCTACGAGCTCGACGCGGCAAGCCGCACGGGCGTGGAGAACGTGCGCGAGGAGATCATCAACCGCGTGCAGTTCGCACCCACGCGCGGCCGCTACAAGGTCTATATCATCGACGAGGTCCATATGCTGTCCATCGCAGCGTTCAACGCGCTGCTCAAGACGTTGGAGGAACCTCCCGATCACGTGGTGTTCATCCTGGCAACCACCGATCCGCAGAAGGTGCCGGAGACCATCCATTCGCGTTGCCAGCGCTTCGATTTCCGCCGCATATCCAACGAGTCCATCGTCTCGCGCCTGGGCGCGGTGTGCGTGGCCGAGGGTGTGGAATTCGAAGGCGATGCGCTCGACCTGATCGCCCATCACGCTGGCGGTGGCATGCGAAACGCGCTCACCTCGCTTGAGCAGACCATCGCGTTCGGCGAGGGCAAGGTCACCTTGGCCGTTGCCGAGCGCATGCTCGGCGGCGTGGATTCCGGCGATCTGGCCAACATCGTGCAGGCGCTTGGCAAGCGCGATGCCGCAGCATGCTTCAATTGGGTGGCGGAGTTCGTCGAATCTGGCTCTGACCTGGCACAATTCGCACGCGAACTTGCCCAGCACGTGCGCAACCTCTACGTGATGAGCTTGGCGGGAACCGATGTGGCGCTCGACGTCAGCGCGTCGGAGCGCCGTCAGCTTGCCGACGAGCTGCCCCTGTTCGGCACCGATCGCCTGGCACGCATGCTGCAGGTGCTCGGCGACGTCATGGCCGAGCTGAAAACCTCCACCAACCCGCGCCTGTCGTTCGAGATCGGCTGTACGCGCATGGTGCGCCCCGAAGGCGACCTGACGCTCGCCGCCCTTGCGGAGCGCGTTGAGGCCTTGGAGCGTTCCGGAGTCGCCGTGGCTTCGCCGGCCGCTGCGGCGGCCCCTGTTTCGGCTCCTCATCCCGCGGCCGCTGCGCCTGCTGCTGCCGCTCCGGCAGCGCACGTTGCGGCCCCTGAGCCCGCGGCCCCGGCGGTACCGGCGCCCGCGCCGGTTGTGGCTCCGGCGGCCGCGCCGCAGGCGGCTCCTCGCC